>Ga0209292_1000070_pt1 | contig 158374 bp, 133 predicted proteins | sample GOMGulsemesocosm_2_FD_184634 | JGI IMG/M metagenome (GOLD analysis project Ga0209292, IMG submission 184634) | Methane-oxidizing microbial communities from mesocosms in the Gulf of Mexico - GOM9C Gulf of Mexico (SPAdes) (version 2) | ecosystem: Environmental > Aquatic > Marine > Cold seeps... | reverse complement strand
ATGAACGAAAGAATAAGAAACAGCGAAACGTTTCGCTATATCAGGTTTACTTTGCTTATCTATTTCAATAGCGTTGATTACTTTTTTTCGGATATCTGTCGAGTAGGGAGCTGGCACAAGAAATTATGGGTAAATTAGAAAAAGGAAACTATACCACAGTAAGGTGCAACTTATTAGCGCGGGAAATGTAATAATCGGCTCTGCCTGGAATGGGCGGACAAAGTGCCTCTTCTGGAATATCCCAATCGATAATATTATAGTATCTCTTCAATAGTGAGGTATTTAGGGCTTTGACTGCCAGTGGCTCTGCAAAATCTATGGATAAGTTACCGTGAGCATTTGTTTTTACATAGGTTGCGAGTGGCGGGTAACTTTTTACGAGAGCAGGAAAATTATAACCTTGCTTGTGTAGATTTCTTGGGTGCAGGCTTTGGCTATTCGGATTAGTTTGCTTCTTTTTACTTCGATGCAGTGTACTCACAGTAATATTTCCGAAGTTTAGAATTCAAAAGTGGGGTGGGCATTGGTATGAGGTATAGTTGTTTCTGGTGTATGAGTTAAAAAGAGAGCGGTGTATCCTATTGTAAAAGATCTCCCCAGATCACTTAACAACAAAAGAGTACACCACTATGAAAGAGAATAATATTGCCGCCCTGAATAAGCAAGCGGAACTGGAAAACGATCCTTTGCAGGCGATTTTAAAGGATGGTGCTCGAAGAATGCTTGCGGCAGCGATTGAATTCGAGGTTCAAGGGTTTATTGAACAGCACGGCGCTTTGAAAACAGAAGGCAATAAAGCCGCTGTAGTTCGTAATGGCTATCTTCCTGAACGCACCATTCAGACAGGGCTGGGGGATATAGCGGTTAAAGTCCCTAAAGTCAGAAATCGCTCAGGCTCTAAAATCAAATTTAACAGTCTTAGTGCCCCCATATTTAAAGCGGGCTAAAGCCATTGATGAGCTTTTACCTTGGCTTTATTTGCGAGGTATTTCTACAGGGGATTTTCCAGAGGCCTTACAGCATTTGCTGGGCGCTAATGCTGCTGGCGTATCAGCCAATACGGCAGGGCAATCGGGCTTAAATAGCACTTAAAATCAATTAGTTATAAAAATACCTTTTATAAGTAAATTGACGTTAAAAGGATGCCTTTATTTTTTGATTTAAAAACAATAAGTTAAAACCTGAAAATCGACTCACTTTTGTCATTATTTGGTCATTAAAATACTGTATTTTATAATATGTTGATTTTTATACTTATTTAAGCCCGATTGCCCTGGCCAATACGGTTAGTCGCTTAAAAAAGGGCTGGGAAGACGATTATAAACACTGGGCAAAACGGGATCTTTCTAAAAAACGTTACGTGTATATTTGGGCGGATGGGGTTCATTGCAATGTCCGCTTAGATGATCGCTTGTGTTTATTAGTGGTAATGGGCGCTGATGAGCAAGGTAATAAAGAATTATTAGCCGTCTCCGATGGGTATCGAGAGTCGTCTGCCAGTTGGCAAGAGGTTTTAATGGATTTAACGCAACGCGGACTTACTTAAGCCCCTAAGGTAGCGATTGGGGATGGAGCTATGGGATTTTGGAATGCCGTGGGTAAAGTGTGGCCTAATACCGATCAACAACGGTGTTGGGTGCATAAAACCGCCAACGTGATGGAAAAGTTGCCAAAAGCCATGCAACCTAAAGTCAAAGAGGCGCTGCATAATATCTGGCAAGCGGAAACGCGTGATGAGGCGCATAAAGCCTTTGATCACTGCGTTGAACGCTTTGGGGCTAAATACCCTAAAGCTATGGAGTGCTTAGCAAAAGATAAAACAGAAATGCTGGTTTTTTATGACTATCCAGCTGAAAATTGGACGCACATAAGAACGACCAATCCAATAGAATCTGTCTTTGCGACGGTCAGGTTACGCACGTATAAAATGAAAAACTGCGGGAGTCGCATAACCACTTTAATGGTGGCTTTTAAACTGATGGAAACCGCCCAAAAAACATGGCATCGCTTAAGGGGGCATAAACACTTAGCGGATGTCATCACAGGCGTTAAATTTAAGGATGGCATTAAACAAACGGATGATCAAAAACAGGCTGCCGCTTAATTAAGCCATACACCAGATTTGACTATAGCTCTGCTTTTAGGTCATATTGCTAAAGCGAAAGGAATGGAAAATTTAGCCAAAGTAACAGGGTTAAATAGAAAAAGTTTATATAATTGCTAAAATTTATCGAACATCAGCGACTGGATTGACGTTATGGATTAAAATTCAATTAGCTCGCATAATAAGGCTTTCTGATCTTCTGCCTCTAGCATTTGCTGTTTAAGTTCTTGCATTAAGGCTGAGTTATGTTCGTACAGTCGCGAGAAACTATAAAATACCTCGACTGCGGTACTATCCAGTATGGCTTGTTGATCCTGTAAACACTTGCTTTCCAGTAACGCCACCACGTTTGGATGACTAAAAAACATAAAGCGTAAACAAGCGACACGAATTAATAGAGCCTGTGTATGGTTCACTAAATTGTCTGAATGAGTGTAACTTTCACCAAAAAAATAGTTTTTACAATACTGAGTAAAATAGCGTTCTATCGCGGGTTGATATAATTGACCAATAGCCTGCTCTCTGAGTTTGTAAGTGGTATATATTTGCTCCAGAGTTAAAGAATCCTGAGCCTCAGTGGTAAATTGCAGTATCCGTTTTATTAATGTCGTTTGCTCTACTCGCGCTAAAACCACCAAAACCAGTTTCATTGCTAAACGACTGGAAAATACCCAAGAAGCCGCGGAAGCTAAAAGTGTTTCTTGATGTTCTTTTTGATACATTGACTCAATAGCCGCCTGCAATACATCACTTGGGTCATTTTCCAGTGTTTTATAAAAATAGGCTTTGCTCGCTTCAGAAAAGTTGGCAATAAAGAATAATTGTTGCCTTACACTATAAGAATCTAAGCTTAATAGTTGATAGCATAATAGGCGAATATCATCGATATAGCGTTCATAATGGCTTGGTTGAGTCGCTGAGATTTTCGTATGATAAATAGGGTAAACGGTTTGTTTGAGTTCTACTAGCTGCATTGAGTCAGAAGATAATAAGCATAATCGCGCGATTTCTGGGCAAGATAACGCTCCCGATACATGTACTTGTTTTCCTGTAAATAATTGATTACGCGGATAATTAGCACAGACATCAGGCAGCATCGACTCACCATGACACTGCTGCAATTCGCATAAGCCTTTATTTAAAAAATGGCACTGTTTCTGTTCATTTAAACGAATACGGCCATAGCCTTGTAAAGCAGATTCTAGGTCGGAAATCAGCTCAACTTTTTCATGAAAGCTCGCTTCCTGAACTTGATTGCCTTTCATGGAGAATTTAATTTTATGATAATGTTCAGGGTCAATATAAACTAACCAGCCTTGACAGCAAGTATCCTCACATTCAGCGCCAATACATTGAAATTGTGTTAGATACAACGGAGAAAATACCTCCTGTTCTTCTCTCATTTTTTATTACCCCTTTTTTTAAGCAAGCAAGTTCGGGTCGCTAAAAGTGCTACTGACTGACCATAAACTTGTTGAATTGATTAACACCTAAATTAAGGCGATATAAACGAAGTTAGTTTGATAAGCACTGGGTTTTAATTTGATAATTATTTTTCCCAGTTTTCTTGATCTGATACATAGCTTCATCCGCGTCTTTAATTAACAGATCAAAATCTGTTGTATTGCTTATCCGTAAATCCGTCATGCCAATACTCACACCGACGGATACTAATTCATCAGTCACCAAGGAAATAGGCTGCTTAATACTATCAAGGATTTGTTTAGCGATATGTTTTTTTAAATTGAGCTCATTATCACTCATTAAGAGGATTAAAAATTCATCGCCGCCTAATCGACAGACTAGATCACTGGATCGTACGCATTTAAAGAGTCGTTCAGATACGATAGATAACACTTCATCCCCAGCAAGGTGTCCATAAGTATCATTAATTTGCTTAAAGCCATCCAAGTCCAATAATAAAAAACTAATATTATCAGAAGGGCTTTTTAGCACATGGGCTTCAAACTGAATTTTAGTGGGTTGTCGACGTAGCATACCCGTAAGATGGTCATAATAGGCTTCTCTTTTAATCATCTTTTCATTATGAACTCGCTCTGTCATATCAAAAATAACCCCTTCAAGAGCTACATTTCCATTAGCCTCGGTAATCTTAGATAATAAACAGTGTATCCAGAATGGGGCAGAGAGGCTGGACTGAACTAACGAAAAATCTTGCGTTTCTAAATGAGCGGAGCTTAGAGCTTGCTTTATTAAACAATCAAAACTGTCTTGCTGTCCTAATAATTGTTCAAATAAAACCTGTGTTGTGTAACTCTCATCGAATTGTTGAGCATTATTTAAAATGCGTTTAAACGTCGAGTTATAATTTAATAAGGTTCCTTGCTGATTCAGTACAAATAAACCTGCACTGGATGAATTATATATATGGCGTAATTGCTGCTCTATAGTTTCAACCTTTTCTCTTAGAGTATGCTCTGCATCAAACTGGGTTTCCAAAGTATCGAGTAGTGTATTGATATCTTTACCAAGCTGACCTAACTCATCCTGTTCATGAGAATTTAATAATGGAATACGTTTTGCACTAGCCGCTGCAATGGCATGTAAGGTGTTAGATATATAAGAAAGCGGGTCTGAAATGGAGTGCTTTACTTTCCATAAAACGATTAAAGTTGTCACCCCAACCAAACTGAGCAATACAATAAGACTAAACAAGGTACTTTGCTCCACCTTTTTTTGACTGTAGTCAATAGAAGAATGTAAGGAAATTGTACCAATGACTTCACCTGTATTAAATGGCGAGATAAGTTTCCTATGAACACTAATTCCGATTGGCAAGGCTTGTTTTTCCTGATTTAAAGAAAAACCTTCATGACTACCAATGTGCGCACTTTGTACGACAGAGTTTTTTAATAAGCCTCCCAAGACATCTTTTGCAATTTGCTCATTCTTTGAATAAGCGGCAATTGACGCGGTTAAACTGACGGTATCTAATAGCTGCTTGAGGGTTTGCTCCGTTTCAGAGTGTACTGCTTTAGATTTATATAAATAAACAAACACCGTCGTTGCAGTCGCGAGTAATACCATCATTAAGACAACGGATAGTACCAATTTATGATGTAAAGATTTAATTTGTATGCGTGCCATCATGATCCTTAATAATAAAAAGGATGCGTACCTCGCTTTCTTTAACATCCTGTTTATTAACATAAGAAATTGCATTTTTATTATTTCTTATTTTGCTAATAATTTCGGCGGTACCTAATAATATTTCAGGCTGGGTTCTCTGACCACTAAATTTAAGCCGTGCCCAATAGGCATTCACTTGCTCAATAGGACGGTTGACTAAGCGTGTGTAAAATTCATTGCGTAAGTTTTTATTATCAACAGGGTATGCAATAGAATTATCGGCTAATGTCCGTTGTCGCCCCATATAAATATCCTGTACTTCTCGTGCAGTCATCATTGGGTTGGTATTTTGTAAATGACCAATAACCACAATATCCGCAGAAAGTGGAAAGCTAAAGAGTAAAAGTAAAGGCAGAATAATAAATTTCATAGGCTTAAAATATGAAATCCATACCTACAGACCAAACATTTACTTGATCGGGCTTTACGCTATCATCCAGATGCCGCCAATAGGCCGCACCATTCTCTTCAAACCAATAATGAACCCACTGTGCTTTTAATGCAATTTGAGGATGCACATCCCAGCGAGCCCCTAAAGAAATAGATTGCTGTTTGGGCGTATTATTATTCACGGCAACACCTAATGCAGACTGCACACCCAATAACATTGGATCTGCTACAACAGGCGTTGGAATATCAACAGATTTATGAAAACCATGCGCTACTCCATAAACAGAATAAAGTGTAATATTTGAAAAGCGACGACCAACACTCATATAACCACTTAAAACATCACCGATTAATGACGTTTGTGAATCTAAATATGAAATTTCAGCATGCATTAACCATACGGCATCATCATAGCGTGTACCCAGTGATATATAATGTAAATTGGTATCTTTAAGTGAAACATGAGAGGAAAGCTTAGACAAACCTGGCATAACCGCATTAAGTTGTGGGCTATTAATCACTGTCGTTAAGGATTCATTAGGAATTTCGGTATCAAAGCGTTGATAATTGTAAACCACTCGAGTCAACCAATTATCCGTCTCATACGCAAGGCTAACTCCTGTTGTAGGCATATCCATTTCAAATACACCCAGCCCTATAGAAAAATCATTCATGCCGTAACCAGCGAAGGCCTTTAGAGTTAAATAACCAGAATCTATACGAAATTGTTTCGCAATATCAGCTCCATCAAAATGATAAACGGATATATTGGCATAAAAATCATGAGAAGGACGCATCCAAGGGTAAGAAAAGCCAACATTACGATGATCGGAGATTAAAAAAGTATCCATCGCTAAACGGCCAGCACGAATATCTAAATCATAAGCAGGCCGCCAACTGATAAAAGCTAATTCTAAATTTTGTTCAAAAAAATCGCCAGCATGATCTCGTGCAATCCATTGAAATGTTGTATGTAAAGAGTCACTCCAATCGGCATCGAGCTGTATACCTAAACGAGAATCAGCAGTCACCCCCCCTGATTTTGTCACCGCTTGAGTCTGTGTTCTATTTCTAATAAACCCTAGGCTATTAGTATCCGTTGCAACATAAGAAAAACTACCAAACCCAGAAATAGACCAATCAGGGTATTGATCGCTTGCTTTCGCTATTGGCGATATAAGAAATACAATAAATAAAATAATGAATCTTTTATTTATCACCCTAAAAGCTCCGAGAAACCCCTTCCTTCAGGTAGGGGAGGAAAGGAGTACTGTTTATTGTTGTTAAACATGGCTATCTTCTTTTAATTAAATAAGTTAGACTTTAGTCGTCTGAAAAGACCTACCGACGGGCTGTCGGAATGTTAAGCCTTTGGAGATGGTGTAAGAGATTCTGGTTAAATATCAGCATCCAATTGTCAGTGACACGGAAGCTCTCAATAGTGATATTGGGAATCCTCTCCTTTAGGACGAGGAGGATGTCAAGACTATAGAGTTCCAACCAAAAGAAAAATCCTTATTATTTTAAATAAAGTGATCATTTTATTCTAAACCAAATTTAAGGGAGATACTATCCTTGAAAAATTAAACAGCTTATATCCAATATAAGTAACTTCTCATTATTCACGGGTAAATGCAGATGAAAGCGGTCATTCCCGAGGTCTGTTGATCGGGAATCCATGTTGAGTATGGATTCCTGCTAAGAGCATGCAGGAATGACAGTTTTTGCATTGTTTAGAGGCAAGTGAATCATGAGAAGTTAGCAATATAAGCTGTTTATATGATTTCTTAAATTAAGTTTAAAATTGCCGACTTTTAGTCGGTTAGTACAGGTTATATGCTGAGTTTTATGGGTTATTTTTCTTGTAACATTTCTAAAGCAAGCCGTGCCATATTCTCTGAACCGCCTCCTACACCTATTTTTTCTTTAACTTCCAGCAATCCTGTTTTGATTGACTGTCTGTAGTCAGGCTCTTTGAGAATATGCAGTATTTCATTAGCAAGATTATCTGAACTGGCATCTTGTTGGATAAATTCTTGTACCACGGAACGGCCCGCAATAATATTAGGTAAGCCAATAAATTCCACATTGACTAAGATGCGTGCCATTAAATAGGTTAGCAAAGAAAGTTTATAAGCCACTAGCATAGGCATGGATAATAAAGCAATTTCTAGCGTGGCAGTCCCTGAAACAGTCATCACGGCATCGCAGCATTGAACCGCATCATAAAATTGTGACTTGATAGCTTTTACTTTGATCGAGGAATGTGCAAAAGAGGCTTGCAGCAGTTCATCGCTGACGGAATCGGCTTGGGGTAATACAAACTGTGCATTCGGATGAATTTTTTGTATTTTCTCAGCCGCTTGCAGCATGATGGGCAGCATACGGTTGATTTCATCGGTACGACTGCCGGGTAAAATGCCAATAATAGGCGCATTGGGGTTTAAATAGAAACGCAGTAAATCGTCTGCTTTACTGCGTTTAGGCTGTACTTTATCGACCGAAGGATGCCCAACATAACGCACGGGGACATTTTCTCGCTCATAAAAAGGGACTTCAAAAGGAAAAATGACCGCCATCATATCAATGACTTTTCCATATTTAATCACGCGTCCTGGTCGCCATGCCCAGACTTGAGGGCTAACGTAAAATAGGACTTTAATGCCGTGTTTTTTGGCAAAACTGGCGAGTTTAAAATTAAATTCTTTATAGTCGACACAAATAAGTAAATCTGGTTTTTCATCCAGTAATAACTGCTTCATACAATTCAGTGCGCGACGAATTTCAGCATATTTTTTAAGCACTTCAACCACGCCAATGACTCCAATGTGAGAGGAATCGTAGTGAATCTTAATTTTTGCCTCAGCCATTTTTTTTCCACCCATACCTATGCCTTCAATATTAGGCAGGTGTTTTTTAAGCGCGAGGAATAAATTGGCGGCGTGTTGGTCGCCCGAGGACTCGCCAGAGACTAACATAATACGTTTTGCTGCGTTATTCATAGTAAAGTGCAATTCCAGTCTTTAGATACATAGATTATAATTCCTTCCATCAATCTATTAACCTATGACAGGAAGATGTATGGCCATTTCTTTACAAGACCAGCTTTTGAAATCAGGGCTGACCAATAAAAGCAAAGCGAATCAATCAAAGAAGGAGAAGTATAAACAATCAAAGGAACAACGCAACAGTAAAATTGTACAAACAGATGAAGTAATTTTACTGGCGCAAAAAAAACAAGCGGAACAAAAAGCCAAGGATCAGGCCTTAAACCTGCAAAGAAAAGAACAGGCGGATAAAAAAGCGCTGTTGGCGCAAATCAACCAATTGATAAAGTTGAATATTCAGCCAAAAGCAAAGGGCGATGAAGGTGTTGCTTATAACTTTACTGATGATAATAAAGTAAAAAGGCTGTATGTGACTGAGGCGTTACTGAAAGGTATTAGTCAGGGACGTTTAGCGATTGTCAGTTATGCTGAAGCTTATGAGGTGGTTCCTAAGCCGATAGCTGAAAAAATTATGCAACGTGATGCAAGTGTTGTCATACTATTAAATAATCCGTCTGAAGAAGTGATTGCAGAGGATGATCCGTATGCAGATTTTCAAATTCCAGATGATTTAATGTGGTAAGCATTTATTGTCTTAATCCCGTGTGTTTTTTATAAATAGAGAGGCAGAATATGGCGAAAATATTAGCAGTTGATGATTCATTAGCAATTCGTTCGATGTTAAAAATGGTATTAGAAGATGCAGGGCATAAGGTGGCATTAGCGGAAGATGGAGTTGAGGCAATGAAAATTGCCCGTAATCGCACGGCCGATTTAGTGATTTCTGATTTGAATATGCCTAATATGGGCGGAATGAGTTTGGTGAATAATTTACGCCGTTTGGATCATTATCAGGAGGTGCCTATTTTGATAATGACCACTGAATCTGGGGATTATAAAAAAGATAAGGCGAAAAAATCAGGGGCGAATGGCTGGATTCAAAAGCCTGTCGATCAAGAAAGGCTTGTCGCGGCAGTGACTAAAGTTTTGGGGTTATAGAGGCGCGTCAAGTAGGGTAGGCAATATGCCGTACCCTACTGACCCTGAAAAAAGTCATGAAGACCTGCTCTACCGAACCATTATAGCTTTCTTGAGCTGCATAGCGTCAGGGAGGGGATATCTATTATTCAGCCTGAGTGGCGAGTAATAGTAGGATGATAATAAATAAACAGGCTGAAAGACCTTTCCAGAAAAGAATGGGGTTTTGTTCTATTAGAGGAGGGCGTGTCCTATTGGAAAAGTTTTTATTGGGTTTGCGTAGGTCATACATGAATTCAGAGAGCTCATGATAACGATGCCGCGGATCTGGATGCAGTGCTTTTTTAATGGCTTCGTCAATCCAAACAGGCACATCACGGTTATTATCCAAAATAGATTGGTACTTTAATTTTATTTGAGCTGATTTTGTACGAGCGTTACTAACATGGGTTCCATAGGGTAACTCTCCTGATAGCATTTGATACGCCATCACAGCTAAAGAAAAGAGGTCGGAACAGTTTGTGCCACTTTCCCCTAAAAAATATTCAGGCGCTGTATATTGAGCGGTTCCTAGGAGATTATTTTGTTCAAAAGGGCTTGATATTTCAGCCAGACCTGCTACTTGAGTCGACCCAAAATCAATGATTTTAACTGTCCCTGAGAGGTCAATCATAATATTATTGGGTCTAAGATCTTGATGCAGCATTTCTTTTTTATGAAAGGCATAGAGCCCCGTTGATATTTGTTCAATAATGCCGCGTACAGTTTCAATACTGGGTTTAGGATTATCTATTATCCATTGGGATAAGGTTTGTCCTTCAATAAATTCAGTAACGATATATAAAAAATTACGTTTGCGAGTCGGTAAGCAGGGTTTTAAAATATGGACGTTATCAATGCGTTGGGCAATCCACTCTTCCATCATAAAGCGTTCTAAGTACTCGGTATCTTCTCTTAGTTCAATGGAGGGTGTTTTAAGCACAACTTGGGTATTTGTCTCTGTATCAACCGCTAAATAAACGTGACTGCGACTGCTGATATAGATTTCCCGAATAATTTTATAGCCATCAAAGCTCATTCTAGGCTCAAGGGCAGGCGGGAAGGGGAGAGTAGTTAATTGTTGATGAATCTCATTAATATCTTGTGCTGCAAGTTGTTCAATGCGAATAATTTGCAGGGTTAAGTTATCATCACTGCCTTGTTGGTAGGCTTCATCTAAAATATGTTGCGCTGCTTGGTCTAGGTTGGTTTTATGCTGTGCAATACTTTTAATAATGAAGGCTTCGCTTGCATATTCATAGATGCCATCGGTAGCTAAAAAAAAGACATCTCCTACCTCTATGGGTAAGGTTTTATAATCAATGTCTAACTGCTGATTAATGCCTAAAGCGCGGCTAAGATAGCTTTTTTCTTCAGAAATCCAGTGCCGATGGTCTTCGGTTAATTGTTCCAGTCTATTACCCGATAGACGATAGATACGACTATCACCTACATGGAATAAATGCGCGGTGGTGGATTTAATAACCATTGCACTGAAGGTACAGACATAGCCTTTATCTTTATTAAAGCGTAAGGGGCTGTTTTGTGATTGAGAATACAGCCAAGAATTGGTGGCAAGTAAAACGCGTTGTACGGATGTTTTGACGGACCACGATTCGGAGGTGCAATAATAATCGCGTAAAAAACTGGTCACCGCCATTTCACTGGCTATTTGGCTGACTTCACTGCTACTAATGCCATCGGCAAGAGCAATGGCAATGCCTTTTGAGTGCAGTAAGGGGTCTTTTTGAATACAAAGACCGTGAAAGTCTTGATTGATAGGTTTACGCCCTTTATCAGAACATTGCCCCGTACTTATTTTTAATTGATTTGACATGATTAAGATCTCAGCTTCTTTGATAGAAGCTGAGAGGGTTTTAGCCGCTTAAAGTTATTTTAAATTACGTTCTGGACTCATTTTTACATGGGTGTAATAAAGCGGTAGACCGACAAATACAAAGCCGCCAACCATATTACCCAGTGCTGTTGGAATTTCATTCCAAATAATATAATCGGTAATCGTAAAGCCTCCACCCATAATCATTGAAAATGGGAATAAGAACATATTGACAATAGAATGTTCAAAACCCATAAAGAAAAATAGCATAATTGGCATCCACATCGCCATCATTTTTCCTGTGGCTGAGGTGGAAATCATTGCGCCAACAACGCCCATTGATACCATCCAATTACATAACATGCCACGAATAAAAATAGTAATCCAGCCGCCTATACCATGTGCTTTATAACCTAAGGTTCTTGCTTCACCAATAGAGCCTACTTTTTCTGCAATAATGCCTCCATCGGTGTTGTAGCCCACGGTTAAAATAAAAGACATCATAAAGGCAACGGCTAGAGCGCCTGCAAAGTTGCCTAAAAATACTAGCCCCCAATTACGTAACACTTGACCAATAGTGACACCTGGACGTTTATCCAGCCATGCTAATGGCACTAAGGTAAACACCCCTGTTAATAAATCAAATTTCATCAGGTATAACATAATAAAGCCAACAGGAAACAACACAGCCCCTAATAAGGGCGAGCCTGTTTTGACCGCGACGGTAATGGCAAATATAGCAGCAAGTGCTAAAGTCGCTCCTGCCATAAACGCACGGATTAAAGTATCTTTAGTGGACATGTAGACTTTGGCTTCACCCGCATCCACCATTTTGGTTACAAATTCGGTAGGCTCTAAATAAGACATATAGTATTCTCTCTGTTAATAGTTTATATAATATTATAGTTATACATATCTCATTAAGTGAGCAAATATTAAGCCAATGAGAATATCTTTTATAAAATAAGAATTTCCTGTATAGAAATAGAGGTTTCTATACAGTATTTATAGCCAAATATATTTTAGCTCACTCTGGGGTGAAATGTGATTTGGAACGAGGCTAATAAAATCAATTGCTTATTGATTTTTTAGCTCTTTTAGCTTCCCCAGTATTAAAATTTTTCCTTTGGAGCGGTTTTTTTTAGCCTTATATTGATATAAGAGAAAGGAATAAGGGAGATAATCAGTTAGCTTGAGGATGTTTGTATTTTGATGAAAAATAAAATATGAGTTACTTTGGTGCGCTGTTTTTTTGTTTATGAACTATTGTGGTGCGCTTGGTCTATTAGGGATAAGAATTAATTTTAAGTCGGGATACTCTAAAATGCTAGGTTGGGTTACGCGATAAAGCTTACCTGATAATTTATCTCGACTTAGATACTTTTTAAGATTTTCTAGAACATTTATATTGTCTATACAGGCTTGATAGAATCAGCAGCAAGAGCAGTGCGCTTAAGCTGTAGGGCATTAAATTAAAGTACTGCTGATAAAAGGTGTTGGAGGGTGAAAGTTGGTAGGGAACGCTGTACAGTCCCGACCATTTTTGCATCATGGGTGATTCGCTTAATACCTCACCTGAAGCCAGTGCCACGGTTGAAATACCTGTATTGGTTACTCGAACGACGGGGCGGCGTATTTCAACGGCACGGGCTAAGGTCATTACTTTATGTTGATACGGTTCTTGCCAAGTGCCGTACCAAGAATCGTTGGTCACATTAATAATAAACTGCGCCCCTAAGTTAGCTAATGCGATAGAAAATTCAGGAAATAGGCTTTCATAGCAAATTTGCGCTCCAATTTTATAATCGTTTAGATGCAATAATTTTACAGGCCCTTCACCGTGGCCAAAATTACCCACCATGGGCAGTAATTCTCTCAAAACAGGAAATTGTTGTTCCCCTGGAATGTATTCACCTAACGCTAACAAAATGGACTTACTGTAATAATCGGGCTGCACTTTGCCTTGTGCATCTAAGACAAACAGGGAATTAGTAATAAGCCCTGTTTTAGGCGATTGTGCATAAGAGCCTGTGATTAACGCGGTTTGATTCTGTTTGACGGATTGAATAAGCTTTTGTGCATAGTAGTTGTCATTATTTTCAGTGGTTAAAAAACTAGGAAATGCCGTTTCTGACCATAAAATAAAATCCACCTGTTCATCTTTATGTTCTGCTAATCCTGCTTGTGTGACCGCTTGGTATTGGTTAATAATTTCTGCATGGCCACCACGACCAAAGGCCGCCGACGCTTTTTGTGCATTACCAATATTGGCTTGAACCAATAAAGCATTAAAAGAAGCATCGGGAGTGGGTAGCCAAGCTTTTGTACTTAAACCAAGAATATTAATAATAGAAAAAACCACCACTACGCGCATGAAAATGGTGCGCCCACGTGCGATTTTTCTTTGTTTCCATGCAAAATACAGAGGCACATTAGCTAAGAGGGTAAGCATACTGATACCACTAAAACCAATGTATTCAGCGATATGGTAGACAGGAATATTGGCTCCGTACCACGCATAGCCTAAATTCCATTTAAATAACATGGGCAAAGCCCAAAGCGATAAGGCGGAAAATAAGCCCATCACTAAAATAGAACTTTTTTCTTGTAAATGGCCGTGTTTTTTAGCGAAAAACCAAAGGAGTCCAGCGATGGGGACAAATAAATGGGCAATGGTGGCAAACAGTAACATACCCAAAAAAGCCCCAAACCAAGGCAGGTGAGCAAACTCATGTAATAAATAAGTGACCCAGTTAAAGCCAATAAGGGTAAACACAAAGGTGCTTAAAATACCGCTGAGAATAATGGGTTTTAGCCGTGTTTGTTGCTGCCAAAATAACCAAAGCGGTATAAATCCAAATAGAGAAGCCCAAGGTGGAAAAGGAATGTAGCTGGTACCAATAAAGAAACCTGATAAAACAGGTAATAACCAAGGGTTGCGTAGTGTCATGCTTATATTTTTGTTTTTGTGATTGAATTATTTAAAATCCTTCCCAAAGGGAGAAGGTAAGGTAAATTAAGAACTTAATTCTATTCACCGTAACGCCTCATTAAATGCAGATAAAAGCCGTTATCCTGTATGCTGTTAGCAGGAATCCATGTTTAACGTGGATTTCCAATCAACAGACCTCGGAAGTGACGGCTTTCATCTGCATTTACCCGTGAATAATGAGAAGTGACGTTTTGTGTGGTAATTTGGGCTTACAAAGAGTATGTGAGCCAACCATGCGGCTTTAGTTAATAAAGTCATCTACTTTAAACTATCAATAATTTTATCTTTAAAGGTCTGTTTTTCCATATCAGATAGTTCAATATTTAAGGCTTGTGTTGAAATCAATAGTTCCCACATACAAACTAACAAGGACAATATAATCATACCCATACTAATTAAAAATAGATAAATAGCAATATGATTTAACTCTATAAAAATTAACCCTATGGTAATCACACTACCGATAATACCTATAACCGCAAGTAGTTGCATAAAAATAATTAAACGCACTCTTACTCTTAATGATTCAACTTGTTTACGTGCAACCGTACTTTGCGTTTCATTAAAAAGACTGTGTAACTCTCGAATACGCTGGGCAATCGCTAAATAACGATTTGCATAAGCTAAAAATAAAACAGAAATGGCAGGAAACAATAATGCGGGCGTTGTAATCGTAATATCCATTTTCTATTTATTCCCATTTAGCTTTAATATCAACCATTAAAATGACTCTTCCCGATTTTGTGGGACAGTCACTACAGATTGATTTTACCCTGCGAAATAGGGAAGAGCTATTTTTAACCAAAAATATCAAATAATTTTACAGGTCTGCGCATAAAGTATTTGCTGAGCAACGTACTTCTCGACAAAGTCCTTATCTTCTTTATTTGGGAATTCAAATTTAATACCATGTAAAACGGTTAACTCTTTTGTTTGTGCATCTTCCCAGCCGCGCACCTGACAAATGGAACAAGGAATATTGATTTTCTTTTCAAATTCATCCGTTTTAATGTTAGCTGTCACAGTCATTTTATCCCCTAAAATTCCCAATTGCACGGGAGCTTCTATCGAAGCACCGCCATTACTCATGTCTGTAATGATTGCTTGTGATGTTGTTTTGCCATTTGCAAACTCCTTTTGACCTTCTACTTGCACATCCAGCATCACACTGACTCTAGTCTCTTCTCTTATTGCCTTAACTTGAACATTACTGGGGTAATTTAAATGAATGTACCCAATAGGTAATTGATTCAGAGATATAATGGTTGATTGAAAGGAATATAAATTGCCTTGCAATAAAATCCGCACATTTAAGATTTGGCCTTTAAAGGCATCCAGTGTTTTTGGGGTGGTTACTAACAGACTGATACCAGGGGTATGCCCAATATATTGCGCATAGGAAACCCGACCAGAAATAGGCAAGAGCTGTACCCTGTCTCCAGCCGATAAATTCTGTAATACTAGATTACCCTCTGTTTCACTTTTGGTTTTTGAGGGTGCATTTATTATTTGTAAACTGTCAAATTTTCGTCTTTTTTGTTCTGTCATAAGTGAATATAGATTGTTAGTTGAACTTTATATTTAGAATAATAGCATAGAAAAAACAGCCCTTATCGAGCTAAACAGGCGCGGAGTTATTTACGTCTTAAGCTTCTGTTGCTCTACTCGGTTGGGTTATTGAGTGTCTATTTTAAAAGTCCCTGAAATTACTTTTTTAAGTTTCCCATGCATTAAATTTATCATTGCCATGTGAATAAAAACAGCACTAGAACCGGTTAGAAAGTATCGGGAGGGCCGCTAACAGTGGAGCTTCAAGTGGCAGAATCATAATTTACAGTGAAATTAAAGTTAAGATTTAACTATAATTTATTATTTCAATTGAGTCTAACCCCATTAGTTCGTTTCTGTGGAGTTGATAAGGTCAAAGTCTAATGTTGGCTTATAAATGACCTAATCTACGCCACTCTAGTGGTATTATCTACTAAAATTTATAAAGGTACCGACAATCCGATGCAAAAATTAAAATATTTAGCTCATTATGCTGATGCAGTGCAAACCCAAGTACATATCCTTATTAATAATAATGAATTAGCGCCATACTTGTTAAAAAAGTACCCTATAGCTCATGATATTAGAAGCAATAAAGCACTGTATGCTTATGTAATGGAAATGAAGAATCAATTTGTACGGAAATCAGAGCCACTGAGTAAGGTCATTTATGACGATAAACTGGATGTACTGCATCACGCATTAGGTTTGCATACTTTTATTAGCCGCGTGCAGGGTAATAAATTAAAATCAAAAAATGAAATTCGCATAGGGTCGGTATTTAAAAAAGTGCCTATGGAGTTTTTACAAATGATAGTCGTGCATGAACTCGCACATATTAAAGAAAAACAGCACAATAAGGCATTTTATAAACTCTGTGAACATATGCAGCCCGATTATCACCAACTGGAATTTGATATGCGGGTGTATCTAACGCATTTGGATTTAGCGGGGAAATTGTATTAATCAAGCCATCGACTTTAGGTGGATAGTATTCAGAAATAACTTTGGGTCGTCAATTTTATCCAGCATTGAAGTATCCGGTAAACAATCGTCATCGACATAGTCAGCAAAATTGGCGGCGGAATCAAAAACCAAGATATCCAAGGCTAATCGATCCAATCCGTATAGACCACGGTGAATCATATCCGCGGAAAAAACTAACAAGTCGCCCGCGGCTAACTTAATTTCTTTACCCGTAGAGAGATTTTCACTGCTTACTCTGCCTTTGTTTTCTTGTCGCACATCAAATTCTTCATCACTATCCCAGCGTTTATGCGTTCCTGGCACGACTTCCATGCCAAGTTCATCAAATAAAGGCACTCGAAGATGGACTACCTGAGTGTCATGAATGACCTTTTTTTGTACTTCAACACCATGATCGTATTGACAATCTCGATGCCAGAAATCTTTTTGTTCAGGATTAACGGGGTTGAAAAATAATTGGGTATTCATAAAAGCTGGATTAGCGGATACCACCGAATTGACTGCATTCATCATTTTTTTTGAACTGATAAAATTAAAAAGCATCACCCGATCATCACATTTTAAGTATTTGCTTCCAGTAATTAAAGAAGAATTGAACGCTTCTTGCTGATAGAAATCAGTGTTGTCCTGTTTCCATAAGGTATGAAATTTTAAAATGATTGTTCTAAGCGATGAAATTTCAGTCGCATTAAAATAGTTTCTAATAACAAAGTAACCTTGCTGGTCATAATCGCTATTCCATTGATTTCGATTATTGTCACCCATTATCCCGTTGCCTCCCCTTTATGATAAAAGCTGATATGTTACGCTCGCTTTAGATAGAATGCGAGCTGTAGCATCTGGAAAAATCGTAAGGTATTGATTTATGAAAAAGGGAGGGTAACATCAGCTCTTAATTTTCACTGTTACTCGGTTAATTTAAATTCAAAATCAATCGGAGAAAAAAGTAACACCCTGATTTTTTTGCTTCCTTAAAGGGAGGGCAAAACAACTCGGTTCTTTTGGCTGAGCTTATTGGAAAATTTTTCGCCAAGACAGGCATTTTTTAATCGGGGTATATTTGATGGAAGCGTAATAAAGTCATTACTTAATCTTCTTTAGTGGCGGTTTGACTGTTTAGACTTTTAAGGAAGGCTAGTAAATCTTGTTTTTCTTGTGGGGTAAAATGCAAAGGGAATATAGCAGGATCTAAAAAAGGATTTGCTTTGCCACCTTGGTCATAATATTCAATGACCTCTTCTAAAGTCTTTATGCTGCCATCATGCATGTATGGCGCGGTTAAAGCAATATTTCTCAGTGTCGGGGTTTTAAATTTTCCTATGTCTTTTAGAGTATGGGTGACATTAAATCGTCCTAATTCTGCGCGCTGTTTTGGGGTAAAGGAAAATTCATCGGGATGTTGCCCCGCTCTAATAGCGTGTAGAAAATCATTGATTTGTGCATTAATACTTTGAAATCCGATGCCTAAATTATAAAAGCGGTTGTTCATAAATAAGGCATTAGTGCCACTTATTTCATGGCAATTCGAACAATTACCTTTGCGCCGGAAAATACGCATACCTCGTGCTTCACTCTCGGTTAAGGCTTGTCTATCACGGGCAAATAAATAGCGGTCAAAGGCAGAGTTTCCTGCAATTAAAGTGCGTTCAAAACTGGCAATTGCTCGGGTGATTTTTTTAATACTAATCCCCGAATTTGAGCGTGGAAAAGCGCTCGCAAAGGCTTTTTGGTAGCTGATATCGTTTGTAATAATAGCCACAATATCCGCTGAATTTTGTAATCCATGTTCAACAGGATTGAGTAAAGGGCCTAGGGCTTGTTCTTCTAAGCTTTTAGCGCGTCCATCAAGAAAAAAACGTTGATAAAAAGCGGCATTGACCACAGTGGGGGCATTTCTAAAGCCTGTTTGTCCTTGAACCCCTACGGATACTTTTTTATTATCAGTGAAAGCTTGTTGTGCAAGGTGACAGCTTGCACAGCTAACAGAGCCATCTTGGCTTAAGCGTGACTCATTAAATAAGCGTTTACCTAAAGCAATTTTTTTGCTGGATTGTGGGTTGTTGCTTGGAATTTTTAAAGGCGGTAGCCCAAGTAAATTATCCGTAGCGATGGCTGTGCAAGGCAGCCATAATAAGAGTGCGATAGCATAAAGTTTCATGGTAACTCTCATCAGAAATTTGAGAGAAAGCCCCTTTTACAGGGCTTTATCGAATTTCAGTGAATAATTAATCTTGTTCAGGCATATCTTGTACATTCAAAATATACGGTTGCCCTAATGGAAATTTATCATCCATATTTTTAAAGTAAATAACTTTACCGTAGGTTTCATTGACCGCAGGCAGTATTTTACTGGCTTCTTCAGCGGTTAAATCAGGGAAGGTGGCATGGGCTCTAGGAACCTCAATTAGATGGTAATGCCAATAGCCTTTTTCTTCTTCAGGCAGTGATTTAAATTGCTCGGTAGTAATAATATATTCAAAACCAATAGGTTTATCTTGGTCTTTCATACCTGAATGAAACATTAAACAAATCATTGTGTTATCTTCGTAAGCTTTGCAGTGATGATGAACAATCATTTGCAGCTTAGGGTCATGAACATCATGCGTGTCAGGTTTCATGTGTCGAATGGCTTGAATGTGTAAATCATTAAATCCTAAATGATTAGGGTATTCATTTTGACGTGGATTCAGTGTTTCGTTATAGAGCTTTTCTTGCTCAAGAACAACAGGAGCTTTATCCATACTGGAACAGCCGGTGACAAGTATCATTAATAGGCTTGATAGGAGTAATTTAGTTTTCATAATCATATTCCTTTGTAGGGTAATCATTTAAAAGCAATTCTTTATTAGAGTTTAATTATATTCTAATTCTTTGGTGTTGCAACTGTTATTTGAATTCTAATGATAAATACACAGTTAAAGAGCGCTGTGCTTTTATGTCTCTTCCTGCTGGAGGAGGGTTGTTTTTTTTCTAAGCTTTTACCAAGCTCTACAGGGGAGGAGTGTGTACGCTATGCTAAAAAAATTAGGATAACTTGACACTCCAGACGACTGGTCGTATATTAGCAATTTATGATAAATACTATGAAAGATAAGCGTATAAAATTACTTGAGCAAGGTGTCTATTTACTGACCACTCAAGGTTACCATGCTACGGGCATTAATGAAATTGTAAAAGCAGTACAAGTCCCTAAAGGTTCATTTTATAGTTATTTTAAAAGCAAAGAAGATTTTGCTGCTCAAGCGATAAGCCATTACATTGAGCCTTTTATTCAGTTATTAGGCAAGCATCTACAACAACCAGACGTTGATGCTTTAAGCGCATTAAAAAATTATTATGCGGAACTTATTATTAGCGTAGAAAAAAATGGTTATAAAGGAGGATGTTTATTAGGAAACCTAATAGGTGAAGTGGCGGATACCAGCGAGCTTTGCAATCAAACCTTAAAATCCGCGATTGAGCGTTATAAGAATTTACAATATAAGGCGTTATTACAAGCGCAGCAGGAAGGGACGGTACGCCAAGATAAAAGTGCAGAGTATATGGCGGATTTATTGATTAATAATTGGCAAGGGGCTTTATTGCGTATGAAATTGGAACAATCTATACAGCCTTTACAAGCATTCAGTGATACTTTGCTAGACGATTATTTTATTGTTTAGCAAAGTCACCATTATCCACTGGTATCTGAACGATAAAAATTGGTCAGTCCTGTATGTTCTTAGCAGGAATCTATGCTCAAGGTAGATTCCCGATAAACAGATTTCGGGAGTGACGAGCTTTTTATCTGTTGTACCCATGAATAATGAGATTTTATTGATACGACAGTTAGTGGTCGTATTATTTTTTAACGACCATTTAAAAACGACTGGTCATATATTAAGCGAATAGGATTTTAATATGAGTGCAGAAAAAACATTAATGGATTTTGTTAAACAAGCAAAATCACAAATAGAAGAGATTGATGTATTGGCGGTTAATGCTCTACTGGCTGAAGGCTATCAAGTACTCGATGTACGGGAACCCGCTGAATTTATCACAGGAACTATTGAGGGCGCATTAAATATACCGCGAGGCATTTTAGAACCCGCCGCAGACCATAATTACGCAGGGCGGCGCGAAGAATTAATGAATCGTGATAAAAAATGGTTATTATTCTGTGCCAGCTCAGGTCGCTCTGCAATGGCGAGTGTGGTCTTGCAGGAAATGGGTTTTAAAAATATTAAGAATATTAATGGTGGCATGGCCGCTTGGAAAACGGCTGAATTAGCGATACATACGCCGTCATAGCACAAGCTTAAATAATGGAAACCTAAGCGATATAACTTAATTTTGTTATATCGTTTTTTTAACGACCCTTCAAAGATGACTGGTCATATAATGAATGAGAGATATTATGCCTAAATATATTATTGAACGTGAAATTACCGGAGCAGGTCAATTAACCGCCACTGATCTTCAGCAAATTTCAGAAAAATCTTGCTGCGTTTTGCTGGCAATGGAAGGAAAAGTTAAATGGGTAGAAAGTTATGTGACTGATAATAAAATCTATTGTGTTTACATTGCACCGGATGAAGCAAGTATTAGAGAGCATGCTAAACGTGGGGGATTTCCTGCAAATTCCATTACAGAAGTTAAAAGTATTATTAATCCGACCACGGCTGAAAAACAATAAAGGAACAATACAATGAAAACACAGAAAAAAATACCGCTATTAAAAAAATCATTGCTGGCTCTCAGCTTATTGTGTCCACTATTTGCACAGGCTGAAATATTAGCCTTAGTGAATTATCAAAGTAAATCCGAGCAAACACAAAAGCGTGAAGGCTTAGCTATTATTGATTTAGATTTTGAATCGAAGAATTTTGGTAAAATTGTTAAAGACATTCCTTTGCCAGCGGATTTAGTGGCGCATCATGTTTTTTATAACAAAGATTTAACCAAAGCCTATATTGCTTCTTTAGGCAGTAACCCTTTGCAAGTAATGGATATGAGCACGCCCTCTTATACAATAAAAACGATTGATATCCCCGCGTGTCAGGTGGCAGAAGACCTTGTTTTTTCGGATGATGGCGAACGGTGGTTTGTAACCTGTATGGGTTCTAATAATGTCATTATGGGCAATGCACAGACTGATAAACAAATTAAAGTGATTGCTACTGCTAAAGCAGGGACAAGCAAAAAATTGATTAGTCATCCACATGGCATTGGCATTAATGACGAGATTAATCGTATCGTCATTGCGAATACGGTGCATCCAACGAATTTTAGTATTGCTGAAGAAACCGTGACCGTCCTCAATGCGACCAGTGGCAAAGTATTATCGACACATAAACTATCAGAAAAACCCTCTCCTTCAGGTTCTGCCCCAGTGGAAGCGGTATTTTTACCTAAAGCCCATCCAGCACGAGTTTATATTAATACCATGTTTGGTAATACTTTATGGACGGGTGTTTGGAACAGCATGAGTCGAAACTTTAGTTTTTCACAGGTTTTTGATTTTAACGCTTTAAAACAAGGTGTTCCTTTAGAAATTTATTTTAATCACAAGCTTGATAAAATGTATATTACCTCGGCTAGCCCAGGTTATTTCAATATTTTTGATATTAAAAATCCTGCTAAACCAGTACTTGAAAAATCAATTGCTACAGCCGAAGGCTCGCATCATGTGGTTTTCTCACCGGATGAACGCTATGCTTTTGTACAAAATAGCTTGTTAAATTTACCCGGTATGAGTGATGGTTCGATTACGGTGATTGATTTACAAAGTAATAGCGTGAAAATGAGTTTAAATACTTTTAAAGACCAAGGACTTAATCCAAATAGTATTGTGATGATGCCAAAATGGCATCACGATAATGCCCATTAATTTTGTCTGTTGATATTCTCAACAAGACGTTGGGAACGAGATAATCCGTCATTCCTGTATGCTCTTAGCTGGAATCCATGCGCACCGTGGATTCCCGATTAACAGACCTCTGGAATGACGGATTTCATTTGCATTTACCCATGAATAATGAGAAGTTACGATTTTTCACCTCACCCCAGCCCTCTCCTTCTGGAGAGGGAGATAAAACGTATTATTACTTAGATGATTAACGTCTCATTATCCACGGGCCTCTAAACGCTGCAAAATTAGTCATTCTTGCACGTTTTTAGCAGGAATCCATGCGCACTGTGGATTCCCGATTAACAACCCTCTGGAATGACGGCTTTCATCTGCATTTACTCGTGAATAATGAGAGGTTACTTATGACTGTAATTTCCAGTGTAAAGTTTCACCTGCTTTGAGCGGGGTTAATTGCTCAGTCTGGGAGACCGAATAATAATTCGGAACTTGCCAGTCTACTTTCTTTAAAGTGATAGTTTGCTTATTTCGAGGCAGGCGGTAGAAATCAGCACCATAAAAACTGGCAAAGCCTTCCAGTTTATCTAAGGCATTTACTTGTTCAAACGCTTGGGCATACAGTTCAATCGCGGCATAAGCGGAATAACAGCCTGCACAGCCGCAACTGTTTTCTTTTAAATGGCTTAGGTGTGGCGCGCTATCCGTACCTAAAAAGAATTTAGGATTTCCGCTGGTAGCGGCTTTAACTAAAGCTTGTCGATGCGTTTCACGTTTTAAAATCGGTAAACAATAATAATGCGGTTTAATACCCCCGACTAAAATCGCATTGCGGTTATACAATAAATGTTGCGGAGTAATAGTGGCTGCAATATTGTCCGAAGCGGATTCAACAAATTGCACCGCTTCTTGGGTGGTGACGTGCTCTAAAACAATGCGTAATTCGGGAAAGTTTTTTTGTATCAGCGCGAGTTTCGTTTCTATAAAAATCCGTTCCCGGTCAAAAATATCAATGTCGGCATCAGTCACTTCGCCGTGAATTAACAGAGGAACGGCACGTTTTTCCATTTCCGCTAAAACAGGAAATAAGGCATTAAGGTCGGTTACGCCATGCTCTGAATTGGTGGTTGCGCCTGCGGGATAGAGTTTAAACGCTTGTACCACATTGGATTCGGCTGCCTGTTGTACATCTTTTAGGGTGGTGTTGTTAGTCAGGTATAACACCATTAAAGGGGTAAAGTTATATTGCGTATCCGTGGCTTGTTGGATTTCTTGTTGATAGCTTAGAGCTTGTGCCACATTGGTTACAGGCGGTTGTAAGTTGGGCATGATAATCGCCCGTGCGCATTGTTGAGCGGTGTGATTTATCACTGTTTTTAGTAGTGCGCCTGTGCGTACATGTAAGTGCCAATCATCGGGTTGGGTCAGTGTTAATGTTTGCATACTTTTTTCCTGCTTGTATGTTGACGTGCTTATTATTAAAATGTTCGGTTATCTTATTAAAAAGACGAAGAAATAGTTAAGTTCTCGTTATTTTCCTCTTTTGGAGTATTAAATGCCAATTTATGAATACCAATGCCAATCCTGTGGGCAGGGGCATGAAGCATTACAGAAAATGAGTGCTGAACCATTAGTGACTTGTCCAGCCTGTAATGAGCCTGAATTAATTAAAAAGATTTCGGCTGCAGGTTTTCGCTTAAAAGGCAGTGGTTGGTATGAAACAGATTTTAAGAGTGGTAAGAAAAAGAATGTCGCTGGAGAGGCTTCGCCTTCCTCCAGTGGTGGCAATGGCTCGTAAAACAGTCTAAGCAACAAAGAATAGAGAATAGATGATGTTTCATCTATGTAATCAAACCTTAATTAATAGAGAAAAAATATGCGTACCCATAAGTGCGGAGAATTAAATAAACAACAGCTAGGTGAACAGGTTGCTTTGTGCGGCTGGGTCCATAGACGACGTGACCACGGCGGCGTTATTTTTATTGATTTACGTGATCGTGCAGGTTTGGTACAGGCGGTTTTTAATCCTGAATCGGCAGAAACGTTTGCCATTGCAGAAAGTGTGCGCAGTGAATATGTTTTACGCATTGAAGGCGTAGTACGTGACCGTTTAGAAGGAACGGTTAATTCAAGTATGGCGACGGGTGAAATTGAGGTTTTAGTCAGTCATATTGAAGTGTTAAATGAATCGGAAACTCCGCCGTTTCCTATTGAAAGCGATATTGATGTCAACGAAGAAATGCGTTTACGTTACCGTTATATTGATTTGCGTAAAAAAGAAATGCTGCGCAAAATGACGGTACGTCGTGATGTGACACGTAATTTGCGTAATTTCTTAGATGCGGCGGACTTTTTTGAAATGGAAACGCCTATTTTAACTAAGGCAACTCCTGAAGGCGCACGAGATTATATTGTGCCCAGTCGTACCCATCCGAATTCATTTTTTGCCTTACCTCAATCCCCTCAGCTGTATAAACAGTTATTGATGATGGCGGGAATGGATAAATATTACCAAATAGTCCGTTGTTTCCGTGATGAAGATTTACGGGCCGATAGACAGCCCGAATTCACTCAATTGGATATTGAAACCTCCTTTATGAATGAAGATAAAATCATGGCCGTCATGGAAGATATGATGCGTGGTTTATTTAAAGACGTGATTGATGTGGATTTAGGTGACTCTTTTCCACAAATGACTTATGCCGAAGCAATGTCACGTTTTGGTTCGGATAAGCCTGATTTGCGTATTCCATTAGAGTTAGTGGATATTGCAGATGAAATGAAAGGCGTTGATTTTAAAGTTTTCTCAGGGCCTGCAAATGACCCAAAAGGTCGTGTCGCGGCTTTAAGAGTTCCAAATGGTTCAACACTAAGCCGCAAAGATATTGATATTTACACTAAATATGTCAGCATTTATGGGGCGCGTGGTTTAGCTTATATTAAAGTCAATGATCGTGATGGTGGCATTGAAGGACTGCAGTCGCCGATTGTTAAATTTGCCCCTGCGGAAGTATGGGAAGCTGTGTTAGAAAAAACGGGCGCGCAAACAGGCGACTTAATTTTCTTTGGTGCGGATAAGAAAAACATTGTTAATGAAGCCCTTGGGGCATTACGTGTGAAAGTAGGTTTAGATTTAGACTTATTGGAAGGCGAGTGGAAACCACTTTGGGTGATTGATTTCCCTATGTTTGAGTGGGATGAAAAAGGCGAACGCTGGAATGCAATTCATCATCCATTTACTGCGCCGAGTTGCAGTGAAGCAGAGCTAATAGCCAATCCAGGTGAAGCGTTATCCCGTGCCTATGATTTAGTGCTTAACGGAACTGAAGTGGGCGGGGGGTCTATTCGTATCAATAAAACAGGTATGCAGCAAACCGTTTTAGATATTCTAGGCATTGGTGAGCAAGAAGCGAATGATAAATTTGGTTTCTTATTAGAAGCTCTAAAATACGGTTGTCCTCCGCACGGTGGTATGGCTTACGGTTTAGATCGTTTAGTGATGCTAATGACCGGTGCAAGTTCTATTCGTGAAGTGATTGCCTTCCCTAAAACTCAATCAGCGGCGTGTCCTTTAGTGGATGCCCCTGCGGTGGTGAGTGAAGCACAACTGAAAGAGCTGAACATTAAACTGCATAAAATAGTAAAAGACGAAGCTGCAGCTGAGTAAAGTTAGCAATAAGGGGCGAGATATTTTTCTCGCCTTTGTTAGTTTAATAATTGCGTAAGGTAAAAGTATGTACCATATTGACCTAATGCCTAGAGCAGTAAAAGACCTGAAAAAATTACCGCGTGTAGAAGCGCAGAATATTTTTAGTAAGATTATGCTAATGGAAGATGGTTTATTTGGAAGTATTAAAAAATTGACTAATTTCACGCCTGAATATCGCTTGAGAGTAGGTAATTATCGAGTTCTATTTGAGATAGAGGGTGATAAAATTATTATTTATTGTATAAAACACAGAAAAAATGCTTATATGCAGAGGTGATTAAATGAACCTTCATCCACAAATGATAGAAAAGGCAGGGCAGAATGAGTTTGTTGTTTTACCCATTGAGGAATATCAATCATTGGTTGAAATAATGGAAAATTATGAAGATTTAAATGCGCTAAGGGAGGCTAAAAAAGCGGCGCAAGGTGAAAAAAGTATTCCTTTGAAGCAGGTTTTATTAGATTTAGACCTGTAATGTAATCAATAGTGGGTTTGTGAAGTGTGACTAGCAAACCGACCTTAATAATTAAAATGTATGACAACAGCATTCCCTATCCAAGACTACGCCTTACTTTCTGATGAAGAATGTGGGATAAAAATTCAACAAGCGAAAGCAACACTCGGAGAGCGGTGTATTATTTTAGGGCATCATTATCAGCGAGATGAGGTGTTTCAATACGCGGATATTTCAGGTGATTCTTTAAAATTATCCAAAGAGGCTTCGGAATCTAATGCAGAATACATTGTATTTTGCGGTGTGCATTTTATGGCGGAAGTGGCGGATATTTTATCGCGTCCAGAGCAAGTCGCTATATTACCCGATTTAGCTGCGGGCTGTTCCATGGCCGATATGGCAAATAAGGTCAATGTGCAGCGTTGTTGGGATGAGCTGGCGCAGGTTATTGATGTGGAAAACACGGTCACGCCGGTGACTTATATTAATTCAGCCGCAGATTTAAAAGCGTTTTGTGGGCAGCATGAAGGGATTGTGTGTACGTCCTCTAATGCACAAAAGATTTTAGAATGGAGTTTTGCTAAGCGCGAGAAAATATTATTTTTCCCCGACCAACATTTAGGGCGTAATACGGCGTTTCAAATGGGGATTCCACTGGATGAAATGGTAGTTTGGGATTTTAATAAGCCGATGGGCGGATTGACTGCCGAGGCGATTCGTAAAGCTAAAATGATTCTTTGGGGCGGATATTGTTCCGTGCATCAGTTTTTTCAGCCAGAGCAAATTGATGATTTCTTAGTGCGCTATCCTGAAACCAAAGTAGTTGCGCATCCTGAAGCCTGTTTTGAAGTGTGTCAAAAGGCGGATTTTATTGGCTCGACAGAAATGATTTTAAAAATTGTCCGTGAAGCCGAACCCAATACCCGCTGGCTGGTGGCGACAGAATTAAATTTAGTGAACCGCTTGCATGAAGAGTGTAAGGCGCAAGGAAAAAATGTCCATTTTATGTCGCCTTCTTTAAGTATGTGTTCCACGATGTTCCGCACCGACCCGCAGCACTTATCTTGGGTGTTAGAGAATTTGGCGGCAGGGGTTGTCGTTAATCAGATTAAAGTTGCCGCTGATGAGGCGCAGTGGGCGAAAAAAGCACTGGATAATATGTTATCTTTATAAAAATAGTTTTGTAGTCCACTGAAAAAGCTTGATAATTATTTTTTGGATTACTTTGTGCTTATCTTTTTAAATAATGTACTGCGATTTATAGCGTGGTTAAAGAATAGATTAATAACGACGCTATAAGTCATATAAGATAAAGATTTTAAAGGAGAAAGGCATGAGAATATCTACCGCTTGGTCACATCAGTCAAATATCAATTCGATGATACAAAAACAATCGAATATTGATACTCTGCAAAAAGAAATTTCTTCAGGTGTAAAACACCTTTTACCTTCGGATGATCCGGTTGCCACGAGACAAATATTAGATTTACAAAGCAATATCGATACGACAGTGCAGTATCAGCTGAATACACAAACGGCTAATGCTAGAAACAGTTTGGAAGAAGTTACTTTAGGCAGTGCTGAAAATCTGTACCTTCGTGCACAGGAAATTTCTATTGCAGTGGTTAATGGGGCGTTAAACAGTGATAATAAGATTATATTTAAAGAGGAAATTGATCTTATAGTGAAGGATTTCGCTAATTTAGTTAATACTACGAATGCCAGTGGTGAGTATATTTTTTCAGGCGAATTACCTGATAACCGTGCGGTCGAATGGAATGCCGTCACGCAGTCGTATGATTATGCCGGTGGCAATCAACAGCGGAAAATAGCAGTTGACCGAGGAGAGCAACTGGCGGAAGGTGATTTGGCCGTTAATGTCTTTTTTGGTTTTGATTCTAATAGCGATGCTGCCCAAGCAACCGGTGGTAAACGCAATATGTTTGATACCTTGCAGTCCTTATCGAATATGCTGTCTGAGACTTACGATCCGCCTGAAGCCACAGTCACAGGGGGGGCTCTTTTAATCAAAGGTATGGATTATTCTGCGGGAGCGGTGAGCTTTGATTTGGCCTCGGATACTTCAGCGGTGACTGGTGTAACCATCGCTGCGGGTAATTATGGCAACTTAAATGATTTAGTCGCCGCGGTGAATGTTGGGATTACTGGAGCAGGCTTGGCGGCTTCGGTGGTGGCTCATGTTGATGGTAATCGCATTGGTTTTTCTTCTTTAACTCAAGGGGGCAACTCTGCGATTACGATTTCCAATGATGCGGATGGGGTTTTAACTGATTTTGGCTTTGCCACCGCAGGTGAGTCGGCTGTGGGAGCTAATTTAGGCGGAAGTATGTCAGGAAATGGGGTGTTACCGATTGCTTATTCAGCAAGTAATGCAGACTTTACTTTATTGGGGGACGGTGGCGCGAGTGTGACCATTAGTTTAACCACGGATTTTGCAACACCTCAAGATGTGATTGATGAGATTAATATTCAAATCGCTGCAGCAGGGGTAGACAATGTGATGGGTGCTCAATTAGCTTCTAATGGGACTTCTTTAGAATTACACTCCATTAGCAGTGGCGGAGATTCCTCCATTAATATCACAAGTGCCACGCCTGCGGTGGGAACTTTTTTACAAGATGCAGGTTTTTCTGAAGGGCAAGGCGCTAATATTGCTATTAACGAAGCGACGGATGTTATTGGGGATTTAGAGTCTGCTTTTTTACAGTTGACTCACGCACGTGCTACTGTCGGAACGCGCATGAAAATCTTGAGCGGGAAAGAAGAGCAGCATGAAGATTTGATGTTGAATATGAAAACAGTGTTATCTAATCTCAAGGATGTGGATTATGCGCAAGCCATCAGTGAATTTAATGCGGAAATGACAGCCTTACAAGCGGCTCAGCAGACGTACGTTAAAGTTCAGGGTTTATCTCTGTTTGATTACTTATAGAGCTTAGAAGAGGCTTTACCTGTGTTATAAAGCCTCTTTTTGTTGGGTTGGAATTAATCGTTTTCTTTTTTAGGGCTAGGAATGTCTAATAAAGGCAGATGGTATTCCGTTAAAATATTTTTAATCGCGGCTTGATTGTCTTTAATGAGTTTATTTAACTGTGTTTTTCTAGCGTTATCCCCATAACGTACGCCCATGGCCATTGAGTAATCAAAGGTTATATTTAAGGACGATTTCATAGGCAAGACCTTATAGCCATCGGGTTGTTGGCTGATAACATACCCTGCCATTGGCCCCCAAAGAATCACCATATCAATGTTTTTAGCTTGGAGTTCTTTAGCAATCATCATGGCGGTATTATTGTCGCTATCACCGGTCATGGTTTGATAGGGCACACCTTGTTCGAGTAATCCATTCTGTTGTAACCATGCTGTACCAGGCCCGCGGTCAAACATCGCAATTTTTAAGCTTTCTTGTTTAGCCAGTGTTAGGGAGCGTAATTGCTCAGGAATGGTGATGTTATCCCAGCCTCGGCCTTTGGCAATCAGTAAAACATAAGTCGAATGATAATAAGGGTTAGTCGTGGCGGTGAAATCAAAGCCAGCAGGAACGCCCATAATGACATCGCATTTATACTGTTCACTGTTATCAAGCTTGGCTTTTAAGGTATTGCGTACAAAGCCAATGCGTTGTGGAAACCAGTAATATTCGATTTCTTGATTGAGTTGTTGAGCAAATAGGGCAGCAATTTTATTTTCGTAGCCATCTAATTTTTTAGAAGAATAGGGAGGGTTCAGCGGGTCGGCACAGACTCGGAATTTTTCGTTGGCTTCACTGGTGCTGCTAAAGGCAAGTGCGCTGAATAAGCTAGCGGATAGGATTTTTTTCAATGACATAAGAAGGCTCTTTATAGCGAAAGTTAGAAACAAAAAAGCCCCGACCAAAATGAATTTGGCCGAGGCTTTTTAAGCATAAAGCAATCTAAAAATCTAGATCGATTTATTTACCAGGTAGAGCGAATACAGTGAAAACACCGCCTAGTTTAGTGTACTGAGATAAACTTCTGTAGGCAACGACTGACCCTAGACCTTCAGAGTTAGACGCGTCTGTACCATCATCAAGTCCAGCTGCGATACCGATACCAGCCCATCCGCCAATACCTGAAAGTACACCAACGTATTGCTTGCCTTCGAAAGACCAAGTGTTTACGTTACCGATGATGCCAGAAGGTGTTTTGAATTTATATAATTCTTTACCTGTTTTAGCATCAACGGCTTTTAAGTAACCTTCAAGTGTACCGTAGAATACTACGCCACCTGCCGTTGCAACAGAACCTGACCAGACAGAGAATTTTTCTTTGTTAGACCAAGCAATTTTACCTGTTTTAGCATCAAAAGCAGTGAACTGACCTAGGTTAGTTGAACCATCAGGCTTACCTGTTAGAACATCTTTACCTGCAGGCATCATAGTTAGTGTGGCACCAACGTATGGTTGACCCGCTGTGTAAGATACTTCAAACGGTTCGTATTCCATACAAAGATGGTTAGCCGACACGTAGAATAATTCAGTTTGTGGTGAGTAAGAAACAGGCTGTTGGTTTTTAGAACCTAATGCAGCAGGACAAACACCAACTGTATTTTCATCTTCACCATTTTGCTCAGTACTGTACTCAGCAACCACTTGTGGACGACCTGATTTCATATCAACATGAGATGCCCAGTTTACAGATTTGTCGAATTTTTCAGCAACAAGTAGTTCACCAGTAACACGGTCTAAAGTGTAACCAAAACCATTACGGTCAAAATGCACAAGCGTTTTACGCATTTTACCTTTTACTTTTTGGTCAACTAAAACAGTTTCGTTGATACCATCAAAATCCCACTCATCATGTGGAGTCATTTGGTAGACCCATTTAACTTCACCTGTGTCAGCATCACGTGCCCATAAAGACATAGACCACTTATTGTCACCAGGACGTTGTACTGGGTTCCAAGTAGAAGGGTTACCTGATCCGTAGTACACAAGGTTTAGTTCAGAATCGTAAGAGTACCAACCCCACGTTGTTCCGCCACCGATTTTCCATTGGTCGCCTTTCCAAGTATTTGTACCTGAATCTTTACCAACTTTAGTAACTTTACCGTTTTCCCATGTAGTGGTTTTGCTTGGGTTGATGATAGTGTCGCCATCAGGGCCCATGCTGTAACCTTTCCATGATAATTCGCCCGTTTTGATGTCATAAGCAGCTAAGAAACCACGAACACCAAACTCACCACCGGCAATACCTGTAATCACTTTGTCTTTAACAACTAAAGGTGCTTGTGTGTTAGTCATGCCTAATTTAGGATCACCGTTTTGCACACTCCATACACGTTTACCTGTTTTTGCATCAAGTGCAGTTAAAACAGTATCCGATTGTTGTAGGAAGATTTTTCCATCACCGTAAGCTAAACCACGGTTCACAGTATCACAACACATAACAGGGATAGTAACGTCCGCATCCATTGTTGGTGTGTATTCCCAGATAACAGACTGTGTTTTTTGATCTAAAGCATAAACTGTATTAGGAAAAGGAGTGTGAATGTAGATAACATCATCAATTACTAATGGGCCACCTTCGTGTCCACGTAATACACCTGTTGAAAAAGACCATGCTGGTTGCAGGTTTTTAACGTTTTTAGTGTTGATTTGGTTTAGTTTACTGTAACGAGTCCCTGCATAGTTACCTAATGCAGTTGCCCAGTTAGCTGGGTTTTTCGTTAAGCTTTCTACACCGCTATTGGCAGATGCAATAGACGGTGCAGCAAGAATCGCTGCTACTGATGAGGCAAGTAGCAAGCTTTTTAGTGATTTCTTCATATAGATCCTCCAAAGATTCTATTTTTAAAATAGATCCGTGTTTGTTGTTGTTAAGACTAATATTAGTTTTAAGCTTAGTTTGAAGCTGAATTTATTATTTTACCCCGAGCTACGGGATATATTACTCACTTCAACTAGGTAAATTTAATGATTTTGGACTAAATGTCAACTTTTAACGTGGTCGATTGTTTAAAAATTGTTTTACAATGCAGAAATACAGGGAGAAAAGAGTCGCTCTTAATGAAAACACAGATATTTTAGGGAGTTTGCAAATCTATGTATATTGCTGATATTTTGTTGGTTGTATCCAGTTTATTACTTATCTCAATGATTGCGGCGAGTGCGTATCGCCATTTAGCGGTTCCTTATACGGTGCTGCTGGTCATTTTAGGCTTAAGTGTTACCTTACTTGCAGATAGCTTTGAATTGCCTGATATAAGTTGGTTAAGCCAGCTGTCTTTAACGTCGGATTTAGTGTTTTTTGTTTTTTTGCCTGCTTTAATTTTTGAGTCGGCGTTATCTTTAGACGCGCGTGCCTTGCTGAAAAACCTAATTCCTATTTTGACCTTAGCTATTATGGGGATGCTTATTTCGGTTGCCTTAGTGGGTATTGGCGTTTGGTGGTCTTTAGGCTTGCCTATTATGGTGGCCTTATTATTTGCTAGTTTAATTTCTGCGACCGATCCTGTGGCTGTGGTGGCCTTATTTAAAAAGCTCGGTGCGCCTTCACGGCTAATGATATTAATTGAAGGTGAATCCTTAATGAATGATGCCACCGCCATCGTTTTATTTAGCACCTTATTACTTATGTTGGAGGAATCTCACTTCTCTTTGATATTGGGCTTAGAGATGTTTGAGCATTTTTTCTGGGTTTTTTTGGGAGGAGCCTTTGTCGGTGTATTGATTGCTGGAGTGATTAGCGAGTTATTGGTTCGCCTTTTTCATGGTAATCAAAGCATCCCAGTGGTTTTATCCCTTTGTTTGGCTTATATCAGTTTTATTGTTGCAGAGCATATTTTGCACGTTTCTGGGGTGATGTCGGTGTTATCTGCAGCGATTTATCTTAATATTGCGGGTTTAAGTCGGTTATCAAAAAATACCATAGAGAATATTCATACTACGTGGGCTGTGATTGTCCTTATCTGTAATTCGTTACTGTTCTTTTTAATTGGTTTATCGGTGCATTTAATTTCTTTAATGCATTTTTGGCAGCCGATATTATGGGCGATATTCGCGGTTTATATTGCGCGAGCCGTGAGCGTGTACTTATTATTACCTTTAAGTGCGGAGAATATTAGTTGGCCTGAGCGGCATATTATGTGGTGGGGAGGCTTGAAAGGCGGCTTAGCGATTGCCATTGTTTTATCGATTCCTGATAGCTTGCCGGAAAAAGAACTGTTAATCATTTTAACGGTTGGCGTGGTGCTGACTTCCTTATTAGTTAATGCTTCAACCTTACGCTGGTTAATGCACTGTTTAAAAATGGATGTTTTATCACTCACTGAAGAAGCGGAGTTAAAAGAAACCCAATTACAGGTAAATCAATCGGTTGATAAAATCTTACATCAATTTACCCATTTGCATTTATTGGATATCGATATAGGACATTCTGTTGAATCCAGTTTGCATGATACCTTGGGTGAGCAAAAGATTACTTTATCGAATGAGCAGTTAATTAAACAAGTGCATTTGCATGCCTTACGAGCGGAAACCAAAGAGATTAAATACCTTTATGAAATAGGCTTAGTGAATTATTACACACTGATTAGCTTTAAAAGTATTTTACGTACCGACCAAGGGCATAGTATTGATTATTTAAAATCCATGGGAGTGGGTTGGCTACAGCCAAGTCGGTTGTTAGATTTTGAAAAAATGCTCATTCACCGTTTATCCGAAAAAGAGTGGGCAAAATCAATATTAACCAAATATCAGGCAAGACGTTTTTCCAATAAAATGCTGCATGATATGGCTGGGGTTTTAATGGCCTATAAGGCATTAAAAGCGATAGAAGAAAAAGAAAAATTATCGGGCAATAAAGAACTACTGAAACCGATTAGAGAGATTTATTCAATGCGTTTATTAAGAAGGCAAAATCGATTACAGTATTTTAGTGAACATTACCCGTTGTTTTATCAGCAATATGAATCCTTTTTGTTTCAAAAAATTGCTTTACGTTATTCCTTGCAGTTGGTGCGAACTTCTTATGAAGACGGCGTGATAAGCGCAAAAGTTTGGCAAATGATACATAAAAAACTCAGTGACTCCTTACAACACGTTGCCGCTTCGCATCACTCTTTACGTTTAACGGAACGGCATGGCTGGATTCAAAAAGTACCCTTGTTTGCAAGCTTATCTTTAGATGTTTTAGTTGAAATGGCAAAAATGGCCAGCTATGTAAATTTTTTACCGAAAGATGTTTTGTTTTATCAAGAAGACCCTTGCGATTCTTTGTATATTATTTTAAGTGGTGAAGTGCTGGTGTTAGAAGGCGGAGAGACTTCTGAATTAAACAGTAGCTTATTAACAGTCGGTGATTTGATTGGTTTATCGACTGTATTACCTCATGCACCGCATAGGGCAACGTTAATTGCAAAAACTTATGTCACTTGTTTACGTTTAACCAAGAAAAATATCATACAATTATCCCAAGAAAATCCAGAATTAGAACAATGCTTAAACAGTGTGGAGAGACATTAGCATGGACAGTAAGAAGCAAGTAGAAAAATTTTTTACAGGAAAAACAGGGCTAGCCAAGGTAATTAAAGGCTATCAGCCCCGTGCCGCACAAACAGAAATGGCACTGGCAGTGGCACAAAGCATTGAAGATGAAGAGCATCTAATTGTTGAAGCAGGGACAGGAACAGGAAAAACCTTTGCTTACCTTGTGCCTGCGATTTTATCGGAATCAAAGGTTATTGTTTCGACGGGTACCAAGAACTTACAAGACCAATTATTTAATAAAGATGTGCCTTTGTTAAGGAAAGCCCTCAAAAAACCTTTTACGGCCGCTTTGTTAAAAGGGCGCGCTAATTATCTTTGTCCTTATCGCTTAGAAATAGCCATTCACTCTAATTTAGGTCTTACTCGTGATGATGCGTCTAATTTAGCTAAAATCAAGAAATGGTCAAAAAGCACTCGGACAGGCGATGTGGCGGATATGCACGAGGTGATGGAATCCAATCCTATTTGGGCGCAAGCCACTTCCACCCGTGAGAACTGCCTTGGTCAAGAATGCCCTGTAGTAGATGACTGTTTTTTACTGAAAGCGCGCAAAAAAGCCCAAGAAGCGAACCTTATCGTGGTCAACCATCATTTACTCTGTGCAGATTGGTCTATTCGTGAAACAGGGTTTGGGGAATTATTACCCAATGCGGATGTAGTGATTATTGATGAAGCGCACCAGCTCTCTGAAGTGGCGTCTAATTTTCTAGGCTTGTCTTTAGGCAGTAAATCATTAGGGGGTTTAGCCGCGGACTCGCTACAAGAATATTTTAGTGATGCGCGAGATATGCCCGACTTAAGAGCCGCTTGTGAAAACCTAGAGCATGAAATTAAAGACATGCGTTTGGCTTTAGGGCTGGATATGACGCGAGGCGAGTGGCGCGATTTAGAAAAAAATCCTAAACTAATAGCAGGACTTACCAGCCTACAAGAGCATTTAGATGCTTTAGCAGATCAGCTAGAAATCGCTTCCGTGCGCAGTAAAGGCTTAGACAGTTGTTTTAAGCGAGCAGAAGAGCTTGAAGAGCAGTTTAAGCTGATTATGGATGGTGATGAGAGCAAATGGGTGCGTTGGTATGAAATCCACCGTAAATCGTTTAGCTTTAGTTTAACGCCGCTGGATATTGCTTCAGAATTTAAACGCTTTATGGAAAAACACAGTGCTTCGTGGGTATTTACCTCCGCTACTCTGAGTGTTGATAAAAAGTTTGACCATTTTTCGCGTAATTTAGGGCTGGATTCAGCGAAAAGTTACAGTTGGGATAGTCCCTTTGATTTTCAAAGCCAGTCGTTATTTTATCACCCGAAAGGCTTGCCTCTTCCTAATTCGCCTGAATTTGTCACTGAGATTGTTAAAGTGGCGATTCCTGTGATTGAAGCCAGCCAAGGGCGTACTTTTTTCTTATTTACCAGTCATCGTGCTTTACAGCAGGCGGCTAAAATTTTAGAAAATGAGATTAGCTATCCGTTATTGGTGCAAGGGGACAAGCCCAAAGCGATTTTATTGGACGATTTTAAACAAAAAGGTAATGCAGTGTTATTAGGGACTTCCAGTTTTTGGGAAGGCATTGATGTGCGCGGGGAAGCTTTATCCACGGTCATTATTGATAAACTGCCTTTTGCTTCGCCTTATGAACCCGTTTTAAAAGCCCGTTTAGAGGCGATGGAAAAGCAAGGTCGAAAGCCGTTTATTGATTATCAATTACCCGCTGCGGTAATTGCTTTAAGACAGGGCATTGGGCGTTTAATTCGAGATGTTGATGATAGAGGCGTGTTGTTGTTATGCGACCCGCGATTATTAAAAAAATCCTATGGGCATTTGTTTTTAAATAGTATCCCCAATATGGCGAGAACGCGTGAAATAGCGGATGTTGAAGTGTTCTTCTCTAAGGAATCGAGTGATTAATGATTATCTTATGGACAGATGCGCTGATTTTTATCTTAATCAGTGTTGCGCTCATCTTACTGTTTAATTTACGCCATCAAGCGCACTTTACCCGCCCTTGGCATAAAGTAACCCATAGCCGTTTAGGTATGGCTTCCTGTGTGTTTTTATTGTTTTTTGTGGCGGTTGGCTTATTGGATTCGATTCATTTTAAAGCGCCGAAAACCCAAGGTAATGAAATTATCAGTGCGTTAGATTATTGGGCAACGCCTTTAAGAATGCGGCAAGAAAAAAGCTATTCTGCACCTTTTTCCGCGTATTTATACAGTAAAGAATTATTAAAGGTCGAAGGCAAATCGCCTGAGTGGGGCTATCGGCGTTTAACTTACGGAGCCAGCCATTTAAAGTCTGTTGAAAGGGATAAGTTGAGCGATATTGGCCAAAAAACTCTGATTGGATTACTGAAAGGGGTGGGTGTGGTGGCGATATTGTTTTATAGCTATCATTGGATGTTACAAATAAAGTATTTTAGCCGCCCCCCTGTGAATATTGTATTTGCCACCTTGCTGTTTTTAACGCCTTTAGGCTATATTCTATTAGAGCTTGCATCGTACTATCATGTATTAGGCACGGATAAGGTCGGTGAAGATGTTTTGTATCAGGCGATTAAAAGTATTCGCACTGGCTTAGTGATTGGCGCGTTAACCACTTTAATTATGTTACCGATGGCCTTGGTATTTGGTATTTTGGCGGGATTTTTTCGCGGCTGGGTCGATGATATTATTCAATATGTGTACACCACCTTAAATTCTATTCCTGGGGTGTTATTGATTGCCGCCTCTATTTTAATGGTGCAGGTGTATATGGCGAATCATCAGGAAGACTTTACCAGTTTAGTGGTGCGTGCAGATATGCGCTTATTATTTTTATGTTTAATTTTAGGCGTGACCAGTTGGACAGGGCTTTGTCGTTTATTGCGCGCAGAAACTTTAAAGCTGCGTGAAATGGAATATGTACAAGCGGCACAAGCTTTAGGCGTGCCACGTTATCAGATTTTATATCGGCATATTTTGCCCAATGTAATGCACATTGTTTTAATCTCTGTGGTGTTAGATTTTAGTGCCTTAGTGTTAGCCGAAGCGGTCTTATCTTATGTCAATATAGGGGTAGACCCCACGACCTATAGTTGGGGAAATATGATTAATGGCGCGCGCTTAGAAATGGCGCGTGAGCCGATTGTCTGGTGGTCGTTAAGTGCGGCGTTTGTGTTTATGTTTAGCTTGGTTTTAGCGGCTAATTTATTTGCGGATACCGTGCGTAATGCCTTTGATCCTCGTCGAGTAGATTCTTAATGCAAGTTTTATTACAGGTAGAAAATTTACAATTAGCTTTTAATCAGCAAGCAGTGATTAAAGGCATTAGCTTTAGTATTCAGCGCGGTGAAACTTTTGCCTTGGTGGGTGAATCGGGTTCAGGAAAATCATTGGCGGCGTTATCGGTTTTGCGCTTACATCCCACCCAAGCGCAGTTACAAGCGGATGTGTTACAGCTTGAGGAAGTGGATATTTTACGCACCCCTGAATCCAAATTGTCACACGTGCGTGGGCGACGTATAGCCATGATTTTTCAAGATCCAATGAGTTCGCTTAATCCTGTGATGACCCTTGGCGCGCAAATTGAAGAAATGTTACAACTGCATTTTTCGTTAACCAAATCACAGAGAAGCAAACGGGTATTGGAATTACTCGAACAAGTGGGTATTCCAGAACCGAAACGGCGTAGGAATGAATACCCGCATCAACTTTCAGGCGGACAACGGCAGCGGATTATGATTGCGATTGCCTTAGCAGGGGAGCCGGATTTACTTATTGCCGATGAGCCAACCACCGCCTTGGATGTGACCATTCAAGCGCAAATTCTCGCCTTATTGAAAAATATCCAAAAGCAAAATGGCATGGCTTTATGGTTGATTAGTCATGACCTTGCTTTGGTGTCTACGATGGCAGATCGTGTGGCGGTGATGCAATCAGGCAAGTTAGTGGAAGTAGCAGAAAAAAACCAACTTTTTAGCCATCCTCAGCATGACTATACCAAGAAATTACTCGCGGCCTTACCTGATATTCACCATCAAATAGAGTTAAAACCCAGTGCGCCCATTTTATTAAAAGTGGCGAACTTTAAAGTACATTACCCCATTAAAAAAGGACTGTTTAAACGTGTAATTGGTTCTGTAAAAGCAGTTGATGGGGTGAATTTTACCTTAGCCGAAGGACAAACCTTGGCGATTGTGGGCGAATCGGGCTGCGGGAAAACCACGCTGGGTAAAGCCTTACTTAATTTAATTGCTAAAACAGCAGGTCAGGTGCATTTTTGTGGTTTAGACTTGGCAGAACTGTCTGCTAAAAGTCTGCGTGAACAGCGTTCAGCCATGCAAATTATCTTTCAAGACCCGACCGCCGCGATGAATCCGCGTATGTTGGTGATTGATATTATTTCTGAAGGGGTACACGCTTTACAGGGAAAATTGGATATTACTGATAAAGTGGCTTTAGTGAGTGATTTATTGCAGCAAGTCGGGCTAGATAATAGCGCCTTATATCGTTACCCTCATGAATTTTCAGGCGGGCAGCGTCAGCGTATTTGTATTGCCCGTGCGTTAGCCGTTAAGCCGAAACTAATTATTTGCGATGAACCAACCTCCGCATTGGATGTTTCGGTACAAAAACGTATTATTGAATTACTCAAGCATTTACAAAAAACGCAAGGCATCAGCTATTTATTTATCACCCATGATTTAGCGGTGGTGGCAGAAATCGCCGATGAAGTGGCGGTGATGTATGCAGGGGAAATTATTGAGCAAGGCTCCACCCATCAGGTATTACATCATCCTCAACAAGCTTATACGCAAAAGCTACTCAGTGCCTTGCCTGTGTTACAAATTAGAAAATAGGAACCTTAATGGACAATATTGAAAATGAATTAGAAGGGGAGTTATCTTTAAGTAATCATGACTCCGAGAATTATCCTAATATTTTAATTAAGATGACTAAAGAGCAGTTTAGTATTTTTGAGCTTAAACGCCGTCATGAAAAGAGTAAAACTCTTGAAATGAATCCAGATTTTCAGAGGGAATCAGGGTTATGGGATTTGAAACAAAAATCAGAGTTGCTTGAATCTATTTTAATGGGTATTCCTATTCCTATTATTTATTTGTTTGAAAATGAGCAAGGATTGAAACAAGTAGTAGATGGTCGCCAACGATTAAGTTGCATTTTTGATTTTTTAAATGATGAATTTAAACTAAATGGTTTAAAAATATTAAAAAATGAAAATAATAATAAATTTTCTGACTTGTCTCCCCAGCTACAAGCAAAAATAGAGGACTATCAATTTCTAGCATATACTATACAACACCCAACGCCTGAGAGATTAAAATTTGATATTTTTGATCGAGTAAATCGAGGGGGGACACGTTTAAATAATCAAGAAATGCGTAATGCATTGTATACAGGTAAGGCCACAAAACTTTTAAATCAGCTGGTAAAGTCGGAGAGTTTTTTAAGTGCAACAGGGAAAGCTGTATCATCTAAGCGCATGAAAGATAAATATATTATTTTGAGATTTTTAGGTTTTTATCTTCTGCGTACAGGACAGTTACATGATATTAAGTATAAAAGTGATGTCGATGAATTTTTAGCTGATGTAATGAAAGTCATTAATCATTTTAATGATGAAAAAATAGAGAAATTAATGAGTTCTTTTAAACTAGCAATGCAGAATTGTTATGATATTTTAGGAGCTGATGCTTTTCGATTTAGTAGTGAAAACCACAGTAAAAAAAGACCTATAAATATGGGATTATTTGAATGTTTGAGTTATATGTTGAGTATTCCTATAGTTAGCTATAGGAATACTATAGAGTTAAAAAAAGAAATTGAATATTTAAAAAAAGAAATGGATAGTAGTAATAATTTTACAGGGGTCATTGATTCAAATAGAGGGGTAGAATACCGTTTTGATGCAGTTGATACAATAAGAGAGAGTTTAAAAAATGTTGAATAAATTAGAGATTGAAAATTTTAAATGTATTGATAAACAGTTATTTACATTAAAGCCGCTCACAATATTAACAGGTTTAAATTCAACAGGTAAATCAACGATTATTCAAGCTATTTTATTGGCGAGCTATTTTGGATCCGAGAGTCCGAAAGAGGTGTTAAGTACGCTCGTTGCTAATTTTTCAAATTTTAATGAAGTACGAAATAAATATACAAATGCAAAATCATTAACTATATCGATAGATAATATTGAGTTATCAATGACTCATGATATTTTATGTGCTGGATTATTTAATTTAAATTATGAGGAAAATCTGTATTTTTTATCCGCTAACCGAGTTGGACAAGAAGAATTAGCTATTTTAAATTCAAGGCAGAAAATTGGGCGTAATGGAGAGTGTATTTTTGGGTACTTTGAACTGAATAAAGATAATTCGCTTGATGAAGCATTGGTTAAATTTAAAGGGTTAGGCTTTACATTAAAAGGGCAGGTGAATGAATGGCTAGCTTATATTCTCGGTTTAGATATTTCATTTCAAACTGAAAAAATTACATCTACAGGTGTTAAGGTTTCTTTTAATAGTGAGGGTATTGATGGCATTAATCCTTTTAATTTAGGGGCAGGTAATAGTTATTTAGTCAAAGTTTTAGTTGTTGCGTTAATGTGTAGAAAAAACGATATTTTTTTAATTGAAAATCCAGAAATTCATTTACATCCCAAAGCGCAAGCTCGTTTAGGTGAGTTTCTAGCGTGGATAGCTCAAGCAGGTATTCAAGTAATTGTTGAAACACACAGTGAGCATTTAATGAATAAAGTGAAATATCAAGTTTATAAAGAGAGCCTATCTCCTTCTGATGCAATCATTTATTACAAGCCATCCATAAGAGATGATTTTATTCCTTTAGAAATTAATCAAAATGGGAAATTTGTAGATATTGAGGGAAATAAGGTAATGTTTCCAGCAGGTTTCTTTGATTCGACTTTACACGAATTATTGGAAATAGGATGAGTGCTTACGCGCTAGTTTTAAGTGATGAGTTGCTAAGCGTTTATTTTGATTTTAGACAAGGAAAAATTGCTAATTCTCGATTACTTGAAAGTTTTTTAAGTTATTATCATGCTCCTTTTTTAACGAATGTTGAGCAGTTAAAGCGCATTGGAATTAATTCGGAACATGAGTTAATCCCCCAATTAGCAGCTCAGGGATTCATGGGAGAGTCACTTGAAGAGTTAGCTGGTAAAACATATTACAAGATTATCCTGAATACGTCCTCTTCGGAGTATCCTTATGTGAATATTAATTGTGATAAGGTTGAGAAGAATTTTAGTTTAACGTTTAAGGTGGGCGAAGATAGGGAAAAAGCTATCCAGTTAATAAAAGCTCTTTGTGATGATGCCAAATTTATCTTAATTTTTGACCCGTATTTTTGTAATAATTGGCGTAATACAAAAAATGTTTTTCATCAGATAATCCCTAAAAAGAAATTAACGTTATTAGATAGTGGGCATTTAGGGACTAAAACCAGTGAAATTAAAAAGATTTATCCAGAATGGATCATAAAATCAGATAAGAAAAATACTTATACACGCTCTCATGACCGTTACCTATTAATAGATAATGAAATAGAAGTTATTTTAAGCAGTGGTTTTGATTATTTATTTTCGACACATAAGGATTTAACGTGCGTTATTCGGTCTGTAAATGCAGTGAAGAAATCAGGCTAAGGTCCAGGGCAATCGGGCTTAAATAAGTATAAAAATCAACATATTATAAAATACAGTATTTTAATGACCAAATAATGACAAAAGTGAGTCGATTTTCAGGTTTTAACTTATTGTTTTTAAATCAAAAAATAAAGGCATCCTTTTAACGTCAATTTACTTATAAAAGGTATTTTTATAACTAATTGATTTTAAGTGCTATTTAAGCCCGATTGCCCTGGGCTAAGGTCTTGTGTTTTAAATAAGTAGTTTATATAGGATTAAGAACAATGAGTGAATCCATCAAGCGGCAAGTGGTGTTGGATACAGAAACCACTGGATTAAACCCTAAAGAAGGGCATCGAATTATTGAAATTGGCTGTGTTGAGCTGGTGAATCGCCGCTTAACAGACAGGCAATTTCATATGTATATCAATCCCGAGCGCTTGATTGATGAAGGTGCGATAGAGGTGCATGGGATTAGCAATGAGTCGTTACTGGATAAGCCTTTATTTAAAGATGTGGTGGATGATTTTCTGGATTTTGTGCGCGGTGCAGAATTAGTAATTCATAATGCACCCTTCGATATTGGTTTTTTAAATAATGAGTTAGCTTTATTAAAGCAGGGTTTAGCGCCTGTGGATGAAATCTGTACCGTGTTTGATAGCTTGGTGTATGCCCGAAAGAAACACCCGGGTCAGCGAAACAGTTTGGATGCCTTGTGTAAACGCTATGGAATTGATAACAGCCATCGAGAGTTACACGGAGCTTTATTAGATTCTGAAATTCTATCCGATGTGTATTTGTTAATGACAGGGGGGCAGTCGTCTTTACTTGATGAAGCATTAGGCGGTAGTGATGGTGGTTCCTTGGGAATACAGCGTTTAAGCAGCGACAGACCCGCCTTAAATATTATTCAGTGTTCAGATGAAGAATTAGCCATGCACGAGCTTGCTTTAGATAGACTGGATAAATCCAGTGAAGGAAGTGTTTGGCGGAAATAAAGTAGTGCGTAGCTTACATCTAACCGCAAGTAAGAATCACAAATTTCGGGTTATTTTATAGGGTTTTAGTGATAGCCTACGAGACAATTAATAGAAGTTACTTTTTGGAGAAGACCATGTCAGAAACTTTATCGAATATGATGCCATTAGCGACCAAAGCGCCAGACTTTACCTTATTTGACAGTATTTCGGGGCAGTCTAAAAGTTTGAGTGAATTACAGGGCAAGTCAGGGACGGTGATACTTTTTATGTGTAATCACTGTCCTTATGTGATTCATATCAATGAAGAACTTATCGCAATTGCCAATCAATATGCTGCTTTAGGCATTCAAATGATAGGGATTAGTGCTAATGATATAGAAAATTATCCACAAGATGCACCCGATAAAATGCAGGATTTAATGGCGCAATGGGGTAATCCATTTGCCGCGTATTTATACGATGAAACTCAAGAAATTGCTAAAGCGTATTCAGCCGCTTGTACACCTGATTTCTATTTGTTTGATGAGGATTTAGCCTGTGTATATCGTGGACGATTGGATGGCGCGACTCCAAAAAATAATGTGCCTGTAACGGGAAATGAATTAAGAGCCGCTTTACAGAATTTATTAGCAGGAAAAAAACTTACAGAAGAACAGCTTCCAAGTATGGGCTGTAATATTAAATGGAAAGAATGCTAATGGCATAATTAAAGAGAGCAAATATCGTGTTGTTATTTAGGGCATTGCTGCATAAATCAACAGAGATTTGTATTTTTCTATAGTCCTACTGATAACTGATGTTACGCAGTGCTTTTAAAGCCCTCTCTCTAAGGAAGAAGGCGCTAAAAACAAAGAGCTGGGAAGTCTGATTAAGAATGAGAGCTCTCTTTATAATGAGTTTATTTTTAGAAAAAAAGTAGTGTAGATACTTATTCCTTGTTCTGCGTAACATCAGCTGATAATTATAAAGTTTCTTGCGCTGATTATTATGCTGTTATTAAATTTTCTTCTGCCGATAATGGCAATAAAACCTACGTAGAATGGGCGTTTTCATGGGAGTCAGATGCGAAAAAGGCAGTAGAATTTTGTCATACTATCTATGTTGCACTTTTAAAAGAATTATCTGAATCATTCAAAAAATAGTTCACTCATCGGCGAATAAAAAGCTTAACCTGACCAATAGAGTGGCTGGTTAGTATGAGTACACCGGCTGTGGTGATAGATAAGCAACTAATACATTCAGGCTCTGTGCCCGATAGAAAAAAAATAGAAGAATAGTTGAAGTAATTCAATAATTCTAAAATAAGCATAAAGAACAATCGCTTTCAAGCCGCTTTAAAGAATGAATTCAAAAAAATGTCATTTTCCCAGATTAAAATGTATAGGCGCTTGCCTTGAGACTCTGTATATCTGCGCATAATCACATATTTTTTGTGGTAGAATTCCCGAAATTTTAAATTTTTATTCTGTTTAATTCTTTATTTTAGTAGGTTTATCGTTATGCGTAAAAAATCATGTTCTTGGTTTTATTTAATCTTCGTTGCCCTTATAGGGTTACATCTAAATTTTGCCATGGCAGAAGATGATTTATTATTAGGGGATGATGACGATTTATCCTTAGATTTAGGGGATTCCATTGAAATACTTGAAGAGTTAACTAAAGCAGAAAAACCAAAAAATTCTTCTGATGCCCATGCTGCGTTATTTTACGAAGATAAGTTTCCTTCCGCTTCAACCTGCCAAACGTGTCATCAAGATCATTATGAACAATGGTCTGCATCACCTCATGCCTATGCACAAATGAGTGTAGTGGCTAATTCAATGGCAGGAACTATGTTAAGTCGTACGGGTGGAACTATCGGTGATTTTTGTTATCGTTGTCATAATACAGTGGGCATGAATTTAGAAGAAAAACTGTTTATGAGCAGTATAGATAGACATCCGACCTCGAGAGAGGGGATTACCTGTGTAAGCTGTCACCGTATTGATCGTGAGTATGGAAAAGTAGGCGGCCGAGTCGCTCTGGTACAAGGCGATATTACTACGCCTGTTTATGGACCTACTGGTAATGAAAATTTACAAAAAATGCGGGATAACCCTGAGGTACGTGTTACAAATGATCCGAAAGCAAAAGGGCGTAAAATTCACGGTGAAGCTAAAAAGTTAAGTTATATGTCGACACCGGGTATGTGTAGTGTCTGTCATGATGTATTTTTAGTAAATGGTGTACGAATTGAAGAAACCTTTACTGAATATAAACGCTCACCTGCCGCAAAACGTGGTGAAACTTGTCAGGATTGTCATATGGGTAAAACGCCTGGCGTTGCCGGTGGTTACAATCATGGGCCTGCGGCCGTAGTCGGAGGTATTCCATCAGCATCACGTAAATTAACCAATCATTCGTTTGCGGGTCCTGATTATTCATTGATTCATCCGGGTATTTTTCCACATAATCCTGATGCACAAAAAATGGCTAGTATCCGAGAATGGCTACAGTTTGATTATAAAGCGGGCTGGGGAACGGATGCGTTTGAAGATACCGCAGCGGCTGAAAGTTATAAATATCCAGAACGCTGGTCTTCAATTGATGATCGTTATGATGCGCGTAAAATTATCACTTCCCAGCTTGCAAAACTTGATGATGCCAGTGCTAAACGTAAAGAAATTTTACAAGTAGGCTATAAAATCGGGGATATTGTGGTTGAAGATTCCAATAAAGACGGCATAGACTTTAAAGTACAGTTTAAAAATGGTACGGATGGTCATAATGCCCCCACAGGCTTTGAACGTATGGTGTATTTCCAAGTTAATGTAACTGATGCTAACGGTAAAATTGTTTTTAAATCCGGTGATTTAGATCCTAATGGTGATGTCAGAGACTTACACTCAGCCTATGTACATAATGGCGAACTACCACGAGATGAATACTTATTTAATCTGCAAAATAAATTTGTCACTCGTAATATTCGTGGTGGTGAGCGTGAGCAAGTATTAGCTTCTAATTTTTCTGTTGACCCGCTACCGTATGTTCGTCCTGCACCTTTATCGACTCTTTTATTAGGTCGACCTTTGGGCGCTAGAGTCCATCGTAAAGGGGTTCCAGCAGGTCAAACTCGTTGGGCAGATTACCATGTGGATGCTGAATTATTAGCTAATTCTAAAGCGCCTTATAAAGCGAATATTAAATTAATTGCAGGCATGATTCCGGTTAACCTTGTGAATGAAGTAAAAGAAGTGGGCTTTGATTTTAATATGACGCCAAGAGAAGTGGCGGATAGGTTAGTCGAAGGTCATCAAATTTTATGGGAGCGTGATATTACTTTAGACGCTAATAAAACTTACCCTACGCTCGCTCACTAAAAGGGATTATCATGATTTTAACAATGAAAAAACGCCATATTGCTGCCTCATTATTGCTAGGCCTTCAGACGACATTTTCCTTCGCGCTTACAAATGAGCCAAGTCGTATTCCAGATGTTTATATTCCTTTAAAAGTGGATGAAGTGCCTGACCGACCTCGCGGTTTATTAGAGATAGGCGATACATTATTAGGTAATAATGCGCCTCCTGCGGGCTTTAGAATTCCAACAGGCGCTATTTGGCAGCCCTTTTTATATGTGTATGGTAGTTATCGAACGGCTGTACAAACTTTTCAAAAAGATCAAAAAACTAACAGTGAATGGGCCAATCGTTTGGACTTATTTGCTGAATTACGCTTAACAGGTACCGAGCGTTTACATATTGGCTTTCGCCCTTTTGATAAAGAAGGTAAATTTGCTGGTTATAACTTTGAAGACAAAGATAACCACTGGCGAGAAGAAGGTTTAAATATGGATATACAAACCTTGTTTTTTGAAGGGGATTTTGGCGAGATTTTTCCAGGATTAGACCCTAATGATAATGGTTATACAGATATTAGTTTTTCAGTGGGTCGGCAGCCAATTAATATCCAAGACGGCTTTATGATTAATGATGTCTTTGACAGTGTTGGTTTCGCGTTTAATGGCTTCCAATTCCCGAATGCGGGTTATTGGAAAATGACTGCACTTTACGGTTGGGCTGAATTACACCGTGGTGATGGTATGAATATAAAAGACCCGAGTGCTAATTTAATTGGTTTCTTTAATGAAATTGAATTTTTAAAAACCACGGTTAATTTTGATGTTGCTTATGTGCTGTCTGATAAAAATAGCGATGGTTTATATTTTGGTTTAAGTGCCGTACAACGCCTGGGTATGTTTAATACTACTTTCCGTGTTAATACTTCCATTGCAGTTGGGCAAGAACCTAATGAAACACTTAGTCAGGTTAAAGATGGAACCTTATTATTTGCTGAACTGTCTTTTACCCCTAGAAGTACTCAAGATTTAGCCTATGCTAATGTCTTTTGGGGTATTGATGAATATACTTCGGCGGGACGTGGTCCTGCTAATGGAGGGCCTTTAGGTCGTGCAGGTATTTTATTTGCAGCGGTAGGGCTAGGCGGATATAAGCCTGCGTTAAGTAACAGTGGTGCCAATTCTTTTGGGGGTAGTATCGGTTATCAAATGCTGTTTAATGGCGGACGTCAGCAAGTTATGGTCGAATTTGGCGGGCGTAAAGATACTGCTGGCAATCACGCAAAGACTGGTATTGCCATCGGTGCAAGTTATAAACAACGCTTAGGGAATCATACTATTTTACGTTTTGATACCTTTGGCTCACAATATGAAGGTAATTCTCATTTAGGTTATGGCGCTCGAACTGAACTGCAATTTAAATTCTAATTTGCTAATTTTATAATGGATATATCAACATTATTAATTCAAATAGCTGCAAGTTTGTTGTTATTGACCGCTATTGCACGTTTACTTTTACTGTTAAAAGCGGAATGGCACCGTCAGGCGTATGAGCGTCAACAGTTAGAATTAATGAATGACTATTGGCAGCATAAAGCCACGCTCAGTCTGAAGACTGCCAAGCAACAGCGATGGAATGGCGTGCGTATTTTTAGTGTTACCGATAAAGTACGTGAAAGCGATGATATTTATTCATTTTATCTAAAGCCGCATGATGGTAAGCCTTTGCCTGGTTTTCATCCAGGGCAATACTTAACGATACAAATAGACCATCCGCAAAGCAATAAACGCTTAACGCGTTGTTATTCCTTATCGGATAGTCATTCTTCTGATTACTACCGTATTTCGGTTAAAAAAGAAGCAGAAGGGTTGGTGTCGCGTTATTTACATGAGCAACTGCATATTGGTGATATTTTAGAAGCCAAAGCCCCTTCAGGGGATTTCTATCTGGATACAGAAACTCAGCACCCCATTGTATTAATTGCAGGGGGTGTGGGCATTACGCCGTTATTAAGTATGATTAATACGCTTATCGTTCAGCAAGATACTCGTGAAGTGCATTTATTTTATGGGGTGCGTAACGGCTCGCAAATCATAATGAAGTCTTATTTTGAGGAACTAGCAGAGCAACACCCGCATTTCAATTTACACCTGTGTTACAGCAAACCTAACAGTGATGATCGTGATTTTCAGCACCAAGGTCGTATCACCATAGAATTATTACGTTCTATATTACCTGCCAGTAATTACCATTACTATTTATGTGCCTCGATTGTCATGATGCAAAGTCTCAGTGACGATTTAAAATCATGGGGTGTTCCTGACGAGGATATTTATTTTGAAGCCTTTGGAGCAGCTAAAACCAATGTGGTAGAAACAGGTGAAAGCTATACGGTTACGCTGAGTAAATCCAATAAAGTATTAAATTGGGTCGCGTCTGAAGGTTCATTATTAGAGTTGGCGGAAAATAATGAAATCCCCCTAGAATCCGCGTGCCGTGCTGGGCAATGTGGTATGTGTAAAGTTAAAATTATTCAAGGTGAAGTTAAGTATTTAACCGAGCCGAGTGCAAGTATTGAAGCGGATAGTTGTTTGAGCTGTATCAGTATTCCCAAAGGGAATATGACGTTGGCCTTGTAGCACCGAACTATAAAAATAAGAAAATATTAAGGAATAAATATGAAAAATCGTAATTGGCTACTGATGCTTTTGCCACTGTTAATGTTAATCTCACCGGTATTTGCAGACACTATCGACCATAGTAAAGTGATGAGTGCGAATGAATGTGGCGAATGCCATAAAGATGAACTGGATGTGTGGCGTAAAACCAAACATTACAAGACCTTTAATGAATTAGCGCGTCGTGATAACGCTAAAAAAATAGCAAAGAAAATGGGTGTTAAACGCATTAAAAAAGACAGTACTTGTATGAACTGTCATTTTTTAAATAAAGAAGAAGCGGGTGAATTAACGCCTATTTCGGGTATCGCTTGTGAATCTTGCCATACAGCGGCAAAAGATTGGATTAAATTGCATAATGATTTCGGCGGCAAAGACGTTAAAAAAGAAAATGAGACGCCTGAGCATAAACAACAGCGTTTAAATGCAATTTCTCAAACCAGTATGATTCGTCCGCGTGATATTTATAATCTTGCAGAAAATTGCTACCAATGTCATTTAGTGCCGAATGAGAAATTAGTGAATGTCGGTGGTCATAAAGCCGGTAGCCGTTTTGAATTAGTGGCTTATTCACAAGGTGATAACCGTCATAATTTTGCTCGTTCAGCGACAGGTGATGAAAATATTGAATCGTCTATTGAGCGTCGTAGATTGTTATATATTGTGGGTCAAGGTTTAGAGCTAGAGCATAGCTTACGCGGTGTGTCTAAAGCAACTGCAAAAGCTAAGTTTGCGATTACCATGGCGAAACGCGTTAAAATTGCTAGTAAAAGATTAAAAATTGTCAACGCAAAATTAAACTTACCTGAAATTAGCCAAATGTTAGCCGCGGCCAGTGCTGCTAAATTAAAAGTTAATAATGAAGCACCATTAGCTGAAGCCGCTGATAAGGTCGCAACTATAAATAAAGCGTTAGCTAAAGCGTATGATGGTAGTCAATTTGCGGCAATAGATGCTTTATTACCTGCACCAGAAAATTACAAACATCAGTAAACAGATAATATGACAAAAGTTAGGCGACCTAAACGCTGGGATAATCCTTTTTCAAAAGATATGAGCGATGCAATCGTCGCTCGTGTTTTATCGACTAAAGCCTTATCCCACCTAGAGACGGATAATTTCAGTGATGGCCTGCCACTGAACGGCATTATTGCGAATGATACCCGTATTGTTCATTTTAAAGCCGGAGAAGTGATTATACGTAAAGGTGAATACGGAGGGTCTGCCTTTTTAACGCTGTCGGGTGAGGCGGCGATTATAAAAGGTGAGTTTGAATTTGAAATAAAAACTAAAAAAACCACTGGTTTTTTTAGTTTTTTTAAAGCCTCTAAATCAAAAAACCTATTAGGTTTTCCTTTATTTAGCACCCATAATAAAGAAGAACGCCTAACGTTATCGCCCCACTTTCAGGAGTTTATTCAACAACACCCTGATAATTATATTAACTTAGAAGCGAATAGCTTTTATGGTGAAATTGCCGCTTTAGCACGTGGTACACGTACTGCAACCGTTTTTGCTAAAACCGATAGCGAAATATTAGAAATTGGCTGGCAGGGTTTACGCGATTTAATGCGTTACGATATTAAAATACGCGAACAGATTAGAACATTATATAAACAGCACAGTTTATTAATACAGCTCCGCAAGACCAAATTTTTATCACATCTTAAAGCCGAGCAATTACAGCACTTAAACGAGCAAAGTTTATTTGAAAATTACGGCCAATTTGAATGGCAGCGTAGTTTTAATGCCTTAAAAAATAAAGGGGATTCGGTGTTAAGTATTGAGCCGATTATTGCCAAACAAGAGGATTATGTTGATGGCTTACTATTAATTTGTTCAGGGTTTGCTCGCCTGAGTAAAACCGTTAATCATGGCGAAAAAACCATCGGTTATTTAAAGCAAGGGGATACCTTTGGTTTTGAAGAGCTGGCGCATAATTATCGAACGGGGGCATCCCTTTCGTATCAGCACAGTTTACGGGCTATTGGTTATGTGGATATTATTCGTATTCCTACTTCAGCCGTTGAAAAATACGCATTAGAGTACCTTGATGAAGGCGATTTACCTTTACTACTCAATGGAAAAGATAATCTTGATTACGGTTTAGATACCGGTATTTTAGAGCAGCTGGTTGAGCACCGATTTATCAATGGCAGTTCTACCATGGTAATTGACCGTGATCGCTGTACGGGCTGTGATGACTGTGTCAGTGCCTGTGCAAGTTTACATGATGGCCAAGCACGCTTTAGCCGTCACGGCACAATTATTGATAAATATTCCATCACTCATGCTTGTATGCACTGTACTGATCCTGTGTGTTTAATTGGCTGTCCAACCGGCGCAATACATCGTAGTGGACAACTGGGTAATATTATTGTCGATGATAACACCTGTATAGGTTGCTCTGGTTGTGCCACTAGCTGTCCTTATGAAAATATAGTGATGCGTGAAGTCTTAACAGATGATGGCCAAGTGTTATTAGATGAACAAAATGGCAGTCCAATCTTAAAAGCTAGTAAATGTGATTTATGTATTCAGCATGGATCAATCCCTGCTTGCGAACAAGCCTGTCCTCATGATGCCTTAAAACGTTTAGATATGGGAAATATCGCTTCCTTTACCGATTGGTTTAATCGTTAAACCATTTCTGAGAACATTTTCATTATGAAACTTCAGCAACGCCGCCTACTCAATTTCAGCCTGCTTTTTGTGGCTTTATTAATTATCCTTTTTATCCAGCAACTGAATCAATACAGTTTAAATCACAGCGCCTTTTTCACTGGCTGGCTGCTTTTAAGCAGTATTTTTCTGCTATATTTATTTACCTTACGCAAAAAGATAGTCGGTGGAAAAATATTTTTTAAAGTGTCAACTTGGATGCAGCTGCATATTTATGTGGGTTTTTTAGCCGTTGCACTGTTTTTATTGCACGCGGGCTGGAAAGCCCCCGAAGGGGTTGCAAAACAACTGGTCTATTTTATTTTTATCTTTGAAAGTTTAAGCGGGCTATTTGGGCTTTGTATTACGAGAATTCTGCCGCCTAGTTTAGCGCGTAATGGCTCAGTGTTATATCAGGACATTAAAGGTCAGCAACAGCATATTGCGCAACAAGTGGAACAATTAGTGGAACGGTCATTAACGCAAACAGATTCCAATACAATTGCTACTTTTTATCGCCAATTTTTATTAAGCTTTTTGCTAAGACCTAGAAATTTTTGGCAGCATATTTTTCAATATAAAAAAATAATTTATAAATTCGAGGCTGAATTTAGCAATTTATATCGTTATCTTAATGAAGAAGAGCGTCATATTATTGATGAAATTCAAACTTTAGTGATTGAAAAAAACAGACTTGATTATCAGTATGCCGGTCAATCGTTGTTAAAACGCTGGTTATTTGTGCATATTCCTTTAAGTTACGCTTTATTGTTGTTTAGCGTATTACATCTTATGTTGGTCTATGCCTATATAGGAGGCATCTAATGCGCTGGACGCTATTTGATAAGCAACAAAAATGGGTCTGTGGGCGTGCTGAATCTGGGAAGCCATGTCGAAGCGGCTCAGATTATCAAGGTCAATGTCACAGCGAATACCAATGTCAGCCGTTACAAAAAGATGAACGCTGGTACTGCTCTAGCTCAACGCCTTGCACTCAAGGTGCATTACCGAGTGGCGAGTGTTCACAAAAATTAGGCTTTTGTTTACCGAAACTGAGTCAAAAATCGAAAGTATCCCGTTTAAGCAGTTGGTTATTGGTTTTATTTATGGCCATTTTTTTATTAGTGCTTGCTGTGAGTGCTTATTCGCCAGGGAAACTGAGTAATAATCACAGTTTTTTAGAGCAAGAATGCCAGAGTTGTCATAGCAGTGGTACGTTAAAAAGTATCAATGCGTTGTTACAAGCGTTTCAGCCATTTAATCATAAGACCGAAAATGCTTTATGTGTGGATTGTCACCAGCTGGGTAAGCAGGCTGCGTTAGCGCATAATGTATCTAGCGCCCAGTTACAATTATTGACAGAAAAACAACAGCGGCCAAAACGGACATCCTTTATGGCCAGCTTGGCGCAAGTAAGTTTAAGTGATAATAATGAAAAAACGCTCAGTTGTATCAGTTGCCATCATGAACACCAAGGTACAGAGCATGATTTAACCGCTATTAATGACAATAGTTGCCAAAGCTGCCATCAGCAAACCTTTACTCATTTTAAAGATCATCCTGAATTCAGCCAATATCCTTACGCAGATAAAACCCAGATTAACTTTAATCATCCTGAGCATATTGCTAAAAACTTTGCCGATGAAGCAGATGTGCAACCTGAAAATTGTAATGATTGTCACCAGCCTGATAATAAAGGCGAATTAATGCTGTCAAAAGGGTTTGATAAAAGCTGTAGCGCCTGTCATTTAAAACAAATCCAAGGCGATAGCCAAGCGGGCAGTAAAGGCATTGCGGTGTTTAGTTTAATAGGTATGGATATAGAAACCTTAAATACCAAAGGCTTTATTACTGGCTCATGGCCAGAGGATGCAGACAGTGAACTCTCGGTCTTTATGCGCTTACTGTTATCAAGTGATGCTAAAGCCATTAATGCGTTAAAAGTTTTAGAAAAAGTTGATAGCTTAGATTTACGCAACGCCTCTAAAACACAGTTACAAGCGGCGACTGATTTAATCTGGTCCATTAAATGCTTATTATCTAGCTTGCAATCACAAGGGCACAGTGCTTTAAAGCAGAGTTTAGAAAAAAGCTTAGCTAGTCCGCTTTCAAATACACAATTTTCGGCGTTAGCTTCTTTATTGCCCGCTTCATTATTTAATGAGGCACTAACACTGTGGTTCCCTCATTTAGCAGAAGAACTAAACTACTATCAACAACAGGATTTTGAGGGTTTAAAACAACTTTTAACTGCGCCAAGCGTGATAGCAGAGACAATAGAAGTGAAGCCTTTAATGCTTACAACAAGCGCTGACGACGATTTATTAGGAGATGATGATTTATTAGGCGATGACGACTTATCTTCTGATGATGATTTAGATTTATTAATGGACGATGACGATGATTTATTGAGTTTTGATGATGAGGATTCACTTGATGAAGTACAAGAAAGTCCCATTAAAATAGCTACTTCTACAGAAGAATGGGTTAAATCAGGAGGCTGGTATCGTTCTTATGATAGTTTATATTATCGGCCAAGTATTCATAGCGACCCATTTTTAAAAGCTTGGTTAGATTTAAGCGCCTCCAGTTCAGAAAAAAACCAACAGGCTATTTTTAAAGCCCTTGCAGACCCTAAAGCTCCTGGGGTATGTTTAAAGTGTCATAGCGTAACGGAGGATAAAAAAATTCATTGGACCGCTAAACGTCCTGAAAAAAATAAACAAGCCTTTACTCGTTATGCACATGATCGCCATTTAGCCATGGCGGGCATTAAAAACTGCGCGACCTGTCATCAATTTTTTCCCAGTAATGACACGCCTACAGAGAGCTTACAAAGTTTTAAAGCCATTGAAAAACAACAATGCAGTGCCTGCCATGCAGAACAGAAAGCCTCTGAAAGTTGTAGCACTTGCCATAATTATCATATAGGCGACCTTAAACTAAAATTAAAACAGACTAAATTATCTGTTTTTCAGAATAAAGCCGCCAAACCCTAAACGCTAATCTGGATTAAGGTCTCGGAGGTGGAGCAGAAGGCTGTAATTCTGCCGGTGGCAGTTCAGGAACTGATGTAGGAGCAGAAGGCTGCAATTCTATTGGTGGCAGTTCAGGAGTTGATGTAGGAGCAGAAGGCTGCAATTCTATTGGTGGTAGCTCAGGAACTGGTGTAGGGGCTGGAGGCTGCAATTCTATCGGTGGCGGTGCAGGAATTTGTGGAGGTGGTGGTAATTTTAAACTCTCCACTGAAATACTGCCATTTAAGATACTTTCTATGGTTATATCTTCACGATTATTGGTTAGCTGACTTTCTTTATCGCGCACAGGCGGTGGATTAGCTCCAGGCTGAAAACCAATGGCAGGCGGTGGGGGAGGAGGCGGCAGTTGATTATTTGAATCACCTAAGCTAGCTCCCTGATTATTCAGGTTGTTTTGTAAAGGTGGTGGGGGCGGTGGATTATTACCACCATCATTTTTAGCGGGTGGCGGTGGTGGTTGGTTACCATTTCTAGGGGGCGGAGGAGGCTGATTGCCTTTTTTGGGTGGTGGCGGTTGCTTGCCTTTATGAGAATTTTTTTGCGTGCCTTTTCCATAGCCTCTATTTTTAAACTCTAAAAATAAAGGTCGGGTCATATTATCAGAGACCAGTGCTGACTGACCGGCTGGTATGATAAAATCACCACTGCTATTATTTAACACCACAATGCCTTCAAAAACATCGACTTGTAAGCTATCGGCTAAAGTCGCTCTATATTCTGTTCCCCGGGTACCAATTGAAGCAACATTGGTTTTAACTTGGTAGCGTTCCTGTTTAATCTTACCTAAAACGGTTCGGTACATGCCTTTTACAAACTTAAACAGGGCTTTATCGTCTTTTTTCCCCTTATCGGTAAACTGATACTCTTCAACTTTGAATTCGGTATTTTCATAAAAAGACACTAAGCCGCCATCGGTAAAGCGCAGTTGTAATGAGCCATCCTTAGTGAGAATGGTATCGCCTTGCTGAATGAGTGATTTTTTTTGTAAATTCCGTTGCTGATGGTTAAGGTCAACTGCATATACCTGACCTTTAGAAAAAATCACCTTGGCTACTTCTGCGATGGCTATATTTTGATACAGTAAGATTAGGAGTGTAAAAATCCACCCTTGACCGTATGTTACACGTTTAATATTCATGGTGGATTTTCCTAAAAATTCCATTGCGCACTCAGCGTTGCAAAGTGGCGTTGATAATCATAAAGCTCAAGAGAAGATGTATTTAACTGCCATGTCCATTGTAAAGACACATCTAATTGTTTATTAAAAAAATAGTGACTATAGCGTGCGGTGACACCATAACGTTTATCATCTCGCGCAGTTAAAAAGAAGGGATTATCTTGTTTATAGTGTCGATATTCAAAATTGGTATTCAAATATAAAGTATCATTTTTAGCTAATGTCAATCGAGAGCCTAAACGTACCCCCGCATTGCCATAGCCTAAATATTGGTAATCAGTATCCAAGACTTTATTTTCACCGCCATACAGGTCAAAGGATAATAATGGTAAGAAAGGGGTATTTAATTGCTGATAGAAAATAGCGCCTAAGGTATAAGCATTGGCATTGAGGTTGGTGGCTTCTTTATATTTTAATAGCCGCCCATTGGCATAAAAAGACACTAAACTGGATTGAAATAATGAGCGTGACCACTGACCTAAAAAGGAATATTGATCTTGATAATGCTGTTCACTTAACCAAATGGCTTGCTGTTTAAAACTAATATTAAAAGTATTTTTATCCCATTTGTAACTGGTTCCTAGCCAAGAATTGACTAAACTCATATCTTCATCATGACGGCTATTATTTAAACGATGATTACCATACACGCCCATATTAAGCGAAAAATTCTTAGGTAATTTTATATCCAGTCGTCCGCCGCCACTAAAAGAACCAAAAACATCTTGGTCTTTAACTAAACTATCCCCGACATAGACATCGCCTAATTCAGAGACCACGGGTAAAGTCATAAAATCATTATCCGGCCCCGTGGTTAAATTATCATCATAACCAACAGCCACCCCTAAAAAGCCTGAAAATCGATAGATTGATTCGGTAGGCTTGGTTTTTGTCGCTGCCGTTTTAGGTGTTGCGCTTAAAGAATTTATTTTCTGCTCTAATGCTATTGCCATATCAAAGTTTTTTAATTGTTGATAGGTTTTTAACAATAATTGTTGAGTGGCTAAATGTTCAGGACGCATGATTAATGCACGTTCTAAGGCTAATGTAGCTAAGGTATTTTGTTTTAATTGCACTAAAACAGCCCCGTAAAGATAATCAAATTCCGCTTCCCCTGCATAATCATCTGATACGGGGGCTAACAGCTGATAGGCTTGCTTAAATTGTCCTTGCTCGGTCATTAATCTTGCTTTTTTTATGGCCTCCTGCATCTCGCCAGCGATTGCTGGCTGAACAGGGATGCCAATACAAAAAATCCCAATAATTCTTAATATAGTCTTATTCATTATTTATCTTTTAAAATAATTGTGGTATTTATATCTAGGTTGTTGACTAGCTTATCCTCTAAGCGTTGATAATGATATAAACTTAAGCTATCCTCTGGATATTGCTCAATTAACTGTTTAAATAAGCCCAAGGCATTGCTGCCAGAACGTGCCATAATCTGATAGGCATCAAGATATGTTTGTATTAAAGGCTGCTTAAATTGCTCTTCTGATAATAATTCAAACGCTTTTATTGGTTCAGTTTTTCCCTTTAAAACTAAATCGCCGATTGGACGTGTTTTAAAGTTCTCACAACCTTCTAAAGTGGATTCTGCAACACATAAGCGGGTGCCAAATTGTTTATTAACACTTTCTAAGCGCGAGGCAGTATTAATCGGGTCGCCCAACGCTCGATAATCAAACATGGTTTTACCACCAAAGTTACCGACTAAGACATCGCCTGTACACACACCAATACGTGTAATACCAAATTTAATACCTTGGCTATCTTTAGTGGATACAAACTGCATCGCATACGCATCCATGTCTAAACTGCATTGCAGAGCCAGTTCACGATGATTTTCTTGTACTAGAGGAGCTGAAAAAATCACTGCCACCGCATCACCGACAATACGATCTAAAGTCCCATTATATTTAAACGCAATCTGAATCATGCCATCGAGATATTCATTAAGCATACTGACACATTCATGCGGTGAATGTTTTTCCATCAAGCTGGTAAAATTCGCCAAATCGGTCATCACAAAGCTACATTCTCGGTACCCTCCACCTAAACTCAAGCTATCGGGATGCTCGATTAAATGTTTAACCCGATTCGGTGAAATATAGCGTTCAAAGGCGGAGCGTAGCCAGCGTTTTTCATCCTCGGTTTTGAGTTGTTTTTGGATAAAAAAGGCAATAAATAAAAAAATCAGTGCAAAACTGGGTAATAGGGGGTCAATTAATAAACGCTTATAGATAAAGGCTGCCCAACAGAGCGATAAAATTAAAATAATAAAGGTTAATAAGATAAGGGCGAGTTTGGTTGCGCTTATTTTTTGCTGAAGTTTACAAAATAGGTAAAAGCTAAGGATTAGTAACAGCCTAAGCCAAGTATTTTCTAAACTTAATTTATGTAAATAGCTATCTTGTAATAATTGCTCGGTCAATTGTGCATGAACTTCAACCCCAGGAATAATATGACCAAAGGGGTTAAAACGCATATCAAATAAATTACTGGCGGTGACACCGACAAACACAATGCTGCCTTGTAAGCTGTGTTTATCCAGCTTATCTTCCAATACTTTCCATGCTGGAATATAGCGTGAGGCCATGCTAGGCGTATAATGTAGCCATACATTGGTATCCTCATTTAGCTCAATATTAAACTCTTTGCCGAGTTTAATCTTTGTCAGTTCACCAGTATTGTCAGTAGAAATATTATATTGACCTTGCTGCTTAAACAATCGAACGGCTTCTAAACTGAGTGTTGGAAATAATCGGTATTGATTGGCGTGTTGAAGGCAGAACAATAAAGGCACATTACGAATAACACCATCTTCATCGGCAATATAGGCAATGGTGCCATTGCCTTGTGTACTTTGCTCAATAATGGCTAAATTACGACCACTCGGATAGAGACAATTCATCTGTGCAAAGGGCGGGCTATTTTGTAGCAATATGCCTGCTTTTGCTTTAGGGAAATCATTATCATTCGGCTGTGCTGTCAACATAAAACTACCGACTACATTGGCTTTTGCCATCGCTGCCGCCAATACTTCATCATTATCTGGCAGCGCCATTAGCTGTTGCTGTAACAGCGGATTATTGGCAAATAAAGGGCTTAAATGTTTCGGTGAAGTTCTATCAGGCTCTGAAAAAACCATATCAAATGCGATGACTTTTACCCCTAAAGCATTTAATTTCTCAATTAACTGTGCCATTTTTACTCTTGACCAAGGAAATTGCCCTATTTTTTCTAAGCTTTTATTATCAATGGAAATAATTTTAACCGGTGCGGTTTGGTAAGTACGTGGCTGTAAGCGTTGATAAAAATCGTAGGATGTATTCCTAACCCGACTCATTAAAGGGGCTGTTTGTGGGATAGATAAAATACTTAAAATAATCATTAAGCTGGTTAACGCCCAGCGTTGATTACGGCATTTTACTGATAAGTAGTTTATTATGGTCGACATAAATGAAATATCTCATTTTTAAAATGAAGCTAAAACGGTATCTATACGGCATTTAACTATTATGATAGTGGTAATTAGACTTTAACCTGATTTCAAGGACTCTACAATAAACAAATGAAAACACTTACCTTAGACGATTTTGACTTATTTAAAGGGGTGGCGATCAATATGAAGCTTGAAGATTTGCCCTCTATTTCTCTAAAAAAAGATGAGCATATTATTACCAAAGATTATTTAAACTCTTCCTTACATTTACTGATTGAAGGTGAAGCAGGTATTTATATTGAAAAAAAAGAGCCTTTAAAAATACTTTACGCCGGTGAAGTGATGGGAGAAATATCACTGGTAGATCAACAACCGACTACCGCTTCGATTATTTGTCATACTGAATGTAAAGTTATTATTATTGATGAAGTGCTTATTTGGAAACTGGTGAATGGTAATCACCGTTTTACCGTTAATTTATTACAAGTCGTAGTCAATCGTTTTAGAGGGCTAGCGATTCAAGTGGAAAGCTCACTTGAAAAACAAAAGTTACTTGAATATCATATTAACATTGATGATTTAACCGGTTTATTTAATCGGGGCTGGCTAAATAAACAATTCTCGCCTCTCTTAGAGCGCTATAAAAAAAATCAACAGTCTTTTTCTTACTTGATGATTGATATTGATCATTTTAAAAATGTGAATGATACCTATGGGCATCAGGCAGGGGATTTAGTCTTACAAAATACCGCTAATATTATGAATACCAGCACCCGAGCAACTGATTATGCTATTCGCTATGGGGGAGAGGAAATGGCTATTTTATTACCTAATGCCGATGCCAAAAATGCGATTAAATTTGCAGAGCGTTTGCGTAAAAAAATTGCGGATAATGTGATTGAATATGAGCCAGGTAAAACGTTAAGCATTACGGTTTCCATTGGAATATCCAGTTTAAAAGATAATGAGTCGGTTGCTGATTTAATTAAATTAGCTGATGATGCTTTATATTATGGAAAAGAGCATGGCCGCAACCAAGTCAAATATAATGAAGGTTAAAGTTTAGTAGGCTGGCAATGTATATTTTGCACATAAAAAAAGCGCGGACTTCATAAGAAGCCGCGCTTTTTTTGTGTCTAAAAATCTATACGTTTAGTGTATATCTTTCCAGTATTCTTTTTTCAATAAATAAGCAATGATGCCAAATAAGAGAATAAAGAGTAGTACATATTTACCCATGCTACGACGCTGAACTTGTGAAGGTTCTGCCGCATAGACAAGAAAGCTAACAATATCGTTAACCGCTTCATCAAATTTTTCAGGGCTCAGTGTGCCTTTTTCATTAATAATTAACTTATCAATGACTTGCTGGCCATGCTCTTTTTTGAAAACAGCGATTTGCTCCCCTTGTAATTGCCACAATGGATTAGGCATACCGACATCAGGGAAAGCCCCATTATTGACCCCAAAAGGGCGAGACGTATCAATGTAGAAGCTTCTTAGGTAGGTAAACAGCCAATCTTCACCACGAGAACGCGCAATTAATGATAAATCAGGCGGTGTAGTACCAAACCATTTTTTAGCATCACGCTCATTCATAGCGGTTAGCATTTTGTCATAGATACCCGCGCCTTCAGGGGCAATATCTTTTAAAACATTATTTTGTTCTAAATCAAAATCATCCGCAATATTTAAGTAGCGAATGTATTTAGTGGAATGACACCCTAAACAGTATTTAACATACAGTTTCGCCCCATTCGCGAGAGATTTAGAATCAGATAAGTCGGTATCTGCAGATTCTAATTCAATCCCTGCAGAAGCAAAGCTGGTTAGAGGAATCAGCAGAAGACAGATTTGTAATAATTTTTTCATTAGTCTAAGCTCTCCTTGATGTTTTTAGCCGTACGCAGTAAGACTTTACCGATACCTGCGGTATCAGGGCGTTTTTGGCGTACTGTTTGGCCTTCTTTTTCAACCTCAACTTCTTTAACCATTTCATTGGCTGTTTCTATCCAGCCTGGAATACGATCTTCAATCGTAGGTTGGTTGGTTAATTGCTTAGGAACGGTTTTAGTTTTTTCCCAGCGAGTGTAAATTGGCATTAATAAGAAGAAGCCAAAGTACATTGCTGTAAAAATACGTGCCATGATAGTTGCAGTCGCTGTAGGCGCTTGAGTACCTAAGTAGCCTAACCCTAAGAAACTGATAACAAATAACAAAATTGCTTTTTTGTACAGTCCACCACGGTAGCGAATCGATTTAATCGGGCTACGGTCTAACCAAGGTAATAGGAATAACACAACAATTGCGCCACCCATTGCGATAACCCCTGCAAATTTATCAGGAATCGCTCTTAATATCGCGTAGAACGGTGTGAAATACCAAACAGGTGCAATATGCTCAGGCGTTGCTAATGGATCAGCAGGAATAAAGTTGGCATGTTCTAAAAAGTAGCCGCCCATTTCTGGCATATAGAAAATAACGGTAGCAAAGAAAAACAAGAACACTGCGACACCGACTATATCTTTTACCGTGTAGTAAGGGTGGAAAGGAATTCCATCAATTGGATGTCCCCATGGATCTTTCGAATCTTTGATTTCAATCCCGTCTGGATTGTTTGAACCCACTTCATGCAGCGCCACAATGTGCAAGAAAACCAGCATGATTAAAATCAGTGGAATCGCAATCACATGGAAGGCAAAGAAACGGTTTAGAGTCGCATCAGAGATAACGTAATCTCCACGAACCCATAAAGATAAATCATCACCAATAATAGGGATTGCGCTGAACAGAGAAATAATAACCTGTGCGCCCCAGTAAGACATTTGACCCCAAGGAAGTAGGTATCCCATAAAGGCTTCAGCCATTAAGGCAACAAACAACAGCATACCAAAAATCCAGACAAGTTCTCTCGGTTTTTTGTAAGAGCCGTAAATAAGACCTCTAAACATATGCAGATAGACAACAATAAAGAAAGCCGAGGCTCCTGTCGAGTGCATATAGCGGACTAGCCAGCCCCAAGGGACTTCCCGCATAATGTATTCGACTGAATCAAAGGCTAAGCCTGCATCAGGTTTGTAATTCATCGTTAATAAAATACCGGTAATAAATTGATTCACTAAGACCAGCAAAGCCAATGAACCAAAAAAGTACCAGAAGTTAAAGTTTTTTGGCGCGTAATATTGCGCCATGTGGTCATTCCAGAGTTTAGTCAGTGGAAAACGGTTGATAAACCAGTTACCACAGGCGTTTAAGTGTTTTGATTTCATGCTTTATCCTCGGTTGCTGACTCGCCAATAAGTAGGAGCGTGTCGGTGATATAGCGATGGGGAGGAACCACTAAGTTGGTTGGAGCAGGAACACCTTTGACCACTCGTCCCGCTAAGTCAAAGCCTGAGCCATGACAAGGACAGAAAAATCCGCCTTTCCAGTCATCGCCTAAGTCATTAGGAGCAATTTCTGGACGGAAGGTGGGAGAACAACCAAGATGCGTACATAAGCCAACCGCAATAAAGATTTCAGGCTTGATTGAACGAAATTCATTTTTTGCATAATCCGGCTGTTCAGAATTCACTGAGGTCGGGTCACTTAATTTTTCGATGTCTGTGGCAAGTATTTCTAAAACCTCCGGTGTACGGTTAAGCACCCAAAGAGGTTTACCTCGCCACTCCGCCCGGACGAGTTGTCCTGTTTCTAGTTTGCTAATATCAATTTCTACGGGGGCACCGGCGGCTTTGGCTTTGGTGCTTGGCTGCATTTGAGATAAAAAAGGTACGGCAATATAGCCCGTACCAACAGCTCCGACAACCGTTAATGCGGTTGTTAGAAATTGGCGTTTGGATCTGTCTACGCCTTGCTCGCTCATGAATGATACTCCTCGTTATATGCTTTTCAGCTATTATGATGACCTGTTCAACATAGAACAGCGGGCTTTTAAACCATTGTTATTATAATAAATTAGATACTGTCTTTTAATGCTTTAATAAAGGCATTATTTTCTTCGGGTTTACCTATGGTGACGCGTAAGCAATCCGTTAATAAACCTTGTTGGGGGGCTAAGTTTTTAATAAGAATCTGGCGTTCTTTTAATTGATTAAAAATGGTATTGGCCTTTCCTTCAGGGGTGCGAAAAAGAATAAAATTCGCTGAACTTGGGAAAGGCTGTATTCCAGACAGGGTACTGAGTTGTAAAAACATTCGTGCCCGTTCTTGACGTAAAATATCGGTTTGTTCTTCGAACATCTCTGGCTGAGACAGTGCAAATTCTGCACTGCATTGCGTGAGCACATTAATATTGTAAGGAAGCCTTACTTTATTTAACTCCGCAATAAGGGTTTTATCGCCTGCAATAAAGCCAAGGCGTAAGCCAGCTAAACCCAATTTTGAAACGGTACGCATTACCAGTAAATTCTGGTAACTGGGTAGTTTGTCAATGAAGCTTGAATCCGTAAACGGTGCGTAGGCTTCATCAATAATCACTAAACCTGAACTGGCTTGAATAATTTGCTCAATGGCTTGGCTATCAAATAGATTCCCTGTGGGATTATTTGGATAGGCAAGAAACAGCAGAGCAGGTTGTTGCTTTTGAATCGCATCCAGTAAGACAGGCAAGTCTAAATCAAAGCTGTCGGCTAAAAGCGGAACCCCTTGGTAATTTAAACCAAGGCATTGAGCAATTTGCTTGTACATGACAAAACTCGGCTCAGGTGCCATCACTGTTGAATTAGCAGGCAGCGCCATCATGAGCAGTTGGATAATTTCATCCGAACCATTACCCAGTAACAGTTCACTGCCATCAGGAATGGCATTGTAACTTTTTAGAATGTTACATAAAGAACGGGCTTCTGGGTCAGGATAGCGATTGAGTTCCGCATCCTGTATTTTTTTAAGCCATTCTTGTTTAATCGCGTCTGGCCACGTGTAAGGATTTTCCATAGCATCTAATTTAATAAAGCCCTTTGCATTCGCTACTTTATAAGCACTGAGAGCCCTTATTTCAGGGCGAATAACCGTGCTTATTAAATTATTTTCTTGCATATTATTCGGCATCTACGCGTTTGAAATGATGAACCCAAACAGGCGCGGCTTCGTCCCACTCCATACCTGCGTGCATACTCAAAATTAGATTTTTATACATTTCTAAATTTGGGTAGCCTTCCGCTTGTGCTGAAGCATCGGTCATATCGCCTATGGTTTCGCGCGTAAGGTCAGTCATAATAAAAGGTACGCCATCCAGTTCGAAGGTTTCATTCGGGTAGCCATAAACACCATCACGGCGTTGCTGTGTTTTTCTGTTCGCTAATGCCGCTTCTACGAGTTTAGGGTGACGAACAAGTCGGTCAATTTCACAGGTTTTTTCAGGAAAATCAGTCATCTTTTTCTCTTAATTGTAGGGTTATTTTAAACGGTATTCTGCTGAACGCGCATGAGCCGTGAGGCTTTCGCCACGGGCTAATACAGAGGCGGTTTGCCCCAAGGTATTTGCACCTTCTGCAGAACAGAAAATTAAGCTTGAACGCTTTTGAAAATCGTAAACGCCGAGAGGGGAAGAAAAGCGTGCTGTCCCCGAAGTAGGCAGTACATGATTTGGCCCTGCACAGTAATCGCCCAAGGCTTCTGCGGTATAACGTCCCATAAAAATAGCGCCTGCATTACGAATATGCTCACATAAAGCAGTAGGGTCTGCAACCGAAAGCTCTAAATGTTCAGGGGCAATGGTATTGGAAACGTCAGCCGCTTCTTCTAAAGAGTTTACTTTAATTAATGCGCCGCGTGCGGATAATGAGGCTTTGATAATGTCAGCGCGCTCCATGGTTGGCAGCAGTGCATCAATGCTGTTGGCAACGGCTTCTAAGAAGTCTGCATCATCGGATAATAAAATGGCTTGGGCATCTTCATCGTGTTCTGCTTGAGAAAATAAATCCATCGCAATCCAGTCTGGATTGGTTTTACCATCACAAATAATGAGAATTTCAGAAGGGCCAGCAATCATATCAATGCCCACTTGGCCAAAGACTAATTTTTTTGCAGTGGCGACATAGATATTTCCAGGGCCGACAATTTTCTCAACTGCAGGAATCGTTTCGGTTCCATAAGCTAGAGCCGCAACGGCTTGTGCGCCTCCAATGGCAAAAACACGGTCAACGCCTGCAATATGAGCCGCGGCTAACACCAGTTCATTCACCACACCATCAGGCGTAGGAACAACCATAATTAATTCACGTACTCCGGCTACTTTTGCAGGAATAGCATTCATGAGTACCGATGAAGGGTAGGCGGCTTTACCACCGGGAACATAGAGTCCAGCGCGGTCTAAAGGTGTGACTTTTTGCCCAAGCATAGTGCCATCGGCTTCTGTATATTGCCATGACTCCATTTTTTGTTTATCTGCATAGGCACGTACACGCTCTGACGCTATTTTTAAAGCGTCTGCTTTATCTTTGGGTAGGTTATCCCATGCCGATTTTAGTTGTGCTTGGCTAATTTCTAATTCGCCGGCTGATTGAATCGTGCAGCGGTCAAATTGATTGGTGTAATCAATCACGGCTTGGTCGCCATTTTTGCGTACATTAGCAATAATATCTAATACTCGCTGGTGAATGTCATGGTCTGAGCTTTCTTCCCAAGCGAGTAAGTTTTGTAGTTGAGTCGCGAACTGAGCGTCGCTGCTATTAAGGCGAGTGATAGTCTGAGTCATAGTTTTATCGTTCAGCAATGGTTTTTTCAAATTGGTCAATGAGTGGTTGGATAACAGCGTGCTTGGTTTTCATGGAGGCTTTATTAACCACAAGGCGTGAACTAATATGGGTAATCAGTTCGCGTGGCTCTAATCCATTGGCGCGTAGGGTGTTTCCTGTATCGACAACATCAACAATACAATCCGCTAAACCGACTAAAGGTGCTAATTCCATTGCACCATACAGTTTAATGATTTCGGCTTGAATGCCTTGACTGGCAAAATAGCGTTCCGCTGTTTTGATATATTTGGTCGCTACACGCACACGGCCTTTAATTGGCGCGGCATCTTTAGGGGCGGCTGTCATTAGCTTACAGCAAGCAATCTTTAAATCTAAGGGTTCGTATAAGTTATCTGAATCGTGTTCAAGTAACACATCTTTACCTGCAATCCCTAAATCGGCCGCACCATGTTCTACAAAGGTAGGCACATCGGTGGCACGAATAATGACCAGTTGTACATCATCATGATTGGTTTTTAAGATGAGTTTACGGCTCGTTTTTGGATCATCCAATGGGATGATATTAGCATCAGCCAGTAAAGGAAGGGCTTCGTCGTAAATTCTGCCTTTGGAAACAGCAATAGTAAGCATGAGTAAACCTGTTTATCGAGGAATGCGGCGAATAATTGCGCCTAGTTGAGAAAGTTTTTCTTCTATGTGATCGTAACCGCGATCAATATGATAGATGCGGTCGACTAAAGTATCGCCTTCAGCGACTAAGCCTGCTAAGACTAAGCTTGCTGAAGCACGTAAATCGGTTGCCATAACGGGTGCGCCAGTGAGTTGTTCGGTACCCGTACATAGAACGGTATTGGATTCTATTTTTAGATTTGCGCCCATGCGTTGCAGTTCTTGGATGTGCATAAAACGGTTTTCAAAGACCGTTTCTGTCACTGTCCCTACGCCTTCAGCCATACAGTTCATGGCAGTAAATTGGGCTTGCATATCGGTAGGAAAGGCAGGGAATGGCGCGGTACGAATTGAAACGGCTTTCGGTCGCTGACCTTGCATATCTAATGCAATCCAGTCTTCGCCTGTTGTAATATGTGCGCCTGCTTCTTCTAGTTTTTCTAAAACCACTTCTAAAAGATGAGGCTGAATTTTTTTGAGTTTGATACGTCCGCGTGTCATCGCCGCTGCAACCAGATAGGTGCCTGCTTCTATACGGTCTGGAAGGACGTTGTAGGTTAAATCTTCTTTGCCTAAACGCTCTACCCCCTTAATCGTTAAAGTCGAGCTTCCTATGCCTGAAATTTTTGCGCCCATGGCATTGAGAAAATAGGCAAGATCGTTGACTTCAGGTTCGCGCGCTGCATTTTCTATAATGCTAGTTCCTTCAGCTAACACGGCGGCCATCAGCAGATTTTCTGTGCCGGTGACGGTGATTTGCTCTAAAACCAGATGACAGGATTTTAAACGCGTGGCTTTTGCATGAATGTAGCCATTTTCCACACGAATCTCTGCGCCCATTTTTTCAAGGCCAGATAAATGTAAATCCACAGGTCGTGCGCCGATGGCACAGCCCCCAGGTAAGGCGACATGCGCTTCCCCAAAACGGGCTAACAGCGGGCCTAAAACTAGAATAGAAGAGCGCATGGTGCGCACTAAATCATAAGGGGCTTCAAGCTTGTCAATGCAGCTGCTATTGACTTCAACATTGAGTTTTTCATCAATAGTCAGTTCCACACCCATACAGCCTAATAATTCTAAGGTGGTGGTAATGTCATGCAGGTGAGGAATATTACCAACAGTAACCGGCTTATCACTCAATAAAGTGGCCGCTAAAATAGGTAGGGCTGAATTTTTTGCTCCTGAAACAATTAGCTCGCCAGAGAGTTGTTTTCCTCCAGTAATCAGTAATTTATCCATGTATTTTCATGTCCTTCGTGATAAATAGCTTGCAATCTGAAACGTAACTCAGATCCAGTAAAGCGATAAGTTGCTGCGGTAAAGCGTCAAATATCAGTTCTATTTGATGCATTTTAGCAAATTTTATCCATTCTATAAGCAAAGCTGCTCCTGCGCTATCAATTTTACTGAGTGCTTGTAAATCCAGATACAGAGGCGAGGCGCTGGTTTCTAAGTTTAACAGGCTTAAAGTCTGTTGGTTAATACTCTTAAAACTTAGTTCGCCCGTTAATTGGAAGTGCTGCTCAGAGCATTGAATAATCTTTAATTCCATTATACAAATACTCTAGTCATCGGATTTATTAAATAAAAACTGGCTAATTAGCTGCTCTAAGACCAGAGAGGATTGGGTTAATTCAATTTGGTCACCCGCCTGTAAATACTCATCTAAGCCGCCTGCTGTCAGACCGATGTATTTTTCACCTAATAAACCTGCGGTTAAAATACTGGCAGAGGTATCGCTGGGCAGAGTATTATACTGCGCCTCAATTTGCAGAGTGACCAGAGCGTTATAGTCTTCAGGATTAAATTGAATATCACTGACGCGGCCAATCGGTACGCCAGCCATAGAAATAAGCGCTTTATTTTTTAAGCCGCTGATATTTTCAAATTGCGCGGTAATTTCATAGCTGTCTGCGGATTGCAGCCCATTAAAATGACTGACTTGTAGCGCCATAAAGAACAGGGCGGCAATGCTGATACTGACAAATAGGCCGACTAAAATTTCAAGGGATTTATTAGAGTTCATTTAGTGGCTTCCAAACATAAGAGCGGTTAATAAAAAATCAAAAAATAGTATCACGAAGGCTGAATTTACCACGGTTCGCGTGGTAGCACGGCTAATACCTTCTGAGGTAGGAATGGCATCATAGCCTTCAAACAGAGCAATCCAAGTAATGAGCGCGGCAAAAATAAGACTCTTTATAATGCCGTTGACAATATCATCGTAGAAATCAATGGAGGCTTGCATTTGTGACCAGTAAGACCCCGTATCCACGCCAAGTAATTCTACGCCCGCTAAATGCCCGCCCAAAATTCCAAAACTGCTGAATAATAAAGCCAGTAAGGGAAGTGAAATAAAACCGGCGAGAAAACGAGGAGCCATAATATATTTTAGCGGGTCAATGGCCATCATTTCCATACCTGCTAATTGTTCTGTGGTTTTCATTAAGCCAATTTCAGCGGTTAATGCCGAGCCAGCTCTTCCTGCAAACAGTAAGGCACTGATAACAGGCCCCAACTCTCTGACTAAAGACGCGGCTACCATAATGCCTAATGAGGATTCTGCCCCAAACGTAGACAAGGTATAAACCCCTTGTAAGCCTAAAACCATACCGACAAATAATCCAGAGATAACAATCAACCAAAATGAAAGCACCCCGACAGAAAACAGTTGTTTAATCACTAAGTGTGGGCGTGTTAGCAAATAGCTAAAGCTCTGTAAAACGTGATATAGGAATATCGAAGCCCGCCCGCATTTCGCTAAAGAATTTAGGCTAATTTGGCCGATGGATTGTAAGAAATTCAAAGCGACTCCGTGAATAAATCCGTGCTAAAGCTATTAGTAGGATAATGAAAGGGAACAGGCCCATCGGCTTTGCCTTGCATAAATTGTTGCACCCACTCTGAATCGGTCTCAGCTAATTGCTGCGGCGTGCCTTCGCCTGCAATTTTTCCATTAGATAAAACATAAATATAATCTGCAATAGCCGCTGTTTCACGTACATCATGCGAAACAATAATGCTGGTTAATTGCAGGGTTTTATTAAGCGTATCAATTAAGCTCACTAAAACGCCTAAAGAAATCGGGTCTTGTCCCGTAAAGGGCTCATCGTACATAATCATTTCAGGGTCGAGTGCCAATGCGCGTGCCATGGCAACACGTCGTGCCATCCCTCCTGATAAAGCACTAGGCATTAAATCCCGAGCACCGCGTAAACCGACCGCATTTAGTTTCATTAAAACCAGAGTACGAATAATAGTTTCAGGTAATTGCGTATGCTCGCGGATAGGAAAGGCAATATTATCAAAGACAGACATATCACTGAGTAAAGCCCCACTTTGAAACAACATGCCCATTTTTTGGCGTAATTGATATAATTCAGGGCGTGATAGTTGATGAATGTTTTGCTCGTGAATATGAATACTGCCGCTATCGGGGGTTAATTGCCCGCCAATTAGCTTTAATAAAGTGGTTTTTCCTGTGCCACTGGGACCCATAATCGCGGTAATTTTATGCGGCATAATATCCAGAGAAATATCATCAAATATTTTATGTTTTCCTCGTGAGAAACTCAGATTGCGAATAGAAATCATGCGTTATAAATTATATAAGGGATTGCGGTTAAACTTCCCATTATAAGGCAAGGCTTGTTACTTTCCTGAACTTATTTTTGGACATAGGTTAAAATTACTCAATTTTGAACTAACCCAATAAGTAAGACTATGAGCATAAAATCAGATAAATGGATTCGCCGTATGGCAGAAGAGCAAGACATGATTTCCCCTTTTGAAGCAGGGCAAGTTCGCCATTCAGAACAAGGTAAAGTTATTTCTTATGGTACTTCCAGCTATGGCTATGATGTTCGTTGCTCTAATGAGTTCAAAATATTTACCAATATTAATTCGGTGATTGTGGATCCGAAAGATTTTAATGAAGAAAGCTTTGTCGATGTACAGTCGGATGTGTGTATTATTCCACCGAATTCCTTTGCTCTAGCGCGCACCGTGGAATATTTTAAAATTCCGCGGGATGTATTAACCGTGTGTTTGGGAAAATCAACCTACGCCCGTTGTGGTATTATTGTCAATGTCACGCCATTAGAACCCGAATGGGAAGGGCATGTTACCTTAGAGTTCTCTAATACTACCCCACTTCCAGCCAAGGTTTATGCCAATGAAGGCGTAGCACAAATGTTGTTTTTTGGCGGTGATGAAGTCTGTGAAACTTCTTACAAAGACCGTGACGGAAAATATCAAGGTCAAGAAGGCGTTACTTTACCGAAAGCATAGTGTTACGTCATAGCTTTGGTTCTGTATTCATCGGCTTCTCTAAATAAATTACAGTTATGTTAAATACGACTCTGTTAAACACAGGATACATTGGGCAACTCATATTGATTTGAATTAAATTTTCTGGCATAGAGGTCGCCTATGAGAGTGACTAGGATGATGTGAGAGAGTTGGATTTATCCGAGAGTTTTTGTTTCCAGTTGATTCTATGCAGTGCTTGTTTAAAGTTCTCTCTTGCTGGAGAGGACTGTTCCTAAAAAATAGGATAATCTTATTATTCTTTGTTCTGGGTAATTCAGTGAGTAACTGATGTTACGCAGTGCTCTTAAAGCCCTCTCCCCAAGGGAGAAGGCGCTAAAAACAAAGAGCTGGGAAGTCTGATTAAGCATGAGAGCTCTCTTTATAATGAAGTTATTTTTAGAAAAAAAGTCGTGTAGATACCTATGTCCTTTAGAGAGGACTTAAAAATAGGAAGGTATTATTTATTCCTTGTTCTGCGTAACATCAGTGAGTAAGAAACTTGCTAGTAGTCGTTACTAGCAGTAGGGTATTGATATCATAGTGGATATGAACAATTCTTTATTTAATGGCAAGTGATGAGAAAATTAGGCTTTAGTCTGGGAGCAATCAAATGTTTAATAAAAAAAAGGATCAGTCCGTCGGTTTAGCTGCAATGCAAAGTTTAGTCATACCAAGAGTGGTTGTGCTAAGTATTATAACGATTTGCATTTTTCCCTTTATGATGAATATCGGGTTAGATTTTTCTTCTGCTCATTATGCATTCGATTTAGAGTGGGCAAAAGAGGCTTTAGCGCATGAAGTGGTGGATGCGCAATTTAAAAGTTTGTCAGGTGCTTTTAGCCACACTATCTTGGAATGGAGTGCTTTTTGTGTTGCTATATTTACGGTTATCTTAGCTTTTAGTCATTATAAAATTACTAACGATGTCGTCACGCCTATTATTGGTGTGGCATTTTTTATGGCGGGCTGTATGGATGCATTTCATACTTTAGCCGCTGACCGGTTAATTCCTGCAGTGGCAGATAATCGAGACCTTATTCCTTTTACTTGGGCGATATGTCGCTTATTTAACGCCCTTATTATGATTGCAGGGGTTTCCATTTTATTATTAAAGCCCGATAAAGAGGAGCAGCATAGTAGCTTTAAATTTATTATTGGAATCAGTGTTCTGTTTGCTATGATTGCTTATTTGATTATTCACTACTGTGCAACACAGGCTATTTTACCGAAAACGACTTTTCCAGATAGTATTGTCACCCGCCCTTATGATGCCGTTCCATTGGTTTTATTTGCCTTTTCTGGCTTGTTTATTTATCCCGCGTTATATCGGAAATCGCCCAGCCTTTTTACGCACGCACTTATTATTAGCAGTATTCCTCAAGTAGTTACTCAGCTACATATGACCTTTGGTTCGACGGCTTTATTTGATAACCATTTTAATATTGCCCATTTTATGAAAATTATTGCCTATCTAGTGCCGTTGATAGGTTTGGTTTTGGATTACATTAAAACCCATCAATTGTTACAACTTGAAATTTCTGAGCGAATTACGGCTGAAGAGAGTTTAAGAGAAAATGAACGTCGCTGGGGCTTTGCCTTAGAGAGTGCTAAGAATGGTGTTTGGGACTTGAATGCAGTGACTAATGAGGTTTTTTACTCCAATAGTTGGAAATTATTGGTAGGTTACGATGAGCATGAATTTGGTAATAGTTTGGATATTTGGCAAGCTTTAATTCATGTTGATGAGCGCCTGCTATTTGATGAGAAATTGCAGCTATTGCTTGCAGGGAAAAGTATTAATTTTGATTGTGAATACCGTATTCGTTGTAAAGATGGCGTGTATCAATGGTTTTTAAGTAAAGGCAAGGCTATTGAACATAGTACGGAGGGGCGGGTATTGCGTATTATTGGCACCACAAGCAATATCAATGAGAAAAAACAAGCAGAAGAGCGATTGCTGGTGAGTGAAGCCCGCCAAAGAACACTGGTCGAGTCGGTGGTGGATGCATTAATTACTATTGATAAGCTAGGTATTATCGGATCTTTTAATCAGGCGGCTGTGAGAATTTTTGGCTATACGGTAGAAGAGGTTCTTGGTAAAAATGTAAAAATGTTAATGCCTCAAGAGATTGCAAGTAAGCATGATAGTATTTTAAAAAATTATGTAAAGACACAGCGCGTTAATAATGTTGTTGGTGAGGTAAGGGAGTTGGTTGCTCAGCGTAAGAACGGTGATTTTTTTCCAATAGAATTAGCGATTAGCGAAATGCGAGTGGGAGGCGATTTACATTTTGTGGGGATTATTCGCGATATTACGGAACGTAAAGCCATTGAAGCGAAAGTTAATAAAATGATTTCGGATATGGCAGCCCAAACAAAAGAAATTCAAGCCTTGAATGATTTTGGTGATGTATTGCAGTCTTGTTTAAACTTAGAGGAAGCTTATCAGGTTATTTCCCGAACATTGCCTTTTTTAATTCCTGATTTTTCTGGAGGCTTGTATGTTTTTGATAAGAGCTGTAATAGTTTTGTATTGCTAGAAAACTGGGGGGAGGTTGCCCCTAAAAGAGCTAACTTTGCATTGAGTGATTGTATGGCCATTAGACGCGGTGGGGTTTATTTATCTCAAGTTAATCAAAGTGCTTTGTTATGCCAGCATTTAGAGGTTCAGGACAATTTGGTTTCACACTGCTTACCTTTAGCGGCTCAGGGTGAAGTCTTTGGTGTTATACATTTGCAAGGTATTGCGGAGACTGAGACTGACAGTGTACTTTCGGTATCTTCTATTTTTCTAAGCGATATTGCGAAGAATATCAGTGTTGTAGTCGCGAGTTTGAAACTGAAACAAGAGTTATTAGAACAATCCATACAAGACCCTTTAACAGGGTTATTTAATCGGCGTTTTATGGAAGCCTCTTTTGAAAAGGAATTACAGCAGGCAAAGCGTAAGGAGTCTGTAGTTTTAACCTATATTATGATTGATATTGATTTTTTTAAGAAAGTTAATGATACTTTTGGACATGAGGCGGGGGATTATGTATTACAATCATTGGGTGAAATTTTACAGCAGCAAACCCGTAAAGGGGATATAGCCTGTCGTTTTGGGGGCGAAGAGTTTGCTTTATGCTTACCTGATATGCCGCGTGAATTAGCCGTAAGCCGATGTGAAGACATTCGGAAAGCGATGAAGTCCACTCAATTTGAATTTATGGGTAAGGATATGGGAAGTATTACCATATCTCTGGGAGTTGCTTATTATCCTGAGCATGGAACCTCATTAGATGAATTAATGAGAAAAGCTGATAATGCCTTGTATATAGCCAAAGAAGAGGGGCGGGATTGTGTTATTGTTTCACCGCTTAGTAGCACTCCAGCATAAACCTTTATCAAGTCGAGCATAAATCTCCTTCCTTTACTTAGGGAGGGAGATGGGGGCGTCGGACTTAAAACAATGTACTTTTCAATTGCTTAAAAATAAATAGTTTGAACTAATAACTGATGTTACGCAGTGCTTTTAAAGCCCTCTCCTGGGGGAGAGGGTTTGGGTGAGGGGTGTTGTATTGTTCCAAATAAAGAACAATAAGTGCTTAGAATGGTAATCGATTAAGAATGGGCTTTAGCGGTTGAAGATAAAAGAAAAGAGCCCCTCACCCCAGCCCTCTCCCCAAGGGAGAGGGAGCTAAAAACAAAGAGCTGGGAAGTCTGATTAAGAATGATAGCTCACTTTATAATGAGTTTATTTTTAGAAAAAGTAGTGTAGATACCTATGCCCTTAAGCCGTTTAAAAAGTCGCGGCTAAACAACTTATGAGCTTTACTCATTTTTTCTTCAACCCGTGCCAGTTCTACCGCATCGGTAATGCCGAGTTTATTTTCTAAAGTTATTTGCTCACTTCATTCTAATTATTTACACAATTTTTTAAGTAGCGCATCAAATCATGCAAGATGCGCTTCGCTCCTCAGCGCATCCTATGGGACTCGCCATCAATAGATATAAAAAAGGCCATAAATATATGGCCTTACAAACCTAATTTAGGCTAGGTGTCCTCTAGAATGGAAGTTCACATAAAAAATTAATATAAACAAATAAATGACTATAAGTAGTTTATTAACAAGGTAAATAATGTATTTATAACATGTAATGATGATATTTATGTAAAGATAACTACTGTTTTACTTTTCTTAAATCACCTAAAACTAATTTCAGCTTCTATTTTTGTTAAGAAAACAACTTAACACTATTCCAATCAAGTTTTCTCTTCTAAATCGGTACGCTGTCATAAGTTTGTAAAGTACCACAAGGTTTAGATTTTGAAACTCTAAATACAGTGGCTATTGGATACAAAAGTGTGATTTACGCATCAATCTAGTTGGTGTTTTTTAAGACAGTTGTCGCCTAAATATTTATATGGTATTTAACTCATTTTTTAAATTATTAACGGCTACTATTGCATTTTGCAACTCAGTTTTAAGCTCATGGGATTCAGTGTCATAATGACTGAATGGATTTAAAACTAGGCTTCGATACTTCTCAAGCTCTGTTGTTATGGTTGGTTCTATATCATTTTTAACCTCACTCCAGAAATCTTCCGTGGCGTAATCTTTTAATCTCGGCTTAAAGACGATTTTCTTTTTCTTATCTTTACAATATTTTTGTAGCATTTTTTCAAAAGCTGAACGCGTATAAACTGCGGCGGCTTTGTAATCACAATTCTCACAATGTTTTTTTGCTTCGTGTAACAAATCGGTACTATCTTTAATTAATGGGATTTCATAGCCTTTTTTAGTTTCTTGAGCGTAAAATTCTATTGTTCGCCAGTTTTCAGCCCCTTCAAGAAAACTTTTGGCGTATTCATACCATGGCTTATCATAAGTGGTGATGAATATTTGATAGTCAGGGAATTCTGTTTTTAGAATATTTAACAGAGGTAATCTATTTGCAATATCCAAGCCGATAAAAATATCATCCAGAAATAGGATTTTACAAGGAATCAGCTGAATATGGCGCTTAATCATGCCTAGATAAATAGAAATCGCAATAGCGGATAATCTTGCTTCGTTCAAGAATAAATGGGGCTGTGCAATTTCTTTACCTGCATAAGTCAAATCGATATGAACATGATTGTTTTCAATCCTCAGATAATCAGCATTCGCTTTTGCCTGTCGGTAATTTAGTTTGATTTTAAGATGATGATTGAATTGATCCAGAATAGGGTCTGCATGTTTAAGAATGTATTCGGGGCTATCCGCTTTGAATAACTCAGAAAAAGCCTCATTAAAGGTTTTTAGTGCGGCATTAACATCCTTCTTTTTCAGGGTCAGGTTGTAACCGTGATCCGTTGTTTTAGTAATATTGTCTTCTACCGTCTGCCAGAGTTCACCCAATTCTTTACCATTCGTTAATGTATATCTAAAGTGTTTCAGTACACCATTAACCAATAGGTTGAACAAATCAATTTGACCCCCTTTTTGGATATGATGAATTTCCAGTAAATGTTTATAGGTTAAAAAGCTTTTTAGTTTATTGGCATCGCGGATACTGGTTTCGTTGATTGAATTGGTATTTTTTGTGGTCGCTGTTAGCTGAAATTTTTGGTTTTTGTATTGGTTTTCGCTGTTGGGATTAAAAGTAACTTTAATATAGCTGTTGCCTTTTTTATCGTCCTCAATAAAAATATTTTCCAGATGATTTAGGTCTATATCTTCCATTGACGATTGAAAAAAATCCTTTAAGGCATAATACAAGGAGCTTTTTCCACTGCCATTTTCACCATAAATAAACAGGTTTTTGCTACCGACATTGATTTTTTGCTCTCCATAAAACGCTTTGTAATTATTGATTTCAATGGTTTTTATTTTCATATTAAATTTTATTGACGGTAAAAGAGTTCAGTAGATTTAGCAGGTGCTCGATAGCTAAAGCGCGTCACTTATGTATTTATTGCAAGGCTTCTTTAATAATTCGAATCTCTTCTATCGAATCCAGAGTTTCTAAATGATTGCGGACGAGATGGCTAGGGTCATAAAGTCGGTCAAATTCTGCTTGGATAATGGCTAGTTTTTCCTCTGTTCTCATCTCTTCGGTAATAGGTTTAAGGTCGCCTAGATGTTTTAGGAGAGGCTTGTTTGCTGTATTGATTTCATTATAAAAATAAAGCTCATAAACCATTCCATTTACTAATGCATCAAAAAAACCAATAACCAGAGTTCTATTTAAACCTTTCAAGAAAATCAAATAATCAATTAATATTTCAAAAGGGGTATTAATACCTTTAATAACTGGTAAAGGAAACTCTTTAACATCTTTAACTAATATTTTTGGGAAGGCTCCTTTAGTTGCTTTAGGAGAGTTATTGAAATGAAAGAAAGAAGCTATCTCTGAGTTTAAAATTGAAAGCAATACCTTTAAAGAGTAATCTTTACTATTTACAATAATTATAATAGATGGATCATTATATAACTCTTCATTTGTAAGCCCTGCATAAACGGTAGGGTTAGTTATTTCTCTTATAAGTATTCTATCTCCTTTAAAATAGAAAGGTTTCCGAGGATTAGCAATACCATCACAATAATCAATATATTTTTGACCATTCCATTTCACCTCATACCTACTTACATCAGCACCCTTAATCCATTTTTTCAACCCCTCTTTTTCTTCTGAATCGTAGTGAAATGCCCTGCTTTTAATTATTTCTTCACTTTGCCCTTTGTATTTATCGTATGCTATTAATCCTTGGCTAATTTTTGGGAAATATACGGATAACTGGGTTTTATTGTTTTTTAACTTTAATAAAGTAGTTACTACTTTTTTTTCTAGATAAAAGGCTAGGCCCCAATTTTGATTTATGGCTAAAAGCTCATCTATATCAATAAATTCCCGTGGTCTCTTTAATATTTCAGAAAATGAATTTATATTTTTTGTATTCCTATATCCAATTGTATTTAATTTTGTCTTAGACCAAATATTAATTGTATTTCTAACGGTGGCGGATTTAAAAATATTGAATTTAGTGCAATCTAAGATTTCAATTATCCCCCACTCTTTTGTTATTTCTTTACGATACTGTGCTGCAAAGGTATTAAATAAATACGTGTTAGGGATAATATATGCTTGAATACCATTCTTAGACAAAACTTTTTTTGATAGCTCAATAAAATAGTAGTAAATCTCATAATCTGGTACTTTTCCAAGACTACTTAAAATAGCTTTTCGGTAATCACCTTTTATTGATACACCATAAGGCGGGTTACCAATCACCACATCAAAGCCTCCATGCTGTTTAAAAACCTCAGGGAAATTCAGTTTCCATAAGAAAAAAGGTTTTTCATTACTTTGTTTGAGTACTTGAATTTTTTCTAAAGTATCGGTTTGCTTGCGTTCTTTAAGGGTTGCCTCAATCAACTCCCATTCTAATGTTGATATTTGCTTGCGTATTTCAGCTTTTTTAACGGGCGTACAGGCAGAGAAAAAAACTTTATGTAATTTTTCCAGCTTTTCTGCTTTTATTTTGGCAACACTAATAATATCAAGATCGTTCATATCTAATTGTGTATCTTGATTAATTAATGAAGTTTGTAATTTTTTTATTTTCTGGATTAATGCTTTATTTTGTTTTTCTAATTCATGCTTTTTTTCACTCGTTAAAAGATTGTCTTTATGCAAGGTAATAAATTGTTTTTGTAAGATGGTTTGTTGTTCTTTTAAACGTGTAATTTCAATTTCCGTCTCATCATGCAAATTTATAAAATCATCATTGAATAGCTGAACTCCATCAAAATCCTCAACAAGACTATTTCCCTGCATAATTTTATAATCCAGATTCGGTAAAGCCGTTATGGTGTCATAATCAGACTCATCAACAATCAAAGATAACCATAAACGTAACCGAGAAATATCAATGGCACTAGCATCTATATCCACCCCATAAATAGACTCTTGAATACAATGCCGTTTTAACTCATAGGCATTGACATCACTGCCTGTGATTGATTGTAACGTTAATCGTGCAGTCACAATTTCATGCAATAGACCAACAGGAAAAGCCCCAGAACCAATGGCAGGGTCACATATTTTAATGCTTGTTAGTTTTTCATCCAGTAACTTTGCATGTTCATAGATGCTACCAGATAGACCGCTATGATGTGTTGTACTTTTGAGTTCGCCACTGGCGACTTTTTGTTCAGCCTGTCTCGCTAATGCATCATTTTCTAAAAATAAATGTCCATTACGGACAAAGGTTTCCAAGTCAGTTTTTGGAATAAACTGTACTGCTTGGTACAAATACTGTATCAGGCTTTCCTGACACATATAATGCACAATTTCCCGTGGGGTATAAAATGCACCTTTGCTTTTACGTTCGGTGACTTCCAGCATGTTTTCAAATACTTTACCCAGCATTTCTGGATCAACTGCCACTTCTTTTTCCAGCGGCTCATCTTCTTTTATGGTGAAATTATAGCGGTCAAAAACATCTAAAATACCTGTGCCTGTATCGCCTGCTTTATTTTTTTCAGTATTACGAAACAGTTCGTTAGGTATTTCTACAGGCTTATGTTTCCAATCATAATCGGCTTCAAACAAACCGCCATTTAAAAAGGGGATTTTGCATTCAAAATGTGGGTAGTAACCATCCTTTTCACGCTCTTGAGCCAAGGCTTCATAAAATAGGTATTGTAAAAAATCAGCATAGTAGTTATTGGTTGTTTGCTGATAACGATTACTTAAAAACTTTTTATCCCCTTTACCCCAAGGCTCATCTTTAGCAACACCTAACCAGCCTTTCTTTTGCAGGAAATAGAGAAAAACAATTTGTCCTAATAATTTTTTAGCAAAACGCGTGACTTTTTGTTTTTGCTCCTCTTCTGACCCACTTTGAAATAAAGACTGTGTTTTTAAATGCTCTGATAGTTTGATGTACAGTTCTTTATATTGTTGAAAAAATTCATCGGTAACTTTTTCAATGCTGAATGCGTTTTCAATATCTTGCAATGATGGGTCGGCAACATCTTCTTTCAGTAGTGGTAACAGTTGCTTGCAAGCAGTATAGGCACTTTCATGTTCACCCACCAAAAAGGAATAACGCTTTGCAGGGGTTAAATCTGTTTTGGTTTTTACTTTGCCTTTATCATCAAAATAAGCCTCATGTTCCATTTTTATAAAGGAAAAACGCCAGTCAGCACCTTGGTCTTCCTTTGAGTAAAAAGCAATCAGTGAATACTCTTTTTCAAATTGTTTAAGTCGATTGATAGCAAAATTTCTGAGTGTAGTGCGTGCGCGATCCAGTTTTGATTGGTTTTTTACCTCAACAATTAGAATATCAATTTCCTCATTGTCAGGCGTACTATATTTACCAACTCGCCAGTATTGATTAATATGTTCTCTGTAGGCTTCGGGGACATATTGATTAGAATAATGTTTATCGCGAGGCTCAATATGATTTAATAGGTTACGAATTAAATGGATAAATGTTTCTCGATTAAATGCGTGCTCTAATACATCTTTGATAGTTTGTTGTGCTTGTTTGCTATCCATAATCTATAAGTCCTTAATTAAATAACCTGAAAGAATAACTTCACGCTTATTTACTGTTTGGTTTTGTTGAATTTCGGGCGTGATACTGCGGATATGTTTGCGTAGTATCGTTAATACGTCTAACGGTTCCAAAATTGATTCAATTTCTTTTTTTATTTTTTGTGCTATTTTTTTAGCTAATAATCCTTGGGATAACATTTGACGTACTCCCTCCAAAAACTCTTCATCACTTTCAGTGAACTTTTGATAATTTTTAAACAATTTATCTTTCAAGCGTTTTTCAATATAGCCAGCATTAGAACGCCCACTACTGCCTTTATCTAGCTCTGTATCAATGGTTAAATCCATTAAAAAACGTTGTTTATTCGTTTCCAGAGTGTGGTAGTAATTACTTGGTATAGATATTCTTGGTGTTTCTGGCTCGCAAGCTAGAATATTCACAGCATCAAAAAAGGTAATTTCATCAGATTGACCTTTTTGACTCAGGTAGAATTTTTTTAATCGTCCTAATCGAAAAAAAGTAACTAATTGATTTTGGATTAACCCTGCTTGATGCTTTCCTGATCTTGATTTTTTAGGTAATTGTTTTATTTTATTAAATAAATCAGGTTGTTTATCTCGAATTTGACGAATCATTTCTAAATATTTTAATTCAGAATCGCCTACCCCGTCTTCCCCTGTATAAGATTTTTTACTGTTTAAGGTTTCAAACAGTTCTTGACTGCCTATCTCTTCACCATCAGAAAGATATTTTGCATCTTCACCCAAAATATCGTGGAACATTTGAATTTTATTGGTAATATTTGTTTCTAGTCCTAAGTGGACATCAGCATGAGTCGTCGGGAAGAAGTTAAAGATATAAATTTGGGCATGCTTAGTCCCTAGGCGATTAATACGCCCTGCACGTTGCAGAACACGGGTTGGATTCCAAGGTAGATCATAATTAATTAACGTATTGGCACGATGTAAATTAATCCCTTCGGCTAATACATCGGTAGTAATTAGAATACGGTAATCATTCGCCTGCTGTTTATGATTAGGATCATAATTTGCTTTGATTAACTCTCTAGCCGTTGCAGGGGGGCATTTTATGTGTTGCCCATCTTTTTGATAATGACCTCCTGCACTGCTGAAAAAAATGACCTGTTCAGAGAATTCAAGGCTTAATTTATCAAACAGGTAATCACCTGTTTCTTTGGATTCTGTAAAGAGTATTAATTTATTATTTTTTAGAATTTTATGCGTTTTTAAGTCCTGAATGATTTTATCCAGCTTTGGGTCTTCATCAATATCCAGCCATAGTTGTTCTATGGTTTTAAGTGTGTTTAGGTCATGTTTTAAATCATCAAGATACCCGTCCTTAAAATCATCAGCCGCATATTTATGTGCTTTTTCAGCAACTACATATTGCTCAAGACTTTCAACATCATCTTCCAGTAATTCATATACATTTACATTTTTACTAATATAAAGCGTTCCACTTTCAAACATTTGGATGAACTTTTCATAGGAGATGATAAATCGCCCAACACTCTTCTTGAAGGCATAAAAACTGCTTTCTAGGCGTTTTATCAAAATACCTTTTATAAATCCACCAATGTTACGTTGTTGTTGTTTTTCAAATTCGGTTAAGCCCTTATTACCAATATAGTAAAGCAAAGGAATATAACGAGCATAACGAAAATCCTGAAACAGTCGTATTGTTTGGTTGAATACTTGCTCTAGCAAGCCATCAAACTGGTAAATAATTTTTTGTGGGTCTTGCATATCAGGAAATGTTAAGCCTTGCATTTCCATGTCATTTTTAAAATAAGTGACAACATCCGTTCTAGTCCGTCGTACCATGACATGCTTCAGTACTTTTTCGCGTATTTCTTTGGATACTTCGGTTATCGTTTCACGGTATTCAGGATCATTTTTGTCTAGCTTATTAAATCGTTTTTTCAGGCGATTAAAGAATTTTTCCAGATTAGAAATACCAGGTATAGTCGAGTTTTTAGGTGTTTGAAAGAGTTTCAGTTGAGCAAAAATATCATCAATTGTGTTGTTTAATGGCGTAGCGGTTACCAATATTACTTTTTTACCACGGCAAATATCCAATAAATCTGCGTAGGCTTGGGTACTTTCATTCCTAAAACGATGCGCTTCGTCAATGACGATATATTCATAACGATCCAGTCCTTGGCGAATGATATGATTTAGTTTACCTAAGGATTCAACTTTTGCAGGGACACGAAAATCCTGTAAACTTTCATCCCAGTATTCTTTTAATATAGGTGGGCAAATGACTAATATTTTGCCTCTAATTTGTTGTAATAACTGCGCTGTAATAAATGTTTTCCCTAACCCGACAACATCCGCAATAAAAACACCGTTGTATTCATTTAGTTTTTTTAACGCTTGAGCCACTGCCTGTTCTTGGTATTGCAGCCTCATAAAGCCATCAGGTAAAAAAGTGTCAATCTTACCCTGTAAGTTAATGTCCTCTTCTAGGTATTCGTAAATTAATTTTAAATAAAGCTCATAAGGTGTAATAGTGTTATTCAACCATGTTTTATTCTGAATGGTATCAACAAAATCGTTGGATATATCGACTGAATCTTTCCATAGGTTTTCAAATTGATCTAAAGCAAATTCAACATCACGTTTTTGACGCAGCTCTACATTAAATTCACGGTTAGCAACTAATCCAGAATAAGAAAAGTTACTGGAGCCTGTAATAACAAAACCAGTGTCTCTATCTTCTGGGTAAAACCTGCCAATATAGACTTTGGCATGTATATTTCTGGTAGGGTACGCCCTTATCTCAAGTTTTTTACCATTACCGCCGTTTTGTTTATCTTGCTCAACATCAGGACAGTTACTTCGTAAAAACTCAATGAATTTCTTGATACCTATTTCAAGGTGTTGGTCTGTTTCATCTGATTGTTCAATTTCGCTGGTAAGTTGACTCTGAAATTGTTTTTTTGCATGACTATGTGAATCAAAATCTATCACCGTTTGAGTATGATAGGTATTGATTGTTTGATAGGCGTTTTCATCAATCCCCAAACCAACCAATATTCTTGTTTTTTCGATGGGTTCGATGGATAAATAAAGTTGGTAGAAGCCACTTGATCTAAAATATCCAACTAAAACATCGAATAATTGTGTATCGGTTAAAGTCGCTTTGAATCTGTCCAATAGATTATTATTTTCTTCATTGGTAAAGAAGGTTGAATCTGTGTTTTTATTAGTCATAAAGTGGATTTAAGTTGTTGTTTATTCTCTGTTTTTATAAGTAATAGGGGGCTTGTCATTTTACGTAAAAATGACCTGATTACTCACGCCTTATAATCAAGATTATCCGCTAAACCCTTCCTGACGGAGGTATTTCTTTATCAAATGGCCTCAAAATTGTTGCTGTTTCGCGCTCTGTCGGTTTTTCACCGTTATCTGGTATAGGCTTGTCCACTGCTTGCACCTGAATACCTTTTTGTCGGACATGAAAAGCTATTCTCTGCCAGCGCTGCATCCAAAGTAATTCTTTACGTTTATAGTCTTCCAGTTCAAGCTTTAATCGATTTAATTCAGAAATTAACGCTTCATTTTCTTTAGTTGCTTGCTCTTTTGTTGTCACTAACCCTCCTGAAAGCGATTGTTTAGCATAATTATAGGCGGCTTTAATTTCAGTCTTTGCTTGTAATGATTGTCGGCTAAAACTAAACCGCTCCTCTAAAATAGCCCACGTTAATTTAGACCCTAATTGACCTAAAGCCCAGCGATCCAAATCAGCAATAATGCTTTTAATATCAGATTCTGTCATTCTACGGAAACGTTTAGCCATTATTTAATTCCTCTAAATATTTCTTGGAATCAAAATCAATGACTCCATTATCAGTGAGTTGTTTAGATAGCGTTTTTAGTTTTTTATTGTTATGAGCCAGCCAATCACTGCTCTTTTTTGGTTTTTTAGTATCAAGCCGTTGCTCCGCTGTCTCACGAGCCAAGGAAGTTAATGCGTATTGGCGTTTTTGTTCATCTAAACGACCTTTATCATCCTTTGCCCACACATAATCATTACAATCAGCGGAGCACTGTAGGTGACGTTCACAGGGTGTTTGAGAGAAGTTATGAACACATATACCCGTACCAACATCATGGACTGCATTTACTCTTGCTTTTAAAACAGCATCTTGTACATTAATCGGTAATGCCACAACCTGCTCAACTAACTTACCACTTACATTGCCTTTTTTTATATCTTCTCGAAGCATTAATGCGCGTTTTTCTCGACTTGTATGCTGATAAGCTTTGGTGTCTTTAGGATTGGATCTTCCAAACCATTCAGTTTGGAGTAAATCACTTAACCCCCCTTCATCTAATAGGGTGTTAAGTGTGTGGCGAAAATGATGGCTGGTAAAATCCACGTCAATGCTAGTATGTGCATATTCTTGTGCAAGATCAGGAAAAGAACGCAAAAACGTTGTAAACATTGAATGTGTACATTCACTTGCAATCCAATGCCAATATGTACCACCAGACCCACCTGGATGCCTAACTAACAAAAGATCATTAAGATAATATTTTCCACCTTGTTGATCTATATGAACAGGAGCGCTACAAAAATCAGAATAATCTTTATTGCAAAAAGCAATCAGCCCCTCCTTGCTTGTATATCTTTTAGGTCTGACTGGCTTTTTACCATTTTTACTAGACTTATCGCTATCAAAATAACAAAAACCATTTTTATTGAGCCACCCCTCACTTTTTAAAATATCAGGCGAAAAACCTAGCTCCTTAAAGTCTTTTCTATAAAATCTTTTGTTTTCATCAAAACATGATAGAAATCTAATATCAGCGCCTTTGACCCGACACATTTCCTCAGTAGTTTCCCTAGCTGATTTACACTGCTCATCAAGTTCTTGAATTACATCTCGAACAAGAGGTAGTACGTCTGATGGCATATAGAGCTTACGCCGAGGTGTAAAGTCATCACCTTCAGACTGCTTGCGTGGAAAATACTCAATATATTCCCTCCCATCTATATCCTGACTAATTTTCTGGTACGGTAATAATGAAATTTCACTGTAACGTCTTCCAAGAAAAGCCAAAAAGCTTAATAGCAGAATATAAAATCGGTATTTATGTTCTCGTGGAACATTTTGATATAACTCACCAATAATCTTAAAAACTAATGGTTCGATAATTTTATCGCTCTTTGTTTCTTGAACTGATGGATTATCAAGTCTTTTATGATTTATCCCACCAGCACTTTCAGGTCTTTTCATTCGTGCATATTTATAGCTAAATACAATACGGCACAGACCATTGGCATCGCAATGTCCCGCAAATTCACCTACCATTTTATGAAGATTGTAAGCTTTAGTATCACTATAGTGCTCGAAAATAAGTTTACATGCCAAATCCAAAGTTTCGGGTGTTAAATGAGTCAATTTTTGGTTTAGTTGAGATGCCGAGTATGCTACATAGCCAATAATATTGATAAAGTCGCGTTGATTAACCACATTCTGCTGTCGTCTATGAAATCGAAGCATCATTAATGACTTTGCAGCTCTATCCCAATCACCAATAAATGTCTCTTGACCTAATTTAGGGGAATAACGAAAATTTAAAGAAACACTCTTTGTATTTTTGCCACCAACTTTAATCAATCGTCCAGCAGAAATTACCCAATTTTCTTGTTCCCAATCTATTTTTTCAAACCCTTCCATCTCCAGCATCTTTGCCTTTGTTATTAAGCCCCGAAGGTTTGATTGCCTGTCCCGTTCCAAACGATCAATAAAACGGATAACTTTTGATTTCCTTTTTGAACGGCCATCAGACATTTATTACCTCTCCTGTACACATCTCCAATACTTGCGCCACAGCAACTATTACCTCATCTATCTGTATTCCTAAGCGCGCATTTTCATATTTTTCTAACCTCTCTTCTCTACTTCGCAATAAACAATCCAGAACATGTTCATGATCTGCATGTCGATAGGGTTGAAATTTTGGACAGAGGTAACAAGAAAAGGGAGGATCAAAATGACAAATACTTGATTCTCCACAAACACCAATTTCTTGCTGATCTAAAGGACTATCTTCATTAATAAATGCTAAGTGTTTATCTTCCCTATCACCATTAATTGCATCGTCATCATTTTCAATAAGCTTGCCTTTAAAAAAGTTTAAATAACGAGAAAATTTTTTGGCTGCGGCTTTATCTAAATGCTCAATTATCTTGCTAGCCATTTCAAAGTAAACAAGAACATGCTGCGTATCGCTATGATCTAAAATTCTTGCCAATTCGCGCTTGCTAATTCCTTCTGCTGCTAGCCCTGTGGCTAAGGTATATCTTAATCGCCTTGTGCTAATTTGTAAGAGGTCATGCGTAATTGGAGATATGATATTATGTCTTTTAACGAATGCTTTTATTAGAGCGGTAATATCAGCACTAGTCATGTTGTACGCACTTTCCCAGTCTTGCGATAAAAGTGCTGATTTATTTCCATTTTTTTTGGTAAATAAGGGTCTAGGATTAGGTATTTTCCAGCCATTGAATTCTAATTGAATTGTATTTTCAGAGTTTTTTTTGATTAATTCAATAATATATTCTGCGTATTGTGGTTCAAGATACTCATCAAGAGAATCATCACGTGGGTTTAACTGTCTTTTTTTAATTCTTGGCATCTTAATAACAAAGCAATCTTCATCCGCATCAGGCGTAAGATTAATTAAATCCTCTTCACGCAAATACGTTAAGTTAGCCGGATTCCTACCAAATGCTATTGATAATGCCAGTGCGGCTTTTTGCTGAAGATGCTCTAATTCTTGGCTATTATCACTTTTTAGTTCTTTTATAAGTAATGGTAGCTCTAGCGATCTATGTAAGGGGCCCTTTTCAGGGTCTTCCATTCGGATAGCTTCACCTTTTGGGTTCCCTGGAATAGTCATTCCATCAAGTTCTAAGGAGTATGCGGGACAAAAACCAAGTTCTGGATAGTTTTCAGCAGCCCATATATACCATTGTATGGGGCGGTAGAGTGCCCAAAGGCGGTGATTGGCTCTCGCTTTAGATATAGACATTTCAACTAATGAAATAAGCTTATCCTTAACGTCATCATCATTAGCAGTAATATTGAATTGAGATTCATATTTTAAAAATTCATTATACACATGGCTATATGTTGAATACCCAGCATGAGTAGATATTCTTTCTAATCTATCTTTAATATAAGACTTTAACGCCCAACGCAATTTTATGTTTTCAATTTTTGAAAAATCTAACGACGTATTTTTCCAAATAGCATAAGGTAAAGCCCATTTTTCACCAGATGAATCAATTTTTTTTCCTTCGCGAGAAATTATTGATATAGGTGATTCTAACCAACCATGATCATCAATTAACTTATCAAGGATTGCTTCACTTACCATGTTACATCCTCAATAATTAAGTTTTTTTGGTATTTTTTCAATGCAATCTTTGCTTGCTCTTCAATTTCTTGGGCAATATAAATTTCTTGAGATGAAAGACTGCTATCGCCTCTTAAATAGGCAAGCGCTTGCTTTCTCTTATCCTCACCCATACCTGAAATTCGTAAAGTTCGCTCCATTTGTGAAGAAAAGCTATGTCTTAAAGCTTTGGCTGTTAAATGAGGTGGTAATTCAGATAGGTATTTATTGCGTAACAATTGAAATAACTGAGTAATAGATGATTGAGACAGTGGATTACCATCATCACTTAAAATGAGATAATCCGACTCTTCATTGGCTTTTTCTTCAAGAATATCACGCCATTCTGTAATATAGGTATCTAAGTTTTTGGCAAAGATAGGATCATCTATCGGTAGTATGCGTCCATTTCGCTTAATTTCTGGACGTGGTTTTCTAGTGTCTAATGGATCAGGTTTTCTACGCTCAACTCTAATGCTAGATATGGCTCCAATCTCTATATCTTCTACTTTTAAACTAAGTAATTCGCCAGGTCTTAATCCGTAATAAAGCATAATCATAGTTAAAATGTAGTTTCTATAACCAACAGCAGGATTTTTGCTAAAGCCATTTTTATTGTTTGGGTCAAGAATAGTGACCAAAAATTCTATTTCTTTAGCCGTTAATCCTTTTCTTATGGATTTATTAACAGGAGGAGCACTGATAAAGGAATTTTCCAATAAACTAAGCAAACTGTTTTTATTTTCTCTAATTTTATCATAACTTTTTGAATCAAAAGGTAATGACCCAATAAAGACATCGTAACACCAAGCTAGGTACTGTCTTATTGAGGTTAGGCGTTGATTAAAGGTATTTGGTTTTACAGTCCTCTTTTTTATAGTGTGTCGGTTTTCTTGCTCTTGTCTTAAAAACTCAATTAACCCCCCCTTTATTTCTGCTTCTGAGAAGGATTGTTTGGATGCAATGCGACTCTCTAAATCTATATTTTCACGCTTAAACCAGGAATAGAGAATAGCCAACTCACGAAGATTTCTAACTAAAGTATTAGGGCTTAACGCTCTACGGCTAATGATGAACTCGTTTGGTGCAGGAATGGGTAGATTATCGTCATCCAGTAATAACGGTAATAAGTCCCCCGTTTTATGTCTAATCATTTTAACTTTCATTAGCTCTCCTTAAGTTGACATTATTATAGTTAACAATCTTTATCTTTACAAATAATTTTATATGTTAATTTGTATTATACATTTATGAGAAAGCATAAAAAAGCCTTTAATATCTTTACAGAAATTAAAGGCCGTATATTTATATAATAATATGATTTTAAGGGATAAATAAATAATAATTCATTATCTATCTTAACACATATTTACTTATACGAATCAGAATGGTATATCATCAAAATCAGCATCATTATTGTTGTTATTGTAATTTTGCTGTGTTGTATTTTGCGCAGGAGATTGTTGCTGGTAATTTGGTGCAGCAGGAGCTTGGTTTGGTTGTTGATTTGTGGGTTGTTGGTAGTTTGGCTGCGGAGCTTGTTGCATCATTGGATCCGCTTGTTCGTTGCGTCTGCCGACAAGGTCAATAATATTGGCATTGAGCTCTAGGCTAGTGCCTGTTGTTCCGTCTTGTTTTTGGTATTCATTTTGTGATAATTCACCTGAAACAAAGACTTGTTGGCCTTTTTTAAGGTAGTTTTGTAATGAGCCTTCAGCACGTTTTCCCCATAAGGTAACGCGAATCCAAAGTGTTTTTTGGCGATCCCCAAAACCAATATTATTGGCAACGGTAAAATTGAGTACGGGTTGACCGTTAGGAGTGGTTCTGACTTCTGCATCTCTGCCGATTGCGCCTGTAAAACTAAAAACATTGCTCATAAACTGGACTCCAAATTAGGTGGGTTGTACTTATTCAAGTCGGCAAATTATACACAGTAATGCAGGGTTTTTTGTGCTTTTTTGGGAGGAAATTTTAAAGAGCTTGCCACTGCTGATTTACCAGCCCTTGCAAGGGTTGATAGTTGGTTTTATAGCTCATTTTTTGGCATCCTTCTATCCAGTAGCCTAAATAAAGGGCTTCAATTCCTTGGGATTTGGCGTATTCGATTTGCCATAAAACCGCGTACACGCCGAGACTGCGATTGGAAAATTTAGGGTCGAAAAAGGTATAGACTGCTGAAAGAGCATTGTCTAGCTGGTCAATGACAGCCACTGCGGCTAATTCATTATCAATGTGGAATTCAACAAACAAGGTATGACACCACTGAGAATTAAAAAAGTGTTGGTAATCTTCTTTGGTGGAGTTTTCCATTTCTCCATCGGCATGACGGCTTTGTAAATACAGCTGGTACAGTGCAAAGTGCGTAGGTTCAAACTGGGCTGATTTGATTGTGGCTTGTATGTCGCTGTTTTTTGCGAGAGTGCGCCGTTGTTGGCGCGAGGGCTTGAAGTCAGCCGCGATTAATTTAGTGGAAATACAGGCGCTACAGTTTGTGCAATTAGGCTGGTAAGTGTATTCACCGCTGCGACGGAAGCCTTGCTCGATAAGGGCTGAGTAAATAGGTGTACTTAATTCAACATCAGGATGCACATAGGCAAACTGGGATTGTCGCTGTTCTAGGTAACTGCAGGGACGTTCAGAATCGAGAAATAAAGGAATAGAAATCATATCTGCCAAGCGTGTGTGGTGGGTAAGCTATCACGGTATTGCTGGAGTAGCTGGATAAAATGCTCGCGTGGAATTTCTTCTGCACCTAAGCTAAGTAAATGATTGGAATGCACTTGGCAGTCAATTAATTGGTAGCCCCATTGTTTGAGTTGTTGCACACCTTGTATAAAGGCAATTTTTGAGGCATCTGTTTGGCGATGAAACATGGATTCACCAAAAAATACGCAGCCAATCGCAATGCCATACAAACCGCCGACTAATTCCCCTTCTTGCCATGCTTCAATAGAATGCGCATGTCCTTGCTGATGTAAAGCAATATAAGCGGCTTGCATTTCAGCACTGAGCCAAGTGCCTGCTTCATCTGCCCTAGGTTGTGAACAGGCTTGTATCACCTCGGAAAAAGCGGTATCAAATGTAATGTTAAAGCGTTGTTGGCGTAGTGTTTTTTTCAAGCTTTTGGATATATGTAGTTGCTCAGGAAGCAGTACCATACGTGGATTGGGAGACCACCATAAAATAGGATCCTCTTCAGAATACCAAGGAAAAATACCTTGATAATAGGCTTTGATAAGCCGTTGAGCAGAAAGACAGCCCCCAGCGGCTAATAAGCCATCGGGTTCAGCTAGAGCTTGCTCTACAGGTGGGAACTCTTGTGTTGGGTAATTTGGGTCAAGGTAAGGCAGCATGACAAGGAAAGAGGTAGCTAAGAGTATTGATTGGATATTATAGCCAGTATATTCTATCGGTTGATAGAAAACATAACGATTATTTTAAGGCTGTGGTACTATTCTCATTATTAATGAGAATGATTATCAATTAGATTGACTTTTGAGGCTTATACCTTGGATATACAGATAAAAGATTTACAAATAGGGGATAAAGGCCGTGTACTGGGCTTCAATAAAGAAGGGCGTGCGTATCGAAAACGATTGTTAGCGATGGGCTTTACGCCGGGAACCGTCTTTTCAATTGTTCGTTTTGCACCCCTAGGCGATCCAATAGAAATTACATTACGTGGTTTTTCTTTAACGCTGCGTAAAAATGAAGCTGATATTTTAATGATAGAGAAACTATGATGAACTCCAGTTTTGTTATATCTGTGGTGGGTAATCCGAATTGTGGCAAAACAACGCTGTTTAACACTTTAACGGGTGGGCATCAGCACGTCGGTAATTGGCCTGGTGTGACCGTGGAAAAGAAGACCGGCCTCTATACACATGAAAATACGCAGATTACCGTGGTGGATTTACCTGGAACCTATTCTTTGGAATCTGATAATACCATTTCTTTGGACGAGCAAGTCGCACGCGATTTTGTGGCTGGAAAAGAATCGGATTTAGTGATTAATATTTTAGATGCCTCGAATATTGAACGGAATTTGTATTTAACCTCTCAACTAATTGAAATGCGCGTGCCTATGTTGGTGGTGCTTAATATGATGGATGTGGTGGAGCAACGCGGTTTAGTGATTGACCAAAAATCGTTAGCGGAACGGCTTGGTTGTCCTGTGGTAGCTATCTCTGCCTCTATGCGTCAAGGGATTGTTGACTTAAAAACCCAAATTAATGCAGCTATATCGACTAAGCCCACCCCAAAATTAGAAATTGAATATCATCCCGAAATAGAACGTGCCATTATGACGCTTTCTTTGGCCTTAGAACAAGAGTCTGCGCAGTATGGGTGTGATTTACGTTGGTTAGCCGTGCGTCTTTTAGAAAGAGACAGTCTTGCGCAGCAGATAGCAGGACAAAAACAACAGCAAGCGGCTGCGGAATTAGAAAACCTCATTGAAGAAATGGCCAATGAGGAAGTGGATATTCTTGCGGCTGATGCGCGTTATGGTTTAGTGAATCGCATTAGCCAAAGCTGTGTGAATAAAAAGCATGAAGTTAGTCGAGATACTACGCATAAAATTGATAATTGGGTATTGAATCGCTACTTAGGTCTGCCCATTTTTCTGTTTGTAATGTATCTGATGTTTATGATTACCATTAACATTGGCAGCGCGTTTATTGATTTTTTTGACCAAGTGGCGGGAGCTATTTTTGTCGATGGCTTGGCTTGGGTTTTAGGGGAATTAGGTTTTCCTGAGTGGTTACAAGTGTTATTAGCCCAAGGCGCAGGTGGCGGGGTACAAGTGGTTGCGACTTTTATACCGATTATTGGTTTCTTATTTTTAGTATTATCTATTTTAGAAGATTCAGGCTATATGGCGCGTGCAGCCTTTGTGGTGGATCGCTTCATGTGCATGATTGGTTTACCAGGTAAGTCCTTTGTACCCATGATTGTTGGTTTTGGCTGTAATGTGCCTGCGATTATGGCAACGCGGACTTTAGAAAGTCGGCGCGATAGAATCTTAACCAATATTATGAATCCCTTTATGTCCTGTGGGGCGCGGTTGCCAGTGTATGCTTTATTTGCCGCCGCTTTTTTTCCTATTGGAGGGCAGAATATAGTATTTTTTCTGTATCTTATTGGAATTATTGTCGCCGTGCTGACAGGCTTAATTATGCGCCATACCTTATTTAAAGGCGATTCCACGCCGTTTCTTATGGAGTTACCCAACTACCATTTACCAACGGTACAAAGTATGGCGATTCGTACATGGGAGCGATTAAAGAGTTTTTTGGTGAATGCAGGAAAAGTGATAGTCCCGATGGTATTGGTGCTTAATTTTCTAAATTCTCTAGGAACGGATGGAAGTTTTGGGCAGGAAAATACCCAAAAATCGGTCTTAAGTGAGATTGGACGCAGCTTAGTGCCTGTTTTTAGACCTATGGGTATTCAAGAGAATAATTGGCCTGCCACGGTAGGTATTTTTACGGGTATTTTAGCGAAAGAAGCCGTGGTCGGTACGTTAGACTCCTTATATACACAACTGGCTTTAGACGGTCAGGCTATTGAGGAGGCTCCCTTTGATTTTCAGCAGGCGTTATGGGCTGCGGCTGTCACAATTCCTGAGAATTTAGTGACGGTGGCGGATAATGTGCTCGATCCATTGGGCTTAAACATTGGTGATGTATCGGAGTTAGGGCTGGCAGCCGATGAGCAAGCGGTATCACGCGGAACCTTTTCGCAAATGCAGGCACGTTTTGATGGTCAAGCAGGGGCTTTTGCCTATTTATTGTTTATTTTACTTTATGCGCCTTGTGTAGCAGCAACGGCGGCTATCCAACGTGAAGTCGGCACAAAATGGGCTGTCTTTGTAGCCGCTTGGACAACGGGCATTGCTTATATGACCGCGACATTATTTTATCAATTGAATACCTATAGCCAGCATCCAGAAACCACACTGTACTGGACGTTTGCTTTGTTACTGACATTTTCTTTGGCCATACTGGGTTTATGGTGGACAGGGCGTAAGGAGGCGGTATGATTTTATCCGATGTACGAGATTACCTAAAACAACAACATCGCCTTTCGTTGCATGAATTGGCGAATCATTTTGATATTGAAGCCGATGCCTTACGTGGGATGTTAGGAAAATGGGTACTAAAAGGTAAGGTAAAGAAGCTCGATATGGGAGCCGCTTGTGGAACAGGTTGCTGCAAATGTGATCCAGCCATGACTGAAATTTATGAGTGGCAAGATTAAGATTAGCTGTATTTCAAATTTTAGGCTTTAGTTTTAAAGGCATATTGTTTGGCATCCCCAAACGATAATAAAGTTTAAGCATCGTGTGCCAGAACCCTTTGTATTAATAAGGGGCTAGGAAAAGAATATCTAAAACAACTAAGGGATGTACTCATTAAGAGATAGCTGGATTAAGTATCACTTTGTGTCATCGTAATAGGGTGGATTGCTATCGCGAACCCACCTTACAGTGTTATGCGTATTGCTAATCACAATAAATTGACAAGTATTAAAAATGGATATAAAGTCTAGTCTGACTAATTTAAAGAAAGGCTGAAAGTTATGCAAAATAATGTATGGCAACTTCAAGATGCAAAAAGTAAATTTAGCAAGTTGGTTGAAAGTGCTATGTTGAATAAACCTCAATTTGTTACAAAACATGGTAATAATGCTGTGGTTATTCTTTCATTTGAAGATTATAAAAAAATCACAAAACCTAAAGTAGATTTAGTAACCTTTTTAAAAAATTCGCCTCTTTCAGAAATTGAGCTGGATATTTCTAGAAATGGGGAGCTTCCCAGAGATATAGATTTATGAAATATCTTTTAGATACCTGTGTCATATCTGAGCTTATTAAACCTAAAGCAGATAAAAATGTCATTTCATGGATAAAAAACCAAAATGAAGATAGTTTATATCTTAGTGTATTAACGTTTGGTGAAATAGAAAAAGGAATTGAAAAATCACCTGATGAAGTAAGGAAACGAAAATTAAAATTATGGGTAGAAGAAGATTTAAAAAAACGCTTTGAAGGTAGAATAATTCCTGTAAATATGGACGTTTCAGTTAAGTGGGGGACAATTCAAGGTAAAGCTGAATTATTAGGAAAACCACTGCCAGCAATAGATGGCCTTATTGCTGTTTCAGGGCTTGTACATAATTGTATTGTTGTCACTAGAAATGTTTCAGATATGGAGCAAAGCACTGTAGAGCTATTAAATCCGTGGCTAAAAAATGCATAATCGGGTATCTCACTAACACGTATTTTCTGTTAAAGAAAAAAATAAATTAACCTTTGAACAAACAAGTGAGCGTTTTGATATACCTATCCGTACCTTATTTTGCTGGCAACAGAAGCTTGAATCCTGTATAGGCCGTAATAAGCCTGCGACAAAAATTGATATGGCGGTATTGAAAAAAGATGTTGAATCCTCACCAGACGATTACCAGTGGGAAAGGGCTAAACGCTTTAATGTGAGCCAGCGGGGTATGTGTTCTGCTTTGAAACGGTTAGGTATGAGCTATAAAAAAAACCTAAAGCTGTAAGGTAGATTAGCGATAGCAATCCACCATGTTAACAAACACCATATAATTAAAGGGGCGCGCTACCCTTTAATTTCAGAAAGCACAAAAAATGAAGTAGCAGATTTAACATCTGAAGAAAAAAAGAAACTTAAATTACTCGTCCCAACGTCTCGTTGGGAATGCTTGTTCTTCAATATCCGCTTGGTTTGTTTACTCAAAATAAAATCTGTAAGCCAAGCGTATTGTAATTTATGTGTTTAAAGATTTATCAAGCAGAGCTTGAAGGCAGGTATTCCCAAGCGAGAGCTTGAGAACAAGTAACTGTTGCTTTGCTTTCTTATGCTACAATTTCACTTATGCATATACGTTTTGTTGTGCATAACTACTATAAACACAAGGTAAAATTTCTAATGGATTTATTGAAAAAATTAATACTAGCTTTATTTGTTAGCATCTCAATGTTTGCTATTGCGCCTGCTGTAATGGCTGACGTACCTGAACCAGCTTCAAGAGAAGAAGTAATAGAATCAATTGAAGAGGCTATTAAGTTTTCAGAACAAACATTAGCTGCATTAAAAGCAAATGAATCAAAAAAGAGTGTTTTAGTATTATTTAAAGCGACTAAGAAAGAATCTAAAAAGATTGAGAGTACACCTGTTGAAAGAACACGCTCTAAAGCTAGCCAAAGAATGGCCAAAGCACGCCTTGCTTTTAAAAAGGGTAATAGCGAAAAAGCTGAAGAATTAATGACTGAAGTTGTTGAGCTTTTTAAAGAAGTGCAAAACATACACAACGCGATTTAAATCTAGATTTACGTAACTTCCCATTATCCACTGGCCTCTAAACGATGAAAAATTCGTTATTCCTGCATGCTCTTAGCAGGAATCCATGCTCAGTGGTGGATTCCCGATCAAGAGATCTCGGAAATGACGGCTTTTATCAGCCTTTGCCCGTAAATAATGAGAAGTTACAGATTTACTTCATAACGGGTTCATTGTTATAAACAATTGAGCCCGTTTTATTATCTGGCGTTTGTTCAATCGTCTATCCCAACTATCTCCGCAAAACTGTAAGCTGGATTAGTAATAGCAATCCACCCTGTTTAACAAACACCTCTGAATTAAAAAATGCGCAACCCTTTAACCCGTCGCTTAAAAAGAGAATTTCGCATAAGGCATTAGTAGGGAAAAGTAAGGCTGGTATAACAGAAATTCAGCTTGATGTTTTAAAGCTGTTAAAATAACTGCTTAAAATTTTTTATTTTTCCATGTATAGGAACTCTTGCTTTGACACACGTTCAAGATATAACCAGCCCTATGTCGCCTTTAGAGCGGCGTGCCACTTTATCCCTATCCAGTATTTATGCCCTGCGTATGTTGGGCTTGTTTATGATTCTCCCTGTACTCTCATTATTTGCAGAGACATTAGAAGGGTCAACGCCTTTATTAATCGGTTTGGCGGTGAGTGTTTATGGTCTAACACAAGCGGTATTACAAATTCCTTTTGGGCTGCTGTCTGATCGTTTTGGCCGTAAAAAAATTATCATTATCGGGCTTATCTTATTTACATCAGGCAGTATTGTTGCTGCACTTTCAACGGATATTTATGGCGTGTTAATCGGTCGAGCCTTACAAGGCAGTGGCGCGATAGCGGCGGCTATTATGGCTTTAGTCGCAGATTTAACCGATGAAGTACATCGAACCAAAGCCATGGCGATGATTGGTGCAAGTATTGGAGTCTCTTTTGGGGTGGCTATTACTTTAGGGCCAATTATTGCGGGGATTGCAGGCGTTCAAGGTGTATTTTGGCTAACGGCTATTTTATCTTTTCTAGCCATTTTTGTGGTGCTGTTTATTGTGCCTAATCCCAAGCAGAGTAAAGTACATCGTGATGCTGAAGTAGACCCTGCTCAGTTTATGGATGTGTTAAAAAATAAAGACTTATTACGTTTAGATTATGGTATTTTTATCTTACACTTGATATTAACCGCCAGCTTTATTATTGTGCCTTTATTAATGCGTGATGCTGGTTTATTACCTGCTGACCATTGGCAGGTGTATTTACCTGTTTTAGTCAGTTCAATGGCGATTATTGTGCCATTTGTGATTATTGCTGAGAAAAAACGCAAAATGAAAGCGGTCTTTATCGGGGCTGTGGCTACGGTTATGATCGCGGATATCAGCTTATATTATTTTAATGATAATTTTTGGGCTTTAGTGGCAGGGCTTTGGATATTTTTCTGTGGTTTCAATTTACTAGAAGCAACCTTACCTTCTTTAGTGTCTAAAACTGCACCGGGGCATTTAAAAGGCACAGCGATGGGCGCGTATTCAAGTTCACAATTTATGGGCGCGTTTGTTGGGGGAACAGCAGGGGGCTGGATTTATGGAGAGTGGGGCGCGCATTATGTGTTTTTGTTGTGTGCTATCGCCGCCAGTACATGGTTAATCGTGGCTCTTTTTATGAATGCTCCACAGTATTTAGCTAATTTATTAGTGTCTACTGAAGGGGTCGATATTGATGCCTTGAGTCGTTTTGTCGCGGATGTTTCCCAAGTGACCGGTGTAGCAAGCAGTCGTTTACAAGAAAGTGAGCAGGTTCTTTATTTAAAGGTAGATAACCAGTTGCTAGATAAAGAAGGCTTGCAGCAATTAATTAACAAGACCATGATGGTGGTTGAATAAATTAGCTACTGATTTTTTGCGTTAGTGTGGAGTGATAGGGTTTCCATGCTAACGATAAAAATAAAGCGCTCATTCAGTGCTGATCTTGTTGGAAAATAATACCTTGATATGAATCTGCTCTGCTTGCCTTAGAATTCAGGAAAATTAAAAGCTGAAAGAGTGAGTTTTAGGGAATTAGGTGCTTATGTTTGAGGTACTATACAATATTCTAAAAATAGCCATAAAAATAATCCTATGACTCTCAATAAACTAATCCCTTTTATAATAAGTAGCTTATTTTTCTATAGCTTTTCAACAATCACTGTTGCAGATAGCAACTCATTAGCTGATGATAAACAGATAAGCTCAACACAAAATAGTGCCACTTTATCGGGTCGAGAAATTTTGGATGAAATATCAAAACGCCACGATCAGCCCTATGAATTTGAAATTCAAGATATGACCTTGATGGATAAATCAGGTAATAAAGAACAGCGTGAAATGCATCGCTATAAACGAGACATAGATGAAAATGAAAGCCGTTATGTCTCGGTATTTTTAGCGCCCTCTGGTATCAAAGGGGTGAGTTTATTAACATGGCAGCATAAAAACAATCCTGATGACCAGTGGATTTATCTACCTGCCTACGGTAAAAAATTAAAACGTATTGCCAAAGGTGGGCGTAGAAATTACTTTATGGGTACCGACTATACCTTTGAAGATTTAGCCTCAGAAACACGCGATAATTTTGATTACCAACGCTTGCCAGATGAGCCGCTCAATAATATCCCCTATTTTGTTATTAAAGCGGCCGCCACTGAGCCACAATTAAAAAAAGAAACCGGTTACGCATTTCGTAAATTATGGATTAGCCAAGAACATTTTTTAGTCACGCGGGTGGATTTCTTTGATAAACGTGAACGCTTAATCAAGCGTCAATTAAGTTTTAACCCTGTACATATAAAAGCTCAGGTTTGGCGACATAAGCGTACTGAAATGGAACATTTTAAAAACCAGCACAAAACGATTACCACTGTTCGCAGCCGAAGTTTTGAAAATTCTGCAGTCCCTGAAAGGAACTTTAGAGATCGTGCAATTACCAATGGCTTACTGACTCGTTAATTTTTTCATCACATTTTAAAAACATACTTCACTATATTTTGGATATTCTCTTATGACAACTGAGCCTGTTGATAATCAGTTTGATAGTATAAAAGCAGTTACGCATCACAGTGTTCTCATTGAGAACATTATGACCTTTGGTGCTAAAAAGCCCCTGCTGAGTTTTTGTATTATCATCTGTTTAACGGTTATTGCATTTTTCGGCGCTTTACAGCTAAAAATGAATACCAGTACTGACAGTATGCTCAATAGCAATGATCCCAGTTTATTGATTTATCAGGAGGTTATTAAAGAATTTGGTTCAGATAATATCACCTTAATTCATTTCCAGCATCCTAAGCTCTTTAGTGTTGAAAAATTAAAAATCTTAGAAGATATCACCTACGCTTTACAAGATTTAGAAGAAGTTGAATCCGTTGATAGCCTTTTTACTACCATCAGTATTCGTGATAGTGAATGGGGATTGGAAATAAATCCGTTAATTAATGCAACGCCTGAAACGGCTGCTGAAGCGGCTATCATTAAAGATAATGCTTTATACAGCCCTTTGCTGCGTAAGACTCAATTATCTGATGATGGCACTAAAGCCGCGATTATGGTGACTTTACGGCCGAGTTTTCGGGACGCAGAATTTACGCGTAATGTGTATCTTAAAATAGAGCAAGCAATAGCACCTTTAAGGTCTGAATTTGACCAAGTTTTCCAAGTCGGTAATCCCCGTATCGATACCGATTTTGCAACGGGTATTTTTGCCGATATGCCGAAACTTGCCCCATTTGGTATTGGTGCATTAGCACTGAGTTTAATACTCTTATTACGCACCTGGTTAGGTGTATTTATTCCTTTAGTCACCGCCAGTTTAAGCATTATTTGGACGGCTGGTTTGCTCGGTTATTTAGGTATCCCCATTAATTTATTAATCAGTATTGTCCCGACCTTGGCGATTGTGATTGGTTCGACTGAAGATACCCATATGCTTTCCGCCTATTTACAAGGCTTGGAAGAAAATAAACAGGTACGTTTTGCCAGTATTCGTTTTATGGCTATTCATGTGGGTTTACCTATTTTTATCACTTCAATAACCACGATGATTGGTTTTCTAGCCAATGTTCTCAGTGATATTACTTTAATTAGTCATTTTGGTATTGCCAGTTCTCTCGCCATGCTGACTAATTTAATCGCCACGATTTTAGTGTTACCCTTATTGCTCAGCATTATGGGGCCTAGAAAAAGTAATATGGTGATAGATATGGAACATTCTAGTCACTGGATGGCACATTTTGTGCGTTTTTTAGAAAATATGACGCGATATAAACAAAAGCCAATCCTAATAGGCAGTGCGTTAATCGTCATCTGTTTTGGCTTTTTTGCGACTCAGATAACGGTTAGCAATGATCCCTTATCCTTTTTTAAAGCAGATAATAGCATTGTGCATGATAGTCAGCTTTTACATGAAAACCTTGCGGGCATGCAGGTGTTTTTTATTACCGTACAGGCGGCACAAAATAAAGACTTTAAAGACCCTGCAGAATTACAAAAACTTGAACTAATTCAACAAGCCTTATTAAACCAAGGCATTTATGACAAAATTATTTCTATTAACGATTATCTAAAATTAGTTAATCGAGAAATGCATCAGGCCGATGCTGAGTTTTATCGTTTACCGGATAGCCGTAATTTAGTGGAACAATATTTAATGCTATTTCAGCGTAATGATATTGAACGTGTTCTCAGTAGTGATACTAAACGTGCCAACTTTATCGTCCGGCATAATATTTCAAATTCCAGTGAATTAAATGGCTATTTAGCTGAATTAAAAACCAATATAACCGCTGTACTAGCACCTAACCAGACTTTTTCCTTAACCAGTAAAAACCTACTCATTAATCAAGCGGCTGAGTCTTTATTTATTGACCAACAAAAGTCATTAATTATTTTAGTGTTAGTTGTGTGCGTGCTTATTTCATTTTTATATTCGTCTTTTACCGCAGGTTTAATTGCTCTTATTCCTAACCTGATTCCCATTGTGGTGATGTTTGGTACCATGGGTTTATTGAATATTCCGCTTAACCCTGGCACAGCCTTAGTTTCTGTTATTGCCATAGGCATTGCCATTGATGACACCATTCATATTTTAAGTACCTATAATAAAGAGTGTCGAATAGATGGAGATCAAGAAGCCGCGATGATTCGGGCGATTCGGCTTGAAGCCTCTCCCGTTATTTCTACGTCACTTGCTTTAGCGGCCGGCTTTTTTTCCCATATATTTTCCAGCTTTCATATAATTACTCAATTTGGTCTGTTATCCGCATTAACTATGCTGGTTGCCATGCTCAGTGATTTACTGGTCACGCCAGTTTTATTTAAACATATACGTTTAGCCAGTCTTTTAGAAGTGATTGAGCTAAAAGTCGGTGAGCAAGTTTTAAAACACTGTCCCATTTTTGCAGAGATGTCCCGATTTGAAATCAAACAAATTATTTTGTTATCTAATGTTTTAGAATACCAAGCGGGTGAAACGGTGATTCAGCAAGGTGATTTAGGTGATAAGCTCTATGTTATTTTACGAGGTCAAGCAGGTATTTTTATTAATAACCATTCCCAAGAAACCATGATTACCAATTTAGAATGGGGCGGTGTCTTTGGTGAAGCCGGCTATGCGGCCAAAATCCCTAGAACAGCCAGTATAAAAGTTCCTACAAGTTCTGAACCATTGCAGGTCATTGTCTTAAATCAAGAAAAAGTAAAAAAATCATTGCGTTTTTACCCAAGATTACACGCGAAATTAAACCATAATATTAGTAAATTATTAGCGCAACGACTTGCTGAATCTAATCAAAGGCTCGCTGCTCTATAATAAGTAGGCAAACATAATTAACTTAAATTTTTATTTTCGTCATTCCCGAGTGCTCTTATCGGGAATCTACTGTTTATGTCATATGGATTCTTGCTAAGAGTACGCAGGAATGACAAATTTTTTGTTAAATTAATTTTACGTGGGTGCCTAATATTTTTAGGTAAATAACTATGATTCTAAAAACATTTTTTATAGCTTCATTTGCAATGCTTTATTCGTTCACTGCTGTTGCCAATAATAACCCAGCGTTAAAGTTAATAAAAAACACTGAATATACTTTAGATACATCAGTGATGGGGTTTTTTCAAAAACCGACGGCTCAAAGTTTGGATGCCGATGATGCCTCGATTGTGGGACGTTTCACTCTTAAATCGGATGTCTGGCTAAACGATTACTTTAGTACGGGCTTTGATTTATATGCGGCTTACTCCAGCCAAAAAGGCGAATATGCAGGGGTGTTCCGCAACCCAGGACACCAATCCACTCAAGCCCGTATCGTGGATTTTAATACCGCATGGTTACGTTATGAAAGTGAATATTTTGCGCTAATATTAGGTAAGCAATATATTGAAATGGGCTTATCAGACCTGTATTCTCCAGTGGATCGTTTTGGGCTGCATAATTTTAGTAACCCTAGCCAGCCTTATAAAATAGGCGTTTGGCAAGTCAGTATTGATTACTTTATCAACGACGATACTCTGAGTTTTAAACTGCTTCCCGTTTATGAACGCTCATTATTTCCTTCCCAGCATTCACGTTGGCTAGGTAATACTGAAGACCCTCAATTTTTTAACCTTACCAGTCAATATCAAATCAGTGATTATTATTATCCGGTGAGAATCGAAAATATGGGCTATTTATTACAATATAAAGGCTACCGAGCAGGTTATGATTTTTTCGCTGCGTTACATCACGGCCCATCTATTTACCCAACCTTAAGGAATGGCTTATTAGCGAATGAGCTGACTAAACAAGATCCACTGGCAACCTCAATCAGTGTCGGTATTTTAAAAGTCATTAATCAATGGACTGTATCTGCCGAAGTCATTTATCAACTGAATGATAATAACAGCGATCAAGATTTTATAAGATACAGTGTTGGTGTGAGTTATAACGAAAGCAATTGGAGTCATAAATTGGGCTTAAATCAAATTAAAACCTCTTTACAATGGTCTGGTGATGAAGTGGTTGATTCTAAACTTTCCGATGCCATTAATACTAGTTCCAACGATGCCCGTCCGTTTCAAAAAACCTTATTTTTTAAAATTGAAGTCGAACAATCTGAAAAATGGTCTTATCTTATTTCGATAGCCCATAGCATTAATACTGACTTAGGACTTTTTACTGGCATAGAGTATAAAAGAAACAATAATTTAAGCTTTCGTTTAGAAAGCGGTTTCTTTAGTGGTCACAGTGATAGCTTTTTTGGCCGCTGGAAAGATAATAATTATTTAAGATTAAGAACCTTGTACACCTTTTAACATTTAACCTTGGCATTTTTATGACCACTTACCGTATGCAACCGAATCAAGATTATCGCAGTGATAGCCTTGCTAAAAATATTGCTTTAACCGATCGACAACTGGTTGAGGATACCGCTCAACATTTTGAAGACTGCCATAATGATTATTTATTTGCGTGGTGTAACAGTGAAAATCTGGCTTTTCATTATGGCTATTGGGATTCTAAAGCCCCTTATCAGCAACACCAAGCCTTAATTAATAAAAATCAATTGCTCTATGATAAGGCCAATATTAAGGCCACAGATTATGTTTTAGATGCAGGCTGTGGAATTGGGGGTAGTTCCATTTGGATGGCACAACATTTTAAAAACAAAGCCACTGGCGTGACCATTAGCGGTAAACAAGTCGACTATGCCAACAAGCAGGCACATAAAAAACAGGTTGATGATTTAGTCAATTTTGTACAAACCGATTTTTGCGACATGCCGTTTGAAGATGAAACTTTTGATATTATTTGGGCGGCTGAAAGTGTCTGTCATACCCAATATAAAGGTAAATTTTTAGCAGAAGCCTATCGAGTACTTAAAAAAGGCGGGCGTATTGTGTATTGTGATGCGTTTATGATGCAACGTGAATTTGATAAGCAACAATGGCAAACCATGCTGGCGTTTTTTAATGGCTGGGCAGTGCCTAATCTATGTTATTGCGATGAGTTTAGAGGCCTACTCGAAGACTCTCAGTTTAAAAATATCAGCTTAGATTATATTCATGAGCAAACCATACAATCGGCTGAATATATGTATAAAGTCGGTAAACGTTTATACCCTGTGCAAAAAATTAGCCAATGGCTGGGTTTACGCTCCAAAGCCCAAACCGCTAATTATTATGCGGGATTAAGTCAATATGATATGTTTAAAAATCGTTATGCTGAATACTGTGTCTTTACGGCAACCAAATAATCTCATTTAAAATTACCATCTATGAAAAGCTATTATTTAGATCCTGATAAAGATTACCATAACAAGCACCTGAGTGCTGACCAAGAACCCGTCAATGAAAAGCTCTTAGATGATACGGTTCAATATTATGAAGACTGTCATCATGATTATTTTTTTGCATGGTGTAATCGACAAAATCTAGCACTGCATTATGGTTATTGGGATGAACTCACTCCCTATAATCATCACCAAGCCTTATTGAATACCAATCAAAAACTGTATACACAAGCCAATATCCAAGCGAGTGATAAAGTCTTAGATGCTGGTTGTGGATTAGGAGGAAGTTCTATTTGGATGGCAGAACAACATCAAAATAGTGTTACCGGCATTACCATTAGCGAGCAACAAGCAAACTATGCCCGCAATTCCGCTAAACGCCGACAAGTTAATGCACACGCTCATTTTGAAGTTGCTGATTATTGCCAAACGCCTTTTCCCGATGAGTCTTTTGATGTTATTTGGGCATTAGAAAGTGCTTGTTACGCACTGGATAAAGGGGCTTTTATCAAAGAAGCTTATCGTTTATTACGTAAAGGTGGTCGTTTAGCCTTATGTGATGCCTTTATGTTACAGCGTGAATTTAATGAACAACAATGGCATACAGTGATGAGTTTTTTAAATGGCTGGAGGTTGCCTAATTTATCAAGCAGAACAGAATTTAATCAATTATTACAAAATGCAGGTTTTAATAATATTCATATCGAGGACATCAGCGAGCAAGTTTTGCCTTCATCAAAATATATGTACAAAGTCACAAAACGCTTATACCCCATTCAAAAAATAAGCCAGTGGTTACGTTTACGCTCAGACACTCAAACAGCAAATTATGAAACCGGCTTTGCCCAATATGATTTTTTTCATGATCGCTTAGCTGAATACTGCATTTTTACCGCCACAAAATAATATGATGACTGAAACTGACCACATTAGAGCACGCCTTACTGAGGTTTTAACGGCAGACACCCTGCTCAGCCAAGTCTTTCCTTTTACCGGTGATATTGAAAAAGCAAAATTAAGTCGGGCAAAATTACTCATGAAAAATGCCCGCGATAATAAGACCCCGTACCAACAAGCACTAGATGCCGCAGTCGGTGTTGAAATCGCTCATCTTGCCAGCCTTATTCATGATGATGTGATTGATGATTCAGATATGCGTCGAAACCAAGCAAGTTTTCGTGCCGCAAAAGGGGATAAAAATGCCATTTTATATGGCGATTATTTATTTACTTTATCGGTACATCACATTCAATCGACACAAAATTATGAATGTGCCAAGCTATTTGTTGAATGTATCAAAAATACCTGTCGCGGTGAAACCATTCAAGATTTACTGCTCAATTCTGCAGATTTTAAGCCAACTTTAGAGATTATGGCTGAAGTCGCTAAAGGAAAAACAGGCGCATTATTTGCATTCTGTACCCAAGCTCCCGCTTGTATTAATAGCGATACACCCACAGAGGTTAAAACCGCTCTCAATGAAATTGGCCACCTTTTAGGGCTTGCATATCAATTAGCCGATGATTTTTTAGATATTATTAGCACTGAAACGAATCTAGGAAAACCCGTAGGCCATGATTTACAACAAAATTGCCTTACTACGCCTTTATTAATGATGGCACAAGAAACGGGGCAAGATTGGTATAGTTTTCGACAAGGTTATTTACAGGATGAACTAAAGATTAAAACCGATTTTTTAAACAGTAACAGCTATACTCAAATAAAAGCTCAACTCTCAACGATTAAACAAACCTTAGATCAACACATCGAAACCTGCACACAACAGCACTGGCATATAGATGAAATTGTTGATCTATTTTGGTTACGTTATATAAAACCTATTTTAGATGAATCTTGACATCCTACTCTTGTATTCTTTGTGAAGCTTTCACATTAACTAGGGTTTATTATTCATTCAAATACATCTCTGCCATATCATCTAATTTGGCTTTAACTTCTTTCCAATTAGGTATCACTTGGGTTAATAAACGCCAGAACCGTTCACTGTGATTGTGCTCAGCTATATGACAAAGTTCATGGAGTATCACATAATCAATGCATTCTTTTGATGCTTTAATTAGGTGAGGGTTAAGCATTAGCTTGCCTTTAGCTGAACAGCTTCCCCATTGTTTCTTCATTGCCATCACTCTAAAGGATGGCATGCCTGTAACCCATGTTGCTTTAGGCAACATTTTGTTTAGGCGTTCGTGAAAAATTGCTTTAGCTTTGTGTTGATACCATTGGTCTATTAATGGTTTAACTTTAACCACCCGATCATCATTATCTTGGTCTATTTCATGTTTAAGCGTTACGTTCAATTTACCACGACTAAGCTTAACGTTAGATGCTTGCTCAGAATCAATCAGCACCTTTAAAACATAGCGCCTACCTAAGTAAAATTGAGTTTCACCGCTAACGTACCTTTTAGGTAAAACCGTATCTTTTTGTTTTGCGAATTCTTCGATACTTTGCCAAATCCATCTAGCTCGTTTTAGCATCGCTTCCTGAATCGATTCATCTGTAGCATCGTGTGGAACAGTCGCTACTACACGTTGGTCAGGATGCACTTTTATCACTACCTTGTGAGCCTTAACCTTGATGCTTTCTGATTTACGGATCACATCATAATGAATAATGTCATTACCGTAAGCAAACACACCATGATCATTCGTTGTCGTATGAATTTCAGCCGCAACTGAAGAATTAATCCCTATTAATGAACTCTCCATAGCCATTAAGCTCTTGATAAGCCAAGGCGGGTAATTTTAAGTACTGCTTCAATGAATTTTTGTGCATTATCAATACCCAAATCAGAAAACAACATAGGCAATAACTTCATACTGATAGCATTTTCAATTTCGGCAGGGTTAATGGAATATTCTGCTACTGCGTTGTTGACCACTTCATCGATATTAAATGCAAGTGCTACTAATACCTCATTATCTAACGATTGTTCGGTTAAGTAGTCAGCATCAAACAGGTGCTTAAACAAGCCAAAATAGGCTTGGGCATGTTTATTGAGTTTACCTGAGTCATCAGTAAAGTCGTGTGGTATGTCGGTTACTTTACGAGCGATCACCTCTTGTTCAAAGTCAGCAAACAAGATGTATTGCTTAACTGGCGCATCAAACATCGCTTTAGTATCAGCAATCGCTTTTTTTAATAAATTGGAAAAATATTCTTGTGCGTAAGGATCATCAACAAGATCTTGCTCAATCATTTTGGTAATGCGACCTGTAATTTTATCTGTTTGGTTACGCGCTTCAGTATCACTCATCTCTTGTGGTCTAATATTTTTGCCTAAGTTGCCAACCAAGTAAGCGCCTTCAGGCTCCTTAACTTCAATACCTGCGATATGTTTATCTAATAAACTACGGATATCTTCAGCATATTCATCGTAATTGATAGTTTCATTGGCATCTTCACGCACCTGTTTACGCAAATCCACAAAGGCTTTTAAGTCACGTTTATATAAGTCACGCTTACTATCGAAAGACTTATCTTCAAAGTAGCTAGCAGACTGTAAAGCGACCTTAAGGCAGTTTGAAAAAGTAGTCAGGGCAGCATAAAAGTCATCACGTTTTTTAAGATTGGTATCAACCAGTTTACCGCCTACATCCTGTACTTTTGGGGCTAATGCTTGTCTTAATGCGGGGCCATCTTGTTTGTTTTTTACACTCGCAAAAATAGCCCACAAATCATTATGTAAACCTGATAACTTTTTGTATTCGGTGTCCATGCGGTTATACAAACCTTTCAGATCATCTATATCAAAGCCACCTTGGGTACGTTCAGCTAAATCTTGGTATTTTTCAATGGTGGTATCGAGTTCTTTCAATATTCCACGGTAATCAATTAAATAACCAAATTGCTTTTTACTGTGCAAACGATTGACACGCGCAATCGCTTGTATCAGGTTATGCTCTTTCAGAGGTTTATCGATATAAAGCACGGTGTTTTTAGACTCGTCAAAGCCCGTCAAAAGCTTATCGACAACAATCATGATGTCCACCCCTTCATCACGGCTAAAGTCTTCGATGATGGCTTTTGTATACGCTTTTTCATCGCCCCCGTAGGTTTGTGCTACATTATCTTTCCACCAGTTTTGCACAATATCTTTGCTGTCTTGATCAACAGCCTCATGGCCTTCACGGGTATCAGGCGCTGACATGGCAACAGCAGACGTCACCGAGCCAATTTTATCTAATGCAGTCTTATAACGAATCGCCGAGGCTTTGGAATCACAGGCTAATTGACCTTTTAAACCCAGTTGCTTGAAATTTTGGAAGTGGTCGGAAATATCATAAGCAATCAAATCAATTCGGCCTTCAGCTTGATAAATTTGCCCTTTTTGTGAAAACTTTCTTTTCAAGTCAGTACGCTGTTTATCGCTTAATTTACAGGTGCTGCGTTCAAACCAAGCATCAATGGCTTTATCGTTTACGTTTAGCTCAGGAATACGCTCTTCATATAACAAAGGCGTTACGGTTTTGTCTTCAACAGCTTGTTGCATGGTGTACGAGTGAATAATCTTACCGAATTTATTTTCGGTCTTATCCTCTTTTAACAGTGGCGTACCTGTAAAGGCGATAAAGGCAGCTTTGGGCAGGGCTTGTTGCATGCGAATATTATTTTCACCGTTTTGGCTACGATGCCCCTCATCCACTAAGACAATAATATTAGGGCTGTCATTAAAGCATTCTTTTTGCTTAATCGCAGAGCCAAACTTATTAATAATTGAAAAAATAACACGTTCATTACCTTTACCAATTTGTTCTGCCAAACGCTTGCCCGATGTTGCCATCGCCTCTTTTTTATCTCTATCCGTCAGCACACCACCAGACGCAAAAGTGCGGCTAAGCTGATCTTCTAAATCAACGCGGTCGGTGACGATAATCACACGCACTTGTGATAGCTCTTCCAACCAAACCAGCGCTTTGGATAAAAACACCATGGTAAAACTCTTACCGCTGCCCGTTGTATGCCAAATAACACCGCCTTCACGCGCACCCGCTGCATCAAAGGTATTAATCCGTTCAACCAACGCTTTAATGCCAAAAACTTGCTGATAACGCGCGACAATCTTGCCTACTTTTTTATCAAACAAGGTAAAGAGTCGCGTCATATCAAGCAAGCGCTCAGGGCGTAATAAACTGATAATCAGTCTATCTTGGTCGGTCACGGCTAAATCACCTGCCGCAATTAACGATAAATAGTCATCTTTAGCATATGAAGGGCGATGATTGAATAAACCATTAAGCTGTTGCTCATTAAGCTTGCGATTTTTTAAGCGCACAAATTCAGCTTCCGGTATTAACTCTTCTTTCCACTTTGCCCAAAACTTTTCAGCTGTGCCGCAAGTCGCATATAAGCCTTCATGCCCATTAACCGCTAAAAGCAACTGGCTATAAGCAAACAAGTGAGGGATTTCCTGTTGCCCTTGGTTACGAATTTGCTGAGAAATTGCCTCGGCATTGGTCGATTTACCTTCTTTATTCGAAGCAGGACGTTTTGCCTCAATCACCACTAAAGGTAAGCCATTTACAAAACAAACAATGTCAGGAATACGATTGCCCGTCCCTTCAGCATTTTGTACAACCAATTCTTCAGTAAAATGGAATTGATTGTTTTCGATAGTGTGCCAGTCAATAAGCTGAATCGTTGGCGAGGCTTTTTTTCCCTCAATAAACTCAGTCACACTCACGCCATACAACATGGCGTTATAGAGCTTTTCATTCGCGGCTTTAAGCCCTAAATTCATCGCTGGATTTAACGCCTGAATCACTTTATCAATCGCCGCATCAGTCAGCGGGTGTTGCTTACCTGCAAAGGGAAAAGTTTGTTTCGTTAAAAATGCGCGCATGATTGGCAGCAACAGCACTTGATGCGTGCTTTTTGTATCCGCCGCGTTCTGTGTTGTCAGCGAGGTATGACCGCGTAACGCCTCACATTCGCTGGGAGGAATGAACTGATAACCTAAATGCGTGAGCAGCGTTAATGCAGGGATTTTTGAACTAAATTCTTCGTTGAAATTGGCTACGTTTTTAATCATTTTATTTATCCCTTAAGGAAAAATGAGTTCGGTCGGTGGTTTTTTTGATTTAAATCTTCGTCCAATGACCATATAAATATTTCCGACATGGAAAATTTTGCAATGCACTTTTCAAATTCTTTAATAATGCTTAAATCTCCAAAACTGGTGCCTTCCGTTATTTTATCTTGAGACTTATTTCGTCCTGCATGATCAGGAAATTCAGCCAACCACGAGATGACTTCGTTGCTATTTGGGAACTCGCTTGGTTGATACGGTGCTTCACCATTGAAAGCGGCTAATACGACATCACTAAAGCGCCTAGCCGTTTTTCTACGCGTATTGCCGTCACCATTTTGTGCAATATGATTGCCCGTTTCTATAATCGTTGCCATAGGTAAAATAAAGGTACAAGCACTTTCCACATAAGTTTGATAATCTAAAGCAACTTGCTCCCTATCTTGATTTCGATTAGGTACATTGAGTAAGTTTAGAAAAATGCTGGTGTCGATCAGACATATTGCACTCATTATTCACTTCCTTGCATTTTTGCCAGCCAATCCATCGCTTTCTGTTTTTTCTTAGCCGCCGTCATCGGTGATTTTATAAACCGATCTACAATGCCATTGGTGACTAGCTCGCCTAAAGGCCCTTGCGAAACTAAGCCAGGGTAATCGTCTAAATCAGCCAAGCGAATTAATCGGCTATCTCCTTCTAATGGATCTCGGTAACAAAAAACAACGTCATGCAATGCTGCATCAGGCAGAGCATCCATAAGAGCGGGGTTATGAGTAGATAGCAATAATCGAATATTTCTTTTTGTTGCCTGCTCCCTCATCGTTTTAAGCAGTTGCTTAGCTCTTGACGGATGAACGCCATTATCAACTTCTTCGATAACCACGGTAGCCCCTGATGGCGCTGATAATAAAGCCGCCGCAATAGCTAACACTCTTAGCGTGCCATCGGATAATAATTCAACCGACCACTTTCGTTCCGTAGCACCAAACGTCTCAACCAGCTCCAGCGATATTTTTCCTCTTCGATCTTTAAAAAACTCAATATTACTAATATCTTGTTCGGGTAAACTTTTAATGAAATCGACTATCACAGCTTGTAAATTTTCATCTTGCCATAAAGTGTATAAAACCCCCGATAGGTTTGAGCAATCCCCTAATAGCTTTTTATCTGCAAAACTATCCCCCCGCATTAACGATGGCACAGGATCTAAGAAGAGGGTATTTTCTAATAGACTCTGGAAACGCTTCACGGTTTTAGGTATTTCACTTTGCGATTTTTTATGCGCAAATGCGGCTTGAGACTCCAATTGCGTTAATATAGTCCTCTGGTCAGTACAGGTAATCGTTGGCTTATGCTGTCCACTTAAAAAATTGTTATAAGCGACGACGACATCACTGTTTAGACCTTCAGCGGATTGTTTAATCTGATACAAAGGTAATGTGCTGGCTTTGCCCGTGATTGTTTCCTGAAAAATATGCAGTTCATGCTCTCGGGTGCAAAGTGACACGCAAAACGTGTTCCAATCGTTATCATCGGTAACACAGCCCAGACTAAACTCACTGCTATCCAAATAACCAAGGTCGTTTAACTGACCGCGCAGCACTTGTTCAGAATCATCCACTCTATGCTTTAGCACCGACAATTTTTGACCTTGGCTTAGCCAACTTAAAAACCGAAAAGCCTCTAGCGCATTACTCTTACCCGAAGCATTAGCGCCTATCATTAGCGTTAAAGGCGCTAAAGGGAGGCGCTGATTTTTGTAACTCTTAAACTTTGAAATTGTTATACTTTGCAACATCGCCATCTCTTTGTTTTATGACGCAAGCTTAACCCTACGCTTACCCGTTAATAGCTGCTGCATGAGGGCTTTCTTTTCTTGTTTTAGGTCAGCGAGTTGTTGATTGAGTAGGTCGATGTCTTTGTCGGCATTGGTTAATACTGAGGCAATTTTTTGTTGTTCTACCAATGAAGGTAATGATATTTTGAAGTCTTTAACCATACCTGCATTTAAATTTGATTGAGTGCCTTGTTGCCCCATCAGAGTGATTTTTTCTTTAAGATTACCAAGAAAGTAATACAAATATATATTACTTAATATAGATGAAGGTCGGATCCCTAAAATGGCCTGAGAAGAGGCTAACTCGACTATTGAGATGCTGCATTCTCCAATTGAAGCATACATAGCATAAAGTACAGTTCCTGCTGGGTATAAACGAGCAGAACTATTCTCTATTCCAGCGTTCGTAAGATACTTACCAGTAGAAGAAATCCATTTTCCATGTTTTGTCATGTCGGCAATTGAAACCCAAGGAATTTCACCACCATAATATTCTTCAACTGAAGATTTAGGTGTACCACCGCTATTCATCTTACTGATGTCACCTAATTTAACGTCTTCCCACTCACCCTCAAACGGTTTACCTGAATCATCAAGTAGGCGTTTTTTACCTATGAGCAGTTGTTGCATTAGAGCTTTTTTCTGCTGCTTGCTGTTGTCGATTAAACGCTCGGTGGTGCTAATCGCTTTATCCCAAGTGCCAAGGATTTTGGCTATTTTGCGTTGTTCAATGAAAGGTGGGCATAAAATAGATTGGTTATCGATATCTTTTTTTTGTACATGCAGTAAAGTTGTTTTAAAGCCATGAGCCTTATCTTCAATTTTAGTTGTGACAAATTTTAATATAAGAAATAGCCACTTTTTACTAATACCATCATTAGCAAAAACTTTATAAATATGCTGATTAAGAACGCCTTTTTGGCCACGCCATATGAATGGTCCAAATGAAACTCCTCTAGTACCAGCCCAAGAAAATAGTAGCTCTCCTGTTTCAACCAGCCATTTATCTTGTGGGATGCCAGAAAAGTAATTAAAGTTATTGCTGCCATTCAAGTTTTGTATTCTGATAATAGGGAGACCCTTCGTATCCCAATCTTCTGGTTTAAAACTGTTACCGTTTTGAAGCTTACAAACCTTTGATATTTTCGTATTATTCCACCCATTAGGCACCATAACCGAACTCTTCTCTACCTCATTTATTATCAATTCTTCTTTATTTATCATTTTAATACCCACCCGCCATCACGTTTAATTGCTTGATACATCGAATCGGGAGCAAGGTCAATTTCATTTGGCCAGTTGACAAAGCCATCCGATACGCTTAATTGATTGAAAAAATCAGGGTCTTTCAAGGCAGTAAAAACGCCGTATAAATGACTAGGTAACATTTTCACGCTGCCTGTTAGCCCATCAGCAAAGGTCACTGAAAATTCAAGGTGGTTTGTTACTTGGGCTTCAATAACATCAAAATACATGGCTTACCTCAGAGGTTTAATTTTAACGGGTTGCTGGTGTTGTTCGCATAAGTTCCAGTCGTTGATTAATTCGCTTTGGTGCAGTTCTGCCCAGTCCAGCACTAGGTTTAATGCACGTCTTGGCAATGTCCCTTCCATTAGTTCCAATGTCTGAATATTAATGCTTGCTTTGTATTCACCATATTGGGCATGAAAATGAGGTGGGGCATGTTCGTTAAAAAACATACGAATGATAATGCCATAAAATGTACTAATCGTTGGCATAACCCAACTCCTTTAAGTAGCCTTCCATTTCTGCTTCAAGCGTATCGAGTTCATTTTTAAGCGCGACGCGTTCAGTACGCACTGCCACTAAATCAATCTCCGCTTCCTCTTCAAAGGTATCCACATAACGCGGGATATTAAGATTAAAATCATTGTCAGCAATTTCATCAAAACTGGCGACATAGGCGTATTTATCAACTGTTTTACGGGCTTTGTAAGTATCGATGACTTTTTGAATGTTCTCGGGCGTTAGCTGGTTTTGGTTTTTGCCCGATTTAAATTCGCGGCTGGCATCAATAAATAGCACCGTGTTATCTGTTTTTTGCTTTTTAAAGAGCAAAATGGCAGCGGGAATACCTGTGCCAAAAAACAGCTTTTCAGGTAAGCCAATCACCGTATCCAGCAGGTTTTCTTCGATTAATTGCTTGCGAATTTTGCCTTCTGAAGAGGCTCTAAATAACACGCCATGCGGCACGACCACGCCCATGCGCCCTGTTTCAGGTTTAAGGGTTTCAATCATATGGCTGATAAACGCATAATCGCCTTTGGTTTTAGGCGGTACACCACGCCTAAATCGACCATATGGATCGCTGCTAGCATCTTCATGCCCCCATTTATCCAGCGAAAATGGCGGGTTCGCGGTAACGATATCAAAGTGTAATAAGCCAGTGCCGTCTTTATCTAATAACTGAGGGTTACGAATGGTATCGCCCCATTCAATGCGGTGGTTGTCTTCCCCGTGTAGGAACATATTCATTTTGGCGAGCGCCCACGTTGCGCCAATGGCTTCTTGCCCAAAGAGTGCATATTTTTTTGAGCCTGAATGTTTACGCACCATCGCGCCACATTTTAATAATAATGAACCACTACCCACGCATGGATCGCAGATTTGATCGCCTTCAACAGGTTCTAAAAGAGTGGCGAGTAAATCTGATACTTCGGGCGGCGTGTAGTATTCGCCTGCGGTCGCGCCACTGCCAGCGGCAAAGTGTTTAATGAGAAATTCGTAGGCATTACCAATAACATCCAAGCGACCGACACGCTCAGAGCTTAAGTTAAGAATGTCTTTACCAAAATCTTCTAATAAGTGACGCAGTAAATCGTTCTTTTGCTTTTCTTGACCCAATTTGTCGGTATTAAAACTGATGTCTTGGAACACGTTTTTAAGTTTAGTACCGTTGGCTTCTTCTAAAGCGTGCAAGGCTTGGTCGATACGCTGACCGTTACCTGCTTGATGGCGTTGTGCGTATAAATCCCAAAAACTAGTGCCTCCGGGTAAGACAAAGCGCTGTTTTGACATCATGGCATGAATCAGCTCTGGCTTATCGCCATATTGCTCAACGAGTTTATTGTATTCATCTTTATACACATCGGAGATATATTTTAAAAACAACATGGTCAACACGAAATCTTTATAGGTGTCTGCGTTAATAACCCCTCTAAAGGTATCACACGCCGCCCATACGGCTTTATTAATATCGTCTTGGTTTATTTGGCTGCTTGGCATTTGTATTATTCCTTGTTTAGCTGTTAATTCGTTTGTTTAATCGATGGTTTTTTATCAACATGATTGCTCATTGCATTGTTAATGCTTTGTGGGAAATCGCATCAAGTTGTTGTTGTCTGTTTTTAGGAATCCCAATCCTTTAGGGCGAGGAGGGCGTCACGATGCGCATCCAAATCTTCATACAAAGCACAGTTAAACAAAAAAGGTAGGATAGCACTGGGTTTGTTAAATAAAAATTGTGCTAAATATTTCCAAAAATCATAGCGGGATTCTAAAACAAACCCATGTTGCCAAAAAATAGAGCCGAAAAAAGCAAAAATATGTCGGTCTACCTGTTTTAAGCGTAGCCTGAGTTCTTGTTTATCTAAGGCTTGAATGGAACCATTGTGAATAATATTAACCTGATGACAATGCCTAAAGATTCGATTTAAATACGGTTTAGGTTGATAAAGCTGCCAATTAGCATCAATATATTCTTCTATAATCTCAGTAGCAGGTCGTGAAGGGATAAAATTCATCGGTTTAGTTGAAATACCATCGCCCATATCACTTAATAAACGCTGCTCTTTTTCTAATCGCGTCCAAAGTGCCGTGGTCGGTAATGCCTGCAAAATACCAAAATTAGCTATTGGAATAGCCGCCTGTTCAAGAAAATCGACAATACGCTGCCCCGCCTCTTTTTTTTCACCATCAAAACCAATCACCATACCAGCTGTTATCGTTAAACCTGCTCGATAAATTTTATTGATTGAATCCATCATCGGTGAACGCATATTTTGGCTTTTTTTAGCCACTAATAAACTGTCTTCATCAGGCGTTTCAATGCCTAAAAACACCCCTTTAAAATTACACTCTGCCATTAATGTGAGCAATTCGGGTTCTGAGGCTAAATCCAAAGAGGCTTCTGTGACAAATATAAACGGATATTGCTTTTCAATCATCCAACTTTTTAAGGCAAGCAGAAAACTTTTAACATGACGCTTATTGCCAATAAAATTATCATCAATAATCGAAACCACGCCCCGCCAGCCTAAATTATAAATAGACTCAAATTCCGCTATCATTTGTTCAGGTGTTTTCACCCGAGGTTTACGACCATATAGGGTAATAATATCGCAAAACTCACATAAAAATGGACAGCCCCGAGAATACTGAATCGATAAAAAAGCATAGTCATTAAGATTAATTAAATCATAACGTAGGATAGGTGTGCCTGTGATATCAGGCTTTTCATGGGTACGATAAACACCTTGAGTTTCGCCCTGTGCTAATGCCTTTAAAAACAGTGGTACCGTAATTTCACCTTCATTTAAAACCCAATAATCTGCGCCACTACTTCCTGCTTCATCCGGTAAAGCACTCGGATAAGCCCCACCAATAACCACAGATTTTCCACGTTTTTTAGCTTCTTTGACTAACAGATGAAAATCATCTTTCTGCGGAATCATCGCTGAAATCATCACTAATTCAGCGGACTGCCACTCTGCCTCGCTAATATCACGTACATTACGATCAACGAGGGTTAGCTGCCAATCTTTAGGCAGCATCGCAGCGACGGTCATCAATCCAACCGGTGGATAAGAGGATTTCTTGCCTAATCTAGCCATACTTTTATTAAAATACAAAATGTGGCTAGGTAAAACAGGGTAAATTAATAAAGCACGCACCGATTTTTGCTCCAAGTAGTCGTTATATTAAATGTTAATTAACTGATGTTACGCAGAACAAGGAATAAGTAATACCTTCCTATTTTTAAGTCCTCTCCAAAGGGCATAGATATCTACACGACTTTTTTTCTAAAAATAAACTCATTATAAAGAGAGCTCTCATTCTTAATCAGACTTCCCAGCTCTTTGTTTTTAGCTCCCTCTCCCTTGGGGAGAGGGCTGGGGTGAGGGGTGTTTTTATTTGCATTCTAAATAACTTAAGACCAACCTTAGTCAATTAGCATGCTAAGTGCTTAATGTTCTTTATTGGCAACATACAACACCCCTCACCCAACCCTCTCCCCCAGGAGAGGGCTTTAAAAGCACTGCGTAACATCAGATATTAAATGTTAATTAAGAGCTTAAAATATTGTGAACGTATCCAGCTCTATTTTTTGGAATGACCTGTGTGAGCTTTTACTTCAGATTATAAGTTTTCTTAATAAAATATAAGGGACGCTGTTTTGATTCGATAAACATGTGGCCGATGTATTCTCCTAAAATTCCAATGGATAACAGTTGCACGCCTGAAAAGAATAAAATCACGGTAATCAGAGTGGTAAAGCCTTGCACCACCTCACCAAAAATAAGCGTTTTGGCAATAAAGTATGAGCCAAATAGAAAAGCTCCAAATGCGGTGATAAATCCTGCATAGGTGGCTAAACGTAAAGGTTCTTGAGTGAAAGAAGAAATGCCTTCCACTGCAAATTTAATGAGTTTTCCGTAATTCCAACTGGTTTCGCCTGCAAAGCGTGGGTCACGACTGTATTCGATGGCTTTTTGTGGAAAACCAATCCAAGCGAATAAGCCTTTCATAAAGCGTTTACGCTCGCGGACTTCATTTAACGCATCAACGGCTTGGCGGCTCATCAGACGAAAATCACCGACATTCTCAGGGATTTCGGTATCACTGATTTTATTAATCAGTTTATAAAACAAGCGGGCGGTAAACTTTTTCATAAAGCTTTCGCCTTTGCGCTCTACGCGTTTGGCATAAACCACATCATAGCCTTCACGCCATGTACTGACCATATCCACCATTAATTCAGGCGGGTCTTGTAAGTCAGCATCAATCACAATTACCGCATCGCCTTTAGCGGCATCAATGCCTGCGGTCATGGCGATTTCTTTACCAAAATTACGGCTTAGGTCGATGATTTTAATACGGGTATCGCTTTCCATTAATTTAGCTAAAATGGATAGGGTATTATCTTTACTGCCATCGTTGATATAAATTATCTCAACATCCATATCAATCGCTTGTACTGAGCTAGCAATACGGTTTTGACATTCTTCAATTACTTCTTGTTCGTTATAAAACGGAATGATAATGGAAAGAAGTTGCTGGTTTTTTTGCATATTAATTCCTTGCCACCGCGTAACGGCGTGGGTCTTGGTAAATGATTTTCATGGGGATATTACGTGCTTGCCATGATTGATAGGTTTGTCTGTCCATTGTAGCAACTGCTTGTGTGGAGCTTTGCCAAACAGGTAAAAATTCGGCTTCATTGGCGATCCAATCTTTAGGTTCACGACCGATACCAAATTCCATATTCCCTGTATAACCGACCAGTGTAATGTTTCGTTTTAAATAATAAATCAGTGAATAATCAAAGCGATTGACCGCATAAATAGCGAGATTTTTATCACTTGAATAGCCTTCAATGGCTGTGGCCATCTGTTTTGCTGTGCGTATGGTGCTATGACTTTGATAACCGGATGCGCCTAAATTAAAGGCAAGGGTCGCGCCCATGGCAATCACGGTAAAGGAAATTACTTGTTGTTTGCGGTAATAAAAGGCAATGGCACTGGCGATGGCTAAACTAATAGAGGCGGCTATCAGCCAAGGTCTAAATTCTAAAAAGATAGATAACGGGGTATGCGGGCGGGCGGAATCGGTGATTTTCCACGCGACGACCGCAACCACAATCGCGACTAAGAAAGTGGTTATGACCGTGCGTAAGGTTTGCTGATGTTTAGCCAGTTTTTCGCCTGCCAATATCGCCAGAAAAGGAAAAATAGGCACAATATAAGGCACTAATTTGGAGTGAGAGCGTGAGAAAAACAGAAAGATAAACACGGCATACACCCAAAATAAACGCGAGGATTCAAATTTACCTTTTTTTTCTACTTTCCAAGAGAATTCAGGTTTAAGCATCGCGCTACCGATATTTGCAATCCACGGTAAAAATCCCACGGAAACTACCGCCAGAAAGTACCACCACGGCTGATTTCTATCATGCACATCCGAGGTGAAGCGTTCAAAATGCTCATGGATAAAGAAGAAATGCAGAAATTGTTCATTGGCTTGGCTGACTAAAACAAACCAAGGCAGTACTAATATCAGGAAGAGACTCAGCCCTTTTACAATAAACAGATGTTTCCATAAAGCCCAGTCTCGTTGCCAGAGGCTATAAAACACAATAGCCGCTCCAGGAAACACAATGCCAATAAGCCCTTTACTTAAAACCGCAGCGGCTAAACCCGCCCAAGCAAGTAGCATCCAGCCTTGGCCTTTTTTGGCTGTATTTCTTTCATTTTGAGCTAATGCAAACGCTCCCATCGCCACCGAAAGAAACACACTAACGCCCATATCCAGAACATTGGCATGGCCAATGGCAAAGTATAAAAAAGAGCTTATCAGCATTAAAAATGTATAGTGTGCCGCGCGTTTTCCATATAAGCGATAGGCAACAAAGCCCATCCATAAAGCACCGAAAAATCCAGTGCCTGCACACCATAATCGTCCTGCGGCATTGGTTTCACCCAAAATAGCCATGCTGATAGCAGAGCCCCAATATTGCAGTGGAGGCTTATCAAAAAATTTATAGCCATTGAGGCGCGGAGTGACCCAATCGCCTGTACTTAGCATTTCCCGTGCAACTTCGGCATAACGACCTTCATCTGGGTCAATTAAATCCCGATAGCCAAGCATGGCAAACCAAAGGATGCCTGATAAAACAAGCAGTAGAATAGGGGTGCGGTAGGGCTGTAATGTTTGAGCGGTCATTTTTTAAGGAGATTAAGATTTAATGCTGCAATGAGAAGCGGATTCTGCTGCAATGAGCTTGCCAATTTTACGTTGTTTAAAATAGTTGATAAGTAATAACCAACTGCCTAAAACAATAAAGCCACCAGGCGGTAAAATCATCACTACCCACGGCTCAAATTGGGTGCTGAAAACTTGATAGCCAAGTAATTGCCCTGCGCCTAATAATTCACGCACACTGCCCAGCATCACTAAGGCTAAGGTAAAGCCCAAGCCCATACCTAATGCACTCACGGCAGATTTAAGCACGTTATTTTTAGAGGCATAGGCTTCTGCACGCCCTAAAATAAGGCAGTTAACCACAATCAGCTGAATAAAAGCGCCCAGTCGATTATATAAATCCAAACTAATCGCTTGAATCATATAATCCACTAAGGTCACAAAGGTGGCAATGATAATAATATAGGTGGTAATGCGCACTTGCTTAGGAATAAAGTGGCGTAACATAGAAACTAAAGTATTAGAGCAGACCAAGACAAAAATACTGGCGATGCCCATGGCCAATGAATTAATAACAGAATTGGTGACCGCTAAAACAGGGCAAAGGCCCAGCATCATTACAAAAACAGGATTGTCTTTCCAGAGGCCGTTAGTAAATACGTCCATGGTTAAGGGCGCTTCTTGTTTGGTGGGTTGTGTCATTTTATTGCTCCTGAGCCTTTTTTAACGCATCTAAATTTTGCATAACTATCGGGTGTAGGCTTTGCGCACTTTGGTTAAGCATTCGACCCACGGCATTGGAGGTGATGGTGGAACCTGAAATGGCATCAATTTCCCAAGGGTGTTGTTTTGTACCATGTCGCACGGTACGAATCTCATGATTTAAAGTGGATTTTTCTGTATTTACGCTGGCGGTTAAACATTTGAAGTTAGCTAAAAACCCAATATCACTGGTGATTTTGGTACCAAATCCTGGCGTTTCAGTGCTTTTGAGTACATCAAAGCCTGTAATACACCCCGTGTTTGGCTGAAAGGCATACAGTAATTTTACGCTATCTTGATACCCTTGAGCCGCTGCATTGAGGGCAATGCCGACTAATTGTTTATTGTTATCGTAAGCGGCGTAAATTAATTCTCCGGTATTTTTATCATCGGCTAATTCTAAACGCTCTCCTTTAACAACAAAGGTAAGACGAGTAACGGCGTTCGGTAAAATTTTAAAAATAGCCCGTTCAGTGGCAAGACGTTGATTTTCAGCAATAATAGGTTTGGTAAATTCATAGACTAAGACCACTAATAAACCTGAAATCATAGCGACTAAGCCCAGACTGCTAATCAGTTTGGCACTGGAAGGAAATTCGGGAACATCGGTTTCAGGCGTACTCATGATTTTTCCTGTGCTTTTTTACGTGCGCCAAAAATACGCGGTTGGGTATAGGATTCAATAAGGGGAGTCGCGGCATTGGCAAATAAAATGGCATACATCACCGCTTCGGTTAATCCGCCAAATAAACGAATAATCACCGTGAGAAATCCAACTAAACAACCGAAAACAAAGATACCTAAAGGGGTTACGGGTGAGGCCACCATATCGCTGGCCATAAAGACGGCTGCAAACATTAATCCGCCAGAAAAGAGCATAAAGGTAGGGCTAGGGTATTGGCTGGGGTCAAGATAATAGAAAAAGCTGGCGGTGAGCGCCGTGCCAAATAATACCGCCGCAGGAATGCGCCAATCCAGCATTTTACGCCACATTAAATACAGTCCACACACTAGAATAAGCAGGCTGGAGGTTTCTCCTGTCGATCCTGATACCGTGCCTAAAAATAAATCATAGCTATCGGTGAAAATGCCTTGAAATTTCATTAACGCTAACGGGGTTGCCCCTGTAAATCCATCAATGGTCACTTGAGCTGACCAATCCGCCGTTGCAAGGGGCTTCATAAAAGGAATGGCTAAACTAGAAGGAATAAATTCGATAAAGCGGTTACTGGCTAGGGCAGGTGTCCATGTGGTGATGGAGACAGGAAAAGCCGCTTGAATAAAGGCGCGTCCGACTAAGGCAGGATTAAAGACATTAAATCCCAGTCCGCCAAATAAGGTTTTTCCTAGGGCAATGGCGGTAAAACTGGCGACCCCGCCCATCCATAAAGGAAATCCAGCAGGTAAAGTCATGCCTAATAAAAGTCCTGTGACCACGGCGCTGTAATTATTGAGCGTTTGTTTTTTATGGCTAAGATAATTAAATAAAGCTTCGGTTGCCATGCTGGCCAGTACGGTGGTGCATAACAGGGCTAAGGCACTGATACCAAATTGATAAATGGCATAAGCGGCCAGAGGTAAGAGAGCGTACACCACATTGCGCATAATTTGCGGTACGCTGTGGGCTTTTCGGATATACGGCGAGGTGCGTAGATCAATTTTTAAGGAGGATTTAGCCATTTTGTAAATGCCTTTCGCGGTTTAAAGTTTTTGCAATTCTAAAGTGTTGCACTAAAGGAATATTGGAAGGGCAGACATAACTGCAGGCTCCACATTCAAAGCAATCATTAAGATGATAGCTTTCCTCCATCACATCATATTTTCTAGCAGCAGCGAGCAAGCCTAATTCAGAAGGGTTTAAATTAATAGGGCAAGCTTGTAAGCATTGACTGCATTTGATACAGGGTGAAATATCGTCCGCTTCGCTGGCGCGTTTATCTAACACTAATAAACCGCCTGTGCCTTTAGTAATGGGGATATCCAGTGAAGAGGCAGAAATACCCATCATTGGCCCGCCTAAAATAAGCTCCACTTCTGTTCCTGTAAAGCCTGCATAGTCTAATAAATAACGGATAGACGTACCGATGGGGGCAAGGTAGTTACCTGATTTTTCTAAGTCGTCGCCTGTAATGGTAATAATGCGCTCGATTAAACCGCGTCCTGTGGGCAGTAAGGCTCCGATTTCTGCGAGGGTAGCCACATTAAAAACAGCTAAACCGATTTCTGAAGGTAATCCTCCAGAAGGAATTTCGACCCCTAACAGTGAATAAGCCAGCATTTTCTCTGCGCCTTGTGGATATTTGGTTTCCACGGCTTCTATGCGAATGGATTGGTCATCGGGTAAATAGGGTTGAATGGCGGCGAGAACATCCAGCTTATTATCTTCCACACCGATAATGGCTTTTGGGGCATCAACGCATTTCATGGCAATGCGAATGCCTAGGATTAATTGCTGGATTTTTTCGAGCATTAATCGGTGGTCAGTGGTTAGAAACGGCTCGCATTCGCAGCCATTAATTAAGATAGTATGAATTTTTCTATCGTCAGGAATACTCATTTTGACATGAGTAGGAAAGGCTGCGCCGCCTAAACCCACAATGCCTGTGTTTTTGACCGCTTGAATTAATTCTTTACGCGATAGGCTTTGATAATCTTGTTGTAACCCCGAATCCATCACCGACTGCCCTGAGCTTAAAGCGGTAGTGATAATAATAGCGGTTTGTTTGCCGCCTTTCGCACCCGGGACATTCTCAATGGCTTTTATGCTGCCAGTGACTGGCGCGTGAATAGGTACGGACATAAAACCATCGGCTTCCGCGATGATTTCCCCTCGTGTGACTTGCTGTCCCTTAAAGACAATCGCTTTTGCAGGTTTACCTATGCTTTGTGATAAAGGCACAATGATTTCAGGCGCAAAAGGTAAGCGCCGAGTTGGCTTGGCATTAGTTTCTGCTTTGTATTCTTCTGGATGAATACCGTGCGGAAAGGTTTTTTTACGGAATAATTTGAATAGCTGCATATTTAAAGAAAGGGAGATAGAGCGAAGTTTGGTATTAAGAAGGGGGGTGTATCTTTTGATTTTATACCATAAACCGCGTTTATTGATGTTTAATTGTTGAGTCGCCTTGGATCAATGTGTGTTCTAGTTGTTCGACTTGTGCGGCTTTTATTTTTGGATGGACTGTCTCTTTTAGTGAATTATTTTAAGGTAAAACGCCCAAACCAACGGTTTAGGCGTTTTATCATTAAAGTAGCTTATTGAAATTTTTCAGCCCGTTTAATTAGCTTGGCAAGATTTTTTTCATTTGGATCCCACGGTGTGCCGGGGTGAATAATCACGGCGGTACACTTCTCAGCCGCTTTCACAATGTCTTCAAAGGTTCCTGCCGTTGGGTCAATGACTACGGCTTTTTTATCGTCATTGTATTTAAAGATTTTAGGGTTAATATCTACACATTCATCACAAGTGGTGCAGTCTGGGGTTTCTATCCAAACAGACTCATGTCCTCCCGCAGGCTTTGCTTCTGGAGTAGCAGAGACTGCCGCAGCAACGGGTGCTGCGGTATTACTGGAAGGAGCGACTGCAGCTACTGCAATGACAGGAGCATTTGCAGCGGGAGCCGCCATTAGCATGGAGGCTAAATCACTGGCATCATCTCCGCCGACCATAGTCATTAAATTAGAGGCAATACTGGAAGCCATTTCTGCTTTCGCTTGGGTAGCTACGGCTGCAACGTCAACCTCTGTTCTATCGACGCCTGCCAAGCCTTTTAAGGTGCGCCAGAAATTTCGTCTTTCTATCGTTGAGTGGACGATTTCAGGGTCTATTACCACACGAACTAGGGTGTTACTTTCTGGGTGGACTGCATGAATATAGGCAATATGTTCAGCCATTTCATCAGAGTCTAAATCAATAAATTCATGCAAAGGAACCATGTCATCATTCCATTGCGAGGGTGGTACAAATTTAAAATGTTTTTGGAAACGTCCTTCGGTCATCGCCCAATCGGCAAAGGTTAAAGGCACGGTCATTTTATCTTCTATGCCATACTCATCGACAAAATTGAGTTCGTAGCTGGTCCAGTCTTCTTCTAAGGCTGGATTGCCTTTCAGTGACATACTTTTTTCCCAGGTATCATCTTCACGTGGGTCATAAGTCATCAGTGGGTAAGCGCGAGATTCAACGGCTAATTTACTTTGCATATCCGCGGCATCATCGGCAACGCCATGTTCTGGCTGACAAACCGCATAAATATTAAAGATAGCAGGCCCACGGTAGTTTAGCCCGTCGATATAGCCTTCAATTAAATGATTTGGGTGGGCAATCGAGCTTTGTAAGGTGTAGGTAGTACGATGCGCCATCGAAATTAAACTCATTTCTTTACGGCGTTCCGTTTTACCTTTCCACTCTTTGCCATACGGAGCCATATCGGAAACCTGACCAATAAAGCCAGAGGTGCAGGCTTGTCCACCGGTATTGGAATATACTTGGGTATCTAAAATAAGAATTTTTAAAGGCATGCCTGACATAATGCTGCGCGAGAGATTTTGGAAGCCGATATCGTACATCGCTCCATCGCCACCTACAGTCACCACAGGCGGACACATTAGGTATTCTTCTTCGCTAAATTGATGCCAGTCAAAATAGGTAAAGAAATGTTTATTGTCTTTACTGTCTGGATCGTATTTGCCTGCAATTTCTAATTCAGCCATGCGAATGGCTTTAAAGCCTTCGGACATTTTAACCATGTGTCCTTCAAAAAGTCCCATAGCCAGAGAAGGCGCATCTTGAAAGAGGTTATTAGCCCAAGGAAAAGGGTAGGGGTTGTAAGGAAAGGAGGAACCCCAAACAGAGCTACAGCCTGTACTGTTGGTAATACCCATTTCGGCACGACCATTCCCCGTTGTTCCCTGTATGTATTGCCATTTTAAATGTTTTAATTTTGCGACCAACTGGGAAGCCCATTTAAGCCATGTGCTATCAATGGGGTTGCTGGCTTTGCCATCACTGAGTGCGCTACTGAGTTTGGTGAGTGTTAAATCAACATTTTTATTGGCTTCAATCGCGGCTTCAACGGCTTCTACATCACTAATATCCAATTTTTCCGCTAATTTTAGGCGGATGTGCTTTTCCATGCCGGTAATTAGTTGGTCAATTTTCGCGATTTGTTTTTTCACGCGGGGCTGCATCATAGCCACCACGGTGCTGGTAAATAAATGCACAATGGTTTTTTCACCACAGCCTAAACACGCACCATCACCACAGTTCATGGAAGAGTAAGTCTTTTTATCCAGCAGCATGGTGGTCAGCGCACCGATTTTTTCATCGATATCGTCAATGCGTTGATATTTGGAATTGGAAGTGGGTAGGTCATTCCAGTATTCCCAATCATTACGCAAGACTTGAATGCTTTCAGGCGTTTGTTTAACAGGGATTAAAGCGTCATCAGGGCAGACTTCGACACATTCCATACAGCCTTTACAGGCCATAGGGTTAATGGTGATAGAAAATAAACCGCCATTATTAGGGGTGCGTTTGTTGACGGCATTATGATACGGCTTGGTAATGGCAAATTTAAAATCGCCCATCGCTTCTTTAAACCACTCAAATTCTTGGCGTACTTCAGCTTGTTCTGCTTCAGGGTATTCTTTTATGGTCTCGCCAATCGATTTATTAAAAATGGGGTCTAAAATCGTTCCTTCTGATTTATCTGCAGTTAAGGCGTGGTATTTTTTTTCTACGGCACGAATCGCACGGCGTAGGTGTTTAACAGTCTTTCCTGTGTTTTCAATGCGTTTAATGTTGGTTTCAAACACTTCATTAACGCTGTTGATTAAGCCAGGAATGGCGCTATCAGGGCAGACAGTATAACAATCACCACAGGCGGTACAGTTTTCAGGAATCCATTCTGGGTGCTCAAAACGAATTTGCGTCATGTCGCGGTAAATACCCGTTGCCGCAGGAATAATACTGAGAGCAAGAAAAGGGTCGGCTAAATTATCATCGGCTCGACCATTAATATAGTTGCTTCCTGTTTGTTCAAAGAAGCGATGAATATCAGAAATAGGATTATCATCTTTAGGTTTTTGCAGCAAAGTAAGTGGCGCAGTTTTTTCTATTTTTTTAGCTGATTCAGCAATATCGCCCACGGTCATTTTGCTGATGTCTAAATGTTTTGTTTCAGTAAAACCCCGTTTTACTGTACGGAAGTTGTCTTCAACAATTTGTTCACCTTTTTTACCAAATTTCGCTTTAATGGTTTCATGTATGGCTTCTAAAATATCTTCTTTGCTTTTTCCTGCCTTTTTAGCTACGTCTGTTGATTCAAAGAATGCGCCTTGAAAGGTGATGCCTTGCATACGGAATTGTAAATCTGGATGGCTGGTTTCTTCGCGTGCAATTTTAAAGCCGTCTAAATAAGCGACTTTAATGTTTTTATCGACAATATATTGCTGGGAGGCGCGTGGAAAGCTGCGCCACACGTCTTCAGGTGTCTCGGCATCGCTTTGAATAATAAAAACACCGTTTTTATTAAGTCCAGCCAGTGGGTTTGAATGAGTAAAGACATTGGGGTCGGGTGCAATAACCACATCAATATGTACATACTCACAAGCAATCCGAATCGGTTCAGGTGCGGCGGATAAATAGTAAGTAGTGGGCTGTCCTTTCTTTTCAGAGCCGTATTTAGGATTGGCTTTAATATGGTAATTTAACAAGTCAAATAAGGTCATTGCCAAATTTTTACCTGTGGTAATCGCCCCCCATCCACCGATGGAGTGCATACGCACAGTGACCGCATCTTTAGGCATTAGGTTTGGATTCTCAGAGCCTTTAAGCGATAAATCTTTAATATTAGGATACGCTTCGAGAATGTTTTGTTGTTGCAGTTCTTGTTTTGGGCTGTAGGCGTTATTACGCACAAAATCAATGCCGAGGTAATAGAATTTCTGATGCCGACCTTCGGGCAGCATATTTTCTATGACTGCAATAATACCTTCAGGTTGTAAATCGCGACTCCCCAAACCAAAGCAAGCGGAATACAGAGGGGAGGTGTCGGTGACTTTGTTGTAAGTGGCATATTCAGGAAAGGGTATTTCTTTACTATGGCCATTTTCAAAGGCTTTAGCGAGGGCATTGCGGACTTCTGATATCAGCGGTAAATCTTCTGAAAGCGGCTGGTCGGTACGTTCCATTACGGTAATACCTTTACGTCCTTTTGCGATGGCAGAAATTAAATCACCAGGAAAAGGTCGAAAGAAAACCATATTGACCACGCCCACTTTAATATTACGGGTTTCACGTAAATAATCTGCGGTCGCTTCGGCGGTGTGAATCACACTGCCTTGAGCAATAATGAGGTAGTCTGCATCTTTACAGCGGTATTCACTAATACGGTTATAGCGGCGACCCGTTAGTTCAAACCACTCATCCATGCAGTCATCGGCAAATTGTTTTACATGGTCAAAAAAGTAGGGGCGTTGACCCGCGACCGATTGCATATACGAATCTTGGTTTTGTACCACGCCTGACATCATGGGTTGATCTACATTCCATAGCTCAGGGATACGGCGGCGAACGTTACCGTAAAGAATTTCTTGTGCAGGGGTTGGGCTATTAATAATATCTTCTGGACAGCCTAAAAATTCGGCGATTAATTCCCGTTCGGGGAGCTGTAAATCTTCAATAAGATGTGATGTTAAAAAACCATCCTGCCCGACCGCGGCTGGATTAAGGCTCAGTTCAGCAATTTTACGGCTAATAACATTCAGATCGGCGACAGATTGATTGTCTTTAGCAAAGGCTTGGATAAACCCCGTATCATCCATACAGTGGTAATCATCATGGCCACAATGTACATTTAGCGTGGCTTTAGTGAGGGCGCGACAGGCAATATTTAACACATAAGGCAGTCGTTTACCCACGGCTGTATACAGGGACTCATGCATATAGGCGATGCCTTGTGATGAGCTGAAATTCGTGGCGCGTAGGCCACTCATTGACATACCTGCAGTAATGGCAGCGGCGGCGTGTTCGCCCTCGGGTTCAACAAAAATGAGCGGGCGATTGGATATATTAATATGGCCTTTACTTTTTTCTTCCGCCCAATATTCACCCATATCCGTTGAGGGGGTAATAGGGAAAGCGCCTGCTGCATCACTGGATTCACGTTCACACATGACCACCGCAGTATTGCCATCCATTGCTTGATGAATACCTGGGTATTTTACGTTTTTGTCTTGTTTTTTCTTGCCAAAAAAAGCCATCGAGATTCCTTATTAAACAATTTTAGGTTTTCTAGTTTAGAAGTATTTTAAAATACCTTAGCCGAGTGGTAGTGCATTATCTCGGTGTGGTTGACTGCCTGCTTTACCTTTGCTGGCGTAGGTAGAGCCTAGTTTATTATCCAGCCAAACAATAGCGCCTGTAGGGCAACGTTCTATCGGGCTACGGTCAACATCAAAATCCGCGTATTTTGCATAATCAATGACCGCGAGATTATTTTTTATTTCTATCAGCCCTTGTGGCGCATCGACCACGCATTTTTCACAAGCCGTACAAGCGACTTCACATTCTTGTTCGGCGGTATCGCCTTCATCAAGGCTTTTACAGGCCACATAAAGCTTCTGGCTGACGGGCATGAGTGAAAATAAATCTTTAGGACAGGCAATAATGCAGTCATTACAGGCGGTACATTTATCTTCGATAACAATGGGTAACCCATGTTCATTCATATAAATGGCATCGAAATCACAGACATCGGCACAATCGGCTAAGCCTAAACAGCCCCAGCTACAGCCTTTACCGCCACCAGAAACAGCGTCAGCCGCTTGGCAGGATTTAAGTCCTTCATATTTTGCCCGCGTATAAGCGACATGAGTTCCGCCTGCACAGGCAAGACGGGCGACTACTTTTTCATGATCTCCCATGCCTACTCCTAAAAATAGGGCAATATCTGCATTGCCTTCAGGGGTATTAACCGTGCAAGCACTGGGGGATTTTGTGCCGTCAATTAATGCCTCAGCAAAAGGACGACAGCCTGGTGTGCCGCAAGCGCCACATTGAGCTTGAGGTAGCATATCATCTACTTCAGCGATGCGCGGGTCTTCGTAAACAAAGAGTTTCTTATTGGCTATGGCAAGAATGATTGCAAGCACTGCACCTAAAGCAACCATGAAAAGGGCGGCTGTAACTATGGTTGATGTCATGGTAAAAACGTATGGGGTCGTATTAAATGAAATAATACGCTTATTGCGTAAAATGGCATGGGATTATTTCCTTAAGCTACTAGAAATAGGGCGGGATAATATAATTTGAGTGAGTTTGTTATCAATTAACGGTATTTATTTTATGGTTTGTATGAAGCATAAAATCAAGTTTGTTATGGTATCACGAAAATAAATGAATAAGTTTTATGCGCCCAGTATTGTTTAATATAGCTTGTCTTTTTCTGCTATTTATAATAGGAAAGCAAGGTTGTACAAAGGTTTTTTTTTAGCGATAATGCAGACAACTTAAATTTTTTTTTGGTTTGTAATTATGAATGAATTCATGACGCAAGGAGTTGAATTAATGTTTGCCGGAATGGGGATTGTTTTTCTTTTCTTGGTAATGTTAATTGGGGCAGTAAAATTAATGGCTTATTGTGTAGCCACTTTCTTTCCTGAGGAGCCACCGGTAGCAGCGACACCCGTTCCTGTTGCGGCTGCTTCTAATGGGGTAACTCCTGCTGTTACAGCTGCGATTACAGCAGCTGTTCATCAATATAGAGCTAAATAATCACGACGATTATTAGTTCTTTTAGATCTAACAATGACATCAAGAAGTCATTAGGAATAAGAATATGACAGTAATAAAAAAGCCAGTAGGCATTACGGAAGTCGTCCTTAGAGATGCACATCAATCTATTTTAGCCACACGTCTTCGTATTGAAGACATGCTGCCAATTTGTGAGCAATTAGATCAAATCGGTTATTGGTCTATTGAATCTTGGGGCGGCGCGACCTTTGATTCTTGTATTCGCTACTTAGGAGAAGATCCTTGGGAGCGTCTACGCTTATTAAAAGCAGCGATGCCTAATACGCCTCAGCAAATGCTATTTCGTGGGCAGAATATTTTAGGCTATCGTCATTATGCCGATGATGTTGTAGATAAATTTGTTGAGCGTTGTGCCATCAATGGTATTGATGTTTTCCGTATTTTTGATGCGATGAACGATATGCGTAATATCGAGCAAGCAGTAAAATCGGTTTTAAATACTGATGCACATGCACAAGGCACTATTTCTTATACGAAAAGCCCTGTACACACTTTAGAAAAGTGGATTGTACAAGGTAAACAAATTGAAGATATGGGTGCGCATTCTATCTGTATCAAAGACATGGCTGGGTTATTAACCCCTTATGATGCCTTTGATATGGTTACTGCACTTAAAGCGGCTGTCAATATTCCTGTGCATTTACATTGCCATGCGACCACGGGTTTAAGTGTTGGTACCTTAATTAAAGCAATTGAAGCAGGGATTGACAATGTTGATACCGCTATTTCCTCATTAAGTATGACCTATGGGCATAGTCCTACCGAAACTATCGTTGCCAGTATGGAAGGACAAGAGCGTGCCACGGGTTTAGATTTAGAAAAATTAGAAGATATTGCTGATTATTTTCGTGGCGTACGTAAAAAATATGCTGAACATGAAGGCAGCTTAAAAGGCGTAGATGGTCGTATTTTATTGGCACAAGTACCAGGTGGTATGTTGACCAATATGGAAAGCCAGCTAAAAGAACAAGGCGCGGAAGATAAGTTTGCCGAAGTATTAAAAGAAATTCCTCGCGTACGTGAAGATTTAGGTTTCTTACCCTTAGTGACACCAACCTCACAAATTGTTGGCACACAAGCGGTACTTAACGTGATGACAGGTGAGCGTTATAAGTCAATTAGTAAAGAAACGGCAGGTGTATTAAAAGGCGAATACGGAGCCACACCTTCTGATGTAAACCCTGAATTACAAGCGCGTGTTTTAGAAGGCGATGCACCGATTACTTGTCGTCCTGCAGACTTAATTGCACCTGAAATGGATGCCTTAATTACTGAGGTAGAGCAAAAAGCCCAAGAAGAAGGGGTGACTTTAGCCAATAATGTTGAAGAAGATGCCTTAATTAACGGTTTATTTGTGCAAACGGGTTGGAAGTTTATTGCAAACCGTGGCAACCCTGATGCGTTTGAACCTGCGCCAAATCCAGAAGCTTTTGCGGCTAAAAACGCACCACAAACGGATGCAGCAAGTTACACCGTCAATGTGAATGGGCAAAATTTTAATGTTGCAGTAGGGCCGGGCGGTGCTGATTTAGTGGTTGGGGCATCAGGTTCTACAGCAGCAGCTACCAGTACGGGTGAGGGTATTGAATCACCATTGGCAGGAACAATTTTTAAAGTAAATGTAGCACCTGGTTCAGCGGTTCAAGAAGGTGATGTCGTCATTATTTTAGAAGCTATGAAAATGGAAACAGAAGTACGTGCGCGGGTTTCAGGTACGGTTAGCGCCGTTAATATTAAAGAAGGCGATGCTGTGGCGGTTGGACAAATCTTAATTAGTCTATAAGCAAGCTGCAACTTTCGAAATATTGAATAACCACCTAGTGCTAAAAGGTTCTAGGTGGTTTTTTTCGCTTGTTGATTTTAGAAGATTTTCTAATCAACAAAACTAATTTTTAAAACTTATTAAAGAGACATACTATGGAAAATCTCAGACTTTTATGGGAAAGCACAGGTATCTATAATTTTGAAGGTCCACAAGTCGTTATGATGTTGGTGGGCTTTTTATTACTTTTTTTGGCAATTAAAAAAGGCTTTGAGCCTTTATTATTAGTGCCGATTGGTTTTGGGGCTATTTTAAGTAATATCCCTGTGGCAGGGCTTGCTGAAGAAGGTGGTTTACTTTATTACTTATACTACGGTATTAAAACCGGTATCTTTCCACTGCTTATTTTTATGGGTGTGGGCGCAATGACCGATTTCGGGCCGATGCTTGCCAATCCTAAAACCTTATTATTAGGAGCTGCGGCGCAGTTTGGGATTTTTGCTACGCTTTTAGGGGCATTAGCCTTGAATATGATTCCTGGAATGGAGTTCTCAATGTCGGATGCCGCCGCGATTGCCATTATTGGTGGAGCGGATGGGCCAACGGCGATTTATGTGGCCTCAAAATTAGCCCCTGATTTATTAGGTGCGATTGCGGTAGCCGCTTATTCGTATATGGCATTAGTTCCGTTGATTCAGCCACCGATTATGCGTGCTTTAACCACAAAAGAAGAACGTAGTATTGAAATGGTGCAATTACGTCATGTCAGTAAATTTGAAAAAATTGTTTTTCCATTAATGTTATTGATTTTAACCGCTTTATTATTACCTTCTGCAGCGCCTTTAGTCGGTATGTTTTGTTTAGGTAATCTAATGAATACTTGTGGTGTGGTTGAGCGTTTAAGTAAAACATCACAAAATGAGCTAATCAATATTGTAACTATTTTCTTAGGTTTATCGGTCGGCTCTAAAATGAGTGCTGATGCTTTTTTACAAGTAACTACGTTAGGTATTTTAGCGTTAGGCGCGATTGCTTTCTGTATTGGTACTGCTTGTGGCGTGTTAATGGCTAAATTAATGAATAAATTTAGTGATACACCGATTAATCCATTAATTGGTGCGGCGGGTGTTTCTGCTGTGCCAATGGCAGCACGTGTAGCAAATAAAGTGGGCTTAGAAGATAATCCACATAATTTCTTATTAATGCACGCCATGGGACCTAATGTTGCGGGTGTGATTGGTTCAGCGGTTGCTGCTGGGGTATTATTAAGTTTAGTACAAGTTGGCTAATCGAACGATAAATTAAAAAAGCCCTCGCTGGAGAAATCCAGCGAGGGCTTTTTTTTGCCTAAAATTTAGTAGGCTTTGTTATTCAGTTAGCCCAGCTTCTGATGCAACAGACTTGAAGTTTGTAAGCGCGGTATCAAGAGAAGGACTCTCTGCTGCTGGATTTGCATCTTCAGTTAGATTTTGTTCCTCAGTAGGAGTTGGGGGGGTAGGCGATTTATCTGTTGTGCTGTCGTTAGAGCCACTACAGGCACTGATACTAAAAAGCATAAGTCCTAAAATAGAAAATTTGGTTAATGAAATAAGTGGTAACTGAAAGGACGCTTTTTGTTGCATAAAACTGATTCCTGTTGATGAATTGAGGTTAAGAAAATTCTTTTAGGTATTTTTAAGTAAGCATGAAGTTGTTGTAGATATTTCGTACCGTACGACATAAAAAACTCCCTTTAAGCATTTTTATTAAAATACAAGCATTTTTTATGCCTGTTTTAAATAGGAGGTGTGCTATTAGGGGGGGACATTGAAAAATAGGAGAATTATCATTATTGGCATGCCATAACACATAATTTAAAAATAAAAAAGAGGTTATATGCCTTGTTTAGTAGGTTATATGCCTTATTTTTTTGAGATGGTGAAATATTTTATTATTGCTGCTTTTATATAGAAGCTAATATTAATAGCTAGACTTTATTTTAAATATAACAAATTGATAAATATATTAATTATATTTTTATTATTGCTTATTTAGAAAGATTTAGTAAGAAAAATTATAAAATAAAACCTTTAAATTAGTTTATTTATATATATGAATAATATTATATTTGTTTAAGGTATTTAAATTTATTTATTGGTTTATTTGTATATTCAAATAATATTATATTGTTTTAAAATCAATGAGTTATGGGTTTTAGTGGGGTATGGGGGAGCTATTGAAATAGGGTTGAACGATAAAAGTATATGTTTTTATAAAATAGGTATGATTTTTGCTCTTAATTACAAATAATGAAGTAATCATACTGGGGAATTTTCAAAATGCGTCGAGTCATAAACCCGATGAAACTTATTAGTTTAGGTTTCATTCTCTTTTTAACCGCTCAATTACCTGTGCAAGCTGCAGTGAATGAGTTTGATAAGTTAGTGGATCATCCTAAAATCCCAATGTTGGATGAGGAAGGCAATAATGTCTTAGAGTCAGGTAAGCCTTATAGTTCGAAAAAAACCTGTGAAGGCAGTGGGTGTCATGATTACGATGCCATTAATCATTCCTATCATTTTGAATTTGGTCGTGATGAAGCAGACGACCATTATGGTAAAAAACGTGGCTTACCTCATTTAGTGTCTCCAGGATATTTTGGGGGTTACACGTGTATGGGGGGAAGTAATCCACAAGTGTTAGCTAAGAAGAATAATAGCAGTGAAGAGGCTTTTGCTGACTATGGTTCTGCAGGTTGGGTTAAATCTTGTGCTAATTGCCATACGGGTGGTGGTTGGGCTGAGACCGATCGAGATGGTATTCGCTATGATGAAAAAAATATTGCGGATATTAAACCGTTAGATGGGGATTATTATGACCGTGTGACGGGACATGATGGCACATCAAACGTGGTGATGCATGATTGGAAAAAAAGTGGTGTCGTGGAAGCCGATTGTATGTTGTGTCATGCGAAATTTACGGATTTACAAGTAGCTGACGACAGTTTGATAGACATGGGTAATCGTGGTGCGGGTCGTTTTGTACGAAATCAGCGTTCAGCTTTTACTAAAGCAGGCCATTTTCGTGAAACAGGCTCGGCGATTATAGAGGCGATGAAAAATAAAGATGGCGTTAATATGCTAACCTTTAGTCGTTCTGAGCAGACGGTTATGCAGCATGGGCATGAAACAACAGCCATTGCATTAGATTTAGATGAGAATGAAAAACCTATCCTAAAATGGAATGCCGCGGCTTTTGATACTGAGCAACGTGTTGTGATTCCAATGTTACGTTTTCCAGATAATGATAACTGTATGGCTTGTCATACAACCAGTGGAGGTCGTCGAGGCTTTTATGGTTTTGGTGATGATGCGCTAATGACGGCTGAAGAAGCTGCAGAAGTGGGGATGGAATCAACAGGTGTGATTGTTGATGATTATAAGGATGATGTGCATAAAGGTAAGACTTTTACGGATGACAATGGCGAAGCTAGAGTGATTGATAATTGTAATGCTTGTCATGCAAAACAATACTATAAACCATTAGGTGCGCCGATTGATTTAGATGCAAACCATGATTTCCCTAAAGGAAATTCTGATATGGATTTACGCAATGATTTAGATTATGCACCGAATGCGATGTCTTGTGAGTATTGTCATGAAACCGCCGTTAATAAAGTTGTGCCATCAGGGCATGATGGTATGTTAGACGCGCATCGCGAACTGTGGAAAGGCAGTGGTGATATGGCGGGTTATACGGCCGATAGTTTGACTAAAATTACGCAAACGCATTTAGATGTGGTGAGTTGTCAAGCGTGTCATATCACGAATAAAAGGGAGTCTGTAGAAGATGCAATGCTCTATCGTTACCGTCAAGCAGAAGATGGTACGCAGAAAATTGTGCCTTATAAGCCACGTTACCGTTATTACTGGAAAGATAAGGTAACAGGTGATGTCTTAGCAAAAGGCGAGCGTAATGCTATCTTAGAAAAGGGTGGTAATGAGACTGATGGTTACTACGGTATTATTAGAAACATGGAAACGGGTGCTGAGTTAGGCCGAGTTGAAGGTAATGAAGGTCGTCATGGCTTTAGTTACAGTGACCCAGACAATTATGAGGGCTATGTTGCAACCAAGCAGGCTTACGATAGTTTGTTACGTAAAAAAGGCTATACAAATCCTGATACAGCAATGGTGTGGACTGAATCAAATGAGTATATTATTTCTCATAATACACGTCCATCGCCTGAGTCAGTAGAGTGTGGTGAATGTCATGCTAAGAAACAAAGTGGGTCATTTAGCTCATTGCTTTCTACAGACGGTATTTTTGGTTCAGAACTTAAAAAACCTGTGACATCTTTACCTGATAAGCGTTTGGTTGATGAAGGTATTATTATTTTAGACCTTGAATATATGGCGATTGATGCTGAAGGTAATGTGACTGAAAATGTTTCTGATATTCTTTATACCACTAAGGTTGATCCATTTATGACCTTATTGCAAAAGAAAGGCATTGATACATTGTCTGAAGCAACCGGTGCATTTGCAAAGTCTACAGATAATGAGGCTATTTATACTGAGTTAATGGTTAATAATGCTGATAAAGCAAAACTGACAGCACGCTTACAAAGTGGAAGTAGTCTGCTCTTTAAGCCAAATATGGCGAATCAAGCTATGCAAGGCTTTGCGCTGACTGCTGATGCAGAATCAGTCAATACGGCCTTATTAACGACTTATAAAGTTATGTTGGGGCAACTGAATCAGGCAGGTATTGATGCGGCAAAAGATGTGTTGCAAGCCAATGGTTCAGGTAGCTTAAAATCTGATGTGGTTTATTTTAGAGCACATGATAGTCAAAATAAATTAGTCACTGAAATGAAGGGTGGGGATGTCTTGTTAAAAGTTCCTTACCAAGGGTCTAAAACAACGGCGACTTCTATTAATGTTTTATTCATTGATTGGAGTGTTGCTGGTGTAAATACGCTTGAAGCTTCTGATATTGTGGCTATTCAACCTAAAGTTGGTGATGTAGATGGCTATGCTATCTTTAAAGTACCAGCCACAGGTTTTTACTTTATAGCAGATAAATAAGCTTACTATGGGGTGAAGTGCTGGGAATTGCATAAAGGTATTGTTTATGCGATTTCCATCACTTTATATTTTTACTATTAAAATAATTTTAGATTAAAGGAGTGCCTGATTTTAGGCGCTCCTTTAATCGTTTAAGTGGAATAGAAAAATAAATGAAAAAAATAAGTGAATTATTGTATGAAAATGAACAGCAAAATAAAGAAGAGCTGGATAGTTCTTTATTAGAGCAAAGTATGCCTTGGTTATTTGGCGCGGGTATTGCAGCCGGACATTTGTTAACGGCTTCAAATTGCACTATTCCACAACAAGGAAAATGTGCGGTGTGTGGCGGTTGTGTGGTGGCATTAGGGTCTTTAGTCGGCTGGGCAATGATTAAAAAGCGTCAAGGCGACGACTTTTATAATCAATAAACAGTATTTATAAATGAAGTTAGTTCGGATTACGGTTTTTAGTTTTTTATTATTACCAGTGGTTGCACACAGTGCATGGAATTGGAGTGGTAGTTTAAAGACAAAAATACAGGCAGATAATCGCTATAAGCGTTATGTTGACGAGGCTGATATTTTTGGTGAATTGTGGGGCAGCTTCGAAGCCTTTGATAATAAAAGTTTGAATGTGGTCTTAGATTTTGTGACCCGAGAAAGTCTGGAAGCAGGGCTAGAAGGTGATATTTTTCAGTTTTATATAGAGAAAGACTTAAAAGCATTTCAGAGTAAAGTAAAAGCAGGGCGATTTCAGCGTGCGGATAGTTTGGGGTTTTACAGTTTAGATGGTGCGAGCGTTCAGTATCAAATGCCAAAAAAAGGACTAACCGTAGAAGTCTATGGTGGGCGGCCAATACGTCAAGAAGATATGCATTCAGTCAGTGCTGACTGGGTTTATGGTGCTGAGTTGAATAGCTTACAGAAAGTACATTGGAATAATCAATTCTTACCGGTTGATTTATGGGCGGTGCGCTTTGGGTTTCAGCAATTGCACAATGAGCATAGTTCAACACGATTAAGTTTAGCGAATGTTTTAGGCGGGCAATTTAAACACCAATATTTACATGCTTATGAACTTTCTTTTATGACTACAGTCGAAGTAGAAAGCGGTGCATTCGAAGAAATTTTTACGGGATTATTATTAGACATTACAAAGTACAGTCGAGTACAGATTAATTATGCAAGGTACGAACCTAAATCGTTTTATCCTACCTTCAAAGAAAAGTTTTACACCAGCTACTATGCTGGAAAACAAGATTTATTAAGTTTAAGTTTTAATCAAAGTATCACGCCTACATTAGATTATCACTTAGCTGGCAAGCGAGCGGCAAGGAATGTCAACCAAGACATTGGGTATGGTTTTGATATGGGAATAAAGAGTCGGCATTTTAGTGATTGGAGATTAAGTACAGATTTTGATATGTTGGAATTTGGGGAAAGTAGCAGTTATAACCTGTATTTTGGCTCGGAATATTCATTATCAAGCAATGCATTATTAAACCTTAATTTAGCGTATTCATTAGATAAGAGTGCCTTGTATGCAGAGAATAAGGCGGCAGGAACAGAATTGAAGCTACGCTACAAAATTATCAAAAATTTATTTATGGATTTAGCGGGCAGTTATATTGTGAATTCACGTTTAAAAGATGAGTATTTAGGGGCTGTACAAATGACTTGGTATTTTGATAATTTCATGACTAAGGATACAAAATAATGTTTCGCTTGATTTTATTGCTTGCTTGTTTATTCAGCGCTTTACCCAGTTATGCAGAGGACTTACCACCGTTACAAGAAACATGGTGGGAAAAAAGAGACCAACGCAGTGATATTTATTATCCGCATAAAGTGCATTATGAAACCATGGAAAAAGAAGGGGACAGTTGCTTATTGTGTCATGCCTTCCAAAAAAATGACGAGCACGATGAAACTAAGCGTAAGCCGTTAAATACCATTGCCAATGAACCTTTGATGGGGATTTGCCATGATTGTCATGTGGATGAAAGGCGCGCTCCGTGGCGTTGTGATGTTTGTCATGATGATGTGAAGAAAATTTGGCCAGATGACCATAATTCGGGGTATATCCAAAATCATGCAGAAGACAGTAAGCAAGATACTGAAATTTGTGAAACCTGTCATTTAGATCGTAAATTTTGTACGGACTGCCATTTTAGCCGAGATACATTAGGCACAGGCTATCATCCTTTGGGCTATGTGAATCGACATGGTTTAGAGTCACGCATGATGCCTGCTAACTGCAGCCAATGCCATAATAATTTTTATTGTAAAGACTGCCATAACCAATAATGATGACTAAAAAAATAGTACAAATATTTATCATGCTTTGTTTAGCTTCCGTGATGCACAGCGCTTTTTCAAGAGATGTTTCTTTAGCCAATAATCAAATATTGCTCACGCCGAATCATGGGGGGGATGGCAGCGCTTGGGGATTAACGGAATGTTCTGGCTGTCATGTTTTAAGAAATATTCATGCGACGGCCCCTAAAATTAAAAATATTGTGCAACAAACAGGCTATGACTCATGTACTGGCTGCCATGGTCAAAATGGAACCAGTGTTAAACGTGAATGTACACTTTGTCATAATGAAAACTTGTTACCTAAAAAGCCGTTCATGCAGGAGATTAAAAATCATAATTTTACAGTGCAAGAAGACAGTGCTTTAACAGACAAAGACTGTTTAGCGTGTCATACGGCATCCGATATGGATGGAGAGTTTGAACCCTCTGTGGATTTAGCGCATTACCAGCAATCCATAGGTTTAAATTTACCGTATAGCAAAGGTTCTGAGTTTTGTTTGCGTTGTCATAATAACGACCAGCAACAGTCGGGGTATGAAATGCAGCCCCGATTTAAACGTGATCCTCTGGTTACTATGGCGGTGAATTATAAACATATCGATGTTCATGGTGAGGTAAAGGGCGTAGGGGATAGAACTTATACTGGTTTACGAGCAGGCTATGACTATAAAACATCGGTTGATTGTACGGATTGTCATGCGATGCATGGAACACATAATGAGAAGTTAATTGTGGATCGTTCTGATGCGGGGATGAGCCTTCTAAACCATAATTTACGCAGTTCACCTATATTAATTGACACGCCGAATAATAATTATGCGCAACTGTGTGTGACGTGCCATGAATCAAAAATAGAAGTTGAGGAAAGTAAAGCGGGTACAGGGAATGGTTTAAGCGGAGTGCATCAAGCAGGGGGCAGCTGTATTGAATGTCATACTCATGGTATGGCCGCTCAAACAGGACTGTAAATGCTAATGTTACGTTATGTACTTTTCATCCTGTTTATACAAAATAGTTATGCCGGCGAGTTGCCTCAATTACCCCCGTTACATCACTTAGTGGGTATTAAGGCATCTGATGCTGTGCATATCCCTAAAGAATTTAAATTAGGGGAACAGCAGGAGCTCATTTGTGCGACTTGTCATGGATTGAAAGACATTGATAAAACCCCAGTGGATAAAGTGAATACGGAGTCAACTGATTTTCTTGTTGGTGGCTCTTATCGAAAAATAACAAAATTTTGTTACCGTTGTCACGATGAAAAGCATATGCAACGCGATAATATCCATTTGATGCTGGATGAGCAGGGTGAAATTAAAAAGGCCAGCTGTGAGTATTGTCATGAAGCAGTACCCGATCGTGATAAAGAGTTAAAGATAAGTGAATTGAAATTACGCTTACCTATAGAAACCCTTTGTTTGGGCTGTCATTTAAAAGACCCACATTTTAATGCGGTTGAACATCAAGTCAAACCTGCTAAAGCCGAGATGTTAAAACGCATTGAAAAAAACAGTCAACAGCAAGGCATCATAGTGCCTTTAACAGATAAGCAAGAAGTAGTTTGTGTGAGTTGTCATAGCGCGCATCAATATGGCGTTATTGACCCTAAAAAACCGGCAGGAAAACAGGTTAACACTCAAGATTTAGAAAAAGGAGTGGATTATGTAAAACACCCTTGGAATGCAGTAGTAACGGCCGATAAATTAGACCGTTTAGCCGAGTTTAATAAACAACACGATATGAATATAAAGTTTTCTTATCAGCGTATAACGCAAGAAACTTTATTACGCTTACCTGCAAAAGATGGGCAACTCTGCCTTGTTTGTCATGATTTTAAAGATTAGAAGGAAGTATCAGTGCGAGTTATAGATAATTTAAAAGCAATTCCTAAAGTACAAAAATTTAGATATGGCATGATTTTACTCGCAAGTATGAGTTTATTAGGGCCTTTAGCTTTTTTGCCGCAATTAGTGGGGAATGATGATTTGTGTGGCCAGCTGTGTATGCGCCGCTTTTATTTGTATTTTCCTGGTATGACGTGGGATGATTTTTTTGTCCATGTTAATTCTGCGGCGATAGGAGTAATGGCCTTTGCCATTATTTTAATCACGACCTTATTTTTTGGCCGAATTTGGTGTGGCTATTTATGCCCTGTCGGCGGCTTGGCTGAATTAAGTTCTCGAATGCTGAACGACCGCTGGAAAATTGAATTCAGGTCTTTACCACAAGTACAAATTCGCTACGGGTATTTTGGTTTTTATCTGGTAGCGATGCCTGCTTTAGGGGTGAGTGCTTGTAGCTTATGTAATTTTATTACTATTCCGAGATTGATTGAAGCGGCAACCGGTGAGTATCGAGGCCTGCTGTATATCGTTTCGAGTGTGGGTTTAGTGAATCTTGGTTTATTATTATTACTGGGAGTTTTTGCCAGTAAAGGGCGCGCTTATTGTCAGTTTTTATGTCCAATAGGTGCTGCAGACAGTATTGTTAATCGTATTGGAGCAAGACTACCCTTTGCACACCGTATCCGTGTGGCAAAAGAACGCTGTACGGGCTGTAATATTTGCGCCCGTAATTGTATGTGTGGTGCGATTAAAATGGTGGATAAAATCGCAACAGTCGATCAAATGTCTTGTATGTCTTGTCATGAGTGTGTCGATGTTTGTGATTGGAATGCTTTGGCATGGACTGCACCGCCTAAACATAAGCATAATGAACCCAAACGGATTAAAAAGAATACAGAAATTTTTCCTTTACCCGATTGGCAAGCGATTCATATTCAGCCTAATAAAGAGAAAGCGGCGGGCTCCATTCCTCAAATAAGTGGTGTAAGTATTTTTAATTCAATGGTATTTCTGACAGTTATTTCAGTGATCATTGTTGGGTCATTTCTATAAAAGTTGATACTGTAATGCGACATTATTTTTTCCTGTTTTTCTTATTAGTACTCTTTAATTATGATACTAACGCTAGTCCTAGATACAGTGACCCTGATGGGTGTTTATCTTGCCATGCTTATGAGGGTTTAAACTTTATTGATGAGAACGGTGTTTTTAGAAGCGCCACCATTGATAATGAGCATTATGCCAGCTCTTTACATGGCAGTGTGCCTTGTAAAGATTGTCATCGTGAAGTGATTGACTATCCTCATAAAGTGGAAAATACGGAAGTAGATTGTGGCGCATCTTGTCATATAGAAGAACCCTCAGAAGGGGTAAAGTATTCACATGATGTGATTCATGAGGAAATGGATAAATCTGTGCATGCCGATGGATGGTATAAAGGCTTAACTGGCGGTAATCGCTTGGAAGAGCTGGAAACAGAACAAGACCCTTCTTGTCGTCGTTGTCATAGTAATACCGCCTATATTGCTGAAACACAGTTAGAAAACTTTAAAGAGGCGTTTGACCATGCTGAAACCGAGTGTGGTAATTGTCACCAAGGAAAAGCATGGATGGGGCAATTTGGGGGGCATATATTAAGGCGCTTTATTGGACGACGCTGGAATAATATTGAGAATAATCAGTTATGCATCCAGTGTCATGGCGATATTACTGCCATGCGTGAGGTAGAACAAGAAGATAAAGAAACCTTAGAAAAACACCCTCCGAGTGAACGCTTTGTGCAAAGTTCAGCCAGCTATAAAAAAACGTTACATGGGCGCTTGGTGGATGCAAACTCTAATTTTGGAGCTTCTTGTATTGATTGTCATGCGCCTGAGGGTTGGAAACATGAGATTCGTGCTTTTAGCGATGAAAAATCGGCATCACACCCTGATAATTTAGCCGAAAGTTGTGGCCAATCGAATTGCCATGCTTATACAAAAAAATCAGGGAACCAAGGTTTTACTATGACCGATATGCATGGTTTGTCTTTATTAGGCTTAACCGATATAGAAAAACCGCTAGAGAATAAGGAATTATGGCAATCCAATTGGTTTTTAAGTGTATGGCCTTTGATGGTGTTTGCGTTAGTTTTTGCTGTAGCGAGTCTACGTTGGTGGATTTTTTATCGTACCGATAAAAAAGTAACCGCCGTGTTTGGTGGCGATCGTTTTGAGCGGATTATGGTGGGCAGAAAACCGAAAAAATCTAGAGCCAAAGCAAAAGCAAAATCGGCCGTAAAAAAAGAAAAAGTAATAGCACCCGTAGTAGAGCCTGAAAAAACAGGAGATTCAGACAGTGTTACGCCTAATCAATCAGATAAGCCCGAGACTTAATATGAATTACCGATTTTTCATTACCGTATTATTGCTGCTCTTAAATAATGGCGTATTTGCAGAGGGGCTGTATACACAGCAACTGAGTAATACGCTTTTAACAACAGAGCAAATAGAGGATTCTAAAAAAAAGTTAGCAGAGCATAAAGAGCTTGTGCTGCATGAAGAACTAAAGATTGCGTCTTTTCATAGGCGTGGTCAGCTAAAGGCTTCTTTGGAACACAGTAGCTGTACTGGCTGTCATTTATCACCCCCGCATACTAAAAGTGAGCGTACACGAACTTTTATGAATATGCATACACAATTTATTGCCTGTGAAACCTGTCATTTTCGTCCTAAAGATAAACAGTTGAGCTATCAATGGGAAGATACAAGGGACGGCTTGGTGATTAAAGGCAAAACAAAATTATTTAGGCAAGTTACCAGTGCGGATGAAAATAGTAAAACAAGAGCCACTGCTTTACATAATTTTTATAAAATAACGCCTTTTTATCAGAAGGAGTCTGTTGTATTGCGTAAAGAGGGGGCTTTTAATCAAGAAACACAACAGATAGGTGAAAAGGGAACTCAAGAAGAAAAAGTGCATCGTCGTGCATTAATTCACGCACCTTTAGAAGAAAAAGGGCCTGAATGCAGTGCGTGTCATGATGAAAAAAATGATTTTTTGGACTTAGCGAGCTTAGGGGCGAGCACCTATCAGCAGGATAAAATTTATAATAATATGATTGCGCAATTTTTTGCGCGGTATAAAGACAAAGACAGTCGAATTCGTATTATGAGTATTTTGCAATGATACGCTACGCCTGTATTATTCTGATTGTTATTATCGTTCAGCTTTCCTTTTTACAAATCGTTTCCGCTAAAGCACAAAAGATACCCGTCGCGGCGGTAAGCCTTATTTTAGAATCGGACTTTAATCAAGCCAGTGCTTTAAGTCTTGATGCAAAAGGGCAAGTGTATATTTTAGATGGTATGAATTCACGTATTGTCGTTTTTTCTCGCTTAGGAAAAAAACTTCGAGAAATAACCGCTCAATCCCTTGGAAAAGATTTTACCAAGGCCATGGGACTTGCTGTTCAAGGTGAGCGGCTTTATATAGCTGACCCTATGAAGCACCAAATTATTCAAGCGTCGCTACTGGGAAAGTGGCAAAGAAATATTCCATTATCCGCCCCAGAAAAAGAAACTTTATTACCCGAGCCTGTTGCGCTTTTAGCCAATGAAAATTATCTGATTTACAGTGATAGGCGTTGGCACCGTTTTTGTTATTTGGATATTCATAGCGGTCAACACGTGCGCTGTGTCGGTGAGCGGGGTGAAATGAAGGCTCAGTTTCAATACCCCTTTCAAATCGCAGAAGATAAAGATGGCTATCTTAATGTTGTGGATGTCCTTAATGCCCGTGTACAAATTTTTGACCGCAGTGGCCGCTATTATTCGCAAACGGGGAAATTTTCAGTACAGAATTTTTACCGCCCGAATGGCAATAGCTTTGATGCTTTAGGTTTTCAATACATTAGTGACAGTTATTTAGGCACGATTAGTATTTACCAGAAAGGTCGATTTGTAGGGCTGTTAAGTGACGTAGATGGGAGTGACTTATCTTTTAAAAGTCCTGTAGCTTTACAGTATGATTCTGAAGGATTTTTATATGTTTTAGATTCTAGCACCCAACAACTAACAAAACTGACCTTAAGCTATCAAGCATTAACCGAGCTGCCCAAAAAAGAACAGGATATTTCGCGTAAAAATTGTGTCTTATGCCATCTTTCATGGGCTGATAATCTGGATACAGCAGATCTTAAAGATGAGCAGGCTATTTTACCCGTTGCGTCATTAAATATGTGTTACAGCTGCCATCATGGCGCGGTATTTGATTCCCGCCAAGCCATTCCTCATGCAGTACAACATCCTACCGTTTATGATGTAGAGGATAAAAAACAGGTACGTCATGATGCTTTGCCGCGAGAAGATAAAATCCCCGAACTGTATCCACACACGGATAAACAAGAGTTAAATTGTGCCAGTTGTCATACCCCGCATAATGATAATCAAAACCCACAAAGTTTATATGCTGAAAACCATAATGCTTGGCTACGAGGCTCGGATTATGGCAGTGAGCAATGTGAGGCTTGTCATGAAAAAAATGCAAAACATTCAGGGCGTGAAGATGCAAAGCTGTTTGGCTTAAATCATCCTTTAGGCGTGAAAATGCATGCTCCTGAGCATAAGAACCTACAGCCTTTAGAAACTGAAGACCCGCATTTGCAAAAAGGCTTACCTGAATTATTACGTGATAATGGCGCGGCATTAGGTAAAGAAGATGCTTTAGTGTGCCAATCGTGTCATCAAATACATCAAGGAAAAACCAATAATCTCTTAACGCTAACCGATAAAGCAGGTGCTTTATGCGCCAGTTGTCATCAACGTCAAGCGCCTAAAGATGCCAAAGCCGCGCGTAAAGCGGGCGTGCATCCGATTAATGTAGAACTGGAAGAAGCGGTAGAAATTCGAGGTCAGAAGGTTGAAAGTGTTCAGTGTCAAAGTTGTCATCAAGTGCATGCAGGTACATTAGGCACAGAATTATTTCCCGATAAAATCCAACAGGCGGAAGCGTTATGTGTGGGTTGCCATCAAAGGCAACATGCAGAAGATGAGCAAGAAGCGCAAGAAAAAGGCATTCATCCTATGAATATAGAGATGGAAGAAGCGGTAAAAATTGCAGGGCAAGAGGTCAAAAAAATTGGCTGTTTAAGCTGTCATTCTATTCATTCAGGCAAGCCTAATACGCCTTCTTTATTAGAAGAACATCAAAATGGTCAGTTATGTGAAAACTGCCATGAAGCTAAACAGCAAGTGGTAGGCACGGACCATGATTTGCGGGTGACTGCAAAAGATGCACATAATCAGCATGAAGAAACACCCTTAGAGTCTGGGGTGTGTGGTGCTTGCCATAGTTTGCATAAAGGCAGTGCGGAATTGCCTTTTTTGAGTTCTGTTATTACCGTTGATAAGCAGTTAAGAGATGAAGCTGCACCGCCTTTAAAACGCGATGAGTTGTGTATGAATTGCCATCAAAAAGAAGCGTTGGCGAAAGATAAAGCCATTATCGATTATGGGCATCCTTATAAGGACATGATTTTAGCTTCAGATGAGCAAGTTATGCCTGTGATGACCTTATCTGATGAGCTCATAAATCCTAAAGGGGTTATTGCGTGTATAACCTGTCATGAACCGCATACGTGGGAACCGCGAGTAGAGCAACATAAACAGAATAAGGCGGTACTAGACTTTAGCCAACAAGAAAATATCGAAGGTAATGTAATTAGTAGTTTTTTACGCCATAAAGGGGTAAAGGATACTTTTTGTGTGGACTGTCATGGTATTGAGGCCTTATCAAAGTATAAATATTATCACCACAAAGATAAAGCTCGAAATATAGGCGTAGATTACCTGAAATGATTTTTAATGAAATTTTCGCAATACAAATATCTGTAATAACAATAGGAATATTATGAGCTTTAAACTCCCTCAGTGGTTTTATCAATTGGCTTCGCCACGATGGTTTTATAATTTTACCGGTAAATTATTACCTTGGTTTTCAGTGGCTGCGTTTATTTTGTTAATAACGGGAAGCATCTGGGGCTTGGTGTATGCTCCTGCCGATTATCAGCAAGGTAATAGTTTTCGGATTATTTATGTACACGTCCCTGCTTCAATTTTGGCACAATCTTGTTATATGTTGATGGCGCTTGCAGGAGCCATCGGTTTAATTTGGAAAATAAAAATGGCACATATTGTGGCACAATCTTGTGCCACTTTTGGCGCGTCTATTGCTGTAGTCTCTTTAGCGACGGGAGCTATTTGGGGTAAGCCTACATGGGGCGCTTGGTGGGTATGGGATGCGCGTTTAACCTCGATGTTGGTGTTATTGTTTTTATATATGGGGGTGATTGCGTTACGTGGCGCGTTTGAAAATACACAAAGTGCTGATAAGGCGGCCGCCGTATTGTCCTTAGTGGGCTTAGTCAATATTCCTATTATTAAATATTCGGTGGAATGGTGGAACACCTTGCATCAACCCGCCACGTTTACGGTTACTGAAAAGCCCGCTATGCCGCCTGAAATGTGGATACCCTTATTAATTATGGTACTGGGATTTTATTGTTTTTTTTCGGTGATATTAATGCAGCGTGCAAGACTGGAAGTTTTACAGCGAGAAATGAAAACTAGTTGGGTACAAGTGCTTATTAAGTCATTATAATTTTGTTCTATTAAAGAATGCTAAAATAGGTTTGATACGTATTATGAGCCTTTTCAATTTTAACAAGGAAAAAAAATGGGTGATTTCGCATCATTTGCTGAATTTTTACAAATGGGTAAGCATGGGCTGTATGTTTGGTTAAGTTACGGTTTAGCTTTGCTTATTTTTATTTATAATATCGGGGCTGTGACTTTATTAAAACGTGCTTTTTTTAGCAAAGCCAAACGCCAACTTAGACGAGAAGAAAACGCCTTATGACACCAAAAAGAAAAAAACGATTATGGATTATTTTAGCGATTGTTTTAGGCTCCAGTAGCATCGTTGGATTGGTAATGTATTCCTTGAATCAAAATATTAATTTATTTTATTCTGCAAGCCAAATAGCCAAAGGGGAAGCCCCTGTCGGTGCGCGTATTCGTGTCGGTGGTATGGTGGTGGAAGGCAGTGTGCAACGAGCAACCGATTCTTTGCGTGTTAGCTTTGCATTGACCGATTATGAGCATACTGTGAATGTGGTTTTTACAGGGATATTACCTGATTTATTTCGAGAAGGGCAAGGGATTATTGCACAAGGAAAAATGGATGCGCAGGGTGTTTTTCAAGCAGTTGAAGTATTAGCCAAGCATGATGAAAATTATATGCCGCCTGAGATTGCAGAAACTATGAAAGCGAAAAAAGAGGCTGCACAATGATTCCAGAGTTAGGTGAGTTTGCATTAATTTTAGCCCTTGGTTTTTCGGTTATTTTAGCGATCGTGCCTTTATACGGCGCGTCTTCATTAAAACCTTTATGGATGGAATACGCGAAGCCTTTAGCAAAGGCACAATTTACCTTTATGCTAATAAGTTTTGTATGTTTAGCTTATGCGTTCGGCAACAATGATTTTACCGTGCAATATGTGGCGAACCATTCCAACAGTCAGCTACCGATACAATTTAAACTCAGCGCGGTTTGGGGTGGGCATGAAGGCTCTTTACTATTATGGGCTTTTATTTTAAGTGGCTGGACGCTGGCGGTGAGTTTATTCAGTAAAGGTTTACCTTTAGATATGCTGGCGCGTGTTTTAGGCGTGATGGGTATTATTGCCACGGGTTTTATTTCCTTTTTGCTTTGGACTTCCAGCCCGTTTTTACGTTATTTACCGCGTGCGCCTCAAGATGGAGCGGATTTAAATCCTTTATTACAAGATTTTGGTTTAATTGTGCATCCGCCTTTATTGTATATGGGCTATGTAGGATTTTCCGTGGCTTTTGCTTTTGCGATTGCCGCTTTATTATCCGGTCGATTAGATGCCGCATGGGCGCGTTGGTCGCGGCCTTGGACTAATATTGCTTGGGCTTTTTTAGGCGGCGGTATTACTTTAGGCAGTTGGTGGGCTTATTACGAATTAGGCTGGGGCGGTTGGTGGTTTTGGGATCCTGTTGAAAATGCTTCTTTGATGCCGTGGTTAGTGGGAACCGCGTTAATGCATTCGCTTGCAGTCACTGAAAAGCGCGGTGTGTTTAAAAGTTGGACGGTATTATTAGCTATTTTTGCCTTCTCTTTGAGTTTATTGGGAACTTTCTTAGTGCGTTCGGGGGTATTAACGTCCGTACACGCCTTTGCCAGTGACCCAGAGCGTGGATTTTTTATTTTAGTATTATTGGTGTTAACCATCGGCGGCTCTTTAACCCTGTATGCGTTTAAAGCGCCTAATGTAAAAAGTGAATCCAGTTTTGGCTGGTTGTCCCGTGAAATGTTATTGCTAGTGAATAATGTCTTTTTAATGGTCATGGCGGTGACAGTGTTATTGGGGACTTTATATCCTTTATTAATTGATGCGCTAGGAGCAGGAAAAATTTCGGTGGGCCCTCCGTACTTTAATGCGTTATTTGTGCCGATTATGGGTTTAATGGTGATTTCTTTAGGGCTTTCAGCTTCAGCACGCTGGCGTAATACGCCTTTGGAAAATATTAAGCAATACGTTTTCTGGCCTGTGTTAATCAGTATCAGTGGCGGGCTAGTCTTTCCTTTTCTATATGGTGACGGCTTTAGTGTTCGGGTATTTATTGGCATCAGTTTGAGCTTATGGATTATCAGTAACTTGGCTTACGAGTTTAAAGGAAAATTCCGTACGGCGGCTTCTATTTCAGGAAAATTAAAACAGTTATCGCCTAGTTATTACGGCATGATGCTGGCACATCTTGGGGTGGCTGTTACCGCGATTGGTATTACCTTAGTTTCTGTTTACAGTGAAGAGCGTGATATGCGTATGGCTATTGGCGATACCATTGAATTAGCGGATTATCAGTTTAAATTTTTAGGCACTAAACCTGTTAAAGGCCCTAATTATGTGGCTGACCAAGCAATTTTAGAAGTTTCTTTAGACGGCGAGGCGGTGGTTACTTTGCACCCTGAAAAACGCCGTTACAATGTTAAACGCTCGATGATGACCGAGGCTTCGATTGATGCGGGCTTATTTCGTGATTTATACGTTGCCCTAGGTGAGCCTTTGGCTGATGGTGCATGGGCGGTGCGGGTGCATTATAAACCGTATGTACGTTGGTTATGGTTGGGCGGCTTATTAATGTCAATGGGGGGTATTTTGACCGTCTTTGATAAACGCTATCGTAAACGTAAAGTAACCGAGCAAGGGGAGGCGACTCATGCCTAGATTATTACTGTTTATTCCCTTAACTCTGTTTGCTGTTTTAGTTTTATTTTTATGGAAAGGGCTGAATATTGACCCCCGTGAATTACCTTCGGCATTGATTAATAAGCCTTTTCCCACCTTTAAGGTAGAGGCTTTATTACAGCCTGAACGTCAACTGAGCACCGCTGATTTTATTGGCAAGCCTGTTTTAGTCAATGTATGGGCAACATGGTGTCCTTCTTGTCGCCAAGAGCATGAGCAATTATTGCGTATTGCCCAAGAAAATAAAATTGGCATTATTGGTCTTAATTATAAAGACGATAGAGCGGCGGCGACAAAGTGGCTGAGTGCTTTAGGTAATCCTTACCGTTTTAATATTTATGATAAATCGGGCATGTTAGGTTTAGATTTAGGGGTGTATGGTGCGCCAGAAACCTACCTATTAGATGCACAAGGCATTATTCGCTTTCGTCATGTGGGCGTTGTCACAGAACAAACGTGGGTAGAATTACAAACAATTATGCAAAGCTGGGAGAAGGCGGGTGTTTAGGTTTTTTATAGTGTTGTGCTTATGTTCTCTGAGTTCTGTTTATGCCGCGGTTGATACCTATAAGTTTAAAGATGTCGCAACACAATCACGATTTCAAGACTTAGCCGCTGATTTACGTTGCCCAAAATGTCAAAATCAAAATTTAGCCGATTCTAATGCGGCGATAGCACAAGATTTACGCCAGAAAATTTATGAAATGTTAGAGGCAGGCAAGACTAACACAGAAATTGTAGATTATATGGTGGCGCGTTATGGCGATTTTGTTTTATATGAACCGCGTTTTAATGGGCAAAATGCCATTTTATGGTTAGCGCCTTTTTCCTTATTATTCATTGGTTTGTTAGTGGTTATTTATTTAACCCGTTATCGAAACAAGCAACGTCTGAATGCTGATGAAGTACCGATGGCATTAGATGCAAAACAACAAAAACGCTTAAAGGCTGTATTAAATAAGGATAAATATAAATGAGTAGTTTATGGGTTTGGATAGCCGTTTTAAGTTTATTGGCTGTATTGTTTTTATTATTGCCCTTATTAAGTATGGATAAACGCTTTAAAGCGAGTGCTTCTGATGCAGAGCAAGATAATGTGCTTATTTTTAAAGAACGCTTGGCTGAATTAGAGGCGGAAAAGATTCAAGGAACCTTAGATGAAGAGGATTACCTGGCTTTAAAAGCAGAATTAGAAAAGTCTTTATTGCAAGATGTCGCGGGCAAGGAAACGCTACATTATAAAACCTCATCTGTGAACGTTGCTCAAGCCTCTGGCCTATTTGCTATGGCGATTATTTTAGTGCTGGCCAGTTTAGTGGTGTATTTAGATTTAGGTCGTAGCGAAGGCTATGCGGAATATTTAGTTTTAAAAGAGCAGTCTGAAAAAAATCCTAGTATGGGTAGTCAACAAGCGCCTGATTTTGCCAAAGCGATTAAATTATTAGAACAAAAATTAGCTGAAAATCCTGCTGATTTTGAAAAATCTATTTTATTAGCTAATAGTTATACTGCCACAGGTCAATATAATAAAGTTGTGGAGGTATATGCGCGATTAGCCAAAAATTTAGATAAAAATAATCAAGATTATGCGCGCGTAAAAGGGTCTTATGCCCAAGCGTTATTTCAAGCGCAAGGGGAAAAGTTTACTCCAGCAGTGGATGCGGCCATTAAGGAAACTTTAGCAATCGACAGTCATGAAAGTACCGCGCTGATTTTAAAAGGCATCGGTGCTTATATGAGTAACCACTATGCACAAGCAATTACGGCATGGCAACAAGCCAAGCAAAAAGCTGGGCCAATGCAAGTAGAACGCTTTATTAATCCTGCCATTGCAGAAGCACAAGCTAAATCAGGCTTAAAAGTAGCGGCTAAACCCGTTTTAGAGGTTGGTACTGGTACAGCGCAGGTGATTATTAATGTCAGTTTATCGCCTGAACTGGCGAGCCGTGCAAAGCCTGAGCAAACAGTCTTTGTTTTTGCTCGTGCCGTTGGCGGACGTATGCCATTGGCGATTGAACGTTTTCAAGTCAAAGACCTACCAAAACGCATTGTGTTAGATGATAGTAAAGCTGCGATGCCTACTGCCAATCTATCCTCAGTAGATACGGTGGATATTATGGCGCGTATCTCCCTAAATGGTTCAGCAAAACCACAAGCAGGCGATATGTTTATTGAGAAAAAAGCCGTACAGACTAAGAAAAATAGAGAGTTAACATTGGTAATACAACACCTTTTTTAATGCCTGCTTTCAACCTCTAATTGATGAATCTTTAAATCAAGAAAATTCAATAGCCTTTGTATTTCACAAAGTAAGGGGAGTGTTGGGTTATAAAGAACGTAATCCAATTTACGCGGTACAAGCTACTTCAGGTATCCAGAACAGCTTGAAATAATTTACAAATTGACTTCGCCTGTTAGTTAGTATTATTTTGGTAGTATCAAAATAATACTAACTAACAGGCGAAGTCGCGTATTTTTCAGGTTAATATTCCAGAATATTGCGGCAAATATCCTGTGTAATATGAGTATTAAAGCAAGTTTCTTAGGAATATTAATATGAATGTTCCTGATAATAATATTGTTATGCTTTTTCGCAATGGGGGTGCACTTGAAAAAATACAGTGATTATTTGCCAGAGTTTTTGGGTGTGATCTTAGCTCTTTCTCTTCTTAATCTTTGGTATTTATCATCGATTGCAATTGAGAATAAAATTTTACCTGTGAGCTTAGATTATTTATACAAAGGAGTAACCGTTCTTATTGGTGCCTTTGTTGGGGCTTTTTCGGCATTTAAATTGAACTCCAAAAAAGAAGAAGATAAAAAATACACCGAACAAAAAATGTCTATGAATAAAGCTATTTTCATAAGCATCAGACAAATCAATGCAGTAAAAAATATACATAAAGAGCTTTCTATATACAACACAGATTTAGATAAAGCGTTCAAATTACCTGCTATGAAACCTCCTTGCTACAATGAGTTAAAGTATGACTTTGATGAGTTGAGTTTTTTACTTGAAGATTATCCTCAAGCAATGATGAATTTAGTAATTGAGCAGGAGCGTTTTGAGCAGGCGTTTAGAACTATCGAAATCCGAAATGGTTTTTACGTCAATGATATTCAACCAGCTTTGAGTAAGCTTGAATTGCATGGCAAAGATATGTTGATTGCTGATTTGTCTCAAGCGCTTGGAGAAAGGTTATTTAAAGGGGCAATTCATGGAGCTAAAATTATGTACTTTCATATCGAAGAAACAGATAAAAGTATCATAGAAATGCACGATGAAATATCTGCAATTGCACGAAAAGCCTTTCCCGGTGAAAAATTTATAAAATGGAAACCAGAAGCATAACAAACTGGGTAGCACGTAGGTTGGATTAGCTTATTGAACATAGAGAAATACTGTAATCTAGTATTTGTTGGGCAATCAAAAACACTAACAGTGACTATTTGTATTTTGTTGTGTAGAGACTCAACTATCCGATTTTAATACTGGATTTTGAAATATCTATATTTGACATGTAACTACACTATAATTACACTTGTTCTATGAATAGTTTAAAATTCGAGTGGGATGAAAATAAAAATATCTCCAATCAGAAAAAACATCAGGTTTCTTTTGAGGAGGCTAAAACTGTGTTTATCGATGAGTTAGCAAGGTTAATTTCTGATCCTGATAATTCTATAGGTGAGGAGCGTTTTATCCTTATGGGGATAAGTTCGCAACATAGTTTATTAACAGTTTGTCATTGTGAAAGAAGCTTAAATACTATTCGTATTATTTCAGCACGAAAAGCTGATAAATTTGAACGAAAACAGTATGAGGGTTATAGCCATGCGTGAGTCTTACGATTTTTCAAAATCTGTTAAAAATCCCTATGCAAAACGGGTGAAGAAGCAAATCACTATCCGAATTGATGAAGAAACTATTTCTTATTTTAAAAATATGGCAGATACAAAGGGTATTCCTTATCAGAGCTTGATAAATTTGTATCTTAGGGATTGTGCATCTGAACACAAACAGTTAGAAACAAAGTGGAATTAAAGTATCCTTTTGATTTAGCTGAGTAGATGGGAGTACAGGATTTATGTAATCCTAATAATTGTATTCATTTAATGATAAAGGGTTACGTGTTTTTGTGTTTTGGAGTGTCTCTGATAGATTGTGATTTTTGATTGTTATCAAAGTTCATCAATTACTGATTGTATTATGTGATCAAGGTACTATAATTCCCATAACTTTCATGCTTGACTTTATGCGTCATTGACGTATGATTGTCGGTTGGTTATTTTTGAAAAAATCAATTTTATATAAAATAAAAAAAGTGCTAATGACGGATGGGCTATGCCGTGAATTTTAAACTACGTTAGTTGCATCCTAAATCTGAAAATTCGATTTAGGGAAGTGGTGGTCTCCGAAAAAATTCACTGGAGAATTGCTAGTAAAGAAAACTGAAGTGATGTTAGAAATTTTTATTATTTTGCTAACCGCAAAAGTTAAATTTTTAGGCTCGTGCTTAAGGCAGGAAATGAACGTAGCAATTTAACCAAGGAGTAGGTACTCCTTCTAAAGAGGGTAGTTGAACGGGAGTTTGGAAGTGACTAATAAATTGTTTGACGATCTAATAGGTAGTGTAAAAGAGGTTGGGGAAATTAAACGAGTTGAAAAGCTTGTGTCGAGAGAATTTAATTTTGCAGAACCCGATGTAAAAGCCATTAGAGAGCAGGTTGGTTTTTCACAGTCAAAATTTTCTGGCCTAATCGGCGTAAGTGTTAGAACGTTGCAGAACTGGGAGCAAGGACATCGCCACCCAACAGGTCCTGCAAAAGTGTTATTAAAATTAGTTCAATCAAACCCTGAATCGGTTTTTAGAGAACTTCACGGACGTTAATTGCAATAGAAAAATAGCGAACAGCTCAAAATGTTATATTGTTTGTAAATGATTTTAGCGTTATGTGCTTAACTAGATTTAAGTTCTGATTTTGTAATGGTGATAGCAAATCAGAATTATATTTTTCACCAAAGATAAAGAGAAAGTTATGAGTAAAGGCACAGTTAAGTGGTTTAGTGCAGATAAAGGTTTCGGTTTCATTACTCCAGAAGATGGAAGTAAAGATTTATTTGTTCATCATTCTGAAATTCAAGCAGGCGGTGAATACGCGACATTGAATGATGGCCAAGCCGTTGAGTTCGAAGTAGGTCAAGGACAAAAAGGTCCATGTGCAAATAAAGTTGTTGCAGTTTAAGCAATAAGCACATAGAAAATCAAGCGGGCGGTCAAAAGCGTCACGGTTTTTGCTATTGTAAAAAACGTGTCATTTTTGACCGCCCCTTATTTTAGAGTTAGGCTCTAAAAATATTATCTTGTACGGTAGTTTAGTGACAAGTTAATATCTCTCGAATGAGAGACATCGTATTTTACAAAATCAAAACAGGTGAGTGCCTTATTGAGCTATTTTTTTGAATAGCTTGAATAATCAGGGCAAGTCTCCACCAAAACGTGGTGTGCATAATGATGCTTTTTAGCAAAGTTAGAATGCGAGCGTGTAGCAAAAAATCATCTCCCAGTAACATCCATTATTTTAGTTAAACTTACCAAAGAAACGCTTTTGTGCGTACTGCTGCGCGACTCATTTAGATGTGTTTACTTAGTAATTTTGGTGCAGTTGGCTTCCCCCCCACGGCTTTCTCATAAAAAAATATATTGACATATGCGATAAAATATCACTATTTCAATCGACCAGAAGATGCCAATTACACCCTCAACGAATAATAACGACTTTGAAATAAATCTAGAGACAGAGAG
>Ga0209292_1000067_pt1 | contig 159233 bp, 128 predicted proteins | sample GOMGulsemesocosm_2_FD_184634 | JGI IMG/M metagenome (GOLD analysis project Ga0209292, IMG submission 184634) | Methane-oxidizing microbial communities from mesocosms in the Gulf of Mexico - GOM9C Gulf of Mexico (SPAdes) (version 2) | ecosystem: Environmental > Aquatic > Marine > Cold seeps... | reverse complement strand
TGACAATTATGATTTCTCATATGTAAAAGGAACACTAACCATCGGCAAAGCAACACTAACGGTAACTGCAGATGACAAATCAAGAGATTATGGAGCTACAAACCCAACTTTTACAACCTCATATTCTGGATTTAAAAACTCTGAAAATTCAGCGGTGTTAACTGTTGAACCTTCTGTTTCTTCGATTGCAACCACAACAACCAATGTTGGAACTGTAGATATTAATGTTGCAGGTGGATTGGATGATAATTACGATTTCTCTTATGTAAAAGGAACGTTAACCATTGGGGAAAGAGCAATAACCGTTACAGCTGACGCGGACCAAAAGAAAACATCAGGAAGTACAGATCCTGTTTTTACTTATCAAATTACTTCAGGTAATTTAGTTAATGGAGCTACTTTTTCGGGAGTATTATCTAGAGAAGTTGGTGAAATTACAGGGCCTTATATTATACAAATTGGAAGCTTAACTTTAGGTACTAATTACGATATTACTTTTGTTCCTGAAAATTTCATTATTGATGTAGTAGTTACTACTGGTTATGTAGATAGATCTACTAAATCAGTAACGGTTACAGGAGAGGTTTCAAGTCAAATAGGAATTGTAGAACGTGGAGTTGTGTATTCTTCTGCAGATACCACTCCTACTTTAGGTGAACCTGGAGTCATAAAAGTTATTGATGACACCCTAACTGGGCCATTTATTGTAGAGATCACTGGTTTAAACCCGAGTACAACGTATTACTTCCAATCCTATATCATAACAAATGTTGCCAAATCGGCTACGCCTTCTACTTTCTATGGAGGTACTCAGGCATTTACAACCTTGGCTTCAGAGCCAGTATTGGTTTCTAAGAACCCAACTAATGGAGCTTTAAAAGTAGATCCTACCTCAAACCTTTCATTAACCTTTGATGTAAATATTCAAACAGGAACTGGAAATATCTTAATCAAAAAAGTAAGTGATGACTCTTTAGTTGAAACGATCGATGTGACTAGTGGAAACGTCTCAATTAATGGAAAAACAATAAGCATAAACCCAACGGCTGATTTACCTCAAAAAACGGAATTGTATATTATTTTACCTTTAGGCTCATTTAGTGATTTAGGTGCAAATAGTTGGACAGGTTTTGTAAACAAAACAGATTGGACGTTTACAACTGATGATACTATGGCTCCTTATGCTTCAAACATTTCACCAGTAGACAATGCATTAACAGTTGCACCAGATAGTGATTTAACAATTACCTTCTCTGAGGATATGACCAAAGGAACAGGGAATATCTTAGTAAAAAAATCATCGGATGATAGTCTTATTGCAACTGTAGATGTTACTTCTTCTGAAGTAAGTATTACAGGTGAAATCATAACTATAAACCCATCAGCTGACTTACCAAGTGAAACAGAAATGTATATTCAAATACCAAACACGTTATTCGAAGATTTATATGACAATACCTATGCTGGTTTTACAGATACAACAACCTGGAGCTTTACTACAGCAGATATTACGCCACCAACAATAACTATTACTAGTCCAGTTTCAAATCCAACCAATGTTGCATTTACAGCAACATTTACATTTAGTGAATATGTAACAGGATTCGATATCAACGATATTACATTGGACAATGCAACAGCTTCTGATTTTACAAATATTAGCACATTCAAATCCACTAATGGCGGTGGCGGAAATAAATATTCTGCCCTTATCACACCAACAACAGATGGAAACGTAACAATTGATGTTGCTGCTGATGTTGCAAGTGACCAAGCCACAAATGGAAATACTGCTGCAACGCAGTTTAGTACACTGTACGATATCACCAACCCAACAGTTGTAATTTCAAGCACAGTTGCCAATCCTGCAAACGCAGCCTTTACAACCACCTTCACTTTTAGTGAAGATGTAACAGGGTTTGATGTTTCAGACATTACATTGTCAAATGCTACAGCTTCTGCTTTTACTGCAACAAGTGCTTCGGTATATACTGCGTTAATTACTCCAATAGCAAATGGTTCTGTAACAGTAGATATTGCAGCAGATCTTGCAATGGATGGAGCTACCAACGGCAATACAGCCGCTACACAGTTTAGTGTGGATTATGACGCAACACCACCAGCTGCACCACAAGTAATTTATATAGATAGTTATACCTGTTCTAAAGATTTAAGTACCACAGGTGATAATACCTTAAAGTTTAACGGAGCTGCAGAACCAGGATCAACGGTAGAAGTATATCTAAATAATAGTTCAGTTGGAACCACAGTTGCAACTGCAACCGGAGGATGGAGTTATGATCATACTGCTGTCGCTTTAGCCGATGGAACATATAACGTAACAGCAACAGCTACAGATTCAGCCAACAACACCAGTGAATTATCTGGGGTATTTACCATCAAGGTAGATACGTTAGATACAGACGGAGATTTAATCAATGATTTCTGTGATGATGATGATGACAATGATGGTGTGTTAGATCAATATGATAACAGTTATTTACCCAATCCTGATCAAGCAGATACCAATAACAACGGAATTGGAGATGTACAAGAAGACTGTGATAATGATAATATCTTAAACTATTACGATACAGATAACTCTTCATGTCAAGCAAGCATTGTAATGAAAAACAAATATGGTTTCTCTCCAAATGGGGATGGTATCAATGATACTTGGACTATTGAAAACATTGCTTTATATCCTAACAATGTGGTTCGAGTGTACAATCGTTCTGGGAAACTAGTGTATACCATGAAAGGCTATAACAATACTTTTGATGGATATTCTAACAAAGTAAACAGCAATAGCAAATTACCAGTTGGAGCCTATTACTTTACAGTAGAGTTTAATACTGCTGGAGCCAAACCAGCCAAAGGATGGATATATATCAATTATTAAAAAATTATTTGTAAAAGACTAAACACACAAGACATGAAAAATAGAATATATATAGGAATCCTAATTGCAATCTGCACAGTTCAATCAACGATTGCCCAACAAGATGTTAACTTTAGCTTGTACAACTTTAACATGAACATTATCAATCCTGCATACGCAGGGAGCAATGGCGTTAAAGAGATAAACATTGGTTATAGAAGTCAGTGGATAGGCATTAGTGATGCACCAAACACACAAGCGCTCTCGTATACGACTCCGCTTAGAAATAACTTAGGATTGGGAATCTCTGTGGTAAGAGACAAAGTATTTGTATTGCAAGAAACAGACATTGCATTAGATCTTTCTTATAAGTTAAAAGTCTCTGAAACTCACGATGTGTATTTTGGAGTAAAAGGTGGAGCATCAATAATTAACATCGATTTAAATAGAGCTGGAGCAACTGGTGGAGATCCATTATTTTCTGAGAACCAAAGTTTTGTAAATGCACAGTTTGGAGCAGGAATGTATTTAAAACACGATGATTTTTATGTGAGTATTTCATCACCAAACTTCTTAAACGGAAAACGGTATCTAAAACAAGGAAATGCACCAAGAGCTGCAGTAGACAACTTACATATGTACTATGGAATGGGTTATCATTTTAAAATCAATGAGACTGTAAAAATCACTCCGGGTATTATGTACAGAAATACTGATGGAGCACCAAGCTCTACAGACATCAGTGCAACGGTAGCTTACAACAAAATCCAAGCAGGAATGAACTATAGAATTGATGAAATGTATTCAATCTTTACCATGTTTAACATTGTTGAGAACATACAATTTGGAGCAGCCTATGATTTCACAACCTCATCAGTGAACCAAGTAAACGACAATGGATCTATGGAGATTCTAATTAAGTTTAGGTTTTAAGAAATTTGTTTTTATGAATTATAAGTAGTTTATCAGGGGATATCGCTACTTGTATAGAGTTGAGAAACTCTAAATTAAGAGGTCTCTTTTTGTTTGAATATCTAAATTTTTATTTGCCTGTCTATTTGTTGGTCTAAAGAAATAAAGGTTTCTGTTCTTGCTACACCTTTAATTTTTTGAAGATCGTGGTTTAATAAACGCATTAAATCTTCATTGTTTTTACACAAAATTTTAATAAAAATAGCATAATTTCCAGTTGTATAGTGACTTTCAACGACTTCAGGGAATTCTTTAAGACTTTTAATAGCAGAATTATATTTACTAGTTGAATCTAAAAATATGCCTACAAAAGCAGTAGTCGTGTAGCCCAAAGCTTTTGGGTTTAAGATCATTTTTGATCCAACAATCAATTCAGATTGTTCTAGTTTTCGAAGTCTTTGATGAATTGCTGCTCCAGAAATTCCAACTTCTCTAGCAATTGATAAAATTGGTGTTCTCGCATTTTCAACTAGACGTTTTATAATGATTTTATCAATTCCGTCTATTTTAATGCTACTTGCCATGTATTACTTATTTAAGTTGGTTTTTAGAAAGTATAAATATAAAAAAAATAGGATATATAACTATATCCTATTTTTTAATTTATAAAATCAACTAAAATGAATGCTTATGATTTCATTTTGAAATCTTCCATAAACTTAGTTGTGTAATTTCCTGAAAGATAGTCTGAATGCTCCATTAACTCTCTATGAAAAGGAATCGTGGTTTTAACACCTTCAATTACAAACTCATCTAAAGCTCTTCTCATTTTATTAATTGCTTCTTCTCTAGTTTGAGCAGTAACAATCAATTTAGCGATCATAGAATCGTAGTTTGGCGGAATTGTATATCCTGCATAAACGTGTGTATCAATTCGTATACCATGTCCACCTGGTGCATGAAAAGTTGTGATTTTTCCTGGAGCAGGTCTAAAGTTGTTGTGAGGGTCTTCTGCATTAATTCTACATTCAATAGAATGCATTTGAGGTAAGTAATTTTTACCAGATATAGGAACGCCTGCAGCAACTAATATTTGCTCTCTAATTAGATCGTAATTAACAACTTCTTCTGTAATTGGATGCTCTACCTGAATTCTAGTATTCATTTCCATGAAATAGAAATTTCGATGTTTATCTACTAAGAACTCAACAGTTCCTGCACCTTCATATTTTATGTACTCAGCAGCTTTTACAGCAGCGTCTCCCATTGCGAAACGTAATTCGTCAGTCATATAAGGAGAAGGAGTTTCTTCTGTTAATTTTTGATGACGACGTTGTATAGAGCAATCTCTTTCAGATAAATGACAGGCTTTTCCAAATGAATCTCCAACAATTTGAATTTCAATATGGCGTGGTTCTTCAATTAGTTTTTCAAGATACATTTCGTCATTTCCAAAAGCAGCTTTTGCTTCTTGTCTTGCGGAATCCCAAGCATTTTGTAACTCTTCTTCTTTCCAGACAGCTCGCATTCCTTTCCCACCACCTCCAGCAGTTGCTTTTAGCATTACAGGAATACCGAATTCTTTGGCTAATTTTTTACATTCTGCAAAGTTCTTGATAATTCCTTCAGATCCAGGAATACATGGAACTCCAGCAGAAATCATTGTTGATTTTGCTGATGCTTTGTCTCCCATTTGGTCAATCATATCACCAGTAGCACCAATAAACTTGATACCATGTTCTGCACACAGGTTAGAGAATTTTGCGTTTTCAGCTAAAAAACCATATCCAGGATGAATTGCATCTGCATTTGTTATTTCTGCAGCAGCAATAATATTTGACATTTTTAAGTAAGATTCACTACTTGGAGCAGGTCCAATACATACAGCTTCGTCAGCAAACTTTACGTGTAAGCTTTCTGAATCTGCAGTTGAATAAACAGCAACAGTTTTGATTCCCATCTCTTTACAGGTTCTAATTACACGTAGTGCAATTTCACCTCTATTGGCAATTAATATTTTTTTAAACATACCTTATAGATTAGTAATGTTCAATTGATAACAAGTAATAAATACACTGTAATCAATCGATATTAAATTATGATGGATCTACTAAGAATAATGGTTGATCAAACTCAACTGGTGAGGCATCATCAACTAAAATTTTAACTATTTTACCAGAAATTTCTGACTCAATCTCGTTAAATAACTTCATTGCTTCAATAATACATACAGTATCACCAACGCTAATAGATTGTCCTACCTCTGCAAAATTTGGTTTGTCTGGAGCTGATTTTCTGTAGAAAGTTCCAATAATTGGTGACTTCACAGTGATGAAATTAGAATTTTCATCATCATCATTTGCAGCAGAAGTAGTAGCTGGAGTTTCTGCAACTGGAGCAGTAGCTTGCATTGGCATTTGCGGAATCGCAGCCATTGGGTTTGCTTGTACTATTGTAGTTTCAGTTTTTGATGGTCCAGTTTTAATCGTAATTTTTATATCTTCCATTTCTAACTTCACCTCGCTAGCGCCAGATTTTGCTACAAATTTAATAAGATTTTGAATTTCTTTAATATCCATATTCTTAGTTTTTAGTTGTTTTATTTTTATGAATTATATGCCCACTTTAAATAGATAGATCCCCAAGTGAAACCTCCTCCAAAAGCGGCAAAAATTATTTTATCTCCTTTTTTCAATTGACTTTCATAGTCTGCTAATAAAAGTGGCAATGTTCCAGAAGTTGTATTTCCGTATTTGTGAATATTTACCATTACTTTATCACTTTCTAGACCTACTCGTCTAGCGGTAGCTTCAATAATTCTATTGTTAGCTTGATGTGGCGCTAACCATTGAATATCTTCTTTTACAAGGTCATTTCTTGTTAGCATTTGTTCTGCTGCATCTGCCATATTAGAAACGGCAAACTTAAATACAGTTTTCCCTTCTTGATGAACAGCGTGTTGACCATTTTTCAACGTTTCTTCAGAGGTGGGTAATATTGATCCACCAGCTTCTACTTTTAAAAAGGCTCTTCCATCACCATCACTTCTAAGATATTCATCTTGTAAACCTAGGCCTTCGTCATTAGGTTCAAATAAAGCTGCACCAGCTCCATCGCCAAAAATAATACACGTTGCTCTGTCAGTATAATCTATTATAGACGACATTTTATCAGCACCAATTAATAAGATTTTTTTATACCTTCCAGATTCAATATAGCTAGCGGCAGTTGACATTCCATACAAAAAGCTAGAACATGCTGCTTGTAAATCATACGAAAAGGCATTTGTTGCGCCAATTTTTGTTGCTACAAATGCTGCTGTTGAAGCAACTGGTAAATCTGGAGTTGCAGTTGCAACGATTACCAAATCTATATCTAATGGACTTTTGTTTGATTTTTGAAGTAAGTCTTCAGCGGCTTTAATGGCCATAAAAGAAGTTCCTTTGCCTTCTCCTTTAAGAATTCTACGTTCTTTAATACCAGTTCTAGATGTGATCCATTCATCATTGGTGTCAACCATGGTTTCTAACTCTTTATTGGTTAGAATGTAGTCAGGAACATATTTCCCTACTGCGGTAATTGCTGCAGTTGTTTTATTCATAATTTTACCTTAATTATTTGAAGGAAGCTTAAAAAAGCAATGTCCAAAGAAATGAAATTTATTTTACATTTTTGACTAAAAAACATCAAAAACGATTCATTTTAATAAAAAAACAAAAAAAAACTCTCAAAATAGAGAGTTTTATATGATTTTAAGGAAGTCTAGTTTATGCCTCTGCTATTGCAGATTCTAAAACAATTTGACCTCTGTAATATAATTTACCTTCATGCCAGTGAGCTCTGTGGTATAAGTGAGCTTCTCCAGTTGTTGGATCTACGGCAATTTGAGGAACACTAGCTTTGTAATGTGTTCTTCTTTTATCTCTTCTAGTTTTAGATATTTTTCTCTTTGGATGTGCCATTTTATGTCTTTTTTTCTGTTATTAAACTTTTTAATTTATCCCATCTAGGGTCTACATTTTCTGTAGGTTTTTCTTTTTTTACTCTAAATTTATCTAATCTCTTTAATGCTTCTGATTCCATTGTTCCATCAAGAACTTGTGGATGTACTCTTTTTGTAGGTACAGACAATATAATCATTTCATATATATATTGTGCCACATTTAATTGAAACTCTGAATATGGAAGAATTAATATTTCTTCATTTTCATCATTATATTCTTCTCCAAACTTTACAATTAAGGATAAAGATGCTTCAATTACTTGATCAAATGGTTCTCCACTAAGATCACAACTTATATTCACTGTTCCTTTAGCTTTGAATGTTAAATTTAATAAGTTACTTTTTTTCTCTAGTATTAACGTGATGTCAATATTAGCGTCAGTGTACTCATCAAAATTATAAACGTCAAAGAACGATCTGTCAATATGATAGTTAAATAAATGACTTTTTTCATTTAACCCTATGAAAGGGACGATAAATTGTTTTAAGTCTTTCATCTACAAAATCAATTTGAGCGGGCAAAGATATAAAAAATAGTTTTATTTAATAAAGAATATTGAAAAAAGAAATTTAATCTATTTATTTAACTTCAAGCACATTATGCGTTAAGTTTTTATGTTCTTTTCGTTTTTTAAAAATATCTATAGCTGTAAATAGAGCTTCCTTAAATGAAGTAGGGTCTGCTTCATTCTTTCCTGCAATTTCAAATGCAGTTCCATGGTCTGGAGAAGTTCTGATTTTTGATAAGCCAGCAGTGTAATTTACTCCAGTACCAAAAGAGAGTGCTTTGAAAGGAGCGAGCCCTTGATCGTGATACATTGCAAGTATTCCATCAAACTGTTTATAGGTGTTAGAGCCGAAAAATCCATCAGCAGCATAAGGTCCAAAAACTAATTTTCCAGATTCTTTGATTTCGTTAATTGTAGGTCTAATAATTTCGTCATCTTCTTTTCCAATAACTCCTTTATCTCCACAATGAGGGTTTAGCCCAAGAATAGCAATTTTGGGTTTGTTAATAGCAAAATCTTTAATTAACGAAGCGTGCATAACAGCAACTTTCTTTTTAATTAACTCTGGAGTGATGTTTTTTGAGATTTCTGAAACAGGAATATGACCTGTAATAAGCCCAACTCTTAAAGAGTTAGAAATTAGAATCATTAAACTTTCCCCTTCTAATTCATGTTCTAGATACTCTGTGTGTCCAGGGAAATTAAATGCCTCAGATTGAATGTTTTCCTTATTAATAGGTGCTGTTAGTAATACGTCAATAGTGTTTTCTTTTAAATGTTTAACTGCAGACTCTAAAGACTTAAATGCGTGTTCTCCAGATGTTTTGGTGGCAGTGCCAATATCAAAAGTAACTTCTTCTTTCCATATATTTAACAAGTTGGTTTTGTTATGATCTAATTGTTTTATGGATGTAATACCATGAATATTGGTGTCAGAATTTAATAATTTTTTATGATAAGAAATAGATTTTGTAGAGCCAAATAAAACGGGAGTACAGAAATCTAACATTCTTTTATCTTGAAAAGTTTTTAAGATTACTTCAATTCCAATACCGTTCAAGTCTCCAATTGATATTCCTACAACTATTTTTTCTGATTTATCCATCATTTATGGTTCAATATTATTAGTTTTGATTCGTTGCAAAAATAACGAAATAAAATTTAGAAAGTATGTTTACTGGAATTATTGAAACCTTAGGAGAAGTTAAATTGATAGTTAAGGATAAGGACAATTTACATTTGACAATTAAAAGTAATTTTACTGGTGAGCTAAAAGTAGATCAAAGCGTTGCTCATAACGGTGTTTGTTTAACAGTTGTTGATATCAATAATGATGAATATACTGTAACTGCTATTAAGGAAACGATAAACAAAACTTCAACTGGAGGTTTATCTGTTGGGGATAGCGTGAATTTAGAAAGAGCAATGAAGCTAGGAGATCGTTTAGATGGACATATTGTACAAGGGCATGTAGATGAAACAGGAGTTTGTTCTGCTATTGTTGAAGATAATGGGAGTACAATTTTTACGTTTACTTATAATTATACTAGTGAAAACATTACCATAGAAAAAGGCTCTATAACAATAAATGGAGTGAGTTTAACTGTTGTAAACTCAAGAGATAATGAATTTAGTGTTGCTATTATTCCTTTTACGTTAGAGCATACAACATTTAATCAGCTTAAAACAGGTGATAAAGTAAATTTGGAGTTTGATGTATTAGGTAAATACGTGGTAAAGTTAACTGCTTTAAAAAAGAATTAATTATTCTTCAATTTTTTTATTCCTAAAAAAATTCCTGAAATTAAAAGAAATAAAACTCCGCCATCAATTGGAAGACCAGGTGGAGGTGGAGGCGGAACTGGTGGAGGAACAGACTGTCCGAATGTGTAAATTGTAAATAGTAATACAATTACGGTTAATATAAGGTTTCTTTTTTTTTTCATTTTTATATCCTTCCAGATTTAAAATCTTAAAAATTAATTCAAGATTTGTTTTTCAAAGGTACAATTTATTCTGTAATATAATAAAAAAAGTGGACCCAGAAGGGCTCGAACCTTCGACCCCCTGATTATGAGTCAGGTGCTCTAACCAACTGAGCTATGGGTCCTACTAAAGTTTGGCAAAACTACTATCTTTTTTGTATTACACCAAACTAAAAATCTTTTTTCTTTAAACGTTTCTTGTCATTAATGATTTTCCGAAATCTAACAAGCTTTTTTTAGCGCTTATATCGATACTCATTGTTTCTAGAATTGAAAATGCTTTTAGGCTGTAATCATTCATTAATGCTTTAATATAACTAGGGATTTCGTATTTGTCAAATAACAGTCTTACACTGTTAATTTTTTCTTGACTATCTTCTAGTTTTTCTTGATAATAATTAGTTAATATTTTATGATCATCAGAATTTGATAATTCTAAAGCCTTGAGGTATAAGTAGGTTTTTTTGTTTTCTATAATATCTCCACCAACTTGTTTTCCAAAAGTTTTTGGATTACCATAGGTGTCTAGAAAATCATCTTGTAATTGAAAAGCAATTCCTAGATTTAACCCAAAATCATACAATTTTTGTGCTTCAGCTTCTTCTGCATTAGCAACTATTGCACCCATTTTTAAAGCTGTACCAATTAATACAGATGTTTTTAAAGAAATCATTTGAATATATTCTTCAATAGTAACATTATTTCTAGTTTCAAAATCGACATCTAATTGTTGACCATCAAAAACTTCTACAGCTGTTTTGTTAAAGAGTTTCGCCAATTTTTGAAATATTTCTGCAGGGTAATTTTCAAAATATTGATAGGCAATAATTAACATTGCATCTCCAGATAATATTCCAGCGTTTATATTCCATTTTTCATGAACGGTAACTTTTCCTCTTCTTAAAGGAGCATCATCCATGATATCATCATGAACCAAGGTGAAATTATGAAACATCTCTACAGCGTATGCAGCAGGCAATGCTTTTTTATAAGTACTAGAGAATAAATTGGCAGCAATTAAGGTTAATACGGGTCTGATTTTTTTACCCTCTAAATTTAGAATGTAATTAATGGGCTCGTATAGGTTTTTTGGCTCTCTAATTATACTTTGAGCTTCTTTATATTCAGAAAATTCTTGTTGAAATTTTGATAAATCCAATGTGTGCGTTTTAAAAAAACAAATGTAATAAAGATTTTAGATAGAAAACTCTAATGTTAAATAATTATTAAAACTTTGGAAACTTTTTTTGTTTTTAAAGTTTCCGTTTGTATATTTGCATTCAAAATGAAAGATAAAATTTTACATAAATCGGCAGAAATGTTTTTAAACTTAGGGTTTAAGAGCGTTACTATGGATGATATTGCATTTGAATTAGGTGTTTCAAAAAAGACTATTTATAATCATTTTAGTAATAAAACTGATTTAGTAGAAGAAGTTACAGCTTCTGTTTTTGAGATAGTTTGTACTGGAATAGACCTAATTAGCAGTAAAGAAAGCAATCCTATTGAAGAGTTGTATGAGATTAAGAGGTTTACAATGGAGTATTTGAAAAATGAAAAAACGTCACCTCAATATCAACTACAAAAATACTATCCCAAAATCTATGCAACATTAAAAAAGAAGCAATTTGGTGTAATGCAAGATTGTATTACTGAAAATCTAAAAAATGGAGTTGAACAAGGTCTGTATAGAGCGTCAATTGATATTGGATTTATCTCAAGAATCTATTTTCATGGAATAATGGGGCTAAAAGACGTGGACTTGTTTCCATTAAAACAATTTTCGATGAATAATATCATGGAGTTTTATTTAGAATATCATTTAAGAGGAATTTGTACAGAAAAAGGAATGGAAATAGTAACAAAAATTATAACGAAAAATCAACCATAAAAAATGCAACATAAATTAGTAATACTTTTTAGTATATGCTTTACAGCTTTTGGTTTCTCACAAGAAAAGACGCAAAGTTTTTCTTTAAAAGAGGCAATCAATTTTGCTGTAAAAAACAATTACAATAGCAAAGCAGCTAGAAATGATGTTAAGGCAGCTAAAGAAAAACAATGGGAAACAACAACAATAGGTTTGCCAAAAATTAGCGCTAAAGTAGATTATCAAAACTGGTTAAAACAACAAATATCATTATTGCCCGGGGAGATTGTTGGAGGAGACCCAGGAACATTTGTCCCAGTAACTTTTGGAACAAAGCAAAACATTAATGCAGCAATTACATTAAAGCAAATGATTTTTGATGGATCTTACATTGTTGGTCTGCAATCTGCAAAAACCTATTTAAACATCTCGAAACAAGCAAAAGAAAAAACAGAGTTAACGATAAAAGAAACAGTAATTAATGCATATGGAAATGTTTTAATTGCTGAAAAAAGCATCGAAATTCTTGAAGGAAATCTAGCTATTTTAGAAAAAAATCTATCAGATACTCAAAAAATTTATAGCAACGGATTTACAGAAGAAGAAGATGTTGAGCAATTGCAAATAACCTTAACAACAGTTAAAAGTCAATTAAATAGAACTAAAAGATTAAAAAACATTGGTTATAAAATGTTAAACATTTCGATGGGTAATTCTATTGATGAAGAAATTGTTTTAACAGATGATTTAGACTCATTGATATTAGACAATATAGATTTAAACTTGTTGTCAACAACATTTAATGTTGCAAATCATATCGACTTTAAGATTGCAGAAAACACTAAAGAAGGAAATAGGTTATTGGTACTGTTAGAAAAAAGCATGGCATTACCTACCTTAAAAGCATTCGTAAATTACGGCTATGCTGGGAATTCAAATTCATTTGACTTTTTTGGAAAAGATCAAACGTGGTATAATTCTTCTTTATTGGGTGTGAGTTTAGAGATCCCTATTTTTAGTAGCTTTAATAGAAGATCAAGAACAAGACAAGCAACATTTAATTATGAAAATTCTGATATTAGGTTAACAGAAATTAAAGAGCAATTAGGATTACAAGCGGCAAGCGCAAAAAGCGATTACAAGTTTAGTATAGAGCAATATCAAGCAGCGAAACAGAACTTAGAATTAGCAAAGAGAATAGAAAAAAAGCAACGTATAAAATTCTTTGAAGGAGTTTCTACAAGTTTTGATTTATCTCAAGCGCAGAACCAGTTATATGCACAACAACAAAATTATGTACAATCAATGCTAGATGTGATTGCTAAAAAAGCAGCACTAGAAAACGCATTAAATATCCCTTTAAATTAATAAATAAGGCATGAAAACAATTTATACATTAGCATTTGCAGCACTATTATTTATCTCTTGTGATGAAAAACAAGAAGCATCAGTAACAGATATTATTGCAACAGAAGATATCTCAAAAATTAAGGCTAAGAAGTCTGAAATAGAAGCAAAACAACAAAGTTTAGCAACGGATTTAGAATTACTTAACACTAAACTGTCAGTGTTAGAGCCCAACAAAAAATTACCATTAATCACAGTTTTTAAAGCAAAAGAAGAAGTGTTTACACACTTTTTAGAACTGCAGGGAAATGTTCAAACAAAACAAAACATTTTAGTGTATCCAGAAATACCTGGAATATTAGAAGAGGTGTATGCTAAAGAAGGACAGTCTGTAAAGAAAGGTGAGGTATTGGCTAAAATTAAAGATGGAGGATTAAGTCAACAATTATCTCAGTTAGAAATACAAACACAATTAGCTAAAACTACATTTGAACGTCAAAAAAGATTATGGGATCAAAAGATTGGTTCTGAAATGCAGTTTTTACAATCTAAAGCAAATTTTGAAGCACAAGAAAAAATGCTTGAGCAATTAAAAACTCAATTAGAAAAAACAGAAATTATTGCTCCTTTTGATGGTGTTATTGATGCTGTTTTTAAAGAAGCTGGTACTGTTGTTGCTCCTGGACAAGGTGCGGAAATCTTTAGAATTGTGAACTTAAACAATATGTATATTTCTACAGATGTTCCAGAAAGATATATTGCTAGTGTTATAAAAAATAAAAAAGTAAAAGTAGAATTCCCTGTGTTAGGAGAGTCTTTAACAAGTTCTATTAGGCAAGTAGGTAGCTTTATCAACCCAAATAATAGATCATTTAAAATAGAAGTAGCTGTAACAAACAAAAGCGGAAATATTAAGCCAAACTTAACGGCTAGGTTACAAATTAATGATTACACAAATAAGAACGCTATACTAATTCCACAGAGTATTATTTCTGAGAATGCAGATGGAGAACAATTTGTTTATGTAATTGAAAATAGAACAAAGAATACGGCTGTTGCGAAACGAGTAATTATCAAAACAGGAAAAACTCAAGGAGATAATATTGAAGTTTTAGAAAATTTACCTGTAGGAACAGAAATTATTCTTGAAGGAGCTCGTAGTGTAAACAACGGTCAAACGGTAGAAGTTATCAATCAATAAACAAGTAATGATGACAAAAAAACAAAAACAAGTAGATAAAGAATTTAAATTATCATCTTGGGCAATTGGAAATAAAACAACCATTTATGTAATGATGGCTGTATTATTCTTTTATGGTATTTCGGCTTATTTCGGAATGGCAAGAGAAAATTTTCCTGAGGTAAAAGAAACTAAAATTTATATTAGTTCAATGTTTCCTGGAAATACAGCAGAAGATATTGAGAAACTAATTACAGATCCATTAGAAGATAAACTAAAAACGGTTAGTAATGTTGTAAAAGTAACTTCTACATCTCAAGAAGATTTTTCAATGGTAATTGTTGAGTTTGATGAAAGTATTACAGTAGATCAAGCAAAACAAAAAGTAAAAGATGAAATAGCGACAGAAACATCTAGTGAAGATTGGCCAACATTTAATGGTGCTAAGATAGAACCAAATGTTTTTGAATTGAGCATGTCTGAAGAAATGCCAATTATGAACATTAATTTATCTGGTGATTATCCTGTATATCGATTAAAAGAGTTTGCAGAATATTTACAAGGTGAGATTGAAGATTTAAAAGAAATAAAGAAGGCTGATATTCGTGGAGCTCAAGATAAAGAGGTTGAAGTTGCTGTGGATATTTATAAAATGATGGCATCTAAAGTAAGTTTTAATGACATTACTGGCGCTATTGGAAATGGAAACGTAACCATGTCAGCTGGGAACTTTATTACAAGTGGACAAAGACGTACCATTAGAATTATAGGAGAAATTGACAAGCCATCTGAATTAGGAGATTTTGTAATAAAATCTGAGAACAACAATCCAATTTATTTAAGAGATGTAGCAACAATAGCGTTTAAAGATAAAGACAGAACAACCTATGCCAGAGAAAAAGGTGAAGAGGTTGTGATGCTAGATGTTAAAAAACGTGCTGGAAAAAACATGGTTGCTGCTGCTGAAAAAATTGCAGTAATTGTAAAAGAAGCAACAGCAAATAAGTTTCCAAAAGATTTAAAAGTTACCATAGCAAATGATCAATCAACAAAAACTATTGGTCAAGTTGATGATTTGGTAAATAATATCATTTTTGGAATAATACTAGTTGTAACTGTATTGATGTTTTTCTTAGGGTTTAAGAATGCAGTATTTGTTGGATTTGCAATTCCAATGTCTATGTTTATGTCTTTAATGATATTAAATTTATTGGGATATACCATGAATACCATGATTCTTTTCGGGTTGATTATGGGACTCGGAATGTTGGTAGATAACGGAATTGTAGTGGTAGAAAACGTATACCGTTTGATGGATGAAGAAGGAATGGGGAGAATTGAGGCTGCCAAAAAAGGTATTAGCGAAATTGCTTATCCAATTATCATTTCTACAGCAACAACTGTTGCAGCATTTATTCCGTTAGGATTGTGGCCTGGAATGATGGGTGACTTTATGATTTTATTACCAATTACATTGTCTACAGTATTAGGTTCATCATTATTGGTAGCAATTTTCTTTAACTCTGTATTGGTTTCACAATTTATGAGTGTAGAAGATAGTAATATGCCTATTAAGAGAATCATTATTATGACCAGCGTTATGATGCTTATTGGAATGGCGATTTATTTTATGGGAGGCACATATAGTGCTTTAGGTACCTTAATGATGTTTACAGCAGTAATGTTGTGGATTTATAGATTGTTTTTAAGAGGTTGGGCAAATAGCTTTCAAAACAAAGCATTGCCTCGCTTAGAAGGTTGGTATGAAAGACGTTTAAGAAGTGCATTGACAGGAAAGCGTCCTTATGCACTAGTTATAGGAACCTTTGGAATATTAATAGCTGCTTTTATGGCATTTGGATGGTCTTTAGGGACACAGAGAACAAAAGTGGAGTTTTTTCCAGATAATAAACCAAATCAAATTATTGTTTATATAGAATATCCACAAGGAACAGATATCGAAAAAACCAATGAAATTACGAAACTAATAGAAGAACGTGTTTTTAGTGTTTTAGATGATAAAGAATACATGGATGATGGGCATAACTATATGGTAGAAAATATAGTTTCTCAGGTTGGAGAAGGAGCAGGAAACCCACAAACAGATGCTGGTTCTGCATCAAAAATGCCACATAAAGGGAAAATTACAGCTTCTATGCGAGAGTATAAGTATAGAAGAGGGAAAGACAGCGAATTGTTACGTCAAAAAGTACAAAAAGCCTTGGTTGGAATTTATCCAGGAGTATTAATTTCTGTTGAGAAAGATGCTAACGGACCACCAGTTGGATCTCCAATTAATATTGAAATTCAAGGAGATGATTATGCAGAGTTAATTACTACTGCACAAAGAATGCGTGATTATATCAATACAAGAAGTATTTCTGGAATTGATGAATTAAAGATCGATGTAAACAGAGATAAACCTGGAATGCAAGTATTGGTTGATAGAAAGAAATCTGGAGAATTAGGCGTAAGTACTGGGCAAGTTGGTCAGCAATTAAGAGCTTCTATTTTTGGAAACAAAGCAGGAGTTTATAAAGAAGACGGAGAAGATTATGATATCTATGTTCGTTTTAACAAAGAAGATAGGTATAACACTAGTGCTTTATTTAACCAGAATATTATTTTTAGAAACAATACAGGTAAAGTAATAGAAGTTCCTGTTTCTGCAGTTGCAACTCAAAAAAATAATTCAGGTTTTAGTGCTATTAAACACTCAAGAATAAAACGTGTTGTAACAATTTATTCTGCATTAGCACCAGGAGAAACTGATGCAGCATCTGTGGTAGGTAAGATTCAAAATGAAATGAAAAATTTTAAGAACTTACCAATAGGAGTGAAAATCGATTACACAGGTCAGATTGAAGAACAGAACAAGCAAATGGTATTCTTAGTAGGCGCATTTTTTACAGGATTGGCATTGATTTTCTTTATCTTAATCTTCCAATTTAATTCGGTTTCTAAACCAGCAATTATCATGTTGGCAATCTTCTTAAGTTTCATTGGAGTTTTTGGAGGAATGGTAATATCAGGAGCATCATTTGTTATAATGATGACCATGATGGGTATTATATCGCTCGCAGGAATTGTAGTAAACAATGGGGTTGTATTACTCGATTATGCACAATTATTAATTGACAGAAAGAAAATTGAACTTGGTTTAGCAGAAGATGCTTATTTAAGTAGAAATGATCTATTTGAAAGCATTATAAGAGCAGGTAGAGCACGTTTACGTCCGGTATTATTAACAGCAATTACAACTATTTTAGGATTAGTTCCTTTAGCTTGGGGATGGAATATTAACTTCTTTACACTTTTTAGTGAATTTGATGCAAACTTTTACATTGGAGGAGATAATGTTGTCTTCTGGGGGCCTTTAGCAAAAACAGTTATCTATGGTCTTTTAGTAGCAACATTCTTAACATTAATAGTAGTGCCAATACTATTTTATATAATCACAAGATTTAAAATGTGGATCCGTTTAAAAATGGCATAGTTAGCTAGTTAGTTTTAGTAGTTGAAAAAGGCTGTGATGAAAATTACAGCCTTTTTTTGTTGGTATGAATTGCTTCTCTATCTGTGTTTTTAATTCTAAAAAAGTGATAGTTTCTGGTTTGTCATCAGCAATATATTGTACTATTGCAATATCAATATTCAATAAAGTAGCTCAAGAAGTAACTGTTTATGTTTGAAAAAAAATATTTTTCGATTCAAGAAATTACAAGGAAAATGGAAAGGTATTGCATCTATCAAGATAGATGTCATAAAGAAATTGAGAATAAATTAAAGGAGTTTGTCTTAATAGAAGAAGCAAGAGGTCAAATCATTTTACATTTACTTGAACATAATTTTTTAAATGAAGAACGCTTCTCAAAAAGTTTTGCAAGAGGGAAGTTTAACATAAAAAAGTGGGGGAAACAGCGAATTACTAGAGAGTTAAAATTTCGTGATATTTCTGAATATAATATTAAGACTGCTTTAAAAGAGATAGGTGATGACGACTATTTAAAAACGATAGAAACAATTACAGAACGAAGAAACCAATCCATTTCTGAACCAGATTTATATAAGAGAAAAAAGAAACTTACCGATTTTTTAATGAGAAAAGGATTTGAATACGACCTTATTTATACGACTATAAAAAATGAGTTAGATAAAACGGCGCCTTTTAATTAAAAGGCGCTGTTTTAGTTTACGATTAATATTTTAATTGATCTTCTAAATTGATCTTTTCATCAATTTCTAATTGATTATAAACAGCGTTTATTTTAGAGTTTGTAGCAGAAAATGCAGCGAGTATTTTTTCTACTTGTTGGTTTATTTCATCTGCTTTAATTGCGCTTAATAAGAAAGTCATGTCTTTTAAACGTAATGTTTCATTTTCTAAGACATTTACTCTTGTTCTAAATGAAAGTGTTAGTAGTTCTTTTGGTCGGATACTGTCTTTTAAAAACCTTACTAACTCATTAAGTGTCAAAGCATTGTTTAAGGCTTCTTTTGCAGAAATAAATGAAAACTTATTTAAGTTGTCAGTTACCGCTTGATATTCTTTCCAGTTTTGAATTTTTCCTTTTGAATTTTCTACTAAAGGAATAACTGAACTATGTTTTGTAACCACACTCATTTTTGGCTGTTGACTTTCTTTTACCTGCGTAGAAGAGGTGTTCTTACAAGAGAAAAATAAAACAAAAAAGAAGATAGTATAATACTTATTCATGGTCGTAAAAATGAGCCTAAAAATACACTTTTATAATTTAAAGAATTGTTCATTAAAACAGATATAATAAATAATCAATAATTGTTGATATTCTTTTTTGTGGATACTTTAATTATGTACTTTTGTTTTAGTAATTTTTTGAAGATACACAAATGAGCGAAACCATTTTAATTATTGGAGCTTGCGGGCAAATTGGAACAGAATTAACCCAAAAACTAAGAGACGTTTACGGTGCTACTAATGTAATAGCATCAGATATTAGAGAAGGAAAAGAAGAATTGATGCAGTCTGGACCTTTCGAGATTTTAGATGCTACTGATAAACAAGGTATTTTAGAAGTTGTTCAAAAATATAAAGTGACTCAAGTATACTTAATGGCAGCAATGTTATCTGCAACTGCAGAAAAATATCCGCATAAAGCTTGGGACTTAAATATGGGTTCTTTACTTGGAGTATTAGATTTAGCAAAAGAAAAACATATCAAACAAGTATATTGGCCAAGTTCTATTGCTTCTTTCGGACCAACGTCTCCTAAAATAAATACGCCACAACAAACAATAATGGAACCTACAACAGTGTACGGAATAAGTAAGCTTGCAGGTGAACATTGGTGTAACTATTACCATGAAAAATATGGTGTAGATGTAAGAAGTATTCGATATCCAGGAATTATTAGTTGGAAAACAAAACCAGGCGGAGGGACCACAGATTACGCAGTAGATATTTATTTTCAGGCTACTGAGAAAAAATCATATGAATGTTTTTTATCAGAAAACACACGTTTACCAATGATGTATATGCAAGATGCTGTAAATGCAACCTTGCAAATTATGCAAGCAGACGCATCTACTATTAAAACAAGAACGTCATATAATTTAGCAGCAATTAGTTTTACGCCAGAAGAAATGGCTGCAGAAATTAAAAAACATATTCCAGAATTTGAAATCTCATATGATACAGATTTTAGACAAGAAATTGCAGATAGCTGGCCTCAAGTTATTGATGATTCTAAAGCAAGAAAAGATTGGAATTGGAAACACGAATTTGATTTAAGTCTAATGACAGCAGATATGTTAGAGAACTTGAAATAAGTTATATACAAGCTAAAATAAAAACCCTACATAGAAATATGTAGGGTTTTTATTTGTTGATAAATATCATGTTCTAAGAATAAAATCACCTGTATTTTTGTCTACGATTACCAAATGTAAGTTTTGGAATTAGGTACGTCTAAAAACACAGATTTAGAAGATTATGAAAGATTTAATTAAAGACAGTTTAACAAAAAGTACTTCTTATAGTACGTATAGAAAATTGGTTAGTGATTTACTTGAAAACGGAAAATCTACAGGCCCAAATCAATCTGCAGATTTATTAAATTATAGTTTGCTAAACGATAAACGCATGAGTAGGTTGGATAAAAAGACATCTTTAACTGATGCTACTATCTCTGCTTTAAAAAGTACAGAAACTGAACAAACATGGTTGCTAATTACAGAAGGTTGGTGTGGTGATGCTGCACAAATTGCTCCAGTAATTAATAAGATGAGTTTAGAAAGTGATAAGGTGAATTTTAAAGTTGTTTTACGTGATGAAAATGAAGATTTGATGAATCAGTTCTTAACAAATGGAAGTAAGTCTATACCCAAATTAGTAGTGCTAAATGAAAAGGATGAAGTAATTTCTTCTTGGGGACCAAGACCTTCAGTAGCAACAACAATGGTAAATGATTATAAAGCAGCAAATGGTGGTTTAGATGCCGATTTTAAAAGAGATTTACAAATTTGGTATAACAAGAACAAAGGCGAAAATATTCAAGAAGATTTAGTTGCTTTTTTAGAGAGATAAATAAAACCAAGTATATTTAAAAAGTCCATTTACAGAATTTGTAAATGGACTTTTTTGTTTGTTAATGTTTTGCTATTTTTTTTACAGTCGGGTAATTTGAGATTTATAATACTTAAGTTAGCGTATTAATTACCAGCAATTAAGGTAATAACTCAAAAAAAAACAGTATGAAAACTAGTACTTCTCAATCCAATTGGTCACCAGTTAAAAAAATTACTTTTAGACTTATTTTTATTTATTTTTCGCTTTTTATCATCGTAGAGAACAATGGAGCTTATCCATTTATGCAATTTTTTATGACCAAACCTACGCAATGGTTACATCAATTTATACCATGGTTTGGTGAGCATTTTTTAAATATTTCATATACTATTAGAGTTGGCCCAAATGGAAGTGGAGATACAACCTATGATTATGTTCTTATTTTCGTCTGTTTTGTAATTGGTATTTTAGGAACAGTGATTTGGTCTTTTCTAGACAGAAAAAGAACTAATTACTCTAAATTATATTATTGGTTCACCGTTGCCATTCGTTTTTATGTAGGTTTAATGCTTATTAATTACGGACTTGTTAAGGTTGTGAAATTACAATTTCCGTATCCAAGTTTTAGTAGACTATTGGAAGCATATGGAGATTCATCACCAATGGGAATTGCTTGGGCTTTCTTAGGGTTCTCTAAAGGCTATAATATGTTTATGGGAATTGCAGAGGTGTTAGCAGGATTGTTATTGTTTAGAAGAACAATGACTGTTGGGGCTATTATTACATTAATGGCAGCAATGAATGTAATGGCTGTTAATTATTTTTACGATGTGCCAGTTAAAATTCTATCAACTCATTTGGTATTGATGACCTTGATTTTACTTTCAAGAAATATACAGCAATTATTGCTTTTCTTTTTCACCAATAAAAGTGTTCAATTGTCACTTATAAAAAGACCAGCCTTTTCTTCTAAAAAAATGAATAAAGGATTGAATATTGTTAAGTTTCTGTTTCTAGGTTTTGTTTTTATCTCTGGAATAAATGGGATTCAAAGAAGTAATAAAATCTATGGTGAAGCAGCTCCAAAACCACCAATGTATGGATTGTATAAAGTGCTAGATGTATCTGTAAATAATGACAGTTTACACAAATTATCAACGGTTGATCCAAGATGGGAGTATCTAGCGATAGAAAGAGTTGGGAGTGTTCAGGTTTTTAAAAAAGACAAGGAAAAATCATATTATAGATCAGAATTTGACACTATTAAAAAGAATCTAAAGCTTATGAATTATCGAGATTCTACGGTAGTGTTTTCATTAGACTATACAAAAAAAGGCACCCGTTTTATTTTTAAAACGGAGCGTGTTACATTTGAAACAGAAAGACTTACTAAAGATGATTTCTTATTAATGAATAGAGGTTTTAACTGGATTAATGAACGTCCATATAACAGATAACTTTGTAGTAAGAAAGGCGGTGGTTTTGTCATATATTTGCAGCGTTAAACAATATATATGATAGTAGATTATAGTGCATTGCCAGAAACAGCTAAAGTTTGGGTATATCCATCAAATAGAAAATTTTACGATACAGAAATTGACGGAATTCATGAGAAGATAAAAACCTTCTTAGAGAGCTGGAAAGCAGATGACGAAAACTTTAAAGTTTCTTATAAGTTTCTTTACAATCGTTTTATTGTTTTCTTTGCAGATGATAGTGTTACGCCATTAGAAATTTCTGAAATTGACGCATCTGTTCTTTTCATATTGCAACTGCAAGAAGAGTATGCGGTTAATTTGTTAGACAAAATGAATGTATGCTTTAAGCAAGGTGAATATGTACAATACAAAGATTTAAAAGATTTTAAAAAATTGCTTAAAAACAAAGCGGTAACAGGAAAATCGATTGTATTTGACAACTTAATTACTACCAAAGAAGAGTTTGATAACTTTTGGGAAGGGCCAATTTCTGAAAGTTGGTATGGACGTTTTATAAAATAGATTTTTAAAAATGAAAAGAACAACACAAATAGTATTCGTTATTTTAGTGCTTATAGGAAGCTTTCAAGTGCAAAGTCAAGTTTCAACCGTTATGTCGTTTAATATTAGATATGACAATAAAAATGATAAGGAAAATTGGTGGCATCATAGAAAAGAAGAAGTTGTTCAATTTATAACAAAGTACCATCCCGATTTTTTAGGAATTCAAGAAGGATTATATGATCAAGTGGTGTTTATTCAGCAAAATTTAAAAGAGTATAATTATATAGGTTTTGGTAGAGATGATGGTTATAAAAAAGGGGAATTTACAGCTATTTATTATGACACAACCAAATTTGAGTTGATTAAAAGTACTACTTTTTGGTTGTCAGAAAAACCAGATGTTGTTTCTGTAGGTTGGGATGCATCCATGGAAAGAATTTGTACCTATGGAAAGTTTAAGAATATAAAAACAAACAAATTTATTCATGTTTTTAACGCACATTTTGATCATATTGGTGTACAATCTCAAGAAATGTCTGCAAAAGTAATTTTATCAAAAATAAAAGAATATTGTGAAGATGATGCTCCAATAGTAGTACTGGGAGATTTTAATTGTAGTCCTTTAAGCACTCCAATTCAAGTATTAAAAAGTAGGCTTTCAGATGGGCAAAAAATATCTAAAACAAAACCAAAAGGACCTGTAGGGACATTTAATCGTTTTGATGTAGATGTTGTTCCGGTTAAAAGAATTGATTACATCTTTACCTCAAATGTAGCGGTAAAAGCATATGCTCATCTTGATGATAAGAGAAGTAATAACTTGTGGATTTCTGATCATTTACCAGTATTGATAAAAATAAAAAGTATTAAAACAAAGTAAACCCAATTCCCAACGATACACTGTCTAGATTGCCATCTTTAAAGTTGTCAATTCTTTTTCTGTGAAAATCCAATCTAAAAACCACATTGGTTTTTGTATCGCTATTATTTCCTTGCAAACCAATTCCAAATCCGTGGTATTTTCCTTTTTCAAAATTAGAAGATGGTTTCCATAAGTTTCCGTAACTACCATTTATAAAGATTTTAAATTCTTCATTGTTAATTACATTGAACTGTAGGTTTCCGTACGCAGGAATTGCTTGAATTCTAAAACGAGTATGAAAATCCAATCCAAAATTGATACTAGCTTCTACTTGCTTATTAAAACGAAATCCAAATCCAGAACGAATAAATATGGCAGAGAAATCTAACATGTTTTCACCATCATCTGGCTCAAAAAGCACATAGTTTTCATTCAAGGCAAAAGTAGCATGCAGGTTTGTTGTAAAAAAAGTACCTCTCTCTTTTGATTGAGAATTTGCGGATATGCTGGTAAAAATAAGAACTGAAAGTAATAGTTTTTTCATAAAATGATTTTTTGCTTCTTCAAACAAAACAAAAACTATTCCACTTCTAAATTTTTTATAAAATCATCAATAGAAGTTGCATTGTCTACAGAGTAATTTCCAATTTTTGTTCTTCGCAGTGAAGATAAATGTCCACCAGAATTCAATGCTTTTCCAAAGTCAAAAGCGAGAGAACGAATGTAGGTTCCCTTGCTACAAACAACTCTAAAATCAATATTGTTTCCATCAATATTGGTGATTTCAAATTCGTTGATGGTAATTTCTCTTGTTGGAATATCTACAGTTTCTCCTTTTCTGGCAATTTCGTATAAACGCACTCCGTCTTTTTTTAGAGCAGAAAAAATAGGTGGTCGTTGCTGAATGGTTCCAATAAATTGTTCTGTAGTTTTATGAATTAATGCATCAGTAATATGATCTGTAGCAAAGGTTTCGTTTACCTCAGATTCTAAATCATAACTTGGTGTAGTTGCGCCAATAGTAAAGGTACCTGTATATTCTTTTACTTGACCTTGGTATTCATTTATGCTTTTGGTTTGTTTACCAGTACAGATAATTAGCAAACCTGTTGCTAATGGGTCTAAAGTACCAGCATGACCCACTTTAATTTTCTTAATATTAAAGCGTTGTCTAATATGCCAACGAAGTTTATTAACCGCTTGAAAAGAAGTCCATTCTAAAGGTTTATCAATTAGTAAAACTTGTCCGTTTTTGTAATCTTCTGCTGTCATTTTTTTTAGAGACTTAATTCATTAAAGAATACCCAATAGCAATTACACCAACAATAGCGCAATAGATGGCGAAATATGATAATTTGCTTTTCCTTACGAGTGTAATCATCCAAGTACAGGCTAATAGGCCGGCAACGAATGCCGCGATAAAACCTGCAGACATAGGTAAAACATCAGCATTAGAAAAACTGATTTCTCCACCCATAATATCTTTTGCAACCTTTCCGAAAATTAATGGAACGACCATTAAAAAAGAAAAACGAGCTGCTTTAGATCTGTCAACACCTAATAAAACAGAGACAGAAATTGTTGCTCCAGATCTTGAAATTCCTGGCAACATTGCAATGGCTTGTGAAATACCAATAAGTACAGCGCTACCAAAAGTTACCTTTTTGTCTGTATTTTTAGCTTTATCAGCCAATAATAACAGCACTGCTGTAACTAATAACATGGCGCCAACTAATAAGGTTTTTCCTCCAAAAAAAGATTCTAATTGCTCTTCAAAAAGGAGTCCAACGATTACAGCTGGAAACATAGAAGCAATAATTTTCAAAGAGAATTGTGTTTGTTCATTCCATTTAAATTGGAACAATCCTTTGAAAATTTCTAGCACTTCTTTTCTGAAAATTACCAGTGTACTTAATGCTGTTGCAAAGTGTAAAACCACTGTAAAAGTTAAGCTTTCTTCGGGTACAGATGTATCTCCTAAAATTGTTTTTGCTAATTCTAAATGCCCGCTAGAAGAAACAGGTAAAAATTCTGTTAGTCCTTGAATAATTCCAAGAACAATTGCTTCGATAAAATCCATTCTTATTTTTTAGGGCTTGCTAAAATTGCATAAATTTCAATTGCTAATCCGATGATAACCAAGGTTGGTGCTAAACGAATTCTTCTCCAATTGTAGATTTCTGGATTAAACACGTTTGGGTCATCACTTCCGCCACCAGCCATTAAGATAAATCCTAAAGCAATAACAGCAATACCAATTAACATAATCATGTAGTTTCTTTTACCAAAAAGAAACGCAGCTTTTGGATTGTCTTTTTTCTTACTCATATTAATAGTATAATTCGTCTGTTTGTAAATTTAAAAATCGTTGTGTAGCAAAATAAGTACTTAACCAGGTAATTAAAAAAGCCACAACTACTATTCCGCCAAATAAATAACTAAGCAAGGCATAATCATTTAGTAATTGCAATTCTGGAATGTGTTTATTGGTGTAGTAAATAACAGTTGCTAGGCCAATTAACGCGATAAAAGAACCAACGATTCCCAATCTAATTCCTTGTAAAATAAATGGTCTTCTTATAAAGCTTTTTGTAGCTCCTACCATTTGCATAGTTTTGATATTAAACCTTTTTGAATACACAGAAAGTCGTAGTGAGCTATTGATTAGCAAGATTGAAATCAATCCGAAAAAAGCACTAATCACTAGCAGCCAAAAACTTATTTGCTGAATGTTCTTTGTTAAAAACTGAATCAATGGCTTATCGAAAGAAACTTCAGAAACAAACGCATTTTTCTGAAAACGTGTTTCAATTTCTGTCATTTTTTCTAGGGTAACATATTCGGCTTTTAAGTAGAGGTCAATTCCGTTTTTTAAAGGATTGGTTCCTAGAAACTGTATAAAATCTTCTCCTAAATCTTTACTGTGTGTTTTTGCAGCTTCTTCTTTTGAGATGTACACAATCTCTTTTGTGAATTTTTCTTTTAAAAGAGAAGCTCTTAGATCTTCAATGTTTTTTTTACTGATGTCATCTTTTAAAAATAAGGTGATTGCTGTTTTCTCCTTAAAATGATTCGAAACACTTGTGGATTTTAGTAAAATCAACCCTAAAACACCCACCATAAATAATACCAAAGAGATACTTACAACAACAGAAAAGTATGAAGAACGCAATCTGCGTTTTTGATATTTATCGAAAGATTTAGACATAAGAATAAAATGATAACTAGCTCGCAAGATAATAATTAGAAAACAGTTGACAGTAACAGTTGGCAGTATTTTAACTAATCAATTTCTTGACAGAGCTCAATCAATACGCCATTGGTAGATTTAGGATGTAAAAAGGCAACTAATTTATTATCAGCACCCAATTTAGGTACATCATTTAAAACGATAAAACCTTCAGCTTTTAAGCGAGAAATTTCGGCTTTAATATCGGTAACAGCAAAAGCAATATGATGAACTCCTTCTCCCTTTTTCTCAATAAATTTAGCAATTGGACTGTCTGGATTTGTTGCTTCTAACAGCTCTATTTTATTAGGGCCAACATCAAAAAAAGAGGTTTTTACGCCTTCGCTTTTTACCTCTTCAACTTTATAATGTGGTTTTCCAAAAAGTGCGGCAAACAATTCATTTGATTTTTCTAAATCTTTTACAGCAATTCCAATATGTTCAATTTTATTCATCCTATCGTTTTCTATCAATCAAAAATAAACATTCTTTTGGGAATTATGCGTAAATTTGCAGCATGGAAGAAACAAATAGACAGAAAAAGATAGCTGGCGTATTACAGAAAGACTTAGTAGATGTTCTACAAAAGGCGGCTCAAGACGGAATGAAAGGGACAATTATTTCAGTTTCTAAAGTAACAGTAACTACAGATTTGAGTATTGCAAAAGTATATTTGAGTGTTTTTCCATCAGAAAAAAGAGACGAATTAGTAAAAGGAATTCAGTCTAATACCTCATTAATTAGACACGAAATGGCTAAACGTACGAGACATCAGTTGCGTAGAATGCCAGAATTGGCTTTTTTTGGTGATGATTCTTTGGATTATATAGACGAGATTGATAAGTCTTTAAGAGGAGAAGATGAAAACCCAATTAAAAACCCTGATGTATTACCAAAACGTCAAAAACGTTAATTTGTTTGCTTCTCCAGTTTTATTACAGTTAGTTTGTATTGATATGATACAAAAACTGTGAATTTTCCTTTTTACATAGCCAAGAGATATTTATTCGCTAAAAGCGGAAACAATACGATTAATATTATTACCATTATCGCTTCGTTTGGAGTAATAGTTGGCTCTTTGGCATTGTTTATTATCTTATCAGGATTTTCTGGGTTTAAAACATTTACAAACGGAATGTTGGATTTTTCAGACCCAGACATAAAAATTACTGCTAACAAAGGAAAATCATTTCTATTGACCGATTCAATTATTAGCACTCTAAAAGAAAGTGCAGACATTGAAGCGCATGCTGAGGTTGTAGAAGAGCGCACTTTTTTGCAATACAAACAAAGAGATCATATTGCATTTATTAAAGGAGTTGGAAACAATTATATGTCAATTACCAGGGTAGATTCTACCTTGTCTGTTGGGCAATGGTTAGACCCTAATTTTATCAATACAGGAGTTGTTGGTATTGGAATTGCTGATAAATTATCGCTTAGTATTTTTAGTTTTGGAGAGCCACTACAAGTTAAAATTCCGAAGCCAGGAAAAGGATTGATCTTAAGTCAATCATCAGCATTTAATGCTGCAAACATTCAAGTTACTGGAGTCTATACTGGATTGGAAGAGTTTGCAAATAAATATGTTTTTGTAGATATACAATTGGCAAGAAGACTACTGAATTTTAAGCAAAATCAAGTTACATCTATAGAATTGAAATTAAAAGAGAATGTAAATCATGATGCTTTTTCTGTCGCTCTACAACAGCAATTAGGAGCAAATTTTAAGGTGCAAACAAGAACTCAATTTAATGCGCTAACATATAAAGTATTAAATACAGAACGACTGATTTCATACTTCATTTTTACATTGATCATTATCATTGCTTTATTTAATGTAATTGGTGCTATCATTATGATGATTATCGACAAAAAACAAAACCTAAAAACACTATTTAATCTTGGAGTAACTATCAAAGAGATTAAAAGAATATTTGTACTTCAAGGTTTTTTATTAACCATCTTTGGCTTAGCAATTGGATTATTACTTGGCGTTATTTTAGTTTTTTTACAAAAAGAATTTTCCTTTTTTATGATTACTCAAACCATTCCGTATCCGGTAGAATTTAGAGTTTTCAACTTGTTAAGCGTTGCTGTTACAATTACTGTTTTAGGGTTTATTGCTTCAAAAATTGCAAGTAGCAGAATTTCTGCTAACTTTATTGAAAAATAAAGAAATGAAAAAGAGAGTATTATTGCTGCTATTTATAGCAGTTACTAACTTGCTTAGTGCTCAATATCATAATAAAAAATTACACAAAATTTTCGATTCTGGAGCATTTGAAATTAGCATTCCTAATGAATGGAAAGAAATAACTCCAACGTATCCATATTATTGGGTAAAAGAATTTAAACTCAAAGACTCTTCATTTAATAGTTATTTCAAAATAGCACAGTATAGGATTAAAGATTCCAAAAATAATAGCCTAGAAGATATTGTTAGAAATAAAGTAGAAAGATATAAGAAGTCTAAGCACAGGGAGTTTAGTTTCGCTATTGAGAAAAAGAATATTAATAGTCATTTGGTCTTAAAAACAACATCTTGGAGGAAATGGTACAAGAAAAGATCAAAAATAAAACACACGACAGAATTTCTTAAAAAAGGTGATGACCTATATGTGTTTTGGTATGTAGACAGTACAAAGACTTCCGTTAAATTTGAAAATCAAATAAATAGAGTAATCTCTTCTTTAAAAAGAATAAAAAGTTTTAATAAAGGGCCATATATAAGAATATATAAAAGGTCCGGTTTTCAAGTTAGCTTTATGAGTGATTGGAAAGCAGGGAAGATAAAGGGTAAAAGTATAATAAACTCAATATTGTTTAATGATGTGCAGCATAATGATACACCAGCATTTTCTGTTGAATCTGAATATTTTGTTTTAAAAAATGATATGTCATTAAAAGAGTTAGAATCATTAATTATTTACAAAGACGAATGGTTAAAAAATTATATTGAATTAAAAAGTAGAGTTACTGAAGAATTTATAGAATTCACTGGGATTTGGAAGAGTAATATTCCAGGCGGTAGGAAGAAAATTATAAGGTATTTTAAAAATAAAACAAAAATAGTTAAAGTAACTTATAGTAACAACACTCGATATTTTAATAAATACACCAAAGAAAGAAAGTTGTTTTTTGGAAGTTTTAAACTTAATAACGAATTATGAAAAAGGTGATTTATTGTTTGTTTTTGTTACAGATTGTTGGCTGTACAGCAATTAAGAACTTAAAAAAAGTTAAAATTGTTTCAAATGAGCAACAAGTATTTTCTGATAGTATTTCATTAGTAAAAGCTTACAAAACATACACTTTAAAAATACCCAAGTATTGGTATTCATACAAAGAGGTTCATGGACACATTATGCATTCTCCAAAAGTGATTCGAGATAGAAATAAGAACTATTATATAAATAATTTCTTAGCAATTGAGTATACTTCTAAAGGTTGTAAAGCCTCAAGTCTTCAAATGTTTCTAGAGTGTTTTGATAAACAGCAAGAGCAGAACTTTACGAATTATAATTACATACTAAAGAAACTACATCATGAAAAGTATGGAGAATATTATGTTGTAAAACAGGGAAGTTTTTTTGGAGGGAAAAAATGGCCAGTTACTACAATCAATATCTTATATCATTATAAAAATAGAAATTTCAGATTAAGTTATACTTCTGAGAATAAATACTATGAAGAGTTTATAAAAGATGTAGAAGGAATAATTAGTTCTTTTACAATAAAAGATACTAACTAAAATCTGGAATTTCAGTATTTCCAAATTTATGTAAGACTTCATCAAATGCTGCAAATACATCTTTTGCATCATCAGAAGTCACCATTTTCATTCTATATTCTTTAAAATGCGGAATCCCTTTAAAGTAATTGGTATAATGTCTTCTGGTTTCAAAAACACCTAATACAGGACCTTTCCAGTCTATAGCCATTTGTAAATGACGTCTTGCAATTTCTACCCGTTCTGCAATACTAGGCGCTGCTAAATGCTCACCAGTTTCGAAAAAGTGTTTTACCTGTTTAAAAAACCAAGGAGAACCAATAGAAGCTCTACCAATCATTGCGCCATCTAATCCATAAACATCACGCATTTCCATGGCTTTTTCTGGAGTAGTTATATCTCCATTTCCAAAAACAGGAATGTGCATTCGTTGGTTGTTTTTTACATCTGCAATTGGTTTCCAATCGGCATCACCTTTGTACATCTGAGCACGTGTTCTACCATGAATAGAAATAGCTGCACAACCAACATCTTGCAAACGTTCTGCAACTTCTACAATTCTAATAGAATCATGATCCCAACCTAAACGCGTTTTTACAGTAATTGGTAAATCGGTGTGTTTTACCATCGCTTCGGTAAGTTTTACCATTAAGTCGATGTCTTTTAGTATTCCTGCTCCAGCTCCTTTAGAAACTACTTTTTTAACAGGACATCCAAAATTGATATCGATAATATCTGGATTCGATTTTTCTACAATCTCAACCGTTTTTAACATGGAATTTAAATTGGCGCCAAAAATCTGAATTCCAACTGGGCGCTCTTTTTCATAGATGTCCAACTTCATAACACTTTTTGCAGCATCACGAATCAAGCCTTCAGAAGAAATGAATTCTGTATATACAACATCAGCGCCCTGCTCTTTACATAAAGCTCTAAAAGGTGGGTCACTCACATCTTCCATCGGCGCTAATAAAAGCGGAAAATCTGGAAGTTCTATATTGCCAATTTTTACCATGCTGCAAAAATACTTATTTTCTGTGAAAAAAAAGACCTGTTAAGATTTTATCCTAACAGGTCAAATAAAATGTCTCTTATGTGCTTTTAAAACTGAATATCAGCTGTTACTTCTTTCCCTTTTCTTGTTACAACTACAGTTGTTTTATCACCTTTTTTGAATACGGCTAAGGCCTTCATATAACTCATCATATCAGTTACTTTTTTGTCACCTAATTGAATAACAATATCTCCTTTCTTTAATCCAGCTTTTTGTGCAGGCTTGTCTTCAGAAATTCCATCTACTCGCATTCCTTTTCCGTCAAACATATAATCAGGAATTACACCTAAGCCAACTTTAAAACGAACTTGTTCTTTTTCGCTTTTGGTTTTTCTAAAGGCTAATTTCCCATTGTCATTTAAATCAGAAATAATGTTAAAAATATAGTTAGAAACCAGTTCCATTCCTTCGTAATTTAAGGTTTCTGTATCATCACTTGGTTTGTGATAATCTCCATGTTGCCCTGTAAAGAAATGTAATACAGGCATGTCTCCTAAGTAGAAACTTGTATGATCGCTTGGTCCAACTCCAGATTCTTTCTGAATCAATTTGAAATTGTCATTATGAGATTTTAAAACTTGTTTAAAAATTGGCGAAGTTCCTGTTCCGTAAACAGCCAATGCGCTATCTTTTAATCTACCAACCATGTCCATATTAATCATATACGAAACAGCTTTGGTGTCTATTGTTGGGTTTTTTACAAAATAATTAGAACCTAATAAACCCATTTCTTCACCAGAAAAAGCCATAAATAAATAGTTGTTATTTGTGTTTTTCTCCTTTAGTTTGCTAATTAAATTCAGCATTACTGCAACACCACTTGCATTATCGTCTGCGCCATTATGAATTGCCTTGATAGAATCTCTATACAAAGAGCCATCGCCACCATATCCTAAATGATCAAAATGTGCTCCAATAACTACTGTATTTTCTGCTTTGTTATCTAAAAAACCAATCACATTTCTACCAGTGATAGTTCCATCAGCATTTTCTGTGAATTTCACTTCTTCATGCGGATTTGTTTTTGGCTTAAACGTAAAGTCTTGATAAAAACCATTGGTACCTTTACCTGTTAAGCCTAAATCTTTAAAACGATTTTGAATGTATTCTGCCGCTTTAAGTTCTCCAGGAGTTCCGGTTTGTCTTCCTTCTAATTTATCGTCAGCCAAAAAAGAAACATCTTCTTTGATTTTGTTTTCTGGTGTGTGTACTTTGTTACACGATATGGCTACTAATAAAAAAAGTGTGAATATGATGTTTTTCATGGTATTAACTATTATTTTTGTTAAAAATAGCTAATAATTATTAGTTGTAGAATTAAATTTATAAATAATGAGAATCAGAGTTTTATATCTTGTTGTAGTTGCTTTAGTAGTAGTTTCTTGTAAGAATGGAAAATCAGATGCAAAATCTGGCGCAACCAAAAAATGGGTAAATACATTAATCTATCCAGAAGAGGTTCATTTTAAATCGATGCAACAAATTACGTTTGGAGGTGATAACGCTGAAGCTTACTGGAGCTTTGATGACAAACAAATTATATTTCAATCGAATAATAAAAATTGGGGAGTTGACTGTGATCAAATGTTCTTAATGAATGTTGGAGAAACTTTTAAAGACTCAAAACCACCAATGATAAGTACTGGCTTAGGAAGAACAACCTGTGCTTATTTTTTACCAGGAAATAAAACATATGTCTATGGATCTACACATTTAGGAGGAAAAGAATGTCCACCTGCACCTTTGCGAAGAGAAGGAAAATATGTGTGGCCAATTTATGAAAGCTACGATATTTTTGTGTCAGATTTAAAAGGAAATATTACCAAACAATTAACTACAGAGCCAGGTTATGATGCAGAAGCAACCGTTTCTCCAAAAGGGGATAAAATTGTGTTTACTTCTATGAGAACTGGAGATTTAGAATTGTTTACCATGAATATTGATGGAACTGATGTAAAACAGATTACCTCTGAATTAGGGTATGATGGAGGCGCGTTTTTCTCTCCAGATGGAACTAAATTAATTTTTCGTTCTTCAAGACCTAAAACTGAAGCAGAAATTAAAGAATATAAAGATTTATTAAAAGAAGGATTGGTACAACCAACTGAAATGGAATTATACATTTGTAATGCAGATGGTTCTGATTTAAAGCAATTAACCGATTTAGGAAGTGCTAATTGGAGTCCATTTTTTCATCCTTCAGGAAAGAAAATTTTATTCTCTTCTAACTTTGAAGCAGAAAGAGGGTTCCCATTTAATTTATACATGATTGATATTGATGGAAAAAATCTAGAAAGAGTTACGCATGGAGAAACATTTGATGCATTTCCGGTGTTTTCTAACGATGGTAAAAAATTGATCTTTTCATCAAACAGGAACAATGGAGGCGGACATGATACAAACTTGTTTATTGCTGAATGGCAAGACTAGGCAACTCAGTTGCTTTTTGTTTTACTTAGCGTAGTATTTAGCGTATATTTGCGCACTATTTTAGAAATTAAATTTAACAAATGAAGAAAATTAGAAACTTTTGCATCATCGCACATATCGATCACGGTAAAAGTACATTGGCAGATAGATTGTTAGATTTTACTGGCGCTGTAACAGATCGCGAGAAGAAAAATCAGTTATTAGATACTATGGATTTAGAGCGTGAGCGTGGTATTACCATCAAATCGCATGCAATCCAAATGGAGTATACTTATAAGGGAGAAGAATATATTTTAAACTTAATTGACACTCCAGGTCACGTAGATTTCTCATATGAAGTTTCTCGTTCAATCGCTGCTTGTGAAGGCGCATTGTTAATTGTAGATGCTGCACAGAGTATTCAAGCGCAAACCATCTCTAATTTATATTTAGCGTTGGAGAATGATTTAGAGATCATTCCTATTTTGAATAAAGTAGATCTACCTTCTGCAAATCCAGAAGAAGTTACTGATGATATTGTAGATTTATTAGGATGTGATGCTGAAGAGGTAATTCACGCTAGTGGAAAAACAGGTTTTGGAGTAGGAGATATTTTAGAAGCAGTTATCGAAAGAATTCCACACCCAGAAGGAGATCCAGATGCACCATTACAAGCCTTAATTTTTGACTCTGTTTACAATTCGTATCGTGGAATTGAAACGTATTTTAGAGTTTTTAACGGAGAAATAAAAAAAGGACAACGTATTAAATTCATGGCAACTAATAATGAATATTTTGCGGATGAAGTTGGTACTTTAAAGTTAGAACAAGTTGTTAGGAAATCTGTAAAAGCAGGTGATGTTGGGTATTTAATTACAGGAATTAAAACAGCAAAAGAAGTAAAAGTAGGAGATACAATTACAGATGCAGCAAACCCTACTACAGAAAATATTGATGGTTTCGAAGATGTAAAACCAATGGTTTTTGCAGGGATTTATCCTGTTGATACCGAAGATTATGAAGAGTTACGTTATTCAATGGAAAAATTGCAATTGAATGATGCTTCACTAGTATTTGCTCCAGAGAGTTCTGCCGCATTAGGTTTTGGTTTTCGATGTGGATTCTTAGGAATGTTACACATGGAAATTATTCAAGAACGTTTAGAACGTGAGTTTAATATGACTGTAATTACTACAGTTCCTAACGTTTCTTACCATGCATATACCAAGAAGAATCCAGAAGAAATTTTAATATTAAATAACCCTACAGATTTACCAGATCCATCTCGTTTAGATAGAGTAGAAGAACCTTTTATTAAAGCTTCTATTATTACAAAGTCAGATTTTGTTGGCCAAGTAATGAGTTTATGTATTGAAAAACGTGGACAAATTACAAATCAAACGTATTTAACTACTGAGCGTGTTGAATTAACTTTTGAAATGCCTTTAGCAGAAATAGTTTTCGATTTTTATGATCGTTTAAAAACGGTTTCTAAAGGATATGCTTCTTTTGATTATCATCCAATCGGAATGAGAGAGTCGAAATTGGTAAGAGTAGATATTTTATTAAACGGAGACCCTGTAGATGCACTTTCTGCTTTATTACACGCAGATAATGCCTATTCAATTGGTAAGAGAATAGTAGAGAAATTAAAAGAATTATTACCAAGACAACAGTTTGATATTCCTATTCAGGCTGCAATTGGAGCAAAAATTATAGCAAGAGAAACAACCAAAGCATTGCGTAAAGATGTAACTGCAAAATGTTATGGTGGAGATATTTCTAGAAAGCGTAAATTATTAGAAAAACAGAAAAAAGGAAAGAAGCGTATGCGTCAAGTTGGTAATGTAGAAATTCCACAAGAAGCATTTATGGCGGTTTTAAAGTTGAATGATTAATTAACTTGTCCTTATTAGTATATAAAACGCTTTCAAATTTTGGAAGCGTTTTTTTGTGAGACTAATTCAAATATTAGTAATAAATTTACCCAATCAAATTTTAAGTAAATGGCAAACCAACCTAATATATTGCTAATCTATACCGGAGGTACAATTGGAATGATCAAAGATTATGAAACCAATGCCTTAAAAGCATTTAATTTCGAAAAGTTGTTAGATCGAATTCCAGAATTGAGACAGCTAAACTGTAGTATAGATACCCATTCTTTTGAAGAGCCTATTGATTCTTCAAATATGAATACAGATTATTATGTAACAATTGCAGAAGTAATTGAGGAGAAATATTCGGAGTTTGATGGTTTTGTTATTCTAACAGGATCAGATACGATGTCTTATACATCATCTGCATTGAGCTTTATGTTAGAAGATTTGGCAAAACCAATCATATTTACAGGTTCGCAATTACCAATTGGCCATTTAAGAACTGATGCTAAAGAGAATCTAATTACTTCTATTGAAATTGCCTGTTCTAGAAAAAACAACCTACCAATAATTACAGAAGTTTGTTTGTATTTCGAATACAAATTATACAGAGCGAACAGAACAACGAAAATTAATACTGAGCGGTTTGAAGCCTTTGCTTCTATGAATTATCCGCCTTTGGTAGAAAGTGGTGTACATCTAGATTTTAATTTTGATTTATTACATCAACCTAAAGAGTATGATCAGAAATTAATTGTAAGAAAGTCATTAATTAGCGATGTTATTATTTTAAAGTTATTTCCAGGGATAACAGAAAAAGCGATCAAAGCTATTCTCGATATTCCTGATTTAAAAGGAGTAGTTCTGGAAACGTATGGATCAGGAAATGCACCAACATATCCTTGGTTTGTGAAATTATTAGAGAAATCAATACAAAATGGCACACATATTGTGAACGTTACACAATGTGTTGGAGGTAGCATCATATTTGGACATTATGAAACAAGTATTGAGTTAAAAAGAATTGGAGTAATAGATGGAAAAGATATTACTACAGAATCAGCTATCGCCAAATTAATGTATCTATTAGGAGAGGATATTCCTAAAAAAGAGTTTAAAAATTTATATGAAAAGCCATTGCGAGGAGAATTAGATTTTTGATGAGAAAAGCAAATTTTAATGCCATTTTAATAGCATAAACAAAACTTCATTATTAAATTAATATATAATTGAGTTAAATTTTACTTTTTAGGCATAAAAACCTTGTTTTTTTTTTAGAGATTCAACATTTTTTTGTTAATTGGCACTCTCAAACGGATAAAATTTGAAATTCACTGATTTTATGTGAAAGAATTGGTATTGATTTGGAGATTACAATCAATATATTTAAACGAGTTAACTATTAAAATTAATTTATAACGAAGATGAAAAAAGTATCAAACATCCTAACAGTAGCAGGGTTCATGTTTTTTGGAGCTATTCAATCAACTTTTGCTCAAGAAGTTGCTGAGTCAGAAACTTTCCACCAGGAATTAAAGAAACGTTTTATTGAAGGAGATCCTCAGTTTATGGGAATTGTATTAGTAGCCTTAATTTTAGGTTTAGCAATTGCTATTGAAAGAATTATCTATTTAAACATGGCAACGACAAATACTAAGAAGTTGATTGCTAATGTTGATGAAGCATTAAGCTCAGGTGGTGTAGAAGCTGCTAAAGAAGTTTGTAGAAACTCTAAAGGGCCAGTTGCATCTATCTTTTATCAAGGGTTAGACAGAATGGACGAAGGTGTTGAAGCTGCAGAAAAAGCTGTAGTTGGATACGGAGGAGTTCAGATGGGATTATTAGAGAAAAACGTATCATGGTTATCATTATTTATTGCATTAGCACCAATGTTAGGGTTCATGGGAACTGTAATTGGGATGATTAAAGCATTTGATATGATTGCAGTTGCAAATGATATTTCTCCAGGAGTAGTAGCAGTTGGTATTAAAGTAGCACTTTTAACTACTGTATTTGGATTAGTTGTAGCAATTATCTTACAAATTTTTTATAATTATATTGTTTCTAAAGTTGACAGTATCGTTAACAGTATGGAAGATGCTTCTATCTCTTTAATTGATTTATTAGTTAAATATAAAAAATAAGCAACATTATGAAAAGTAATAAATTATCAAAATATTTAAATATTTTTATCGCACTTATTGCTGTTGTTGGAGCTATTTTATTTATTAGAGTTTTTTTAGAAGATGTAACGGCAATTGAAACTGATGAAGCAATTCAAAATAGCGTCATCAGTCCAATTATATTTTTCTCTACTGCTTTATTATATTTAGCCGTAGGAACAACAGTATTGATGTCTGTTTTAGCGTTAGTTAAAAATCCTGAAAACTTAAAAAAGACTGCACTAGGAGTTGGAGTATTAGGTGTGATTTTAGTTTTAGCATATTTCACTGGAGATAGCGCAGCAGTTGCAGATCCACAAGGAAAAGTTCTCTTAGGTGGAGAAGAAGGTTCTTCTACTAACCAATGGGTAAGTACAGGTATCTGGTATAGTATGTTCTTAGGTGCAATAGCCGGAGCATTCTTTGTATACGATTTATTTAAAGGATTAATTAAATCTTAAACTATGGCAAGAAGAGAAACCCCAGAAATTAATGCAGGTTCTATGGCGGATATTGCCTTCTTGTTATTAATCTTTTTCCTTGTAACAACCACAATGGATGTGGATTCAGGTATTTCTAAGAAGTTATCTGAAAAACCACCAAAAGATTATGTACCACCTGTAATTAAAGAAAAAAATATATTTGAAGTTAATATCAATAGAAACAATGAACTGTTGGTTGAAGGCGAAACAATGAAAATTGGTGAGTTAACAGCAGCAGCGATAGAATTTATTGATAATGGTGGAGGAGATGGAAAAGTAATTGACGGTGTTTCTACTGGTTCATGTGACTATTGTAAAGGCGCAAGAAAAGCTACTTCTTCAGATCATCCAAATAAAGCAATTATTTCTGTTCAAAGTGATCGAGGTACTGAATATGGAGTGTACATTAAAGTTCAAAATGAATTATTAAGAGCGTATACAGAATTAAGGAATAGATTGGCTTTAGATAAATATAATGTTTCTTATGATGTACTTGAAAAACAGTATAAGAAAGATAGAGACAATGCAGATTTGAAGAGAAAGGTGGAAGATATTAAGACCAGTTATCCTCAAATTTTATCTGATGCAGAACCAACTTCTGCTAACTAATATTAAAAACAAGTATTATGTCTAAATTCGGAAAGAAGAAAAAACCAATGCCAGCTGTAAATACGGCTTCATTACCAGATATTGTTTTTATGTTATTGTTCTTTTTCATGGTAACAACTGTGATGAGAGAAACAGAATTAAAGATAGAAACTCCAAGCTTACCAAATGCAACAGAAGTGAAAAAACTGGAGCATAAAAGTTTAGTGAGTACAATTTATGTGGGTAAAGCTAAAGATACTAAATTAGGTACTGGTGATAAAATTCAATTGAATGACAAAATCGCTACAGCTGATGACATTCCAACTTTCATTTTTAATGAAAGAGCTCCTAAATCTGAAGAAGAGATTAAATATATGACCACTTCTATTAAAGCAGACGTAGAGTCAAGTGTTGGAACAATTACAGATATTAAATTAAAACTAAGAGATGTAAATGCTTTAAAATTAAGTTTATCGAGTCGTAAAATAGCTGAGATTAAACAGTAAAGTATTTATAGTAACTTTATATAAAAAGGGCAATCATATGATTGCCCTTTTTTTTATACAAAAAGAGTATCTTTAACGTTATAAGTATTGTACCTATATTCATGAAAAAAACAATTACCTTTTTTAGTTTAATAATCTCTTTAGCTCTTTATGCACAAAAAGATTCATTACAATTAGGAGATAAGTATCTCGAGGATCAATTGTATTTTGGTATTACCTATAACCAGCTATTTGATCAACCAAATGCCGTTATCGGCAGTGGCTTTTCGTATGGTATTAGTGCAGGCTATATCAGAGATGTCTCTCTGGTTAAAAGCGGTAAAATAGCCTTAGGAATTGGAATTGGTTTTGCTTTTGATTCCTTTAGTCATGGGTATAAAGTGTCAAATACTAGTAATTCAGTTGTAATTGACCTAGATTCAAATATAGCTACCAGAAGTCGATTGAAATTGCATTCATTAGAGTTTCCCTTTGAATTTAGATGGAGAACATCTGACGCTAATAAATATAGATTTTGGAGGGTTTATACAGGATTTAGGATTACCTATAACCTTAAGAATACCTTTGATTATGGAGCAAACACATATAGTAATATTGAACGATTTAATAAAGTTCAATACGGGTTAACTGCATCAGCAGGGTATTCTACATTCAACTTTAGTTTGTTTTACGGATTAACACCTTTATTTAAAAACGCTGTATTAGGAGAGCCGTCAATTGATACTAAGCAAATAAAACTTGGAATTTTGTTCTATATTTTATAGAAAAGCGTGAATTGTAACTTGCCCAATTAAGCCAATAAAAAAACCGAAATAGATTTCTAAAGGAGTGTGAGCTTTTAAATGCAATCTTGAACTTGCCAAAACGCCCGTTAGAATAATTAAAGCTATTGCAATTGGCAAAATAGAAATTGAATGAACACTGCCATAGATAAGAAAAAATGCGAGTGCACTACTCATTGACATGATATGTAAGCTTGATTTTATTTTAAAATAGAATAGAAAATAAATGATTAATAAGGCTACGTTTATCCCAAAAAATAACACACCTAATTCTCTGAATACAGGAATATTATATAACAAACTTCCCAGGGCATAAAAGATAATTACCATTATAAATAAAGGAATCTTTCTTTCCTTAATATTGCTAACTTTAAAATTAGTAATCAGGCCTAAAGCTTTTAATATTGTCAACGAAATTATAGGTAATATATAAGTTGTAAAAAAGACGATGCTAATTAATAGATATCGACGATTCTTATCTATTACATCTGGTGTTATTGATAAGAAAAGTAATACGCCAATTGTAGGAATTACGATTGGGTGCAATATTACCGATATGAATTTATGAAATTTCAAAAACTAGATTTCTTTACGTAATCGTGCTACAGGAATATCTAGTTGTTCTCTATACTTAGCAACAGTTCTTCTAGCTATTGGGTACCCTTTTTCTTTTAAAACAGCTGATAGTTTATCATCAGTTAGAGGTTTTAGTTTGTTTTCTTTACCAATTACTGTTTCAAGAATTTTTTTAATTTCTTTAGTTGAAACATCCTCTCCTTGATCGTTTTTCATAGATTCAGAAAAGAATTCTTTTATTAATTTTGTGCCATAAGGAGTAGATACATACTTGCTATTGGCAACTCTAGAAACGGTAGAAATATCCATTCCAATTTGTTCTGCAATGTCTTTTAAAATCATTGGCTTTAACTTGCGCTCATCACCAGTTAAAAAGTAATCATATTGATACTGCATAATGCAGTTCATAGTTACTAACAAGGTTTGTTGACGTTGTCTAATTGCATCAATAAACCATTTTGCAGCATCTAACTTTTGCTTAATAAACATCACGGCATCTTTCTGAGTTTTTGTTTTTTCTTTTGATTCTTGATAGCCTTTAAGCATGTTGTTATATTCCCTCGATACATGTAGTTCTGGAGCGTTTCTAGAGTTTAACGTTAAATCTAAATTACCATCAATAATTTTTATAGAAAAATCAGGAACTATCTGTTCTGCAATTTTATTATTCCCAGCGTAAGAACTTCCTGGTTTGGGGTTTAATTTGCTTATTTCTTTAATAATATCTTTTAGTTGTTCTTCAGAAACATCAAATTTCTCCATCAATTTTTTATAATGCTTCTTTACAAAATGATCAAAAGAGTTTTCTAAGATGTCAATAGCTAAGCTTCTTATTGGTAGCTTAGGTTTAGATTTTAATTGAATAATTAAACACTCTTTTAAATCTCTACTACCTACACCAATAGGATCTAAATTTTGTACTACTCTAGTTAATAATTCAACTACATTTTCTTCAGTTGTAAAAACATTTTGAGTAAAGGCTAAATCATCAACTAAATCTAAAATATTTCTTCTAATATAACCGCTATCATCAATGCTACCTACTAAAAATTCTGCAATTATTCTTTCTTCTTCATTAATCCGAAAAGTATTTAGTTGGTTTTTTAAAGATTGATGGAATGTTGTTCCGGCAGCATATGGAATATTTCTTTCTTCATCATCAGATGAATAATTATTTGCCTGTGTTTTGTAACTTGGAATTTCATCGTCACTTAAATATTCATCAATATTGATGTCTTCAGCTTCAATTTTTTCATTTCCAACATCTTCGTATTCATTAGCTAAAGAGTCATCAAATTCTGTTTCTTCTTTTTCTGTATCTAATGCTGGGTTTTCTTCTATTTCTTGTTTTAAACGCTCTTCAAAAGCTTGAGTAGGCAACTGTATTAACTTCATCAACTGTATTTGTTGAGGAGATAATTTTTGCAGTAACTTAAAATTTAAACTTTGTTTTAGCATTTAATATTTTTTGATAAAGGGATTAAAACTCTGCGTTTTGTGGTGTTCTTGGAAAAGGAATTACGTCTCTAATATTCCCCATTCCAGTTGCAAATTGAACCAAACGCTCAAAACCTAAACCAAAACCAGAATGCACTGCTGTACCAAATTTACGAGTATCTAAATACCACCATAATTCTTGTTCATCAATATCTAATGCCGCCATTTTTTCTTTCAAGACATCTAAACGTTCTTCACGCTGTGCTCCTCCAACGATTTCTCCAATACCTGGAAATAAAACATCCATTGCTCTTACAGTTTTTCCATCTTCGTTTAAACGCATATAAAATGCTTTAATGTTTGCTGGATAATCAAATAAAATCACAGGACATTTAAAGTGTTTTTCAACTAAGAAACGCTCATGTTCAGATTGTAAATCTACTCCCCATTCGTTAATTGGGTATTGAAATTTTTTCTTTTTGTTGGGCTTAGAATTACGTAGAATATCTATTGCTTCTGTATAACTAACTCTTTTAAAGTTGTTTTCTACAACAAAGTTTAACTTTTCTAATAAAGTCATGTCACTTCGTTGTACTTGAGGTTTTGTTTTTTCTTCGTCAGCAAAACGCTTGTCTAAAAAGGCTAAATCATCTTTACAATGTTCTAAAACATATTCTAAGACAGATTTGATAAAGTCTTCAGAAAGGTCCATGTTTCCATCTAAATCCATAAAAGCTACTTCTGGTTCAATCATCCAAAATTCGGCTAAATGACGTGTTGTATTTGAGTTCTCAGCTCTAAAAGTAGGGCCAAAAGTATATACTTTACCTAATGCCATTGCGTAGGTCTCTGCTTCTAATTGACCAGAAACAGTTAGGTTGGTTTCTTTACCAAAAAAATCTTGCTTAAAATCAATAGATCCATCTTCGTTTAATGGTGCTTTATTCGCTTCAAATGCAGAAACTCCAAACATTTCTCCAGCTCCTTCTGCATCAGATCCTGTAATGATTGGTGTATTTACATAATTGAAACCGTTTTCTTGAAAATATTTATGTACTGCAAAAGATAGTTTAGAACGCACTCTCATTACTGCACTAAACGTATTTGTTCTAATACGTAAATGTGCATTTTCTCTTAAAAACTCTAAGCTGTGTTTTTTTGGCTGAATTGGATATTCATCTGGATTAGAATCACCCAAAATCTCTAAGTATGTTACCTGAATTTCTACTGATTGTCCTTTTCCTTGACTTTCTGCTAAAATTCCTTTAATGGCTACAGCAGCTCCCGTATTAATTCTTTTTAAAAGCGCTTCGTCTGTATTTTCAAAATCAACAACACATTGTATATTGTTGATTGTTGAACCATCATTTAAAGCAATAAAGCGGTTGCTTCTAAAAGATCTCACCCAACCATTAATGGTTATTTCTTGTGAAAATTTGTCTGATTGTAATAATTCTAATACGCTACTTCTTGTCATCTTCTTAAAATAAATATTATCTAATACCATCAATGTGATATAGAGAAGCAAAGATACTTTTTTAGCGTAAAATTAGCAACGAATGACTTGTGAATAAATGCTTAAATTATTCTTCCTCTTTTAGTTGGTCTTCTTTGGGGGGTAAAATTCTGAATTTTGGCTCTTTGATTACTTTTTTATTGGCGATTTTACGTTCAAAGGTTAGTAATAAAGAAGGCAATAGAATTAAATTAGAAATCATTGCAAATAGCAAAGTAATAGACACCAATCCACCTAAAGCTATAGTGCCTCCAAAACTAGAGATTGTAAAGACTAAAAACCCAAAAAACAACACGATTGAGGTATAAAACATACTCACTCCGGTTTCTTGAAGTGCGCTGTAAACAGATTTTTTTATTTTCCAATTATTGGCCTGTAGCTCTTGTCTGTATTTGGCTAAAAAGTGAATTGTATCATCTACAGAAATACCAAAAGCAATACTAAACACTAATATTGTTGATGGTTTTATTGGAATGCCAAAGAATCCCATTAAGCCTGCAGTTAGTAGCAATGGTAAAATATTTGGCAATAGAGAAATTAAAATCATTTGGTACGAACGAAACATCCATGCCATAAAAATTGAAATCAATAAAATAGCTAATGATAATGAAAACACTAAATTGTTAATCAAATAATTGGTTCCTTTAATAAAAACGAGAGCTTTACCTGTAAAAGAAACTTCATATCTGTCTTTTGGGAATTCTTTAGCTACAACCTTTTTTAATCGATTTAAAATGACATCCATTTTGTCGGTTCCAATGTCTTTCATAAATGTAGTAATTCTAGCATATCTACCTGTAGAATCTACAAAGTTGTTAAGCATCTTAGAATTACCCTTAGAATTTCTGGTATATGCAAAAATGTAGGCTTGCTCTTGAGAAGTGGGCAATTGATAATATTTCGGAATTCCCCGGTAATACGCTTGTTTAGAGTATTTAACAAGGTTCGTTACAGATATAGGTTTAGAAAGTTCTGGGAATTGCTCAATAGTTTCATTGATTTTTTCCATCTTTTTCAACGTAGAAAGCTTCATTACACCTTTCTCTTTCTTTGTGTCTATCAATATTTCTAGAGGCATGATGCCTCCAAATTCGCTTTCAAAAAACTTAATATCTTTGTAAAATTGCCTTCCTTTTGGCATGTCTTCAATCAAGCTTCCAGAAATGCGTATTTGATACATTCCTACAATACCAGCAATGATGATGATGACCGTAGAAATATAAACAGTAATTCGTTTATTACGAACCATATGTTCCATCCATTTTACCACATTGTCAATCCATCTTTTTTCTAAATGATTTAAATGCTTCTTTTTAGGAAGTGGCATAAAGCTATAGATGATTGGAATAATCATTAAAGCTAAAATGAAGATACTTATAATGTTGATAGAAGCTAAAATACCAAACTCTCTAAGTAATTGACTTTTTACAAAAATAAATGTTGCAAAACCAGAGGCAGTTGTAATATTAGTCATTAAAGTGGCATTACCAACTTTAGAAATTACACGTTGTAAAGATTTAGCCTGGTTACCATGAGTTTTTACTTCTTGCTGATATTTATTAATTAAAAAGACAGCATTGGGGACTCCAATAACAATAATTAAAGGTGGAATTAAAGCTGTTAAAACAGTAATCTCGAATCCAAAAAGCCCGATAAACCCAAATGCCCAAACTACACCAATCATAACAACTAAAAGTGTAATAAAGGTTGCTCTAAATGAACGGAAAAAGAAAAAGAAAATAATAGCTGTTACCAACAGTGCACCTATAACAAAAAGTTGAATTTCATCGATGATGTTTTGTGAGTTTACCGTTCTAATATATGGCATCCCAGAAATACGAACATCTAAATTGGTGTCTTTTTCAAATTGTTCAATAGTCGGAATTAAGGTGTTGTAAATATAATCTCTACGAACCGGTGTGTTTACAATTTCTTTGTCAATATAGATTGCAGTTTGTACAGTTCCTGTTTCTTTATTATATAAAAGATTGTCGTAAAAAGGCAGTTCTTCAAATAGTTGTTTCTTTATAGATGAAACCTCTTTTTGTGTTGTAGGTGTCTTATTAAATAAAGGTTCTACAATAAACTTCTTGTTCTTTTTGTCTGCTATTAATTGTTGAACATCAGCAATAGATACACTAAATTCTACTTCTTTAGCAGCATTTAATTTTTTTGTTAGCGCATTCCAAGCATTAAATTTTTCTGGTGTAAACAGTGTAGAATCTTTTACAGCAAGAATGATTAAGTTCCCTTCTTCTCCAAAAATTTCTAAAAATTGATTGTACTGAATATTTGCTTCATGGGTTTCTGGTAGCAAGTTAGCTTCTGTATATGAAAACTTCATATGCTTCATCTGATTTGCTAAAAAAGCAGTAAATGCAGCAATTAATAATAAAACAACATACCGGTTTCTTAAAATTAATCCGGCAATTTTTGTCCAAAAATTCATCTAGTAAAATTTATACAAATGTAATAAATGTTCTCTAAAATAAGGATAAAAAAAAGAGTGTTATTACACACTCTTTTTTTTAAAATAATAGAATATGAGTCTGTATTAAACAGTCATTATTTCTTTTTCTTTAACCACTAATAATTGTTCAATTTCTTTGACAAAAGTATCGGTTAAAGTCTGAATTTCTGCTTCGGCATTTTTCTTCATGTCGTCAGAAATATCTACTTTTTTAATATCGTTATTAGCATCTTTTCGTGCATTTCTAATGCCAACTTTAGCGTGTTCAGACTCAGATTTTGATTGTTTAGCTAATTCGATACGTCTTTCTTCTGTAAGTGGTGGAACGTTGATAATAATATTTTCACCATTGTTCATTGGGTTGAAACCAATATTAGCAACCATAATTGCTTTTTCAATTTCGTGCAACATGTTTTTTTCCCAAGGCTGAACCGTAATTGTTCTAGCATCAGGAGTATTTACATTTGCAATTTGACTTAATGGAGTAGAAGAGCCATAATAATCTACTTGAATCCCAGCTAACATTGCAGGAGTTGCTTTACCAGCTCTAATGTTTCTTAATTCTTTTATTAAGTGCTCAATTGCATTTTGCATTTGCTCTTTGGCACTATCTATAATAAATTCAATTTCTTCGTTCATTACTAAAACTTTTACAAGATGTTTTTTAATTTTTCACTATAGTTCCGATATTTTCTCCAGAAATCAATTTTAGTAGATTTCCATTGGTATTCATATCAAAAACAATAATAGGTAATTTATTTTCTTCACTTAAAGTAAAAGCTGTCATGTCCATCACTTTTAAGCCTTTTTCAATAACTTCTCTAAATGTAATGTTTTCATATTTAACAGCATCAGTATTTTGTTCTGGATCTGAAGTGTAAATTCCAGCTACTCGAGTTCCTTTTAAAATAGCATCTGCACTAATTTCAATTGCTCTTAAAACAGCTGCGGTATCTGTAGTGAAATATGGATTCCCAGTTCCTGCACCAAAAATAACAACTCTTCCTTTTTCTAAATGACGAATTGCTCTTCTTTTAATATATGGCTCAGCTATTTCTTTAATCTCGATAGCAGTTTGTAAACGTGTATAAACTCCTTCGGCTTCTAAAGCACTTTGCAATGCTAAACCATTAATACAGGTAGCAAGCATTCCCATATGATCTCCTTGTACACGATCCATTCCGTTACTAGCTCCAGCAACACCTCTGAAAATATTTCCACCACCAATAACAATGGCTACTTCAATACCTTTTTCTACAACTTGTTTAATTTCTTTTGCATATTCTGATAAACGTTTGGGGTCAATCCCATATTGTCTATCGCCCATTAATGCTTCTCCACTTAATTTTAAAAGAATTCTTTTGTATTGCATAGTCTTGTTGAAAGTTTCGCAAATATAAGGAATTCCGAGAAAGCTTTTGTGTTGTGCTTTGCGTTTTTATAAATAAAAAAAACCATCCGAAAATCGGATGGTTTTTAATGTATTGTATTTTGAAAGAAGATTATCCTAAAGCAACTCTTTTAAAAGTGCTAATAGCAACGTCTCCGTAAGAACCAACATATGCAGCTACATTTTTCTTTTCATCTTTGATGAAATTTTGATCTAATAAACATTGTTCTTGATCTAATGTAGTGTTGTCAGAGACGAACCTTTCCATTTTACCTGGTAAAATTCTATCCCAAATTTGTTCTGGTTTTCCTTCAGCTTTTAACTCGGCTTTAGCAGCTTCTTCAGCATTAGCTAAAACTTCTTCAGTTAATTGAGACATAGAAATGAATTGAGGAACATTTTTCAATGTTTTCCCTAATCTTCCTAGTTCAATATTATCTTTTTCAATCACAGCAATTCTTGCTTCAGTTTCTGCAGTAACAAATGTAGGATCAAAATCTTTATATGATAAAGTAGTTGCTCCCATTGAAGCAATTTGCATTGCAACATCTTTTGTTAAAACATCTGCATTATTAACGGCAGAAGTTAAACCAACAATCGCAGCAATTTTACCACCATGAGTATAAGAACCAACAAATGATGCGTCAACTTTCTCAAAAGCAGTAATTTCTAGTTTTTCACCGATAACTCCAGTTTGTTCAACTAGTTTGTCAGCAACAGTCATTCCATCAAAATCAGCAGCTAAGAAAGATTCTTTGTTGTCATGATTTAATGCGATGTCTGCAAATTGAGCAGCTAATTCTTTAAAAGAATCGTTTTTCCCAACAAAGTCAGTTTCACAAGCCAAAACGATAGCAACACCAGAAGTGTTGTCATCATTAATTTTTGTTACAGCAGCACCTTCGTTAGATTCTCTGTCAGCTCTTTTTGCAGCTACTTTTTGACCTTTTTTACGTAATACATCAATTGCTTTTTCGAAATTACCTTCTGCTTCTACTAATGCCTTTTTACAGTCCATCATTCCAGCACCAGTTGCTTCTCTTAATTTTTTTACGTCTGCAGCAGTTATATTTGCCATGTCACTTTTATTTTTTTTGAAAAACCTTCCTAATGTTAATTAGAAAGGTTTTGCGTAATTATACATTTAATTATTTTGCTTCTTCTGAAGTTGCTTCTTTTGCGTCAGCCTTTGGAGCCTCAGCTTTTGGAGCTTCCTTTGCAGGAGTTGCATCTTTTGCAGGAGCTTTTACTGTTTCAGCCTTTGGAGCTTCTTTTTCAGTTTTTGCTTTTTCTTTTACTGCTTTTCTTTCAGTTAAACCATTTGCAATAGCATCAGTAATATAACCTAATACTTTTTCAATTGATTTAGAAGCGTCATCGTTAGCTGGAATTACAAAATCAATCGGTCTAGGATCAGAATTTGTATCTACCATTGCGAAAATAGGGATGTTTAAGTTTTTAGCTTCTGCAACAGCAATGTGCTCTTTCTTAACATCTACTACAAATATAGCACCAGGTAAACGAGTCATATCAGTAATAGAACCTAGATTCTTTTCTAATTTAGCTCTCTGACGGTTAATTTGTAACTTCTCTCTTTTAGATAAAGCATCAAAAGAACCATCTAACTTCATTCTATCGATAGTAGCCATTTTCTTAACAGCTTTTCTAATAGTTACAAAGTTTGTTAACATTCCACCAGGCCATCTTTCAGTAATGAAAGGCATGTTAATGCTTTTTGCTTTTTCTGCAACGATATCTTTAGCTTGCTTTTTTGTTGCAACAAATAAAATCTTTCTACCTGAATTAGCAATTTTCTCTAATGCAGCAGCAGTTTCTTCTATTTTTGCAGCAGTTTTATACAAATCGATGATGTGTACACCATTACGTTCTGTATAAATATAAGGAGCCATGTTAGGATCCCATTTTCTAGTTAAGTGACCGAAGTGCACTCCGCTATCTAGTAATTCTTTAATGTTTACGTTTTCCATTGTTTACTTTCTTTAATTGTAGCAATATCTAAGTAGCCTGTTTTTAGAGTCTTAGATATTTAGATGCTAAACTGTTTATTTATACTATAAATTAACAATTCACTACCACGTTTAAATAGAAACCTCGAAATAAATTCGAGTAGTCTATTAACGTTTCGAGAATTGGAATTTTTTTCTTGCTTTCTTTTGACCAAATTTCTTTCTCTCAACCATTCTTGGATCTCTTGTAAGTAATCCTTCAGGTTTTAAGATAGCTTTATGCTCTTCGTTGATTGCTACTAATGCTCTAGTAATTGCTAAACGAATTGCTTCTGCTTGACCAGTTACACCACCTCCAAAAACATTTACTTTAATATCATAAGATGTTAAGTTGTCTGTTAATTGTAGTGGTTGTTGAACTTTATATCGTAAAGTTGAAGTTGTAAAATAATTGTCAAACTCTCTTTTGTTGATGGTAATATTTCCTTTTCCTTCAGAAAGGTAAATACGTGCAACAGCTTTTTTTCTTCTACCTATTTTGTGTACTGTTTCCATTATCTTAATTCGTTAACGTTAATAGCTTTTGGGTTTTGAGCAGTATGTAAATGCTCAGTTCCAGCGTATACATATAGATTTCTGAAAAGAGCGCTTCCTAATTTATTTTTAGGTAACATTCCTTTTACTGCTTTTTCGATTAATCTTGTAGGATCTTTTTCGAATAATTCAGTAGCTGTTAGAGATCTTTGTCCACCAGGATAACCTGTGTGACGGATGTAAGATTTATCAGTCCACTTTTTACCAGATAGAGTGATTTTCTCTGCGTTAATTACTACAACGTTATCACCACAATCTACGTGAGGTGTAAAGTTTGTTTTGTATTTCCCTCTAATTAGCATTGCTATTTTAGAAGAAAGACGACCCAATGTTTGTCCGTCCGCATCAACAACTAACCACTCTTTGTTAGCAGTCTCTTTGTTTGCTGATACTGTTTTGTAACTTAATGTGTTCATTACACTATTAGTTTTTGTCAATTAATAAATAAAATTTTCCCTTAAAAAAGGTCTGCAAAGGTACGCTTTAATATTCAATTGACAAATAGCGTTTTGGTTTATTTTAGAGAAGTTTTCGAATTGCCTAACTAGATAATTAGCAAATAATTAAGAGCCAACTTTTATGATTTTGACAGCGTAACTTTTTTTATATAAACAAAGTGTTATTTTTGTCAGCTTTTTAAAGGATCATCTCAAGCTATTAACCTATCGTTTTTTAAGATAAATTCATTTTAACTATGATTTAACTTTTCATGTTAAAAGAATTAACAATTCATTAAGATAGAAAAAAGACATTTGAGAGTTTATTTTGTAACACTTCTAATTATTGGAAGTCTTTGTTAAAAAATATTCTTTTACAATCAATCAAATTTAACTATTAGAATGACTAAAAAACTCTCATTTATTCTTGCAGTATGCATGTCAACTTTTGCATTTGGCCAAGAAAAAGCAACTACAAACAAAGTTCCTAAGAGAATTTACAATACAAAAAAAGTTACTACAGCTCCAGTTTTAGACGGATTAATTACTGATGAAACTTGGAATAGTGTTGAATGGGCTGGCGACTTTAAACAGTGGATGCCAGATGAAGGAAAAGCACCTGCGCAAAAAACAAAATTCAAAATTATTTATGATGAAAAGCACATTTATGTTGCTGTTCGTTGTTATGATTCAGAGCCAGAAAAAATTGTAAACAGATTGTCTCGTAGAGATGGAAATGATGGAGATTGGATTGAGGTGAACTTTGATAGTTACCACGATTTAAGAACAGGATTTGCATTTACAGTAACTGCAGCTGGAGTAAAAGGAGATGAAGCAATTTCTGCAAATGGAAATAATTGGGATGGAAGTTGGAATCCTATTTGGTATGTAAAAACAAATATTGATAAAGAGGGTTGGACTGCGGAAATGAAAATCCCATTAACTCAGGTTCGTTTTTCTGATGAAGAAAACCAAGTGTGGGGATTACAAATGCACAGAAATAATTTTAGAGAGAATGAGCGTTCAATTTGGCAAAGAATTCCTAGAGATCTTCCAGGTTGGGTAAGTAATTTAGGAGAACTACATGGAATTAAAAATATAAAACCACAAAAGCAAGTAGAAATTCAACCTTATATGGTTGGGCAAACTGAAACTTTTGAGAAAGAAGCAGGTAACCCGTTTGCAACAGGAAAAAGGAGTAATGCAAATTTTGGTATCGATGGTAAAATAGGAATCACCAATAACCTAACATTAGACTTTACTGTTAATCCAGATTTTGGTCAAGTAGAAGCAGATCCGTCAGCAATTGCATTAGATGGTTTTCAAATTTTCCAAGAAGAGCAAAGACCATTTTTTGTAGAAAATAAAAGTATTTTCGATTACCAAGTAACCAAAGCGCAAGCTGGAGGACCTTTTACAAGAGATAATGTTTTTTATTCTCGAAGAGTTGGTAGAAGTCCTCAAGCTGGAACAACAGCAGGTTCTGGAGAATTTGTAGATAGACCTGGAAATACAACAATATTAGGAGCAACAAAGTTTTCTGGAAAAACAAAATCAGGATTGTCAATCGGGATTTTAGAAGCCGTAACACAAGAAGAATTTGCAGAAATAGATAATAACGGTACAAGAAGAAAAGAAGTTGTAGAGCCTTTAACTAATTTTTTCTTAACCAGATTGCAAAAAGAATACAACAATAGTAATACGTTAATTGGTGGAATTCTAACTGCAACGAATAGAAATTTAACAGATACAAATATTAATAGTTTACACAATGCGGCCTATTCTGGTGGTCTAGATGTTAGGCATCAATGGAATAACAGAAGCTGGTATGTAGAAGGGAATATAGTTCTGAGTAAAGTATTAGGAAGTAGAGAAGCAATTTACAATACACAAACAAGTTTAAGGCATAATTTTCAACGAGTAGATGCTACTCATGTTTCTGTAGATCCAACAAAAACCTCTTTAACAGGAACAGGTGGTAACATTAAAATAGGGAAATCTGGAGGAGGAACCTTTGTATTTGATACAGGAGTTACATGGCGTTCGCCAGAATTAGAAATGAATGATATGGGTTTTCAACGTAACGCAGATGATATTACTCATTACAATTGGATGGCTTATAGATCATTGAAACCATTTTCTATTTTTAGAAGATTACAGGTAAATTACAACCATTATGTTTCTTGGAATTTTGAAGGGAAAAACACTTATTTAGGAATCAACACCAATTCTCATGCAACGTTTAAAAACAATTGGAGAACAGGTTTTGGAATGCATTATGTTACGGTAGATTATACTGATTCAGCATTACGAGGTGGGCCGATGTTAAAATTGACAAATTCATTTGATTACAATATGTATATCAGTAGTGATCAAAGTAAAAAAGTACAATTTAACGTTAGAGCAGGACAAACTAAAGGAGCAGAAAACTCTTTTAAAAGAACTTCTTTTTCTTTAGGAATGACATATGTGCCAATTAATTCTTTTAATATTTCTTTAGAAGCAAGACTTAATTCTAATCAACAAGAATTGCAATATGTAACAACGGGTTCTTACAATAGTAATGCTCGTTATATCAATGCTAGTTTAGACCAAGACACCTTTAATTTATCATTAAGATTAAACTATACGTTAAGCCCAACAATGTCTATTCAATATTATGGTTCGCCATTTATTTCTAGAGGGCGTTATACAAACTTTAAACACATTACCAATTCGTTAGCAAATAAATTTACCGATAGATTTCAGCCGTATGCAAGCAATCAAATTACTTATGACGGAGTTTCTGATAGCTATTTGGTTGATGAAAATACTGATACAGTTACTGATTATACGATCGGAAACCCAAATTTCTCGTTCATTCAATTCCAATCTAATTTAGTAGCACGTTGGGAATATATTCCAGGTTCTGAAATCTTCTTAGTTTGGTCTCAAGGACTAACAGGTTCTGGTAATCCGATGGATAAATTGTTACCAAGTTTAAGAGAGAATATTGCAGGTCAAAAACCTCATGATATTTTCTTAATCAAAGCAACTTACAGGTTTATGATGTAATAAATATGTAAAGATATTTACAAAATAAAAAAAGCCGAGTTTACTAAAACTCGGCTTTTTTATGAAATGTCATTTTCTCTTTTGTTGTTGGGTGTGTAAACTCAATCTCTGCAGCATGTAAATGCAATCGACTTGCTTTTTTACCATACAAATCGTCTCCAATAATTGGAGTATTTAACCCTAATTTATGAGATGCATGAACACGCAATTGATGGGTTCTTCCAGAAACTGGAAACAAATGAACTCTTGTTTTTCCATTCAATCTTTCAATTACTTTCCAGTTTGTAAGCGCGGGTTTTCCATGCTCATAACAAACCAATTGTCTAGGTCTATCATCTAAATTAACACGTAATGGTAGCTCAATAGATCCAGAGTCATTTGTAAGGTCTCCATCTAACAAAGCTTCGTATCTTTTTTTAACAGTTTTAAGGATAAACTGACTTTGTAGATCCTTATGAGACTTCTTATTTTTTGCAATCAATAAAATACCAGAAGTAGACATGTCTAATCTGTGGACAATAATTGGTCCTGAAATATTTGGGTATTTGTGTTTGATTCTAGTATACACAGAATCTTGAATGTGAATCCCTGGTACAGATAAAAACTCGGCAGGTTTGTGAATTACAATAATATCATCATCTTCAAATAAGTATTCTAATTCTTTTCCAATCGCAGGATTTTGCAACATAGGATTGGTGTCCATTTCAATTCCTTTTAACATATGTGTTAAAATCGGTTTGCATTTTCCTTGGCAAGCCGGATAAAACTGTTTGTGCTTTCTGATTTCTTTATTTGGTGATTGTCCCCACCAAAATTCAGCCATTGCAATCGGTTTTAAATCGTTTAGAAAAGCATATTGTAATAATTTTGGTGCTGCACATTCTCCAGAGCCCGCAGGCGGATTTAACTCTGAGGTTTCAGAAAATAGTTGCGATAAATCTTTGACTTCTTTTTTAGAATTTAAAAATTGGTATTGTTCAAATAAATACTGTTGTAATGCTGCAGATTTAGTTTTTCGCTGCTCTTTTAACATGTCAATTTGATGAGTGAAAACAGCAAGTTTTTCTTTAATTTCGTTTAAAGTATGATCCCAATAGCGAGTAACATTATTAAAGAAATATTTACCTTCTAAACTTTCTTTTGCTAATTCTTTTTCAAAAGTAGCATAAGCTTCCAGTTTCAATTCAAACTGAGCTTTATCTCTACGTAGATCACGCTCGTTTTTTGCAGATTTTAACTCCTGTTTTTTCTCTTTTATATCAATCGCAGCTTTTTTCTTTTCTGATTTTAATTGCGATAACAATACTAAATAGTCAAGGTTATTCTCTAAGTTTTCTAGTTCTGTGTTGATACTGTTTAAAACGTTTTCTTCTTGTAAGAAATACGAATCCTTGGTGAGCATGTCAAAAACAGGTGGAACAAATTTTTTGTGCATGTTTACTTCTGCTAATTTCCCGGAAACGGAAGCAAGATAGCCAAGTTTTCCTCGTTGGTTTTGAACCACTAAAACCCCAAACATTTTTCCAATAACCAATCCTTTTTTAGAAGTATTTAGTCCAAAATTATGTTCAAAATCGGTTTGATTTTTTAAATAGTCTTGTACCTCATTAGCTGCAATCTCACATAAAATATGAGGTTCGTAATAAAATGGAAACGTAAACTTAGTTGGAAGTTTAATTTCGTTTATTGAAGTAGAAAAATGTTGAAAATGTGTTTGCACAAAAGGTTGAGTAAAATTCTGAGCAAAGATACTTTTTAAAGTAGTATTAGACAAAATCAATAATTAGTTGAGATTTACTTTGCGTAACTTTAGCTATTGTTTTCTAAATTAATACGTTTAATAAAGTTTTTGCAACGCTTCAGATTATGCATTGTCTTTATAAATGTAGAGCTGTATTTATTACGATTCAAAATTAACTAAACCAAATATGCATCAAGTAAAATTGATAGAAGAGTGTAAATCAAATAACAAGCGTGCTCAAATAGAGCTGTATAGAAAATACAATCAGGCGATGTATAATGTTGCCATGCGTTTACTTAAGAATCCTGATAACGCAGATGATGTTATTCAAGAATCTTTTTTAAGTGCATTTAAAAATATACATCAATTTAAAGGAGAAGTGACTTTTGGGGCTTGGCTTAAAAAAATTGTAATTCACAAATGCCTTAATCATTTAAAAAAGAAAGAGCTTGATGTAATTTCTTTGGATGAATCACAAGCGTATAATACAGAAAAAGAAGAAACTGATAACTGGGAGTTTGATAGTTTAATAGTGCTTGATGATGTGAAAAAAAGCATCGATAAACTTCCAGATAAATACAAGTTTGTAGTGATGTTATACTTAATAGAAGGATTTGATCATGAGGAGATTTCTGAAGTTTTAGATATTTCTATAGTAGCATCAAGAACCCAACTGATGAGAGGGAAAATTAAATTAAGACAATTATTAAAACGACAAGGTTATGGAACAGAATCTTAAAAAATTATTTGAACAAGATCGTTTGGTAAATCATAAACGAAGTGCTGACCATGAAGATCTTTTTATAGAACTACTTTACAAAGAATTACCTGTGAAAAAGAGAACTTCTTTTTCAAGTTTTAGAATTGCAGCTTCAATTTTAGTTTTTTTAGGAATTGGAGCATTATCTTATATGATGCTAGATAATCCTTCTAATAAAAAGAATGTGTTTGAAGCATATACATTAAAGAATATTTCACCTGAATTGAAAGAAATTGAAAGCTTCTATGTTTCAAATATCAATTTAATAATATCAGATATAGAGAAGAATAGTGAGGGTGAAGCTCTTGTTAAACGTTATATGAAGCGTCTTTCTATTTTGAAAGAAGAATACAAAAACCTTATTACTGAAATGAATGAAGAGGGCCCAAACTCATTAAGTATAAGTGTATTAATAAATAACTTAAAATTGCAACTCGAGTTATTACAAGAATTAAGTGAACAGATAAGATCAACAAAAAACAGAAAAAATGAAATTATATAAAAAAAATAACTGTGCATTTTTACTTTTAGGGATTGTACTAAGCTTAACAAGTAGCTTCGGACAGGTCTTGACAAAGACTAAGCAACTTGAGTTTTCAGTAAATAGCAATACAACTATTGAGTTACATAGTAAATATACAAACATAGAATTTGAACTAACTAATAACAATACAGTAACGATTGAGGCTGTAATGGATATTGAAGGTCTATCACAAAAAGAAGCAGATGCTTATTTTAAAAAGTGGAAATTTAAAGCTAATAAGAATAATAACAAACTAGTAATTAGTTCAATTTTACGCAATAACACGAGTACAAATCTTGATAAACATGGGTATTATAATGGTTATTTTATAGATGGTGCTCAGCTCGATGCAATAACATCAGAAAAAAAGGATTTATCAAAAACGAACGAAAAAAAAGAATCCAATTTTACAGTTAAGTCTTCAAAAGGAAATTCGAAAACATTTGACTATAAGGCATACATTGAAGAAGGAGATAGCTACCTAAAGAGATTTCAGGAAGAAAATAATGAGCCAGTTGGAAAACGGTGGTTTAATAAATCTAAAGAAGAAAGAATTTTAATGCAGAAGTCTGTAAAAAAGAATCAGCAAAAAAAATCAATAAATGCTGTCAAGCAAATCATTAATTCTAAAGCTGTACTTAAGGCAAAGCTGAAAAAAAGAAAACGATCAAAAGAAAATGTAAGGTCCTTGCCTAAAAGAGCAATAGTAAATAAAACACTAAAAATTAAAATTCCGAGACATGCTCATTTAAATATAACTGTAAGACATGGTAAAGTGACTTTTTCTGATGATATCACAAATTTAAAGGCCAATTTAAGTTATGTCTTGTTGCAAGCAAATACAATAAGTGGAAAGAAGACATCAATTAAAGGAGCCTATACCAATTTTGAAATTAACAATTGGAAGGCAGGAAATCTTGACATATCATTTTCAGATTTTGCGCTAATAAAAAAAGTAAAAAGTATTACTATTACATCTAATGCATCATTAGTTTCAATAGATAATGTTACTGGGAGCATAAATGCTAAAGGGAATTTTAAAATGTTAGGTGTAGATTTGTCTCCATCAATTACATACGCAAATATAGATGTAGAAGACAGTAAAGTAGTTTGGCTAAAGTTACCAAGCAGCATCTATAATTTACGCTATGAAGGAATAGATTCTAAGTTAATTCATCCAAAAAAATTCTCCTTAAAAACAGTAAAGAATAATTCTTCAAAAAAACTTTTAGAAAATTTACCTCTTAAAAACAATGCCCGTTTCGTAAAAATAAAAGCGCTTGCTAGCGTACTACAAATTTATGATATCGCTTGGGATGATTTAGAGATTAAGAGTCTGGAAGGGCTTTAATAGTTAGGGATGATAAACTACATATGATCTCATAAAAATTTCACTACTTATTTAGTCTAATAAAATAATTAAAAAATCAACAGTTATAAACACGCCCAAAAATGAAAAAAATAAATCTATTATTAATCTTCTGTATTGTAGCAACGGTAGGCTATGCACAAGAAACTACCAAAAACTTTAAAGACGCTTTTAAGTTAATAGAAGTGTGGTTGGATGCTCAAAAAGATTTTGAAAACATTCCTAGTATTTCGGCAGTGATTGTGAAAGACCAAAAAACACTTTGGACTGGAACCTTTGGAAAACCAAATTTAGCACAAGAGAAAAAAACAGCTGTTTCAACTACTAGTAGCATCTGCTCTATAACTAAATCTTTTACGGCAGTAGCTATTATGAAATTAGTAGATGCCGGAAAGCTTAATTTAAGTGATAAGGTTAAGGATATTCTTCCATTTTACAAAGTGAAACAGAAGTTTCCTAAAGGAGGCTCGGTTACTGTAAGATCCTTATTGTCACACTCTTCAGGATTACCGAGTAATACAGGACATAGTTATTTTACAGGGCCGGACTTTATTTTTCCTTCAAAAGAAGAGTTTCGTTCTACACTTAAAAATATGGAAACGGAAAGTGAAGTTGGAGCCAAAGTAAAGTACAGTAATGTAGGATATGCGCTATTAGGAGAAATTATTGAAAAGGTGTCTGGAATACCTTATGAAGCATATCTAATGAATGAGGTAATAAGCCCGTTAAAAATGACAAATACATATATGGGAATGAAAACTGACAATAACAATCAGGCTATTGGTTATACGGCTATAAATAGGAACAGGACTCGTAATCAAGTAAATGCATTCCAGACTAAAGCAATGAATCCAGCAATGGGACTTTGGACTACAATTGATGATTTGGCAACATATGCTTCATGGCAATTTAGGTTGCGAAATGCATCTAAAACAGAAATTTTAAAACCAACAACAATAAGAGGTATGCACAGTTTAGAAGTTACTGGTAAAGGCTATGAGAATGCGTGGGGTCTTGGATTTACGGTGAGTAAGGATTCCAAAGGTGATGATTGGGCAATGCATGGAGGAACCTGTCCAGGTTTTGTATCCATGCTTCAGCTAAATGTAACAACAAAAATGGGCTATGCTATTATGATCAATGCCAATAGGTCAAGTACTTTTAAATATCTAAATGGGATAAAACAGATTTTAAGTAAAGTAAAACCTATAAAAGAGAATATTAATAAAAGTTCAGTTAATCTAGATGACTATACAGGTTTCTATAGTATGGACCCTTGGAATAGTTCTATCTACGTTTCTACATGGGGTGAAGATTTAGTAATTCTACAGTTGCCAGAGAATAACCCAAAATATGGAATGAGATTTTTTAAGCATATTAAAGGAGATACGTTTCGTCATAGAAAAGAAAATGGCGAGTTAGGAGATGAGTATGTTTTTGAGAAAGATAAAAACGGCAATGTGTTTAGATATTTTGAAGCAGGGAATTATAAAAATAAAATGAGTAAATAATAATATAAGGTTTTAGATCTTTCTCACTGGAAATTTATCATGTGGTTCGTTATGTATTTGGTTGTAGATTATTCCTATGCTGCAGCTATTTCTTTCAATGCTTTCACAAAAACATCTAGCTCATTTGTTGTTGTAAATACATTGGGTGTAATTCTACAACCACGTACCACTTTACCATTAATACCGACGGTAAAAATTTTATAATCGTCCATCAATTTTTTTGCTAAATCTGTTGGAATAATTCCTTCAATTCCAACATTTGCTATTCCACAAGCTTTATGAGATTCTTTTGGTGTATTGAGAACTATTTTTGGGAGATTTCTAACTTGTTTAGTCCAGTATTCTTGTAAGTATCTTAATCGAGCTTCTTTTCTAGCTCCACCCAACATATTGTAGTAGTCAATGGCGTTTTCTATAGCTAAGTCATGATACACAGGATTTGTTCCTGTGTGGTTTAATCTTGTAATGTCTCCAGCTTCTCTTGTGTGCTCTGCGTAAATTGGCCACAAAGTATCAATATGTTTATCAGCAACATATAATAACCCTGTTCCTAAAGGAACCGATAACCATTTGTGCAGACTAGACCCGTAGTAATCGCATTCTAAATCGTTAATGTCAAATTCAAAATGACCAACACAATGCGCTCCGTCAACCATTACTTGCACACCTTTACCGTGTGCCATTTGACAAATCTTTTTGATAGGTAAAATGTGCCCTGTTATATTTATCATATGACAGACCATTAACAGTTTTGTTTTTGGCGTGATAGCATTAGCGTAGAGGTTTACAATTTCTTCATCTGATTTTGGGTGATTTGGGACAGAAACTATGTTGTTTACCACTCCAAACCGATTAGCAACTTGCTCAAACATCACTCTCATTGCTCCATAATCTTGAGCAGCAAAAACAGCTTCATCTCCAGGTTTCCAATCCATTCCTTTAATCACCATATCTAAAGATTCTGTAGTATTTCTGGTAATAATTACATTTTTAGTAGGACTGTTAATTACTTTTGCTAATTTCTCAGACATGCGTTTTTTATCAGCTACTCGCTTCGTACGCATATAAAAAGAGCCTTCGTAATTTACCATATCTATTAATTTATGTAAGGCATCTAAAGTTGGAGTAGGAATGATATTATAATAGCCACTTTCTAAATTGATATAGTCAGGTTTTAGTTTGTAATCTTGTCGAATTTTTAACCAAAAATTTTCATTACTAGCAAGTTTGTTGGCTGGTGTTTTTGCAGCTTCATCAGCATAAGAAGCCAACGCACTTCCATAAAATGGAGCGCTTAAAACTGCTAACGAGATGTTTTTAAGAAATTCACGTTTTTTCATTTGGTTGGTTTTTGTTAAAGATACAGAAATCTTATTTATTGTATTGAAGGTCAGTTGTTAACTGGTTATTCGTTACAAGCACCACTTAAGGTATGATTGCAGACAAGGGATTATTGTTCAGTGCTACCTTTAATTTTGACACTTTGAAAAGTGTTACTTATTCTCTTTCTAAAAAAAAACAGGTATTTATACTCCCTGTCAATTTAATAATTAGTTGTATTTTCTACACTCAAAAATTTACTCGTAGATACATTTTACGCAACCAAAATTAGCTGCTTTGAAACCAATTCGTACTATTGATGATGTCATTGAAATTTTAAAAGGCATTATAGAGCAATCGCAAAACAATAATGATACATTAGGGTATTTTGCCGCTTTATACTTAAAAGTAACTCAAAGCGTAAAAGAAGGAATCACTAATAACCTCTTTGATGATGGCCCTAGAATGGAAAAACTAGATGTTATTTTTGCTTCTAGATATATTGATACTTATACTGCCTTTCAGGATAACAAACCCGTAACAGAATCTTGGAAAAAAGCTTTTGATCTATCAGAAAAGTATTGGCCAATTGTGCTACAACATTTACTTATTGGAATGAATGCACATATCAACTTAGATTTGGGAATTGCCGCTGCAGAAGTGATGAAAGGAAAGGATATTAATAACCTTAAAGGCGACTTTGATAAAATTAATGAAGTGCTTTCTAAATTGGTTCATGATGTTGAAAATGATTTGTCAGAGATTTGGCCAACGTTAAAAAAAATATTGAAATGGACAGGGAAAGTAGATGACTTCTTGGTAGATTTTAGTATGGAAATTGCTAGAGATGGTGCCTGGAAGTTTGCTGTTGAGGTTTCCAATTCACCAAAAGATAAAGTAACAGGAGTTATTGTATTAAGAGATCAACGTGTAGCAAAAACAGGGAATCTAATTACAAACCCAGGACGAAGTATAAACATCATTTTTGATATTATTAGATTAGGTGAAAAAGGATCGGTTTCTGATAAGATTGCTGACTTAAAATAAATTAATCAGTTAGTAGTTCGTTAAAATACCCTCTAATTATATCACTGTCAGGACCAGGAGCTCTATCTTTAATGAGTTGTCCATTTTGGTTGAAAATTAAATATCTGGGGAAACTATTTAGTTCTAGATACTTATAAAATTTAACTTTTAAATAATTTACACTAAGATAACTATTTGTTAGTTTTTCTTTTGCTTCTGCTTTTTTCCATTTGCTAGAGTCTTTGTCTCCAGAAATAAAAATATACACGATATCTTTTTCGTTATATTCTTTTTTTAAGGCTTTGTATGATGGGAAAGCTTGTCTACAAGGAGCACACCAACTAGCCCAAAAATCTATATAAATTATTTTCCCTTTATTTTTATCAATTACTTCTTTTAGTGTGGTATGATTGTTTTTTGAATCTACTAATAAAACATCTTCTGTTGTCTTATAAATTGATTTTAAAAATTCAGAATCATCTTTAATGGGGGGCTGTCTGTTTTTTTGAGAAACTGAAGATTGATATTTGGCATATCTATTTTTATAGGTTGCACTGGGAAACAATGTTTTAATACTTGTTAAATACTTTAAAAGAAGATGTCTCTTATTGTCTATGGAAAAATTATTGCTCGTAAAAACAAAATCAAAACCTTCTAGGGTGTTTCTAGCCATTCCATTTCCTAATGAAATAATCTTTTTCTTCAAATTACTAAAAACATATTGCCTTAAATATAATTCGTATCCTTCTACGTGTAAGTCGCCTTTTTTTAAAAGGTTGAGTTTAAATACCCCGGTCTTTAATTCTTTTTTGTAGGTTATAAGTTTTTTGTAGTACGTATATTCAGCATTTGAAAGAAGATGGTTTCTAGACAAGGAATCTAAAGAAATCAGTATTTTATTATAGGCCTTAATAGCTTCTTTTTTTGCGTTTTTTTTAGCTGTTTTATTACTAAGGAATCGAGAAATGAAGATTCTTTTATCACTAGCTTTAAATTTATTTATAGCAATTAATACATCTTCGTCGTGTTTTTTAAACTGCCTATTTGTTACTTTTAAATTAGGTCTCCCATTAACATATTCAATAGTAGCATTATCACCTCTTCTTAGGATGTACATTTGTGATTTACCAGGGTTGTATCTTAACTTTAAGTATATGGTATCTTGGTCAAAAACTTTAGATAACACCTTCTTTGTAGGATTAAACTTCAAAGGGTGGCGTTTATAATTTCCTTTTAATTTATAAGTTATAGTGGGGCTTTTGTCAATTCTATAGGAATTTGGACCTGTAGCAGTTTTGTGTTTAATTTCAGGGATATTTTTAATATTCAGACGAATTTTACTGGCACTAACAGATTGACTTTTTACCTCATTATTAAGAGGAGAGAATAATAGAAATAGCGTAAAAATGAATAAAATAGTAGTTTTCATATAGCAGTTTTTCAATAGTTTACAACAATAATTGAACCAATTTTAAAACAGTTATAATGCAGTATGTATTGTTTAAAAGTGAGTGTTTATGTTAGATGTGCTAATAGTTAGAATTTCTAATTTACCAACTAGCAGTCGGAGAAAACAACAAATCTGTTGGAGTATCAACATCATATAAATATTGATAACCTCTAGATTCTTTTTGGCAAAAAGGTTCCATAAGCTTAATCATGTTGACAAAGCTTTCTAAGGTCAGTACACAAAAAAAAGTTTCATTGTCCTTGGTAAGGATACCTTCATCAGATGTAAATAAACCAAAAATTAAATTACAATTTCTTGGTGTTATAAAATCCACTTCAGATAAATCTAGTTTTTTCTTTTTATCAATAATTACATCCTTAATTAGGTCTCTAAACTTAATTGCTTCGGCCATGTCAAAGTTGTATAGTCTAACAACATTTTCGTCAAGTTCATTTACGTTTTCTATATAATCTAATTCCATCTTTTTGGGTATTAATGAGCTTCTAACCAATTTTGTCCAATTCCCATTTCTACATCTAATGGGACTGCCATTTTATAAGCATTTTCCATTTCTTCTTTGATAATAGGTTTGATAATTTCCAACTCCTCTTTATGTGCATCAAAAACCAATTCATCATGTACTTGTAGTAACATTTTAGACTTGAATTGTTCTTTTTCGAAACGTTTGTGAATGTTAATCATCGCTAATTTAATAATGTCTGCAGCAGACCCTTGTATCGGGGCATTTACAGCATTTCGCTCTGCAGCTCCACGAACAATTGCATTCTGAGAATTGATGTCTTTTAAATACCTGCGTCTGTTTAAAACCGTTTCTACATATCCGTTCTCTCTTGCAAAATCTACTTGTTCTGCCATGTAGTTTCGTAATTTTGGGTAGGTTTCATAATAGGTGTCAATCAGCGCTTTTGCTTCTTTTCTACTTAAATCTGTTTGATTGCTCAACCCAAAAGCAGAAACTCCATATACAATTCCGAAGTTCACCGTTTTGGCATTGCTACGTTGTTCTCTAGTAACTTCTTCTAACGGCACATTAAATACTTTTGCAGCTGTAGAAGCATGAATGTCTTCGCCATTTTTAAAGGCTTCAATCATGGTTTCTTCTTCACTCAATGAGGCAATAATTCGCAATTCAATCTGACTGTAATCTGCAGCTAATAATACGTGGTTTTCATCTCGTGGAATAAATGCTTTACGTACTTGCTTTCCGCGTTCTGTTCTAATAGGTATGTTTTGTAAATTAGGATTATTAGAACTCAATCTACCTGTTGCCGCAACTGCTTGTGCGTATACTGTATGAACTCTTCCTGTTTTTGGATTTACTTCATTTGGTAATGCATCAACATAAGTACTTTGTAATTTTTTATACTGACGATATTCTTGAATATCTCTAATAATTTGATGCTCTTTTGCCAAGTTGCTCAAAATATCTTCAGAGGTTGCATATTGACCTGTTTTTGTCTTTTTAGGTTTCTCTACCAATTTCATGTTTTCAAACAAAACAACTCCTAACTGTTTGGGTGATGCTAGATTAAATTCCTCTCCAGCTTGTTCAAAGACACTTTTTTCTAAACGATTGATATCATCTGCTAAATCAATCGACAATCCTTTTAGGAATTCGGTATTTAAGTTGATACCTTCAATTTCCATGGCTGTTAAAACAGAAACCAACGGCGTTTCAATATCGTTAAATAGTTTGGTAACATTTCCGCTTTCTAATTCTTTGGTAAAATGTTCTTTTAGTTGTAATGTAATATCTGCATCTTCAACTGCATATTCTGTTTGTTTAGAAAGTTCAACATCTCGCATTGACAATTGATTCTTTCCTTTTTTACCAATCAATTCAGTAATAGAAACAGGTTGGTAATTTAAATAGGTTTCAGAAAGGACGTCCATTCCGTGACGCATATCTGGATTGATCAAATAATGCGCAATCATGGTGTCAAACAACTTCCCTTTTACAGGCATATTATAATTAGATAATACTTTGATATCATATTTTAAATTGTGTCCAATTTTCTCGATGTTTTCATTCTCAAAAAACGATCTAAACTCTTCTAGAATAGTTGCTGTTTCTGCTTGGTCTTCTGGTAAAGAAACATAATAGCCTTTTCCTGTTTCCCAAGAAAAAGAAACTCCAATCAACGCAACTTCCAGCGCTTTTAAGCCTGTAGTTTCTGTATCAAAACAGACAGACGTTTGTTGAGATAATTTGTTTACTAAAATTTTTCTTGATAAAGGTGTGTTTGCTAATTGATAGAAATGATTTTTCTTGGCAATAGTTTTCATTCCGCTTTCTGATTCCTCTTCAGAAATAGCTCCAGTCCCAGGAGCTGCAAATAAATCAAATTGACCGTTATCAGGAACTTTGGCACTTTGCGAAGTTGAGGTGTTTTTTGTGTTCTCTGTAGTAGTTGTTGCTTCTGTTTGCTTTTCTCCAACGCTAGAATTTGCGTAGGTTTTAATCAGGTTGTCTGTAAGTCGTCTAAACTCTAGTTCACCAAAAATTTCTTTTATTTTTTCTAAATCTGGCCCGCAAAACTCAAAGTCTTCTTCATGAAATTCGACAGGAACATCTAGCATGATTGTAGCCAATTCTTTAGAAAGAATTCCAAGTTCTTTGCTAGCTTCAACTTTCTCTTTCATCTTCCCTTTCAAGTCGGCAGTATTGGCTAATAGATTTTCCATAGAACCGTACTGGGCTAAAAACTTTTTAGCTGTTTTCTCTCCTACTCCAGGTAAACCAGGAATATTGTCTACAGAATCTCCCATCATTCCTAAAAAGTCAATGACTTGTAAAGGGTCTTGTACTCCAAATTTTTCTTGTACTTCGGGAATTCCCCACGTTTCATATCCACCACCAAATCGAGGACGGTACATGAAAATGTTTTCAGAAACTAATTGTGCAAAATCCTTATCTGGAGTTACCATAAAAGTAGTATAACCTTCTTTTTCTGCCTTTTTTGCTAGTGTTCCGATGATGTCATCAGCTTCATAACCTGTTTTAATAACTGCAGGGATATTCATTGCTTTTAAAATCTCTTCGATATATGGAACAGCTATTTTAATCGCTTCTGGAGTTTCTTGTCTGTTGGCTTTATATTCTGGAAAAGCTTCTTTTCTGGCAACAGAACCGCCACGATCAAAACACACCGCAATATGGTCTGGTTTCTCTCTTTTTATAACATCTAATAGAGAATTTGTAAACCCTAAAATGGCTGAAACATCCATGCCCTTAGAATTAATTCTCGGATTCTTTATAAATGCGTAATATCCTCTAAAAATTAATGCAAAAGCATCGAGTAGAAATAGTCTTTTTTTATCAGCCATAAGAAATTTTTGCTAGTAAATGCTAAGCTACAAAACTTTAACAGCATGTTAAAACAGTTTCTTTATTTATACTATATATTTGATAAATTTTTTAAAAATCTGATCTATGCCACGTTGGTTAATTCCTTTATTAATTGCATCTGTAATTCTTTTTGTAGTTGAGTTTTATTCGTTTCAGACGATTAAAATGTTGACGAAAAATAAAGCCATTAAGTGGGTTTGGGTATTGATTGGAGTAGTAATCTATGTCAACTTATTTTATGTACTGTTTACTACGCCAAGAAGCGCAGGGCAAACTAAAAAATTTCAATGGGCAGTAGGTTTATTATTGACTACTTTGATTCCTAAAGCTTTTATTTTAGTGACGATGTTTGGAGAAGATGTGGTGCGAATATTCCAAAAAATTATTTCTTATGTATCAGCAGGAGAAACACAGCCATTTCCAGGAAGAAGAAAATTTGTTTCTCAATTAGCTTTAGGTTTGGCTGCACTCCCTTTTGCAGGGTTTTTATATGGAATCATCAAAGGAAAACACAACTATAAAGTGTTAAAATATCAATTATCATTTCAAGATTTACCTGATGCTTTTGACGGATTTACCATTACACAGATTTCTGACATCCATTCTGGAAGTTTTACAAATAAAGAGAAGATTGAGTATGGTGTAAACATGATTAACGAACAGCAATCAGATATGATTTTGTTTACAGGTGATATTGTAAATAATAAAGCAGACGAAATGGATAATTGGATTGATGTTTTTGGAAAGTTAAAAGCTCCTCAAGGAAAATATTCAATTTTAGGAAACCATGATTATGGCGATTATGTAGATTGGGACTCTGATGAAGAAAAAAAGAAAAATTTTCAGGCGGTAAAAGATGTGCATCCAAAGATCGGTTTTGAACTGTTGTGTAATGAACACCGTTATATAGAAAAAGACGGACAAAAAATAGCCTTAGTTGGAGTAGAGAATTGGGGAAAAGGATTTAAGAAAGATGGAGATTTACCGAAAGCTGCTTCTGGCATAAAAAAGGAAGATTTTAAAATCTTAATGACACATGACCCAAGTCATTGGGATGCTCAAATAAAAGAGAATGATTTTAATTATCACTTAACATTAAGTGGCCATACACATGGTTTACAAATGGGAATTGAAATCCCAGGATTCTTTCGTTGGAGTCCTTCTCAATATGTGTACAAGCAATGGGCGGGATTGTATGAGGAAGCAGGTAGATTTATAAATGTAAACAGAGGATTTGGCTATCATGCCTTTCCTGGAAGAGTCGGGATTTGGCCAGAAGTAACCGTTATAGAATTGAAAAAAGTCTGATAATCAGTCGATTTATTTAGAATTAGTATATTTGTAGTTAGGCAAGCCAACTGTTTGCCCGTTTTTTCCCCTAAAAAACTTTATGTTATGACAAAATTTGGAGAGTTAATTAATGTAGAAAAACCAGTGTTGATAGATTTCTATTTCGACTGGTCTGATGATGAAAACAACCTTGATACCTTGAAGGATGTTGCGGCTGCATTAGGTGATAAAGCAAAGGTAATTAAGATTGATATTAAAAAGAACGAAATCTTAGCAGAGACATTGCGTGTAAAAGGAAATCCAACTTTTATGATCTATAAAAATGGAGAAATGAAGTGGCGTCAAACTGGAGAGCAAGATGCCAATACTTTAATTGGCTTGGTACAGCAATACGTTTAGTTTTGTCTAAGCTTAAGAGTTGATTGCTTTAAATACATATCCTTTTTTAGAATAATACTCCAATACCTTTGGTAATGTATATTGTAGGTTTTTAGAAGCCTTTAGGCTGTCGTGAAAAACAATGATGCTTCCTTTTTTTGTGTTCTTTAATACGTTTTGTAAACATTTTTCTTTTGTAATTGTAGTGTCGAAATCTGCACTTAACACATCCCACATAATAATTTTATAACCTAAACTTTTAATTTTTTGCGCTTGTTTTCTTTTGATTCTCCCGTAAGGAGGGCGAAACAACTTAGATGGATTCTCTAAGTGTTTTTCTGCTTCAAGAATGTTGTTAACGTACGATTTTAAATCAGTTTTAGAACCTTTTTTATGATTGTGTGTGTGATTGCCTATTTGATGATTTTTAGTTAGAATTCTTGCGTAAATTTCAGGTTCTTCAACGATATTTTTACCAATGCAAAAGAAGGTAGCTTTGGCGTTATATGTGTCTAAGAGATCTAAGGTCCAATCTGTGATTTCTGCCGTTGGACCATCATCAAAAGTGAGGTAAATTTCTTTTTTATCCGTAAAAAAACACCAAGTATAATTCTTGTATAATCGTTGAACTATTCTTGGCGTTTTTGTAAGGTAAGGCTTCATTTTAACCCTTTATTTCTTCTTTTTCTGATACAAAATGGTTGAAAAGTTGAAATGAATTTACAAAGTCGCTTTGTAATTTTTTAATATACTCTTTGTCATTATCATTTGCTTTAATGGTATTTAATATTCCACTATCGTACATCAACATAAGATCTTGTATTTTTTTAAGGATAATATTTCTATATTGAGGTTCAAATGTACTGTACCATTGCAATTTCTGTTGTAGAATTTTAATCAAAGTCTCAGCAGTTGCTCTTGCTTTATCTTGTTTGCCAATTTGATAATAAATTTCTGAATAGCCTAGTGCAATACTATAATGGTCAAAGTCTTCAATTGGCATTTTATCTAATGATAGATCTAGGATTTCTTCTGCCTTCTCAAAATTATTTTCATTGGCATATGTTTCTGCTAAACGCAATAAATTATTACGTAAAGAAATCGCATTTTTACGAGTTTGCTCATCAATATAAATTTTACCACTATTGATGTTTTTCCATTCTAATTTCTGAATGTTAGCATACATTTTTTCGGTGTCAATTCTGCCCATGTCAAACATATTTCGCTCTCTGATTACTTGCCCCTTTGCATTGTATACTTTCATTGGTGTTTTAATAGGTACAAGCTTAAAAGACATTCCGTCTAGCTGTAAGTAGTCTTTTAGCCAAATGTATTCACCAGGGTCGTTAGCTCCTCCAGTAAAATAGATGGGTTGTTTCCAGTCAAAATTAGCTAAAATATCTAGCATTAAAATTCTGTTTTTTTGAATGCCTCTTTCATCAATAGTAATATCTATAAAATCTACTATTTTATCTGCATCTTTAGCAGCTACAATTCCACTTTTTAACACATTTTCTTTGTTAACCGGAATTCGAATTCTATTTGTAGGATAGGTTTTTAATTTATCTTCTCCATTGTTATAATAGGTAATAGGATTGTCACTTTCAATCCATCTCATAAAATCTTTAATGTGGATAACTGAGTCCTTAAACTGAGGATGAGGTATGTGATAAATTACATCTAATGAGCCAGTTTTGTATTTGTCATGAGTTAATTGTGATGGGATTGGAGGCGCTTCATAGGTAGCTCTTTTCATCTGATCTATATACCAATCTGTAGCAAATAAACTGGTATTTACTAATTTAATATCTCTTCGAATTCCTTCAACTTCTTGCATGTACCAAAGCGGAAAAGTATCATTATCTCCAATGGTAAACATAATGGCATTTGGATCACAAGACTCTAAGTATGCTTGTGCATTTAATCGAGTTGTATATCTACCAGCACGACTATGGTCATCCCAGTTTTCTGAAGCCATTAGTGTAGGAACGGCGAGTAATGAAATAGCTGAAACCGCAATAGCAATTGTTTTTTTATTTCCGAGATGTTTTAAATATTGAAAGAGCGCAAACACTCCAAATCCAATCCAAATGGCAAATATGTAAAATGATCCTACAATCGCATAATCTCTTTCTCTGACTTCAAATGATTTTGGATTGGTGTAAAAGATTACGGCAAAACCGGTAAATGCGAAGAAAAGAAATAATGCGTAAAAATTCTTCTTATCAAATTTAACCTGATAAAGTAAACCAATAAGTCCTAGTAATAGGGGCAAAAAGTAGTATTTATTTCTTCCTTTGTTGTTCTTTACATCGTCTGGTAAATCATGTTGAGAGCCTAAACGTGCTTCGTCAATAAAATTGATTCCACTAATCCAGTTTCCATTAAAAATATCTAGCTCTCCCTGTTTGTCATTTTGTTTTCCAACAAAATTCCACATAAAATAACGTCCATACATATAACCAAATTGAAAACTAAACATAAAATGCAGGTTTTCTCCAAAGGTTGGTCTTCGTTTAGAATTTGGATGAATTCCAGTGATGGCTTTGTAGTTGTCTTCCCTAGACGGATCTACCATTCTAGGAATAAAACCTTTGTGTTTGGAAGCATATACTGGCACGGTATTTTTGTATTTGTTTACAATAATATATTTACCGTTCTTTTTGTCTTTTTCGTACTTAGGTTTGCCATCTGTATACACAGGAGCCATATTTCCATTACCGTCTGATTTGTATTCTTGTGTTCCATCATTAGAATAATAAGTATCGTAAAACACATTGGCATCACCATATTGTTCTCTATTGTAATAGGCTAATAGCTCTCTTGCACTAGAAGGATTATTTTCGTTAATAGTTGTATTTGCATTTGCTCTAATAGGTAGCATCAGCCAAGAAGAAAAGCCAAGCATGATAAAAAGTACAGATAGAATCAGTGTGTTTAAATGGATTTTATTTTTCTTTCGTGTGTAACTTATTCCAAAATAAAAACCTGCAATCAAAATGATACCTGCAATAATACTTCCAGAATTAAAAGGCAAGCCTACTGTGTTTACGAAAAATAATTCTGTAGAACTAAAGAATTGTAAGGTGTAAGGGAATAAAAATTTAAAAACAAATGCTAAAATTAATACAGAGATAACGGTAGCTATTGCTGTTGTTTTTATAGTAATTGTATGGTAGTTCTTGAAGAAATAGAGCATTACAATTGCTGGGATAACTAATAATGATAATATGTGAACACCAAAAGATAATCCTACTACAAAACAGATTAATAACAACCATCTATTTCCTCTAGGAAGATGCATTTCATTCTCCCATTTTAATCCAAGCCAAAACAGAATTGCCATTAAAAAGGAAGACATTGCATACACTTCTCCTTCAACGGCGCTAAACCAAAAACTATCTGAAAAAGTGTAGGCTAAGCCACCAACAATACCACTCCCAATAATTGCAATTACGCTAGATAATGATAATTGTTCTACTTTAGGAGTCATTTTTTTAGACAAATTTGTAATGGTCCAGAACATAAATAAAATGGTAAATGCACTTGCTAAAGCCGACATGAAGTTCAGCATTTTAGCAATTTCAGACACGTCATTTGTAAACATTGCAAAGAAAGCACCTAGCATTTGAAATAACGGTGCTCCAGGAGGATGACCAACTTGTAATTTTATTGATGTAGAAATATATTCCCCACAATCCCATGCACTAGTTGTTGGTTCTATTGTTAAGGTGTAGGTTATTAAAGCAATTAAAAATACAATCCATCCAAAAATTGTATTCCATTTTTTATAAGTAGATAATTCCATAGTCAATTTTAAATATGTGTGGCGAATTTACTAATTTATAAGTAATTTTAGATCGGTAAAACGTGGGAACTAGTAATTTAACCTAATAAAAATATGTTAAAATTAAAAAAACAACAAAAACATTTGCAGGATTAAAAGTTTGAAGTAAATTTGCACCCGCAATTGGCCCATGGTGTAATTGGTAACACACCGGTTTTTGGTACCGACATTCAAGGTTCGAGTCCTTGTGGGCCAACAAAAAACCTCACTTTTTTAAGTGAGGTTTTTTTATTTATAAGCTTTTATTTCTTTAAATTAAGAAAGTAATTACTGGTCTTAATGAGCTTTTAGAAAGATTTTTACTGATGTTTCTGTTAAATAATCTAAATAAGCCACTTCTTTCATGTGTAGAAAGGGCAATCAAATCAGCATTTACTTCTTTAGAGAAATTTAAAATACCTTTTTCAAGAGAATCATCATTATAAACATTAATTGAATGCTTTGGAGTTTCATATTCTTTTAAAAACTCATTCATTTGATTTTTTGAATTCTTAGTACTTTTAAATCCTCTCGTTGTATTTACATTTAACAAATGGATTTTACTTCCAAATTTTTGAGAGAAATCTAACAATACTTCAAATGATTTTCTGTTTTCTTCTTGAAAGTTAGAGGCGAATACCAATTCTTTAATCTTAAAATCTTTTGGGTCGTTTTTAACCGTTACAACAGGAATTTTAGAATTTCTTGCCACTTTCTTAGAAATAGACCCCATTAATAATTCTTCTAGGATAGATAATTCCTTTGCTCCCATTATAATTAGATCAGGGTTTTTTCTAGCGCTAAATTTTAAAATACCATCGTATGGGCTTTCAAATCTAATAGCATATTTTACATTGGTTGTTTTGTCGAAAAAAGTATCTCTAATGTGTAGGATTTTTTCTTTTACTTTTTGAATGTAGTGCATGCCTTGTGGGATGCCGAAAACGCTCCCTATGCCCATGTCTATCTGACCTTTTGGGAGTTCTACTAAATGTAAAAGGTACACCTCAATTTCTGTTTCACTAGCAATTTTAGAGGCTAATTTTATTGCGTACTCCGATTGAACAGAAAAATCTATTGGAACTAGAATTTTTTTCATGTTGATGAATTTTTGTAAAGATTCTCAGGAGGTACGTAAATATACAAAAAATATTTAACTTAAAGCTATTTGGGTATTAATGAATAAGTTACTATATTTGCAGCGAAAATAACGTAAAAGAAGAATGAAGGGGGCTAAAAGCCCCCCTTTTTATACCTAAAATGGATAGAAAAATAGTAGCTGATTTATTAGAAGAAGCATTGGCAGAAAATGAGAGCTTATTCTTAATTGATTTATCTTTTTCTCCAAGCAATAAAATTTTGATTATTGTAGATGGAGATTCTGGTGTTCCTTTAAATGAATGCATGAGAATTAGTAGAAGTATAGGAAGTAACTTTGATAAAGAAGAAGAAGATTTTTCGTTAGAAGTAACTTCACCAGATATTGCTGAACCATTAAAAGTGAAAAGGCAATATTTAAAAAATATAAACAGAATCTTAACTGTTAAAATAAATGATGAAGTTGTAGAGGGTACGTTAGTTGAGGTAAATGAAGAAAATATAGTGTTAACTTGGAAAGCTAGAGAGCCTAAGCCTGTAGGTAAAGGTAAAGTTACTGTTGAAAAAACAGCTGCAATTGCTTATCAAGATATTATAGAAGCAAAAGTGAAGATAATTTTTTAATAAGAGAGTTGAATGGAAAATATAGATTTAATTGATTCATTTTCAGAATTTAAAGACAATAAGAGTATAGACAGAGTAACATTAATGTCTATTTTAGAAGAAGTTTTTAGAGCTGCATTGAAACGTAAGTTTGGATCAGATGATAATTTTGATATAATTATTAATCCAGATAAAGGAGATTTAGAGATTTGGAGAAATAGAGTTGTAGTAGCGGATGGATTCTCTGAAGATGATAATGAAGAAATCGAATTAGCAGAAGCTAGAAAAATAGAGCCAGATTTTGAAATTGGAGAAGATGTATCTGAAGAAGTAAAGTTGATAGACTTAGGAAGGAGAGCTATTTTAGCTTTGCGCCAAAATCTGATTTCTAAAATTCAAGAACACGATAGCACAAATATCTTTAAACAATTTAAGGATTTAGAAGGAGAAATTTATAGTGCAGAAGTGCATCATATTCGACATAATGCAGTTATCTTGTTGGATGACGAAGGGAATGAAATGGTATTGCCAAAAAGTGAGCAAATTCGTTCTGACTTTTTTAGAAAAGGAGATTCTGTAAGAGCAGTTATTAAAACAGTTGAATTAAGAGGGACAAAACCTGCAATTATTTTATCTAGAACATCTCCAGATTTCTTAGTGAAATTATTTGAGCAAGAAATTCCAGAAGTATTTGATGGTTTAATTACTATTGAAGGTGTTGCAAGGATACCAGGTGAAAAAGCAAAAGTAGCTGTAGATTCTTATGATGATAGAATTGATCCGGTTGGAGCGTGTGTTGGAATGAAAGGTTCTCGTATTCATGGAATTGTTCGTGAATTAGGAAATGAAAATATTGACGTAATTAATTATACTAAAAATGAACAATTGTATATTGCTAGAGCTTTAAGCCCAGCAAAAATTGTTTCAATGGAAATTAAGCCTTACGAAGAAGAAAAAGACGGAAAGAAAGGTAGAGTTAATGTGTTTTTAAAACCAGAAGAAGTTTCTAAAGCTATTGGTAAAGGAGGAGTTAATATTCGATTAGCAAGTCAGTTAACCGGTTATGAAATAGATGTACAGAGAGAAGGTCTTGAAGACGAAGATGTAGAATTGACAGAATTTGGAGACGAAATCGAAGGATGGGTAATTGAAGAATTAAAGAAAATAGGTTTAGATACTGCAAGAAGCGTCTTAGAAAAAGATGTTGCAGAATTACTAAAAAGAACTGATTTAGAAGAGGAAACAATTTTAGAGGTTCAACAAATATTAAAAGAAGAATTTGAAGATTAATTTATTAATCAGACAATTATAAATTATTCGGAGAGTATAACTATACAATGTATAAAGTGTATTTTCTTTAAAGGCTAAACAATAAAAATATATGGCTGAAGGTAAAACAACAAGGCTAAATAAAGTTTTAAGAGAATTGAACATTTCTCTAGATAGAGCAGTAGAGCACTTATCAAAAAATGGACACGAAATAGAAGCACGTCCAACTACTAAAATATCTCGTGAAGTATATCAAGTATTACTTGATGGTTTTCAAACGGATAAAACTAAGAAGGCAGCTTCAAAAGAGGTAGGAGAAGAAAAGAGAAAGGAAAAAGAAGCCATAAGACTTGAGTTGGAAGCTAAACAAGAGAAAAAACGTTTAGAAGAAGAAGCAAAAAGAGAGGTTTTAAAGGCTAAGGCTGAGAAACTCGAAATAAAGACTGTTGGTAAGATTGATATCAATCCTGTAGCTTCTAAAAAAGTGGAAGAGCCAGTAGTAAAAGCTCCAAAAACAGAAAAATCTGTTGAAGTCACTGCTGTTGAACCAGTTAAAGAAGAGGCTCCAGAAGTAAAAGAGGAGGCTAAGCCAGTGGCAGAGAAATCTGCAACAAAGAAACCTGCAATAGTAAAACCTGTAGTAGAGAAAAAGCCTATAGAAAAGGAAGTAGAAGTAAAAAAGGTTGTTGTTGCTAAATCTGAAAAGAAAGCTGAAGTTGTACAAGAAGTTACAGCAGAAAATGCAGAAAAATTAACAACTCAATATAAAAAGTTAGATGGGCCAAAAATTACTGGTATAAAAATCGACTTGAAGCAATTTGAGAGACCTAAAAAGAAAAAACCAGAAGCAAATAAAAATGCTGCTTCTGATCCGAAAAAGAAAAGAAAAAGAATTGTAAAGCCTGCAAACAACCAAAGGAATAATCCTGGTGGAGCAAATGCTCCAAGAAGAAGTCCTGGAGGAGCAAGTAGAGGTGGTTATAAAGGAAGAGGTCCTGTAAGGCCAGCTGTTAAGAAAGAAGAGCCGACAGAGGCAGAAGTACAAAAACAAGTACGTGAAACATTAGAAAGACTTCAAGGAAAATCTAATAAAGGTAAAGGAGCTAAATATCGTAGAGATAAAAGAGATCAACACAGACAGCAGTCAGAAACTGATCAGGAATTAGCTGCTGCAGAAAGCAAAATACTTAAAGCAACAGAATTTGTTACAGTTAGTGAAGTAGCTACTATGATGAATGTTCCTGTTATTGATATTATTTCTGCATGTATGTCATTAGGAATGATGGTGACAATGAATCAGCGTTTAGATGCAGAAACATTAGTTATTGTTGCAGAAGAATTTAATTACAAAGTTGAGTTTGTTGGTGCAGAAGTAGAAGAATCTATTGTAGAAATAGAAGATAAACCAGAAGATTTAGAGACGAGAGCCCCAATTATTACAGTAATGGGTCACGTAGATCACGGTAAGACATCGTTACTAGATTACATTCGTAAAGCAAATGTAATTGAAGGAGAATCTGGGGGAATTACACAGCATATTGGAGCGTATTCTGTTAAGGTTGGAGAACAACAAATAGCATTTTTAGATACACCGGGTCACGAAGCCTTTACGGCAATGCGTGCTCGTGGAGCTCAAGTAACAGATTTAGTAATTATTGTTGCAGCAGCAGATGATGATATTATGCCTCAAACAAAAGAAGCAATATCTCACGCACAAGCAGCAGGAGTGCCAATTATTTTTGCAATTAATAAGATTGATAAACCAAATGCAAATCCAGATAATGTGAAGACGCAATTGGCAGCAATGAATTTACTAGTTGAAGAATGGGGAGGAAAAATACAATCGCAAGATATTTCTGCTAAAACTGGACAAGGTATAGATGATCTTTTAGAAAAGGTATTATTAGAAGCAGAGATATTAGAGTTGCAAGCAAATCCAAATAAAATAGCTAATGGAGCTGTAGTTGAAGCTTTATTAGATAAAGGAAGAGGGTATGTGTCTACAGTTTTAGTGCAAGCAGGTACTTTAAAAATTGGAGATTATATGTTAGCAGGAAAGCATAGTGGAAAAGTAAGAGCTATGTTTGATGATAAAGGAAATAACTTAAAAGTTGCAGGTCCATCAACACCGGTTTCAATTTTAGGACTAGATGGAGCGCCACAAGCAGGAGATAAATTCAATGTTTTTGAAGATGAAAGAGAAGCTAAGCAAATTGCTTCTAAACGTTCTCAATTGCAACGTGAGCAATCTGTAAGAACTCAGAAAACATTAACTTTAGATGAGATTGGTAGAAGAATTGCATTAGGAGACTTTAAAGAATTAAACATTATCTTAAAAGGAGATGTTGATGGTTCGGTAGAGGCCTTAACAGATTCTTTCCAGAAATTATCTACTGAAGAAATTCAAGTTAATATTTTACACAAAGGAGTTGGAGCAATTACAGAATCTGATGTATTATTAGCATCAGCATCTGATGCTATTGTAATCGGGTTTAATGTGCGTCCGCAAGGAAATGCAAGAGTTGTTGCTGATAAAGAGGAAGTAGATATTAGACACTACTCAATTATTTATGACGCGATCAATGAATTGAAAGATGCAATGGAAGGAATGCTTTCTCCAGATATGAAAGAGGAGGTTACTGGTAATGTAGAGATTAGAGAAGTTTATAAAATTTCTAAAGTTGGTAACATTGCAGGGTGTATGGTAATGTCTGGTAAAATCTTAAGAAGTTCTATGATTAGAATTATAAGAGAAGGAATCGTTATTCATTCAGGTACTTTAGAAGCGTTAAAACGTTTTAAAGACGATGTAAAAGAAGTAGCTAAGGGATATGACTGTGGTGTTCAAATTAAAGGATTTAATGACATCAAACAAGGTGATGTTATTGAAGCGTATCATGAAATAGCAGTAAAGAAAAAATTGAAGTAATACTTTAATTTATAGATAAAAAAAGGGAGCAATAATTTGCTCCCTTTTTTTATGCGTTAATTTTAGTGCTGTTATCTAGGGACAACAATTGCAGATGGAAACTTCTTTTTAATTTCATTTAAAACCTTATCAGCCTCTAATTTTGTTTTGAAATCTCCTGCTTGAACTTTCCATTCTGGAGATTCAAAAATTATATAGGTTTTAATTGTTGCAAATTCTAAATTGAATTTACTTCTAGTTGTTTTAATCGCGGTTTCAAACCCGTTATTTAGTTGAATCCGAAATCCATAACCATTCTCTTTATTATAGGTTCTTTTCTTTTGTATAAGTGCACTAACTTCTTTGCTTGTTGTTGTTTGGGCATTGGTAGATGTAATTCCTACTACTAGTACAATAAGAAAAGGTATAAAAATTGACTTCATTTTGTATGTTTAAAAACGTTGGTACAAAAGTAACAACTTGTTTTAAATAAGATTAGTATTTGGCTTTATTTAGAATTGATATAAATTAAGAATTAACATTCTATTAGCATTTCAGAATTTACAGATAAATGGTACTTTTGCGGAGCTATTTAGAGGCCTTATTCTAGGCTTCGAAATTTAATAAAAGCACCAAACTAGTTAAAAAATTTATATTTTATAGTATGAAAAGTGTGGATAAACACAGTCAATTAACCAGGTTACTACTTAAAAGTTTTACTTTCCTTTTAATTTTTACAATGAGTTTTTCTGTTCAGGCACAAGATGCTGTGAACGTAGAGCAACAAAAGGAAGGAAGGAAACTGTTTAAAGCTCTTTGTTCTACTTGTCATAAATTAGACAAGAAGTCAACTGGGCCAGCACTTGGTAATATTGCTGACAAAAGAGATTCAGATTGGTTAAAATCTTGGATTAGAGACAACAATGCATTAAGAGCGTCTGGTGATGCTGATGCGATTGCAATTTTTAAAGAGTTCAAAGGTTCTCCAATGACTCAGTTTGCAATGTTAACAGATAAAAATATCGAAGATATTATTTATTATACAACAGTTGGAGATCCAAAAAAGAAAGTAGCCGCAGGAGATGCAGTTGTTACTGAGGTAAAAGAAGCTTCGCCATGGTTAACAAGAATCTTAATTGCAATTATTGTGATTGGTATTTTAATTGTTTCTAGCTTGTTAAAAGTGATTAGTGAATTAAAAGGTGCGCCAAAAACACCAGGTTTAGCAGGTAACATTCAAGAGTTGTGGGTTGGGTTTAAAAGAAACACCTTCTTACATGTGTTGTTAACAATCTTTTTAGCATTAACTACTGCTTATATCTTATTTGGAACATTGTTTCAGATAGGTGTAGATGAAGGATATCAGCCAATTCAGCCAATTGCATTCTCACATACAATTCATGCTGGAGATAACAAGATTGACTGTCAATACTGTCACTCATCAGCAAAACATAGTAAAACATCTGGTATACCTTCTGCAAATGTGTGTATGAATTGTCATAAAAACATTTCTGAAGTAGCAGACGATACAAAGATTGCTTCTATGAATATGGGGAAAGCAGAACTGGATAAAGAAATTCAAAAATTATATACTGCTGTTGGTTGGGATGCTGAAAACTTAGAATATACGGGGAAAACGCAACCAATTAAATGGGTAAGAGTACATAATTTACCTGACTTCGCATATTTTAATCATTCTCAACACGTAACTGTTGGAGGTTTAAAATGTCAAACATGTCACGGTCCTGTAGAAACAATGGATGAGGTATATCAATTCTCTCCATTAACAATGGGTTGGTGTTTAGACTGTCATAAAGAAACTAAAGTAGATTTAAAGGGTAATGAATATTACACTAAAATTCACGAACAGTTGTCTAAGAAATATGGTGTTGAGTCAGTTACAGTTGCTCAACTAGGAGGTATGGAATGTGGTAAATGTCACTATTAATAATTAGAAAGTAAAAACAATTATATAAATGGCTTCAAGCAAAAAATACTGGCAAAGTGTTGAAGAACTTAGAGAAGGTTCAATTGTTGAAACGCTAAGTAAAAATGAATTTGTAGATGAAATTCCTACAGATGAGTTTTTAGGAGATAAAGAAACATTAGAAACGTCATCTACATCAAGAAGAGATTTCTTAAAATATGTTGGATTTTCAACAGCAGCTGCATCATTAGCTGCATGTGAAGGACCCGTAAGAAAATCAATTCCTTTTTTGGTAAAACCAGATGATCTTACAATTGGTGTAGCAGATTGGTACTCTACAACAATTGCAGATGGGTATGACTTCGCAAATATTTTGGTAAAAACTAGAGAGGGACGTCCTATTTTAGTAATGCCAAATAAAGATGCAAACGGATCGACAAATGCGCGTGTTCAAGCATCTGTTTTATCATTATACGACAACCAGTTACGTGTTAAAGAGCCTCAAGATGCAGACTCTTTTTTAACTTGGGATGCCGCTGATAAACAAATAATTGCAAAATTAAATGAATTAAAATCAGCAAATGAATCTGTTGTATTGTTAACAGGAACGTTAGCAAGTCCATCAACAGAAAAAATCATTTCTGAATTTGTTACTGCTTTTCCAAATGTAAAGCATGTAATTTATGATGCTGTTTCTGAATCAGGAGCTTTAGATGCTTTTGAAGCAATTTATGGTACTCGTGCTTTACCTACTTATCATTTTGATAAAGCAGAAGTAATTGTATCTATTGGAGCTGATTTCTTAGGTGATTGGCAAGGAGGATATGATAAGTCTTATGCTGCTAGTAGAAATGCTGGATCAGGAAAAATGTCAAGACACATTCAGTTTGAATCAAACATGACATTAACTGGTGCTAATGCTGATAAAAGAGTATTGGTGAAACCATCTGAACAAGTATTTGCTTTAATCAACTTATACAATGCTATAACAGGAGCTACAGCTTCTTCAAAAGCAACACAAGCTGATAAAGCTATCGAAGCAGCAGCAAAACAATTAAAGAACGCAGGTTCTAAAGGGGTTGTTGTTACAGGAGTTAACGATAAGAATGCACATATAGTTGCAATGGCAATTAACAAAGCTTTACAAAGTGAAGTGATGGATGTTGTTACAACAAAAACCATCAGAAAAGGAAACGATGCTGATGTTGCGCAAGTAGTTGCAGATATTAAATCTGGAGCCGTAAAAGGATTGATTGCATACAATGTAAACCCAATATATTCTTTAGCAGCAGCAACTGATATTGCAGATAAAATTAAAGGATTAAAATTATCTGTAGCTCTTTCTGAACAGTTTGATGAGACAGCACATGCAACTCAATATGCATTGCCAGCTTCTCATTATTTAGAATCTTGGGGTGATGTTTCTATCACAACAGGGATTTATAGTTTAGTTCAGCCAACAATTCAACCATTATTTAATTCTCGTCAGTTACAAGATGTATTATTAAAATGGTCTGGGAACTCAACTTCTTATTACGATTATTTAAAAGCTTTTTGGGCTTCAAATATATTAAATGGGCAATCATGGAATCAAGCATTGCATGATGGTACTTTTTCAAAAGCAGTTGCTACTTCGGTATCTGCAAATTCAATTGATGCTACAGCAGCGGCTTCTACTTTAGGAAGAGCTACGAAATCATCTGTAATGGAATTGAACTTGTTTACATCTACTGCTTTAGGAGATGGTAAACAAGCAAACAATCCATGGTTACAAGAATTACCAGATCCATTAACAAGAGCTTCTTGGGATAATTACATTACCATGTCTATGCCAGATGCAAGAGAATATGGTTTCTCTAACCCTGTAAAAGATAATGGAGCAATTAATGGACAATATGCAAATATTACTGTTAATGGAGTAACGGTTTCTAATGTACCAGTAATGATTCAACCAGGACAAGCAAAAGGTTCTATAGGGTTAGCATTGGGATATGGAAGACAACAAAATTTAAAAGATGCAATGATAGTTGGGGTAAATGCTTATCCTTTATATATCAATGCAAATCATATTCAAACAGGAGTTACTATTGAGAAAGCAAGCGGAACTCATAAGTTTGCTTGTACTCAAGTACAAAAGACAATTGCTGGAAGACATGATATCTTAAAGCAAGCTACTTTAAAAGAAGTAACTAGCCATGCCGATCCAAAACAAACTTGGAATAAGCCAGCAACGGCATCATTAAATCACAAAGAAGTTGATGCAAATTCAGTAGATCTTTGGGATAAACATGATCGTAGTGTTGGGCATCACTTTAATTTATCAATCGACTTAACATCTTGTACTGGGTGTGGAGCCTGTGTTGTTGCATGTCATGCAGAAAACAATGTTCCAGTTGTTGGTAAAAACGAAATGAGAGTTGGTAGAGATATGCACTGGTTGCGTATTGATAGATATTATTCTTCTGAAGTTACAGAGGCAGCTTCTAAAGAAGGTAGCGATGTAATTACAATAAAAGAATTTGCTAAACAATTCCCTAATATTGCAAACAAGGATCTTGAAAGGCAATATGCTGAGAAAGTGCTAGAATTAAGTGGAGGAGATTTATTTGCTTCAATTGAATCTGTAGCAGAAAATCCTACAGTTGCTTTCCAACCAATGATGTGTCAGCATTGTAACCAAGCACCATGTGAAACTGTTTGTCCAGTTGCGGCAACATCACACGGTCGTCAAGGTCAAAATCAAATGGCATATAACCGTTGTGTAGGAACAAGATATTGTGCAAACAACTGTCCATATAGAGTTCGTCGATTTAACTGGTTTAGTTACAGTAATAATAACGAGTTTGACTTTAATATGAATGATGAATACGGTAAAATGGTGTTAAATCCAGATGTTGTAGTTCGTTCTAGAGGAGTTATGGAGAAATGTTCTATGTGTATTCAAATGACGCAAGCTACTATCTTGAAAGCAAAAAAAGAAGGTAGAAAAATTGATACAGATGAATTCTCTACAGCATGTTCATCAGCATGTTCATCGGGAGCATTGGTCTTTGGAGATATCAACAACTCAGAAGATGCAGTAGCACATTTAAAAGACGATAAAAGAGCATATCACGTGTTAGACTATATTGGAACAAAACCAAATGTAGTATACCAGGTAAAAGTGAACAATACAAACGAAGCGTAATTAAAAATTAAGATATTAGAATATGTCTCATTACGAAGCACCCATTAGGGAACCATTAATATTAGGTGAAAAAAGTTACCACGATATCACCGAAGATATAGCAAAACCTATTGAAGGGAAAGCGAATAAGAATTGGTATATAGCATTTTATATTTCTTTAGCAGCAATGCTTTGGGGATTTGGATGTATTTTCTACACTGTAGGAACTGGAATTGGAACTTGGGGATTGAACAAGAACATTGGATGGGCTTGGGATATTACTAATTTCGTTTGGTGGGTAGGTATTGGTCACGCCGGTACATTAATCTCAGCAGTACTATTATTATTTCGTCAAAAATGGAGAATGGCAATTAACCGTTCTGCAGAAGCAATGACAATTTTTGCAGTATTCCAAGCAGGATTGTTTCCAATTATTCACATGGGACGTCCTTGGAATGGGTATTGGGTAATGCCAATTCCAAATCAATTCGGATCATTATGGGTGAATTTCAACTCACCTTTACTATGGGATGTATTTGCAATTTCAACCTATTTATCTGTATCATTAGTTTTCTGGTGGACAGGTTTATTACCAGATTTTGCAATGATTAGAGACAGAGCAGTGAAGCCTTTCCAAAAGAAAATCTATTCATTATTGTCTTTCGGATGGTCTGGTAGAGCAAAAGATTGGCAACGTTTTGAAGAGGTGTCTTTGGTATTAGCAGGTTTAGCAACACCATTAGTACTTTCTGTACATACAATTGTATCGATGGATTTCGCAACCTCTATCAATCCGGGATGGCACTCAACAATTTTCCCTCCATATTTTGTAGCAGGAGCAATCTTTTCTGGATTTGCAATGGTACAAACCCTATTAGGGATTATGCGTAAAGTAACAAACTTAGAAGATTACATTACTCGTCTACACGTTGAGTATATGAATATTGTAATTATCTTAACAGGTGGTATTGTAGCTGTAGCATATGCTTCAGAATTCTTTATTGCTTGGTATACAGGTTCTCCTTATGAGAATTACACATACATGTCTGTTGGAGCAGCAACTGGACCTTATGCTTGGGCATTCTGGTCATTGATCTTATTCAATATTGCAATTCCACAACTATTATGGATTAAGAAAGTAAGAAGAAGTTTTATTTGGTCATTTATTATTTCAATTGCTATTAACATCGGAATGTGGTTTGAGCGTTTTGACATTATTGCAATTGTATTAAGTAAAGGACATTTGCCATCTACATGGTGGCGTTTTGAGCCAACATTTGTAGATGTAGGTATCTTTATTGGAACTATCGGATTCTTCTTTGTATTATTCTTATTGTATGCAAGAACTTTCCCAGTAATAGCACAAGCAGAAGTAAAAACAATCTTGAAATCTTCAGGAGAGAATTATAAAAAATTAAGAGACGGAAAGCATGAGTAATAAAGTTATACACGCATTTTATAATGATGACGAAGTTGTTCTTGACGCTGTTAAGACAGTAAAAGCAGCGCATCATCATATTGACGAAGTATTTTGTCCTTTTCCAGTTCACGGTCTAGATAAGGCTTTGGGTTTAGCACCAACTCGTCTTGCTATTGCATCATTTATGTATGGTATTTTAGGACTTGGAATCGCTATTTGGATGACCAATTATATGATGATTCAAGATTGGCCACAAGATATTGGAGGGAAACCTAACTTTTCTTGGTGGTTAAATATGCCAGCATTCGTGCCGATTTTATTTGAATTAACGGTGTTTTTTGCAGCTCACTTAATGGTAATTACTTTTTATATGAGAAGTAGAATATGGCCATTTAAAGAAGCAGAAAATCCAGACCCTAGAACTACAGATGACCACTTTTTGATGGAAATTCCAGTTCATAATAATGAAGAAGAATTATTGACATTATTAAAAGAAACAGGAGCTGTAGAAATTAACATAGTAGAAAAGCATTAATAAAGAGATGATGAAGAATTTTACAAAAATAATTTTCGCTTTACTTGCACTAGTAACAATTGTTTCTTGTGGAGACAAACGTACAAGAAGTGTTCAGTACATGCCAGATATGTATGTAGCTGTTCCTTATGAACCAAATAGTGTAAATGGTCTTACCGATACCATTAATGGATCAAACTTAAAACCAGTATTAGGAACCATTGCAAGAGGACAAGTTCCTTATGAATATCCAAATACCCTTGAGGCATATGATGTTGCAAAGACAACGTTAAAATCTCCGTTAGAAACAACGGCAAAAAATTTAGATAACGGTAAAAAAATGTACGGAATTTACTGTGCAACTTGTCATGGTGATAAAGGTGATGGTAATGGAGTATTAGTTCAGAGAGAAAAGTTTAGTGGAATACCAAAATATAATGATGCTGCTAGAGCCATAACTCAAGGAAGTATTTATCATGTAATAATGTATGGTAAAGGAATCATGGGGTCTCATGCTTCTCAGTTGACAACAAAAGAACGTTGGCAAGTAGTACAATATGTACTTAAGTTAAAAGAAGATTTAAAATAAGTTTTTAAAAGAAAGAATTAAAAGATATGTATCAATTCTCAGGTAAATTAAAAACATTCTCAATCGCTTTAATGATTATTGGAGTATTGGGTGTTGGGTATAGTTTTTTAACCGCACCAAAAACGATTGAAGATGCTAAAGAAATTTTGGCAAGTCAACATGATAGTCATGGAGCAGCTGCATCACACGATGTTGCAAAAACTGATGCTCATACAACTAAAGATACGCACAAAAAAACAACTCATAATGAAGTAAAAAAAGATGCACATGAAACTGATACTTCTGCAAATGATGAGCATGCAGCACATGCATTACATGCTTTACAGAATAAACCTTGGGCAGCTGTATATGTTGCTTTGTTTTTCTTTTTAGGAATCTCATTATTAGTATTGGCCTTTTATGCTTCTCAAAGAGTTGCACAAGCAGGTTGGTCTGTTGTGTTGTTTAGAGTTATGGAAGCTATAACAGCAAATATTGTTCCTGCAAGTATTTTAATGTTTGTAATGATTATGACTTCTGCAGGTCATTTAAACCATTTATTTGTTTGGATGGGTGAAGGTGTTTTTGATCCTACTAGTGAAAATTATGATGCGATAGTTGATGGAAAAAAATGGTGGTTAAACGTACCAGGTTGGACTATTAGATCTGTTGTGTATTTATTAGGGTGGAATGTGTACCGTTACTTTGCTAGAAAATTATCAATAGCAGAAGATACTGCTAACGATGGAAATAAAACATACAAGAAAAACTTTCATGCTTCAGTTATCTTTTTAGTATTCTTCATGATTACTGAATCTATGATGTCTTGGGATTGGATTATGGGATTAGATCCCCACTGGTTCTCTACATTATTTGGTTGGTATGTTTTAGCAACTATGTTGGTAAGTGCTATCACGGTAATTGCATTTGTAACCATCTATTTACGTTCTAAAGGGCATTTGCCTTTTGTAAATGATAGTCATATTCACGATTTAGCAAAATTCATGTTTGGATTTAGTGTATTCTGGACCTATTTATGGTTTGCACAATTTATGTTAATCTGGTATGCAGATATGACAGAAGAAACTGTGTATTTCATTGCACGTTTTAACGATTATAAATTACCGTTTTTAGGAATGGTAGTTATGAACTTTGTATTCCCAATATTGTTATTAATAAACAGTGATTATAAAAGCAAGCCTTGGTTTGTTGTTATTGGTGGAGTGGTAATCTTAGCAGGACATTATATTGATGTATTTGTTATGATTATGCCTGCAACTGTTGGTGATCAATGGTTCTTTGGAATTCCAGAATTTAGTGCTCTATTATTCTTTATAGGGTTATTTATCTTTGTAACATTCCGTGCTTTTTCAAAAGCAGCACCATTGGCAAAAGGAAATCCATTTTTGAAAGAAAGTGAAGATTTTCATTATTACATTATTGAACACGAAGGAGAAGAAAATCATTAATAATTAAATAATTAAGACAAAATAATATGCAAGCTTTATTTTATATTTTTATAGCTATTGCAATAGGTGTAAGCTTTTGGCAAATTACTAGAATTTTAAATTTTAGATCGGTAATTGCTACTGATAAAGACAATGATACTCAAGGAAAATTATTTCTTGCATTCACTGCTTTTTTCTATGCAATGATGATTTATTGCTTAATTTTCATGAATGTTTTAATGTTGCCAGAATCTGCTTCAATTGAAGGAGAACATGACGATAACCTATTTAACATTACATTTATTTTAATTGGAGTTGTACAGTTTATAATGCAATTCGTTTTATTCTATTTTTCTTACAAATACAGAGGAAAGAAAGAAAACAAAGCATTATTTTTTGCTGATAGTCACAAATTAGAAGCAATTTGGACTATTATTCCAGGAGTTACAATTATTATATTAATTGGGTATGGACTATGGCAATGGAACAACATCATGGATTTATCTGATGCAAAAGACCCTGTTATTATTGAAGTATATGCTAAACAGTTTTCTTGGGAAGCTCGTTATGCTGGTGAAGACAATGCATTAGGTAGAGGAAATGTTCACTACATTAAAGGTCTAAATACAATGGGAGTTGATATGTCTGACTTAAATGCCCAAGACGATAAAAAATTATCAGCGATTGAGCCAATAATGTATTTACCAAAAGGACGTAAAGTTGTTTTTAAATTCCGTTCTCAAGATGTATTGCACTCGGCATATATGCCACACTTTAGAGCACAAATGAATTGTGTTCCTGGTATGGTAACAGAGTTTGGTTTTACTCCAAAGTTCACAACCGAAGAAATGAGAGTTCAATCAGAAGTTGTTGCTAAAACAGCTGTGATTAATGAAATTCGTAAAAAGAACGGAGACGATCCATACGAATTTGATTTCATTTTGTTATGTAATAAAATTTGTGGAGCTTCTCACTTCAATATGCAAATGAAAATAGTTGTAGTTGAACAAGAAGAGTTCGATAAATGGTATGCAGAACAACCAACATTAGGACAAGAATTAGCAGTTAAATAAGGTATTTAAATAAGACAATAAAAATTAAGATATGTCAGATCATCATCATAAAGAAACATTTGTAACTAAATATATTTTTAGTCAAGATCACAAAATGATTTCTAAGCAGTTTTTAGTAACTGGGATATTTATGGGAATTATTGGAGTGATGATGTCTATGTTATTTCGTTTGCAAATAGCATGGCCAGAAAAATCATTTACCATTGTTGAAGCTTTTTTAGGGAGTCACCAAACTGATGGAGTAATGGATGCAGATATGTATTTAGCACTCGTTACAATACATGGTACTATTATGGTATTCTTTGTATTAACAGCAGGGTTAAGTGGTACCTTCTCAAACTTATTAATTCCATTGCAAATTGGTGCAAGAGATATGGCATCTGGTTTCTTAAATATGATTTCATATTGGTTATTCTTTACTTCAAGTATAATCATGGTAATCTCATTATTTGTTGAGGCAGGACCAGCATCAGCAGGATGGACAATTTATCCACCGTTATCAGCATTGCCACAAGCAATACCTGGTTCTGGATTAGGAATGACTTTATGGTTGGTGTCAATGGCAATATTTATTGCATCCTCTTTAATTGGATCATTGAACTATATTGTTACAATATTTAACTTGAGAACAAAAGGAATGAAAATGACGAGAATGCCATTAACAATGTGGGCATTCTTTATTACAGCAATTATTGGTGTAGTTTCTTTCCCTGTATTATTATCTGCAGCATTATTATTAATCTTTGATAGAAGTTTTGGAACGTCGTTCTTTCTATCGGATATATTTATCAGCGGAGAAGTATTACACTATCAAGGAGGGTCACCCGTATTATTTGAACACCTATTTTGGTTCTTAGGACACCCAGAAGTATATATTGTATTATTACCAGCATTAGGTATAACCTCAGAAATTATAGCAACAAATTCTCGTAAACCAATTTTTGGGTATCGAGCAATGATTGGTTCTATTATGGCAATTGCTTTTTTATCTACAATTGTGTGGGGTCACCATATGTTTATCTCAGGAATGAACCCATTCTTAGGATCAGTATTTACATTCACAACTGTATTAATTGCAATTCCATCAGCTGTAAAAGCATTTAACTATATCACCACTTTATGGAAAGGGAATCTTCAAATGAATCCCGCCATGTTGTTCTCTATCGGATTGGTATCTACATTCGTTACTGGAGGATTAACAGGGTTGGTATTAGGAGATTCTGCATTAGATATTAATGTACATGATACGTACTTTGTAGTAGCGCATTTCCACTTAGTAATGGGTGTATCAGCAATTTTAGGAATGTTTGCAGGTGTATATCACTGGTTCCCTAAAATGTATGGTAAAATGATGAACAAAACACTAGGGTATTGGCATTTCTGGATCACAATGATTGCTGCGTATGGAGTATTCTTCCCTATGCACTTTATTGGATTAGCTGGTTTACCAAGAAGATATTATACAAATACAAACTTTCCAATGTTTGATGATGTTGCTGATGTAAACGTTGTAATTACATTGTTTGCAATCTTAGGAGGAGTAGCTCAATTACTATTTTTAGCAAATTTCTTTATATCAATTTATAGAGGGCAAAAAGCGACTCAGAACCCTTGGAAATCTAATACATTAGAATGGACAACGCCAGTAGAACATATTCATGGAAACTGGCCAGGTAAAATTCCTGAAGTTCACCGTTGGGCATATGATTATAGTAAAGTAGATGAGAATGGAGAATACTTGCACGGCGAAGATTTTGTATTGCAAACAACACCTTTATTAGAAGGTGAAGAAGATCCTTCTTAAATAGATAAAATAGATAGTAAAGCCTTTCCAATCGGAAAGGCTTTTTTTGTATATTAGAGTTTCGGTTTCATTATGATATCTGTAACATTTATCACATTAGTCAACCGTAAATTGAATTATATTTGCAATATGAATGAAAATCTAAATCCTGAAAATTCCAATCTCTCAAATGAAGAGTTGGATGTAGAAAAAAAACTACGTCCATTAACATTTGATGATTTTACAGGTCAAGATCAAGCGATTGAAAATCTTAAAATATTTGTTGAGGCAGCAAATCAAAGAGAAGAAGCTTTAGATCATACGTTATTTCATGGACCTCCAGGATTAGGAAAAACAACACTAGCACATATTTTAGCGAATGAGTTGAATGTAGGAATTAAAGTTACTTCTGGACCTGTTTTAGACAAGCCAGGAGATTTAGCAGGACTGCTTACAAACTTAGATGAACGAGATGTGCTTTTTATAGACGAAATTCACCGTTTAAGTCCAATTGTGGAAGAATATTTATACTCTGCAATGGAAGATTACAAAATTGATATTATGATAGAATCTGGCCCAAATGCCAGAACCGTTCAAATCAATTTAGAACCATTTACATTAATTGGAGCTACTACACGTTCGGGATTATTAACCTCTCCAATGAGAGCAAGATTTGGAATTAGCAGTCGTTTAAATTATTATAAAAAAGAACTGCTAACAACCATTGTTCAACGTAGTTCGTTGATATTAAAAGTTCCAATTTCTATGGAAGCTGCTATTGAAATTGCAGGTCGAAGTAGAGGAACACCTAGAATTGCAAATGCACTTTTAAGAAGAGTTAGAGATTTTGCTCAAATTAAAGGAGATGGAACAATAACCATTGAAATTGCACAATACGCATTAAAAGCATTACGAGTTGATGCTTTCGGTTTAGATGAAATGGACACTAAAATATTAACTACTCTAATAGATAAGTTTAAAGGAGGTCCAGTAGGAATATCGACATTAGCAACAGCAGTAGGAGAAAACGCTGAAACCATAGAAGAAGTATATGAGCCTTTCTTAATTCAAGAAGGATTTATTATGAGAACACCTAGAGGAAGAGAAGTTACAGATGCCGCTTATAAACACTTAGGTAAACAAAAAGTGTTAAAGCAAGGAGGGTTGTTTTAGCTTTATAAAGAGAAGAGAGAATAAAATGAATTGCAAATTAGGAGTCGTGAAAGACTAAAAATAGAATTAGTTTAACATAGAAAATGAACATTAAAAAAGTAATACCTATACTAGAATGGTTACCCAACTATACAAGATCTCGATTTAAAGGAGATTTTATAGCAGGTATCACTGTAGGAATTATTTTGATTCCTCAAGGAATTGCCTATGCATTAATTGCAGGGTTACCACCAATTTATGGATTGTACACAGCATTAGTTCCACAAGTAATGTATGCAGTTTTTGGGTCTTCTAGGCAAGCAGCAATTGGACCGGTAGCATTAGATTCATTAATTGTTGCAGCAGGTGTGTCAACCTTAGCCTTGTCTGGTTCTGATAGTTATATAGAAATAGCAATTTTATTAGCATTAATGGTTGGAGCGTTTCAATTGTTAATGGGAATTTTACGTTTAGGGTTTATTGTTAATTTTTTGTCAAAGCCAGTAATTACGGGGTTTACTTCTGCTGCAGCATTGATTATCGGTTTTAACCAGTTTAGAAATTTATTTGGAGTCGATTTTGAAAGAAGTAATCAAATTCAATATTTAATCGTAGATATTTGGCAGAACATCAATAAACTAGATATTGTAACAACTACTATAGGTTTAATAGCTGCTGTAATTATCATTGTCTTAAGAAAGGTAAATAAGAAAATTCCGAATGCACTTTTAGTTGTTATCCTTGGAATTGTAGCTGTTAAATATTTTGGAACATCATTTGAAAGTGTGGCTATTATTAAAGAAGTGCCTTCTGGATTGCCTAGTTTTGGAGTGCCAGAAATCGATATTGATCAGTTAAAAGAATTGATGCCAATAGCATTGACATTGGTGTTAGTTGGTTTTTTAGAAACCATATCTATTGGGAAATCTTTAGAAGCTAAACAAGATGAATATAGAATACGACCAAATCAAGAATTGGTAGCCTTAGGACTTGGAAATATGGTTGGCTCTTTATTTAAAGCCTATCCTTCTACATCTAGTTTTTCTCGATCAGCAATCAATCAAGAATCTGGAGCAACAACAGGAATGGCGGCCTTGGTTTCTGTAGGAATGGTTGTTGTTACCTTATTGTTTTTAACACCCGTTTTTTACTTTTTACCCAAAACAGTGTTAGCAGCAATAATTATTGTAGCAGTCTTTGGATTAATCAACGTAAAAGAGGCAATTCATTTATGGAAGACAAATAACTTAGATTTTTGGATGCTCTTTACCACATTTATAGCAACCTTATTTTTAGGGATTGAATATGGAATATTTGCAGGAGTAGGATTATCAATAATTATCTTAATCTTTAGAACATCAAAACCATATATAGCAGTTTTAGGAGCGGTTCCAGATTCAGATTTTTATAAAAACCAGGAACGTTTTACAAACGTAATTATTGAAGATGAAATTTTAGTTATTCGCTTTGATGCACAACTATTCTTTGCAAACTCAAGTTATTTTAGAGACAACCTTGACGAATTGGCAGAAAAAAAAGGAAAGGCATTGCAATTGATAGTAATTGATGCAGAAAGTATTAATAGAGTAGATAGTACAGGAGCAGAAATGTTAATGGAACGAATTTCTTATTATAAGAAAAGAGGAATTACATTCTATTTAGCTGGTGTAAAAGGGCCAGTAAGAGACACATTATTTAGAGCAGGAATATTAAATATTATAGATATCAATCATTTCTTTATGAACATTTTTACAGCGGTAAAGTTTCATAAAACTGGAGATAGAGAACATCAAAAAAAGTATGCTGAATATATTCATCATACCTATAAATAAAATAGATTAGAAGATTATGAAAGTTGAACAAATTTACACAGGATGTTTAGCACAGGGCGCTTATTACATTGAAAGTAATGGAGAAGTAGCAATTATTGATCCTTTGAGAGAAGTTTCTCCGTACTTAGAGAGAACTCAAAAAGACAAAGCAAAAATAAAATATATTTTTGAAACACATTTTCATGCAGATTTTGTGAGTGGACATGTAACCTTAGCAGAGAAAACTGGAGCAAAAATAGTTTTTGGGCCAAATGCAGAAACAACCTACGATGCACATGTTGCAAAAGATAATGAAGAGTTTAAACTTGGTGATGTAACAATTATTGCATTGCATACACCAGGTCATACAATGGAAAGTAGTTCTTTTTTATTAAGAGATAAAGACGGAAAAGATTATGCGCTTTTTAGTGGTGATACCTTATTTTTAGGTGATGTTGGTAGACCTGATTTGGCTCAAAAAACAGGGGAATTAACGGAAGCTGATTTGGCTGGGTTTTTATTCGACAGTTTACGAACAAAGATTATGACCTTGGCAGATGATGTAATTGTATATCCAGCACATGGAGCAGGTTCTGCTTGTGGTAAAAACCTAAGTAAAGAAACTGTTGGGTCTATTGGTGAGCAAAAGAAAACCAATTACGCTTTAAGAGCAGATATGACTAAAGAGGAATTTATTAAAGAAGTAACGGATGGATTATTACCTCCACCAGCATATTTTCCTTTAAATGTAAAGTTAAATAAAGAAGGATATAAACATATAGATGAAGTAATCAAAACCGGGACAACAGCACTATCTGTTTCGGATTTTGAAAAAGTAGCAAACGAAACAGATGCACTAATTTTAGATGTACGTCACCAAACAGAATTTATAAACGGATTTATTCCTCGTTCAATATTTATTGGTATTGACGGTGGGTTTGCTCCTTGGGTTGGCGCATTAATAAAAGATATTGAGCAGCCAATTTTATTGGTAGTTGAAGAAGGAAGAGAGGAAGAAGTAATTATTAGACTTTCTCGTGTTGGATTTGATAATACTTTAGGGTTTTTAGAGGGAAGCTTTGCAGCATGGAAAGACGCAGGTAAAGAGATTGACACTTTAAAATCGGTTTCTGCAGAAACATTAGAAGAAGAGATCAACGAAAATAAGGTGCCTGTATTTGATGTAAGAAAGCCAGGAGAGTATGACAGTGAGCATATTGAAAATGTACCAAGTACGCCTCTAGATTATTTAAATAATCATGTAGCTGAATTTCCTTCAGATAAAGACTTCTATCTGCATTGTGCTGGGGGTTATCGTTCTGTAATAGCGTCATCAATTTTAAAAGCTAGAGGAATCCACAATGTAATTGATGTTGCAGGAGGATATGGGGCAATTAAAAATACAGGAATCATAAGGACAGATGTTGCAGTATGTCCATCAACCTTAAAATAACACCATGAAAAAACTACTAGTAATTTGTTTGATTATTGGATTTGCTTCTTGCAATAGCCAAGAGAAAAAAGCAGCAACTTTTGAAGATGTTACTGTAGAGCAGTTTCAGAAATTGATCCAAAAAAAAGGAGCGCAATTAATTGATGTTAGAACTCCGGGTGAATATGAAAACGGACATTTAAAAGATGCACTATTAATTAATTATATGGCAGACGATTTTAAAGCCAACGCTTTTAAAGGTCTAGATAAATCAAAACCTGTTTTAATTTATTGTGCCTCTGGTGGTAGATCTGCAAAATCAGCTAAGATGTATAAAGACGCAGGGTTTACCAATGTCTATAATTTACTAGGAGGTTTTAGAGCTTGGAAAGCTAAAGATTTAGAAATAGAGAAATAAAAAACGATTTAAATAGTAAAAACCCGATGCAATGCATCGGGTTTTTTGTTCTATAGCTAGTTTGCTAATTAGAATTTCAAAGTCACTCCAACTAAAAAGTTTCTAGTAGCCTGAGGATAGTATCCAGCGCCATCTAAAGTAGTTGTTTCAGTTTGCGAAGACCAAGTGTCATCATACGTATAATAATACCCTCTATCAACATATTCTGTATTGAAGATGTTATTTACCAATCCAGTAAATACAATTGAACTAAACACGTTATTTACCTCTAATTCATAAGAGAAGTTTAAATCAGATGTAAAGTAACTATCTAAGACATCAGTATTAGAAACAGCACTGTTTAAATTACTCATGTATTGTTTCCCAACATATTTAGATAAGAATGAAAACTGTAAGTTCTCTGAAGGACTAAACACAAACGCGTTTCCAGCAATAATAGCAGGAGAAAACGAAATATTGGTTTTTCCTAAATCGGTTAAGTTTCCATGAACAGAAGAAACAAAATCGGTATTTTTATTATCACTAAAAGCGATGTTTGGTCTTACATGAAATTTTTCAGACAATTTAATATCTGCATCAATTTCTAACCCTAAACGATAACTTTTTCCACTCGTTGCTCTAACCGGAGCCCCAACATTATCAATAGCTCCTGTTAATACCAATTGATTTTTATACTGCATATAATATACATTAGTATTCAAGGTAACAGTTTCGTTTTTTAAACGCCATCCTAACTCATAATCATGCAAGTTCTCGTGCGTAGAAATTCCGTTTTCAAAATCGTTTCTATTTGGTTCTTTATTAGCTACCCCAAAAGAAAAATATAGATGTTGATTGTTATTTAAAGTATATGTTGCTCCAAATTTTGGATTGAAAAAAGTATAGGTTTCATCAACGTCTATATCATCCCTGTCAGAGGTTAGTCCTTTGGTAGTAAAGGTTACATTTCTAACTTGTAAATCTGCATAGGCAGTTAATTTGTTAGTCAATTTAAAAGTGGCTTTAGAGAAAGCACTAAAGTCATTTTTGGTAGAATTACTTTCGTAATAACGGTCTCTTATAGTTGTAGTTGCCGCAAAATCATCACTCCAAATTACTTCTCCAAAATGTTGATTTGAGTATTTGCTGTAAGAAAAACCAGAAATAATTTCTAAATCCTCTTTTTTATAGGTAGCGTTAAAATTAGCAACATAGAATTTGTTGTCTAACCAACGTCTGACGATAACATCACTTCCGTCAACAATTAAATTTTTATAATCTGAAGCATCTCTATCAGCTTTAAACTGCTCAAAAAATCCTTGCCCTTTGGTGTAGTTCAATCCAATATTTGTTGACCAGTTCTCATTTAATTTTTCATTCCAATGAAATTGGTAATGATCTTGTTGATAATCATCTACTTCGTTGTCATAAGTATATGGATTTTGTCTTCTGTCTTCTGCTAATTGAGTAGCATCAATTCCGTACCAAGCTTGGTATGTTTTTTCTTTTCCTCCAAAAGTGATTGCTTTTATCAACGTGTTATCATCAACATAAGAAGCTTGTAAGAAATACGATTTTAAATCTGTATAGGCTCTATCAATATATCCATCAGAATAGATTTTAGACAAACGTCCAGAGATTTCTATATGATCATTGATTTTTCCAGTACTAAATTTTACTGTATGTTTTTTGGTGTTGTAAGAACCAACAGAGTTAGAAATTTCTGCAAAAGATTTTTCAGAAATAGCATCTGTTAAGATGTTTAAACTGGCTCCAAAAGCAGCAGTTCCGTTTGTTGATGTACCAACACCACGTTGTAATTGTAAACTCTGAGTAGAAGAAGCGAAATCGCCCATATTTACCCAAAATGTACCTTGACTTTCTGCATCGTTATATGGAATACCATTAATAGTAACGTTTACACGTTCTGAATTAGAACCACGAACATTAATGTAGGTATAACCAATACCAGCACCGGCATCAGAAGAACTCACAACAGAAGGTAAGTAGTTTAAAAGAATTGGAATGTCTTGTCCTAAATTACGTTTTGCAATTTCCTTTTTTGACAAGTTAGAATGTGTTACTGGAGCATTTGCTTTTACACGAACTGCAGCAACTAATACTTCATCCAATACATTGTTTTCTGGTTGTAAATTAAAGTTTACAACCACATTTTGATTGGTTACCACTACTGTTTTTGATGTAGTTGTGAAGCCAATAAAACGAGCTTCGATAACATAACTTCCTTTGGTTACATTAAATTGATACTTTCCATCAAAATCGGTTGATGTTCCTTTTTTAGAATTGGTAACAAAAACAGATGCACCAGCTAAGGGCTCATTATTTTTGTTAGCTACCTTACCAGAAATAGTAAAGGATTGGGAGTTTGCAAGCATGCTTACAAACAAGAATAAAAAAATGGTAATTTTTTTCATTTTAAAAAAACTTAAAACGAATAAAAAGAGGTAATTATTCTTGTGTTATTATTTGAATAATTAGTTTTGAACGTTATTGTAAATGAAAAAGCATCGCTTTTTCTTGTACTCACTAAAAACATCAACAAGATGTTTTCTTAACGTTCGTAATCCCTAAACAGCATTACCTGTTCTAGGTTCATTGGGTATGATCTCAGCCTCTTTTAAAGTTTTGAATTTTGAATGTTAAATGATGAGTTAACAGGTAACTGAAAATTAACAACTAAAGACTTACAACTTAAAATAAGCACCCCTTTATGAGAACGCTGCAAAAGTAAAGTAGATTTTTGAATTAGAAAACAACAATCGTTATTTTATTTTTTCTAATTCTTTAATAAAGTACGAAGGCTTAATACCTGTTTTAGCATAAAAAGCCTTTGAAAAAGATTCAGCATTGTTAAACCCAACTTCTTTGGCAATCGCTTTAATTGTATATTTTCTAAAGGTATTATTTGTTTTTAATTCTTCAATTGCAAACTGTATTCTTAACCCAGTAATGTATTTAGAATAAGACACATTTTTGTAATGGTTAATTACTTTAGACAAGTAGTTAGAATTTGTGTTCAACTCTTTGGCTAAGTTTTGTAAGGTAAGTTCTGAATTGATATACCTTTTTTCGTTTTCAAAGTTTTCTAATGATGTTAAAATTTGAGCTATAATTTCTTTAGAAATAGTGAGCTCTTCTATGTTTTTCTTTAGTTCATTAGTAGCAGGTTGAGTTTCTGTATGTACAATTTCATTAAAACGAGCTTTATAAAGTTTACGTCTTCTATATTGAAACACCAATAAGTAAATAGTTCCTATTAAGAGTATTGTAATAACCGCTATAACAGTATTTAGAGTTTTCTTCTTTTTCTCTAATAATGAGTTAATTCTATTTGTTTCACCAACTATTAAAGGTAAATCATATTCTCTAAGTAGTTTTGTATTAGCATAGTTGCTGTAAGTTGATAAAACACTGTCCATTTTTTTTAACTGGAGCAAATATTTTAGTTGATTATTTAAGTCGTTCTTGTTTTTATAATGTTTTATTAACCGCTCGTAGCTATTTCTTACTATTGGTAATAAACCTGGTGTTGTATTAAAAACGGAGTCTACTTTTTTAAAATATAAGATCGCTTTTTTAGTATTTTTAATTTCCCAATTAGACTCTCCTAAGTAATAACTTGTTTCTGCGTAGTTATAAGGGTCTTCTTTCTTGTTGAAATATTTTTCAGCAATTTTTAAGGTATCAATTGCATTTTTATATGATTTATTTAAATAATTTACTGTGCCTTGATTTAAAAGAAAATAATAAATGCTTGAATCATTTATTTCTCTAGATTCTCTAATTCCAATTTTATTGAAATAATATGCAGAATCTAACAAACCCAAGTCTTTATATGAATTTGCAATTGCGTATTTATAACCTAAAATATTTGACTTAGGGTATTTGAATTTTTGGTTTTTTCTTTCTTCATACATTTTTTCACCAAAAGCTAAAATTTCTTTGTGAATGTTTAGTGCTTCACGGTGTTTGCCAAGTCTGGTTTTAATAAGTCCAAGCCTAAAATTAATTTCATAGAATATATATTTATTCTGGGCATATTCTCGTGCTTTTAGGTAATAATCTAAAGCTTTTTTATAGTTTTTATTTTCATAGTAATGACTTCCTTTTAGTTTAATTGCGGCACTAGTATAAAAACCATCATTTTTTTTAAAACTGAGCTGTAGTACGCTGTCAGCATAAATTAACCCTTTTTCTTTACTGGTGTGCAAAGCACCCATTACGTGTAAACCAGCCATGAGATTTGTCGTATCATTCTCTATTTTAGCTTTGTTAATATAAAATTTGATAATGACTTTTCGGCTCTCACTTCTTTTATCTTTGACGTACATTATTATTAAATCATCAAAAGATTTGTTTTTTAATGAATCTAAAGTATGCTGTGCAGAAAGAGAATTACAAACTAAGAGTATTAAAAAAAAATAAAGGAATTTATGGGGTTTCATTTTGTATAGCAATTTTATTGTTCGAAAGTTAAGTGCAATTTGATTAAATCTTTGGTATTAATCAAGTTTTATTTAAGGGTTTACACCAGATTCATCAATCTAGACTATAATTGTTTGTAGTTAATTATCATTCGATGGTATATTTGGCTAAATATTAAAATTAAACACATTGCTATGAAAAAGATTTACGTATTACTTATTATTTGCTCAGTTATTATGTACAGTTGTACTAACAATAAAGAGCCAATTTCTAAACAAACAGTTTTAAAAGGAAAGGTTGTTAAAAGAGGCTATAGTAGTTTTTTACAACTCGTTAAAAAGATTGGAGACTATAGAATAAACCCCATAAATATCCCAATTATTAATGGGGAGTTTTCTTATACACTAAAACCAGACCAAGTGCAAGGATATCAATTGGCCTTTAAAGATGAATTAGATAGAGGAGCATGGATGTCTATCGATTTTTTTAATGATGCTGATACTATCAAATTCACCTTATACCCTAGAGAGAATTATCAACAAAATAAAATAGTAGGAGGAGAGCTTAATAAAAAAGTCACTACTTATAATGACAAAGGGAAGTTGTTGTTTTATGACAGAGTAGAATTATTATATGCAACAAAAGTAGATTCCCTTAGAAAGATAAAACAATGGGATAGTAAAGCTGTCTCAGATATTAATGTATTGCTTTCTAATGAAAAAGATAGAACCAAGCAAAGAAAATTATATAAAGAACGTACAAAATTAAGAGATGTTAAAAAGAATTTAACTACTCAAGCTAGAGTGATCCAAAATGAAATTGATACCATTATGGAAGAATTTAAAGAATGGAATGCCAACTTTATACAAACTGATGCCACTTTGTTTGGTTATTCTTTATTAATGGATAAGCTGTATAGAAATGATAATGACCCCACTTTTGACATTTTAGTTATTGAAAAAGAATTGAAAAACTATCAAAATAGATTTAAAAACCATCCATATACTGTTACTTCTAATAATTTGATAAACGGAATAAAGAATGCCAAGGTTGGTGGTTTTTACACAGATATTTCTGCAAAAACAGATGAAGATAAAATGATTTCGCTTTCTGAAACGATCTCTAAAAACAAATTAACCTTAATAAATTTATGGGCTCCTTGGTGCGGACCTTGTATTGCTAAAGACAAATTATTAAAACCTGAATATAGCAAGCTAAAAGAAAAAGGATTTGGTGTATTTGCAGTTGTAGGTGGCATTAAGGAAAAGAAAAAGTTTACCGAAACGAAAGAGAAATACAACTACCCTTGGAAATTGAATTACGAATTAAACCAGGAGTTTAAGGTTTGGGAAAAGTATAATATTAGTAATTCTGGAGGATCTCAATTTTTGGTAAACTCAAAAGGGAAAATTTTAGCAATTAATCCATATCCAAAAGAAATTGATTCTTTGTTAAACCTTAATTAATTTTTGTAAAAACAAACAAACACCAAACTATGAAAAATATATATATCCTTTTATTGATGTTACTTGTGTTAAGTTGTAACAGTGAGAAAGAAACTCAATTAACATCAGAGACTTTTTTTAAAACAGGAACCATACGTATATCGGGAGAAATAAAAAATTACACTAAAGAGGATGATAAAACATTGTTTTTCCGTGAGTTTAATATTCTGACAGGTGTAACCGTTGTTGTGCCAGTTAAGATTAATGAAGAAGGTGTTTTTGAGAAAGTATTGACGATTCATAATCCACATGAAATTCGAATTACATTTATGAATCAAGAAATATTATTGTTAGTAAACCATCTAGATGATTTGAATTTAATAATTGATGCTAAGAAAAAGAAAGCAATTATTATCAGTGGTAAAGGAAGCGTTAGGAATAATATAATGCAACAATATAACTTGCTATCTAAATCGTTCAAGAGAAACTATATTAGAAAAGTTTCTGGTAAAAGTTTTAATGAAATACTAAATGAATATGCTAAAGTAAGGAAATCATTAGATTCAATTAGTAAATCCGTTTTAGCGAAAATTAAACCAGAAATAACACTTTTAAATTGGTTAGAGGCAGATAAGGTTGCGCTTAGAAACTACGATTTAATACAGTATTCGATAATGAATGAATCTTCTCCAGAAAGCTTTTTGTCAAATAAGAATATTATTAGTAAAAAAGAGATAAATAACATTAGTTACTTTTCTAATCGCTCATATAATGATGATCTTTTTAATAATTACCTAGGCTGCGTAATAAAAGAAAATCGTAATATATTTAGTAAGGTAAATGATGAATTAAAAAAAGAGAATTATAAAAAAGGAATCGAATTACTATCAGATAGTATCTTTAAAAACCATAAAGGATTGGCTAAAGATATATTACTATTTCGTTTCTTTGAACAAATGACAAGACCAACATTTGTAGAGGTCATTGGAAAGAAAGTAGATGAAGATAAATTAAAAAAAGAGTATTTAAAGAATGTTGAAAATGAATTTGTTAAGTCCGTTTTATTGGGCAAAACTTCTGATGCTCCAAATAGCTTAAGCGTAGATAAAGATGGTTCAGGTGATATTATAAGTTATTTGTTAGACAAACATAAAAATAAAGTGCTCTATGTAGATATTAGTGCGACTTGGTGTGGCCCTTGTATTGCTGAGTTGCCTTATTCAGTAAGTTTACATGATAAATTATCAGATAAAGATATTGTATTTGTTTACCTTTTTGCAGAATCTAAAAAGAAAGATTGGGAGAAATTAAGCCAGAAATATAAATTAAAAGGAGAAAACCTTTTTATAAGTGATTACCAATATAATTTATTACTAAGCACATATGGTATTAATAATGGATTTCCACAATACTTTACTATTGATAAGAACAAAAAAATCAAAAAGAATGCAAACAGACCTTCATCTAATAGTATAAAAAACGATCTATTGCAGTTGTTGTAAGTTTATTCCAACCCCGGTTTTTTACGCAACGCTTTTTTAGCAGAAACCTTCTTTTTGTTTTCTGCTTTTCTAAAAACAGAAGATCTACTAGGTTTGGTAGGTCTTCTTATTTTTTGGCGTTTAAGAGCTGCAGTTACGATTTCTATAAAACGCTTTATAGCTAGTTCTTTGTTTTTATGTTGACTTCTACTTTCATCACAGAAAAGAATGAGAATTCCTTTTGTATTAATTCTATTAGCGAGTTTGTTTTGTAGCGTTTCTTTTTGTTCTAGAGAAAGATGTTGAGAGTTTAAAACATCAAAAGTGAGTTCTATTTTTGAAGAAACCTTGTTTACATGCTGACCACCAGCGCCAGAACTTCTTATGGCTTTAAAATTCAACTCCTTGATAAGGTTCTCTTTGTTCAACGTCAGTTAATTTAAAGATTCTGAGAATGAACTTAAATTATGGCTACTTTTAATCAATTCATCTATTGCTTTGATAGCAGTGTTTAAGCGTGTTTCTTTATTCCCTTGTAATAAAATATATGGGCGATGGTATTTTTTTAACGCATTTTCAAAAGCCTTGAACATTTCTATTCTTAACTCAGGTCTATCTCGTAAATCATCTTCTTCCCAAGGTGTATCTATATAGGTTAAGAAATATAAATCGTAGGTGTTTTCAATAGCAGCTTCATCTAATTTAGGATCGACGAAACCACCATAATATTCTTCAGAATATACTTTGGTTTCTAATAAATCGGTGTCGCAAATCAATACTTTATCTGCTTTTTTAGCCAACCTGTTTTCAATTTCCATTTGACCTTTAGCAATAGGAAGTATGTCTGAATTCTCACAGGTTTTACGTTCGTTATTCCATTTTTTCTGCAGGTATTCACGTGCAAATTCTGGAGCCCAAACCGTATTGTAATGGCGTGCTAATTGTCCAGATAAGGTTGTCTTTCCAGTAGATTCAGGACCAAATAAAACAACTTTTATAAGATTTGCTGCTTGCTGTCTAAGCTCTTTTTCCATGCGATATATCCTTGATATGCTAAGATTAAAAATATGGTGAATTGAATTCCAGAGAATCCCAATCCTTTAATAAAATACAAAGGTACAGAAATGATATTTCCTGCAATCCAAAGTGACCAATGTGCTAATTTTTTATTTGCCATTAACCACATTGCTGCAAAGAATATTCCTGTTGTAAATGTGTCGAAATAATCTGTAATTCGATCAAAACGATCAAAATATAAATAGACAAAAATCACAAATAATGCTGTTGATGCAAAAATACCAAGTGCTTTGAGTTTGTCTTTTTTAGTAGTTCGTGTAATTTCTAAATGATGATTTCCTACTAATCTTGTCCACATATACCAGCCAAAAATGCTCATGAACGTATAGTAGATATTGATAATTAAATCTCCATATAAGGTAAATTGGTAGCAAATGTATACGTAGATAATTGTACTTATAATTCCGGTTGGATATACTAAAATACTTTCCTTCTTTGCATAGATAACAGATGCAATTCCGAAAACTACAGCACAGATTTCTAATACAATATTGAGTGTGGTTGCAGTTCTGTAAGGTTCTAGAAAAAAATCAAAAATTTGGTTCATAGTTGCTACGGTCAGACTTGACTATTTTTAAATTGATAACTGAATTGTCTTGATTTTCGAAAGAGGTTTTAATCTCTTTAGTTAAGAACGGCATTAGCGCATCATAATCTCCATAAATTTGAGTACTCAGCGGATTTTCTAATACGGTAAAATTAGAGGCTCTCAATTTTTTTATGAATGCAATAATATGCTCTTCAAAATCATTTTGAAGTGGTAATAAGGTAAGTTCAATGGATATTTTCATTAGAAAATTTTGAAATGTAAAAGTACTTATTGTTTTTTCAAATCTTCAAAAAATGATTCGTCATTTTCAAAAGCAGTACCAATTACAACGAGGTCTGCTCCAGACTCAAAAGCAGTATTTAATTGTTGTTTGGTTTTAATACCCCCACCAACAATCAATGGAATTTTTAACTGATTTTTAGTCTCCATAATAATGCTTGCGTCCACAGGCACTGTGGCTCCGGAACCGGCTTCTAGGTAGATGAGTTTTTTACCAGAAAACTCTCCAGCTAAAGCAGTGTGTACAATGGTGGTTGTTTCTGTTTGTGGAATTGGTTTTGTGTTGCTTACACGTTCTATAGCAGTTTCTTTATTGCCATCAATTAAAATATAACCAGTAGAAATGATCTCTAGATTTGATTTCTTTAAAAAGGGAACTGCTTTTACCTGTTGTTCAATCAAGTATTCTGGATTTCTGCCAGAAATCAAACTTAAAAATAAGATTCCGTCCGCTTTATTTGTGACTTGATTTACATCACCAGGGAAAAGTACAATCGGTAACTGTGTTACCTTTTTAATAGCAATGACAACACTTTCTGTTAAGTTGTTTTTATCTGTACTTCCGCCAATAAAAATATGTGTAGCAATAGATTGGTGTACTTTCTCAAAAAAGGAAGGGATGTTTTTAATATCCATCTTCTCAGGATCGATTAAAACCGCCAACAATTTGTTGTTTTGTTGTTTTGCAGATAAGATGTTTTGGTAGATGTTCATTTAGATTTCAAAAGTAAGAAGTTCTCGATACAAATTTGTTCTTTCATCACAAATTCACTCGAACTGACAAAACCTTGAAACTTTGCAGTTATTTTTAATACGCATAGACACAAGTAAAGTTTTCAAATTCTAAAAAATGAATTTTATATGTGGTTCTAATCCCATCATACGTGATGTCTCCAGTTGTTTTTTCATCCGCAAAGCGAAAATCTTCAATGTAAATATGCTCTAAGAAAAGCAACTTTTTCTTTCCGTAAATTTTATACAACGACTCTTTTGCGCCCCAAACAATGGTTAGCTTACTGACCATTGCAGAATGGTTTGCGATGGTTTTGTATTCTTGAAAAGGTGTAAATTTATGTGCAATCTTTACAATCTTATCTCGCTGCATTTCAATATCGATTCCAACCGGAACGTCATCAGAAATTATAATTCCAGAAAAGGTAAACGAGTGTGTAATAGAAATGTGTTTACCGTTTTTTAAATGCGGCTTACCAAATTCATCATATACCAAATCACTATCAACCAAACCGACTTCTTTAAGTAAGTGCCTAACACTCATAAATCCACGTTGATGCAATTCAGATTTCATGCTATCAACCCTATTTTGATTACTTTCTGTTAAATTTATTCCACGTGAAAGTTCTTCAAAAGATTCTGAAATCTTCCAAATCAATACTTTAGTAGTATTATTAACAGTTATCGTCTTGTAAAGAGGCATATTTTTTAAAAGTTATTCCGTAACTTTGCAGCCAGAAATTTTGATTTATAACAAATATACAAATAATATGAGCACAAATACAGCGACATACGTTCCGTTTAAAGTTAAAGATATTTCTTTAGCTGACTGGGGAAGAAAAGAAATGGACTTGGCAGAAGCAGAAATGCCTGGGTTAATGTCTTTAAGAGAAGAGTACAAAAATACACAACCTTTAAAAGGAGCAAGAATTGCAGGATGTTTACACATGACAATTCAGACGGCTGTTTTAATTGAAACTTTACAAGCTTTAGGTGCTGAGGTTACTTGGAGTTCTTGTAATATTTTTTCTACACAAGATCAGGCTGCTGCTGCAATTGCTGCTGCTGGAACGCCTGTGTATGCATGGAAAGATATGACAGAAGAAGAATTTGACTGGTGTATTGAGCAGACTTTATTCTTTGGTGAAGAAAAGAAACCATTAAATTTAATTTTAGATGATGGTGGAGATTTAACAAACATGGTTTTGGATAAGTATCCAGAATTAGCTGCTGGAATCAACGGATTATCAGAAGAAACTACAACTGGTGTTCACCGTTTATACGATAGAGTAAAAGCAGGAACACTACCAATGCCAGCAATTAATGTAAATGATTCTGTTACAAAATCTAAATTTGACAACAAATATGGATGTAAAGAATCTGCTGTTGATGCAATTAGAAGAGCTACAGATATTATGTTAGCCGGTAAACGTGTAACTGTTTGTGGTTATGGAGATGTTGGTAAAGGAACTGCTGCCTCTTTTAGTGGAGCTGGTTCTATTGTTACTGTTACAGAAATTGATCCTATTTGTGCTCTACAAGCTGCAATGGACGGTTTTGAAGTAAAGAAATTAGAAACTGTTGTTGGAAATTCTGATATCATCATTACAACTACAGGAAACAAAGATATTATTCAAGGGCGTCATTTCGAAGCAATGAAAGACAAAGTTATTGTATGTAACATTGGTCATTTTGACAATGAAATTGACATGGCTTGGTTAAACGGAAACCATGGTGACACAAAAGATACTATCAAACCACAAGTTGATAAATACAATATTGCAGGAAATGATATTATCATTTTAGCTGAAGGTCGTTTGGTAAACTTAGGTTGTGCAACTGGACACCCAAGTTTTGTAATGTCTAATTCATTTACAAACCAAACATTGGCTCAAATCGAACTTTGGACAAACAGAGATGCTTATGAAAACGAAGTATATATGTTACCAAAGCATTTAGATGAAAAAGTAGCAAAATTACACCTAGCAAAAATTGGTGTTGAGTTAACTGAGTTACGTGAAGATCAAGCCAGTTACATTGGTGTAACTGTTGATGGACCATACAAAGCTGAACACTATAGATACTAGAAATAGTTGTTCGTTTTAAGTCGTTAGTAATTAGTGACTAAAAATTTAAACGATTTGTCATTCCTGCGAAGGCAGGAATCTCATAAATAATTAAAAAAAGCCCTTGCAATTTATTGTGAGGGTTTTTTTATTGATACCTCTTTGTTTTGATTATATTTGAGAACAATATTAAATTTTTAGAATGAAAAAAGTAATCTTATTATTCATAGTCTGTTTTACAATATCTTCTTTATCAGCTCAAAAGAAGAAAGTAAAAATGTACAATCCAAATGCTGATGCTAAAGCTGATATCAGTATGGCAGTTAAAAAAGCAAAAGCAGAAGGAAAACATGTTTTAATTCAGGCTGGTGGAAATTGGTGTGGTTGGTGTATTTTGTTTGATAAAAAAGTACAAGCAGATCCAGTATTAAAAAAAGCGTTGGATGATAATTATGTAACCTATCATTTAAATTGGTCTCAAGAAAATAAAAATGATGAAGTGTTTAAAAAATTAGGACATCCAGATCGTTTTGGTTTTCCAGTTTTTATTGTTTTAGATGGTGAAGGAAAAAGATTACATACACAAAATAGTGTGTATTTAGAAGAAGGTAAAGGTCATAATGCAAAAAGAATATTAGGCTTCTTTAAAGATTGGTCTTACAACGCAGTACATCCAAAAAAGAGAACAAAATAGTAGCATTCAATTCAATAAAATAAATAAGCCCTTGCATTAACTTGTGAGGGCTTTTTTACTTCGAGTAATTTTTATTAGAAAAATTGTATTGAGAAGTTGAGCGTTTTAACAGGCTAGAATTTTATCTTGAGCGAAGTCGAAAGGCTATATCTTTTTTCACGTTGCTCGCGATACAAATTTTTTCATTCTTAAATAATTCACACGAGCGGACAATGATAAAAGGATGCCGATCCTATCTTTAAAACAAACAGATATAAGTCTATATCAAACAATGTTATTCGTGTCAAAACCAATGTAATTGGTAACAATGGTTGAAAATTAGCTTTTTACAAACAGGATTAGTGATAAAATTGCAAAGAAAAAGCACTTAAGAAAAGTGCTATATACATTTTTAACACCTAAAATTCTACATCAAAATGAAAAGCAAAAGAGCTGTTGTACTACTCTTATTAGTAGCAATAAACTTAACAAGTTTTGCACAGGTTGACACCATTACAATCAATTCAAAAAACTTGATACTAAAAAAAATAAAACCAAAGAAAAACACCTATATGGTATATATAGAAAAACCTGATGGATCTATGCTAGATATCTCTATTTGGGAACGAACTATTTCTTTTTCAACACTCAATAACGAAAAAGTAATTGTAATTGATCAACAATGGAAGAACCAAGAAAAAACAAAAACCAGAAGGATTAAATCCATCAATAAAAGAGCAAATTTTCAACCAATCTATCATTATTCAAAAAATGGGAAAGGTGAAGTTGAAGCATATAGCTTTTTAACCAATAAAATTATTGGTACCGATAGTGTACAAAACAATATTAAAAAAGGTTTTCAGATACCTAACATAAATAACACGTTGAATTGGGAACTAGATTTAGAAACCTACCAAATGCTCCCTTATAAATTGAATACAGCTTTCAAAATAAACTTTTATCATCCTGGTAGTAAAAACATGAAACCAAATTATTACACTTATAGTGTTATTGGCGAAGAGAAAATAAAAATAGCCAATCAAAATTTTGTAGACTGTTGGATGCTGAAAATTGCACATGCAGCAAATAGTTCAGCAACCTATTGGATTGATAAAACGACAGGGGAAACTATTAAAATGGTTGAGATTTTTGGAGCTATTAAGCGCTACAAGATTAAAATATCAGACTTGGTCAACTAATGTTGCTTTGAATTCTTTTACAAATGATCTGGAAACAGGCACAACACTATTGTGTTTAAGCTCTAATTTTAATCCTTGAGCGTTTCCAGTGATTTTTTCAACACAATTTATATTCACAATATAAGAACGATGACATTGCATAATATTCTCAAAAGTAATCTGTTTTAATGCGTTTATTAAAGAAATTCGTAACAGATGACGCTTCACTACATTCTCTTTTAAATAATAAATAGAAACATAATTCTGATTAGATTGTATATACAATACATCATTTATATCAATTTTAAAAACCTCATTAATGATGTTTGATTTAATGATAAGTTCTTCATTTAATACCTTTTTTTCTGTTTGGCGTAACCTGATTTTTTCATGTAATAATTCAGCCTCAATCAAAGAAGTTCTTAAGAGCTTATTTCTAGTCATAAATATTTTAATCACTATCGGAACAGAACCAATTATAAAGCTAATAGTTAAGAACTGTGAAAAATCAACCTTGGAAAAATTGATGTTTAGACTGTAATCAATATATAGAATAACATTGAAAATGTAGATGACTAAAAAGAATAAGCGTTTCGTTATTTCTTTCCATAAGCACCATTTATCAAGAGAGATAAAGACAGATATCACTTTTGAGTTTAAAAGGAAATTAAATAAAAAAGTTAGAAAGAGTGTTAGAAAAAAACCAGTGAAGTAATAAAATAGACTTTGCTCTTTATTGAAAAATCCCACAACATAAAATAGAAGCATTAAAATAAAACTAGATCTTAAAAAAGAGATGAGCTCTTTTTTGAAAACCATTGTAAACGGAAATTTTTCTTTAAGTTGTATAACGAAATTGTTGAAGTGTTTAGACATAAAAAGCTGAAAAATATGAGGATAAAAATAAGATAATTCTTGGTTTTTCTGCAATTTTAAAAAAGATGTTTCTGAACGCATACTTTTTCTTATTTTGCAGAAAACTTAACTACATCATATGCAATTATCTAAAAAACTAGGTTTACTTATCGGGCCGCTTTTGTTTATAATTATCATAAACCTACCCTTCTTTTTAGTTTCAGAAAAAGGCGATGCTGTAATTGCTGTTGCACTGTGGATGGTTATTTGGTGGATTACAGAAACGGTGAATATTGCGGTAACAGCATTGTTGCCATTGATTCTTTTTCCGCTCTTAAAAGTTATGGAGATAGCAGATGTTGGAGCCAATTATGGGAGTCCGATTATCTTTTTGTTTTTTGGAGGGTTTGTATTGGCACTTGCGTTAGAAAAAGTAAACCTTCACAAAAGAATTGCATTAACCATTATAAAATATACAGGAACCACACCAAATAAAGTGATTCTTGGTTTTATGATTGCTACAGCATTTATGAGTATGTGGATTAGTAATACTGCTTCAACAGTTGTAATGTTGCCAATCGCAATCTCTGTGATTAAATTATTGATTGATGATGCAGATGGTTTTACAAAAGGAGACCAGAATTTTGCGTTGAGCATAATGTTGGGGATTGCTTTTTCTGCGAATGCTGGTGGAATAGCCACCGTGATTGGAACACCCCCAAATTCGGTATTGATAGGCCTATTAGAAAACGAATATAATATTGAAATCTCCTTTTTAACCTGGATGAGTTTTGGTTTGCCTTTTTCTATTGTGATGGTAGCATTGGTATATTTGGTCTTGGTAAAATGGATGTTTCCTTGCAATGATATTCAGTTTAGTTCCTCTTCAAATTTAATTTCAAAGGAGTTAGAAAAACTTGGAAAGATATCAAAAGAAGAAAAAAGAGTATTGACCATTTTTGCGGTCACTGTTTTTTTATGGATTACAAGAACACTTATTAATAAGGCATTTCCAGGATTAAAATTATCGGATACTATCATAAGCTTAATAGCAGCAGTTTCATTGTTCTCTATTCCGTTGAATCTGAAAAAAGGAAACTATATTATAAAATGGGATGACACGCAAAAATTAGCTTGGGGGATTCTTTTGCTTTTCGGTGGAGGTTTGGCCTTGGCAAAAGGAATGGCCGCAAGCGGTTTGGTTGCAATAATTACTGATACGATAGCAGCGGGTAATTTCAACCCAATACTAACCGTTTCCTTACTAATTGTATTAATGCTATTTATGACCGAATTGATGAGCAATGTAGCTTTAATTTCTGTATTAGCACCTGTTGTTGCAGGAATCGCAATTGGGTTAGACATCTCGATATTAAATGTGTTGATTCCGGTAACTATGGCATCTAGTTGTGCTTTTATGTTGCCAATGGCAACACCACCAAATGCTATTGTTTTTGCAAGCGGTTATGTAAAAGTGAAAGAAATGGTAAAAGCAGGAATTATATTAAATGTCTTTGCTGTTGCTCTGTTAATTTTATACTATATGTTTGTGTTGCCATTGTTTTTATAAATCAGCCCAACCAACCATCTCTATCTAAACTTCTATATTGTATTGCTTCGGCAATATGAGTTGGTAAAATGTTTTCTGACACATCTAAATCCGCAATGGTTCTAGATACTTTTAAAATACGGTCAAAAGCCCTGGCAGATAGGTTTAGTTTTTCCATAGCGGTTTTTAATAAAGACATGCTTTCACCTGAAAGTTTGCAGAATTCTCGAATTTGTTTGACATTCATTTGCGCGTTATAATGCACATTTTCAAAAGTGGTAAATCGTTCAGATTGTATTTCTCTTGATGCAGTAACACGCTTTCTTATTTCTACACTGCTTTCTCCTTTTCTATCATCCGATAATTTTTCAAAAGGAACCGGTGTTACTTCTATATGAATATCAATTCGGTCTAGTAAAGGTCCAGAAACTTTACTCAAATAACGTTGCATTTCTTGAGGCGAAGAGGTCATCGGGGAACTTGGATCATTAAAATATCCAGACGGACTCGGATTCATGCTCGCAACTAACATAAAACTACTTGGGTAGGTAACCGTAAATTTAGCTCTAGAAATGGTAACTTCTCTATCTTCTAATGGTTGACGCATGACTTCTAAAACAGTTCTTTTAAATTCGGGGAGCTCATCTAAGAACAACACGCCATTGTGTGATAATGAAATTTCTCCAGGCTGCGGATATTGTCCTCCGCCAACTAATGCAACGTCAGAAATTGTATGGTGTGGAGAACGAAACGGACGTTGATAAATTAATCCATTGTTTTTTGTTTTCCCTACTACAGAATGAATCTTTGTTGTTTCTAAGGCTTCATGTAAAGTCATTGGTGGTAAAATAGAAGGCAGTCTTTTTGCGATCATGGTTTTACCAGATCCTGGTGGGCCAATAAGAATAATATTATGCCCTCCAGCCGCCGCAATTTCCATACAGCGTTTGATAGATTCTTGTCCTTTTACATCCGAAAAGTCAAACTCTGGGAAATCAATGTTTTTGTAAAATTCGGCTTTGGTATCTACAATAGTAGGGGCTATCAATTGTTTACCATTAAAATGATTGATAACTTCTAAAAGAGTATCAGCTCCCAAAACTTCTAGGTTATCTACAATGGCAGCTTCTTTAGCGTTCTTTTTTGGTAAAATAAAATAGGTAAATCCTTCCTCTCTAGCTTTTATGGCAATTGGTAAAGCGCCTCTTATGGGCTGTAAACTTCCGTCTAAAGATAGCTCTCCCATAATCAGATACTCTGCAATGTTCTTAAACTCAATCTGCTTAGATGCAGCTAAAATGCCCATCGCCAATGTTAAATCATAAGCAGCTCCCTCTTTTCTAATATCAGCAGGAGCCATATTGATAATGATTTTTTTACCGGGAAGTTTATAGGTGTTATTTTTTAAGGCTGCAGAAATTCTGTAAGAACTTTCACGTACAGCATTATCAGGCAAACCAACCAAATGATATCCAATTCCTTTATCAATATTTACTTCAACAGTAATGGTGGTAGCTTCAATGCCGAAGACGGCACTACCATAAACTTTAACTAGCATTTTTTTCTTTTAAAGATAAAGAAAAAAATGAAACAACATTTATAAGTTTAGGGCATCCTTTGGTTTTGGTACAAAATGACCTTTTCCACCAGCTCTGTCATCGTCAAAAGTTGTTGGAGCTTTGTCATTCAATGAAAGTTCATTCCAAGTAACATGTTCGGCGCCATCATCTTTTTTAACCATTGTAATACAGTCTTCTACAGGGCAAACTAATGAGCATAAATTACAACCTACACAGTTTTCCTCAATAATACTCGGAATTCTATTTGTAGCATCATCAGACAAAGAAATCGCTTGATGGGCTCCATCTTCACAGGAAATATAACACAGTTCGCAACCTATACATTTGTTTGCATCAATTTCTGCTACTACTTTATGTTTTAGGTTTAAGTGTTTCCATTCTGTAACATTTGGTAATGCTTTGCCAGCAAAGTCATAAATGGTTTGGTAGCCTTTTTCTTCCATAAATTGACGTAATCCAGTTTCCATTTCACGAACAATTCCAAATCCATAATGCATTACGGCAGTACATACTTGCACTGAAGTAGCTCCTAATAAAATAAACTCAACCACATCTCGCCAAGTTTCGATACCTCCAATTCCAGATATAGGTACTTTAGAAATCTCTGGATGTTGTGCCAAATCTTTTAGCATATGCATAGCAATTGGTTTTACTGCAGGTCCACAATAACCTCCATTTGACCCTTTTCCATCTACAACAGGAAATGGAGCATAAGAATCTAAGTCGATTCCAACAATACTTTTTATGGTATTGATTAGTGAAATAGAATCTGTTCCACCTTGAACAGCAGCCAATCCTGGATCTATAATATGAGAAATATTTGGAGATAACTTTGTGATTACTGGAATGTTGGAAGCTTCTTTAACCCATTCTACAATTGTTTTTAACACCTCAGGTTCTTGTCCAACTGCAGAACCCATTCCGCGCTCACACATTCCGTGTGGACAGCCAAAATTAAGCTCGATCCCGTCTGCTCCTGCATTTTCAACATCTTTTATAATCTGTTCCCATTCTGCTCTACTTTCCACCATTAAAGAGGCGATAATTGCATGATCTGGAAAGTATTTTTTAACCTCTTCAATTTCTCGAAGATTGTCTGCTAAAGGTCGGTCTGTTATTAGTTCAATATTATTGAAGCCCATCATTCGGGTGTTTCTATAATTTGTAGCACCATAACGACTAGAAACATTGATAACAGGAACTCCAAGTGTTTTCCAAACAGCACCACCCCAACCTGCATCAAAAGCTTTCATAATTTGATACCCTGAATTTGTTGGTGGTGCAGAAGCTAACCAAAAAGGGTTTGGAGCTTTAATACCTCCAAAATTTATTGATAAATCGATCATAATGTATATTCTTTATTTTGTTATTCCCTTGAAAGGGATAATCTATTTTTTATTTACCGAAAACAATCTACATGTTCAGCAATTGATGTATTCCTTGTGCTGCCATTTTTCCATCGTAAGCAGCATTCACTACCTCTGCACCACCATTTATAGCATCACCTCCAGCAAAATATTGTGGGTTTGATGTTTGAAAGGTTTCAGTATTTACATTTAGTATGGAGTTGCTTCCAGCATCTAAATTTTCAATAAGGTCATATAAACTACCTTGTTTAACTTGTCCAGTTGCTTTAATAACCAAATCGCATTGCACTGTAAATACATTGTTCATATTGGTTTGTAGTTTGCCATCAATCAATTCGGTTTTAGCAAATTTCACTCCTGTTACTTTTTCATTTCCAAGAATAGCAATCGGGGTTGCGTTAAACAAACTATCAACACCGGCACTAATTGCTAAATCGTATTCAAACCCATAAGCACCCATATTGTCTTTCGAGTTTCTATATGCCAATACTGTTTCTTGAGCGCCCATTCTTGCAGATTCAGAAGCAGCATCCATTGCTGTATTTCCACCTCCAATAACCACCACTTTTTCAGGAATGCTTATTTGATGGTGTTTCAGTCGTAACTCTTCAATAAATTCTACAGCACCAATAACACCCTCTTTATCTTCTCCTTCTAAATTCAAGTTTGCTGTTTTTCCTAACCCAACACCTAAAAAAATGGCATCATAGTCCTTTTCTAATTGTTGTAATTGTTCTTTGGATGTAATTGCTGAATTGTATTTTATTGTGAAGTTAAGTTGATTCTGTAAAAATTCAACTTCATCCAATACTTCTTCATTTGTGATTTTATAAGGAGCAACCCCATAAATATTTAGACCAGAAGGCAATTCTTTTGCTTCATAAATATCTACTTCATATCCCAAGGTTCTTGCTTCACAAGCACAAGAAATCCCTGCGGGACCTGCACCAATAATTGCAATTTTTTTTCCATTAGGAATCCCTGCTTTAAAGATTTCTTTCTTGGTGTCAATAGCCTTACGGGTTGCATGATTCTGTAATCGTCCAATTTGAATTGGAGGTACATCTTGATGATTATAGACACAAGCTCCTTCACATAAAACACCTGTAGGGCAAACCACACCACAGGTGTTTCCTAACCAATTAGAATCGAAAATAGTTTTGGAGGCACCCGTAATATTGTCTGTATGAATTTGCTTAATAAACAACGGAATGTCAATGCTTGTTGGACACGCTTTTATACAAGGAGCATCGTAACAAAACAAACACCTTGAAGCTTCATAAAAAGCTTCGGTATCATTCATTAATGGTTTTTTCTGTTTAAAATTCTTCTTGAATTCTTCTTCAGTAGTAGGTCTTTTGTATTCTGCCATTTTTTAGAATTATGAGTGTTGGGTTTCGAATTATGAGTTATTTAAAAAAGAAACTCATCATTAATATTTTACAACTCTGTTAATTTACCATAGGTTTCGGGACGTCTATCTCTAAAAAATTGCCAAGTTGATCGTACTTCGTCTATCAAGTCTAAATCAAATTCTGCAACTAATAGCTCATCATCATCTCTAGAGGCTTCAGAAAATATTTGTCCTCGTGGATTTACAAAGTAAGATTGCCCATAAAATTTTCCTAAATTCCAAGGTTTCTCTTCTCCAACACGATTAATACATCCCATAAAATAACCATTAGCTGCAGCATGTGCTGGCTGCTCTAGTTTCCATAGGTATTCGCTTAGTCCAGCAACAGTTGCAGATGGATTGTAAACAATCTCTGCACCATTTAATCCTAAAGCTCTTGCTCCATCAGGAAAATGACGATCATAACAAATGTAAACTCCTACTTTGGCATATTTGGTTTGAAAAACAGGATAGCCTAAATTGCCAGGTTTAAAGAAGAATTTTTCCCAGAATCCTGTTGTTTGTGGTATATGGTTTTTTCTATACTTTCCTAAATACGTTCCATCTGCATCAATAACTGCGGCAGTGTTATAATATACTCCAGCTTGTTCTCTTTCATAAATTGGAACAATAATTACCATATCATGTTTTTTTGCCAGTACTTGCATTTTTTCAGTAGTAGGTCCAGGAACTGCTTCAGCTGACTCATACCATTTTTTATCTTGTCCAGGACAAAAATATGGGGTGTTAAAAATTTCTTGCAAGCATAAAATTTGCACTCCTTGTTTTCCAGCTTCTTCGATGTACGGAATGTGTTTGTCATACATCGCATCCATAATTTCTTTTATTGTTCCTTCACCTTCTGTCATTGGAAGGCTCATTTGTATCAATCCTGATTTTACTTTTCTGCTCATAATTTAGAGTTAAGAGTTATTAATTTAGAGTTATGAGTTGTTGAGATATCGTTGTTTAGTAGTTAAAATAATACTACTCAAAATCTTTATCAACTCGTCACAATCTTTATTTGATTTATTAAATATTTCTTGACCTATGAAATCACTATCCTTTAACAGGTTTAGCCAATATTTTGTTTCTCGTGCTTCTTTTAAGGATATCCCTAATTTAAAAACGAAGTCTTTTTTTGAAATCGCAGAAATAGCCTCATTAACATTTGCTCCAATTGAAGTTCTAGATCGAAGAATTTGTTTAGAAAGAGTAAATTCGTTTTCTGCTTTTAATTCTTTGTATATCGAAATAATGAGTAGTGCAAAGACATATGCTTTATCAGCAATAATACTTTTGTTTTCCTTTTTTAACGCTACACTCATAATTTTAATTTTTCAACTCATAACTCTGAATTCATAACTAAATAACCGTTTTCGATATTTTTCCTCTTCGGATAAACTGTCCATGTCCAGCTTTTAATTGACATTGTTCATTTTCTATGGCGATTTTTCCTCTTAGAATTACAATTTCTGTTTTTCCAACTACCTGTTGTCCTTCATATCCAGAATAATCACAATTCATATGATGTGTTTTTACTGAGATAGTATGTTCTTTTTTAGGGTCAAAAACCACAATATCTGCATCAGAACCAATAGCAATGGTTCCTTTCCTAGGATACATTCCAAATATTTTAGCTGCATTGGTAGAAGAAATTTCTACATATTTTGTCAATGATATTTTTCCTTTGTGTACACCTTCAGAAAACAATAGTTCCATTCTGTGTTCAATAGCAGGATGTCCATTTGGTATTTTCGAGAAATCATCTTTTCCCATTTTTTTTTGTTCCCAAGTAAATGGACAATGATCTGTTGCAACAACTTGTATCAACCCTTGGTTGATACCAGACCACAAAGCAGCTTGATCTTTTTTCTCTCGTAAAGGCGGACTCATTACCCATTTTGCACCTTCAAAATCGTTTTCATATAAGGAAGCATCCAAAAGCAAATATTGTGTACAGGTTTCTACAAAAACTTTCTGATTTCGTTGCGTTGATGTTCGAACTGCATTCAAGGCGCCTTCACAAGTCATATGTACAATATAGCCGGGACAGCCTGTGTATTCTAACATGTCTGAAAATCTTGCGGAAGCTTCTGATTCTGTGATTTCTGGCTGTGATAAGTAATGATAAATAGGTGATAGATTTCCTTGCGCTCTGTTTTTAGCAATTAAAGAGTCGATCATATCACCATTTGTAGCATGAACTGTTACTAATCCTCCATGCTTTTTTACAACTTTCATCAGTTGTACCATTTGCCCATCATCAATCATTAAAGCGCCTTTATAGGCCATAAATGTTTTAAAAGAAGAAATTCCTTCTTCCTCAATCATTTGAACAACCTCTTTAGCAACATCATCATTAAAGTCGGTAACAGCCATATGATATGAATAATCTCCAATGGCTTTTCCTGCTGATTTTTCTTGCCATGTTTTTAAAGCATTGTGTAGGCTGTCTCCTTGGGTTTGCAAAATAAAATCGATAACCATGGTTGTTCCTCCGTGCAAAGCAGCACGAGTTCCGGTTTCGTAATCGTCACTAGAATGTGTTCCCATAAAAGGCATGTCTAAATGCACATGAGGGTCAATTCCGCCAGGGAAAACCAATTTTCCGGTTGCGTCTATCACTTTATCAGCAGTATAATCTAGGTCTTTACCGATTGCAATAATTTGTTCGCCTTCCATAAAAATATCTGCAATATAAGTTTCAGCTGCAGTAACTAGTTGGCCATTTTTTATAAGTATAGACATAGTATTAGTTTTCAGTTATTAATGATGTGTTGTTTTTCCTCATTAATAGGATATACAACACAAATGAAATGATGAACCCTGTAAACCAAGATAATGAATACAGAAAATTCAATGCAGGAACCCAATAGCCTATCAACGCTAAAAAGACTCCAAGAAACAAAGCAATCATTGCTGCTTTGTTTAATCCTGTTTTTCCATAGGAATAAATTCCTTCTTCCTTATATAATTCTGCCAATGCGAGTTTCTTTTTTCTAACAAAATAGTAATCAGCAATTAGAATCCCTAAAACAGGACCTAATAAGCCGCTAACAAAAATTAAAAAACCAGAAATTTCATTTAACAACCACCAGGGCATAATTAAGATTCCTAAAACACCTGTAATCATTCCTCCGGTTCTGAAGCTTATTTTTTTAGGCCAGAGGTTAGAAAATGCATTGGAAGGAGCAATTACATTGGCTGCTATATTGGTGCTCAAAGTAGCAATTAGCATAAATATTTGTGCAACAATTACAACTACAGGGTTTTTAAATTTGGCAATTAAAGAAACCGGATCCCAAGGAGCATCGTCTGCAATAAGAATATCTTTAAAGTTGATAACTGCAGCGCAGGTTACAAAAATTCCTACAAAAGAGTAGAGCATCATGGTGGCTGGAAGCCCAATAAACTGTCCCGTAACCTGGTCTTTTTGTGTAGCTGCATATCGTGTAATATCAGCAATGCTTATAGACATGGTTGCCCAAAAGCCAACCATTGCAGTCAGCCACAAAAGATAATTCCAAAGTTTTGAATTTTTTTTAGAAGGGTCAGTCAAGGTTGCAGTGACTACACTAGATAAAATGGGTATTTCATCTTCTGTATTTCTAAATTGTACTTGAATGTGTTCTGCACTAGTAATTAAAATAGGCTCGTTGGTAAAGGGTTTCCATTCGTTCTTTTTATCCGATATAATAGTATAATCTGTAATTTTTAAATTTCCTTTTTTATCTTTTAAGGAATTTAAATGTAGATAATAAGCATTGTTGTCTTTGGTGATTTTTGCAGCCGTTTTTTCTAATTGAACACTTTGATCTAAAACAATCGAAAATCCGTCTGCTTTTGCATAACTCCAATAAATCAGAGCAACTCCCATTACAATTAAGATGGGAGCAGAGTAGGTTTCTAACCATTTGATACTCTCAGTACCTTTCCAAATGAAATACATATTGATGATCCAAAAAATTCCGAAACCAACAAATTTACCAATAGATAACCCTAATTCTCCATCTGTTCCTGTTATTGCATTGAAAATTGCATAGATGGCCAAGCCACCAATCCAGGTTTGAACACCAAACCATCCACAGGCAATAATTCCTCTAGTTACAGAAGCTAAATGAATGCCTTTTGTGCCAAAAGCTGCACGCCCAATAACAGGAAAAGGAATGCCGTATTTTACACCAGCATGACCGTTTAATACCATAGGAATGGTAATGATTAAATTGGCCGCACCAATAATGATTAACGCTTCTGACCAATTTAGTCCAGATTTAATCATATAGGAAGCTAACAAATAAGTAGGGATACAAACAGCCATTCCAACCCAAATTGCAGCCAAGTGCCACTTGCTCCAAGTTCTTTTATTTGCAGGAACTGGTGCTAAATCTTCACTGTATAAAGGTGAGTTTGAAATATCTTCTTGTAACTCTACGATGTCTTTATTCATTTTGTTTTCTTTATTAGAATACTAATTAATAAGGATTGGTTTAATTGCAATACTCATCAGCAATTGCTATTACTTGTGAAATGATTTTTAACCCTTCATCTACTTCTTCTTTGCTTACGTTAAGAGGAGGAGCAATAAAAATAAAGTTCCAACGAACAAATGTAAACATGCCCAATTCTCTAACTTTTGCAGCCATTTTATTGGTTGCTTCCATCTCACTAGGTTTTGCGTTCCATGGCGTTGTAGGTTCTTTGGTGTCTCTATTTTTTACTAGTTCAATACATCCTAATAACCCCGTACTTCTATAATCGCCAATTGACGGATGTATTGCTTTTAATTTTTCAACTTCAGTTTTAATATATGCTCCCATTTGAGCAGATTTATCTACTAAATTGTCTTCTTCTATGATTTTTATGTTTTCTAAGGCAGCAGCACAAGTAACTGGATGTGCAGAACAGGTTAAGCCTAATATCATGGGCCTATCATTAAAATAATTGGCAATGGTATCTGTAACTGTCATGGCACCTAAAGGCAAATATCCTGAGGTCAATCCTTTTGCCATTACCATTATATCTGGAGTTACATTGTGGTGTTCTATGGCAAACATTTTTCCTGTACGACCAAACCCACTCATAGTTTCATCATCAATAAATAAGATACCATGTTTTTTACATAATTCACTTACATGTTTTAAATACATTGGAGGGTATTTAATGCAGCCAGAAGAACCAGATTCGCCTTCAAAAAGAATGGCAGCAATACTTTCTGGGTTTTCAAATTCAATAACACGTTCTAAGTGAGCTAAAGACCGTTCTCCACATTCTTCAATTGAAGAAGAACCCCATGGGCATCTATAGGCATATGGATTTTCTACATGTATTACATTTGGCATGGCCTGATTGTCTACTGGGAATTTTCGCGGATCTCCACTAGCAGAAATGGCTCCGTAAGAAGCTCCGTGATAAGACCTGTAAAAGGAAATTATTTTATGTCGACCTGTATATATTCTTGCTAGTTTAATAGCGTTTTCAATTGATTCAGCACCACTAAGGGTGAAAAAAGTTTTGGTTAAGTTTCCTGGTGTAATTTCGGCAAGTTTTTTCCCTAATAGACCTCGAACATCAGTTGCCATTCCAGGAAAAACATAACTTAACTCTTGCATTTGTTTAGTGACAGCTTCTGTAATACGTTGGTTTCCATGACCAATATTTACATTCATTAGCTGTGAAGAAAAGTCTAAATATTTTTTCCCTTCTCGATCATACACATAAGAGCCTTTTGCATGTGATGCATTTATAGGGTGTAACCCCCCTTGTTTTGACCATGAAAACAGGGTGTAATCGAGATTGTTTTTTACAATATTATTCATTTAAATTTTTTTTTATGAACTACAGATGGTTCTAATTTTTTTTCAGGTTTTTCTACATGAATTATCACACTGTGTTTCATCTGTGTTTTGTGCTATGCTTAGCAAGTCATTTTAAAGATAATTGAGAATATTACGTTTATATTTCTAGCAATTTTGGATTAGAAACTGATTCGTTTTTGAGAAAAAAAGAACAGTTAGCTCATCCAATTGGTTTGAGCTTCAGGATTCCATTTAATGGTTGTTTTTTTATTTTGTGTCCAGAACTCAATTGAACTTCTTCCGGTGATATCTCCAACACCAAATTTAGAATCATTCCAGCCACCAAAAGAAAAGGGTTCTCTAGGTACAGGAACTCCAATATTTACACCAATCATTCCAGCACTAGCTCTTTCCATTACTTGTTTTGCGATGCCTCCGCTTTGTGTAAACACAGCAGCAGCATTTCCATAGTTGGATCCATTTTCAATAGTAATGGCTTCGTCTATGTTTTTTGCGCGAATGATAGAAATTACAGGTCCAAAAATCTCTTCTCTTGCTACAGACATATCTGTGGTAACAGAATCTATAATTGTTGGGCCTACATAAAATCCGCCTTCTTTGCCTTTGACAGTTGTGTTTCTTCCGTCTAATAAAATTTTGGCGCCATCTTTTTCTGCTTGTGTAATATAGTTTTCAATACGTTCTTTAGCTTCTTTGCTAATAACAGAGCCGAGGTTTTTTCCTGGTATAATGTTTTTTGCATAGCCAACCATTTTATCAACAATGTGATCAATATTCGAAATTCCAACCATTACAGCAGCAGCCATACAGCGTTGCCCTGCACAGCCAGACATTGAAGTAATAACATTGGAAGCTGTCATCTCTGGATTTGCATCAGGAAATACTAATAAATGATTTTTTGCACCACCAAGTGCTACGCATCTTTTTAAAGTAGAAGTTGCACGCTTGTATACAATTTTTGCCACTTTGGTTGATCCTACAAAAGAAACAGCCTTTATGTCTGGATGGTCACAAATAGCTTCAACAACTTCTTTTGCTCCATTGACTAAATTAAAAACACCATCTGGAAGCCCAGCTTCTTTTAATAATTCTGCCATTCTAACTGTACTTAAAGGAACTACTTCAGAAGGTTTCATAACCATTGTATTTCCAAGAACTAATGCGTTTGGCAAGGTCCAGTGCGGCACCATATTTGGGAAGTTAAAAGGAGAGATAGAAGCAACAACACCTAATGGCTTTCGTTCTATTCTACATTCTACTCCTTTGCTAACTTCTTGAACTTCATTACTGATTATTTGCGGAATTGAGACTGCAAATTCACACAGTTCCATACTTTTTAATATTTCTGCTTTTGCTTCTTCGTAGGTTTTTCCGTTCTCTAGAACGACCAAATTGGTCAATTCTTCTATGTTCTTTTCTAGAAGTGCTCTATAAGTGAAGAAAATTTGGGCCCGTTCTTTAAAAGTTATTCCTGACCAAGCGGGAAATGCTTTTTTTGCAGCTTGTACTGCTTTATCAACATCTGTATATGTAGAAAGGGGTATGGAAGAAATAGTATTTCCGTTTTGTGGATTTATAATTGTTAACGATTTTTGTCCGTTTTTTTCAAATTTACCGTCGATGAAGTTTTTTACTTCTGAAAGGGATTCACTAATATTCATTTAATTTAATTAAGGTGTGAATTAGAAAATAAGAATACAATTAAGAATCATTAGTTTTTATGATAATTTCTTACTGTATCACCTTCAAATGTAGTGATTTAATACGAATTAGTAGTTTTTGTAATAGAATTGATAATTATGGAAAGTTTTTTTATTTATTGAACGAACAATAGTCTTTAAATTAGGAAGAAGAATTTTGTTTTAAGTGTGTGCAGAGCAAACACGAGTTGAACACTATTAATGCTATGTTAAATAGTGTTAAATATGCTAATCGTTAAAGAATGGTCACTTACTTTTGGGGCTTTATTATCAGGTTATTAGCACTTGCTCTAGTAGTAGTACTGTTAAAGAAATCTTAAAAAGAGATAAAAACAAAAATTGCAGTTAAACCTTTGCTTCTCTATTTAGTCATAGCTGAAGCTATTGGGAAATAGCTTGTAAAACAAACAATCAAAATCAACAAAAAAAGAATGATTCAGTCAATTAAAAACAAATTACTATTAATCGCTTTACTAGTAATTTCTACAAGCACTTTTGCACAACAAATTACGGGTAAAGTAGTCGATGAAGAGAAGCAGCCCCTAGAATTTGCATCTATCGCGGTTCTAAATGCAGTAGATTCTACTTTAGTAAGTTATGCAACTACAGATATTAAAGGAAACTTTAAAGTAATAGATATTTCTACAGGGAAAAGAATTTTTCAAATCAATTTAATTGGATATTCTGTATATCAAAAACAATTAGATTTTGCAGGAAAGTCTTTAAGTTTTGGGACAATTACCTTGAAGGAAAAAGACAATATGTTAGATGAGATTAATATCACTGCAGTTATTCCAATTACTATAAAGAAAGATACCATGGCTTTTAATACAAAAGCATTTAAAGTTAGGGTAGACGATACTGTAGAAGATTTATTAAAGAAATTACCAGGGTTAGAAGTTGATGCAGACGGAAAAGTAAAAGCTCAAGGAGAAGATGTTTCTAAGGTATATGTAGACGGGAAAGAATTTTTTGGTGGTGATCCATCTGTTGCGATGAAGAATTTATCTGCAGATGCAATTAAAAAAGTAGAAATTATTGATGAGAAAAGTGATAAAGCTAGAGTAACAGGCGTAAATGATTCTGATAGAGCTAAAATAATTAACTTAGTGTTGAAAGATGATCGAAAGGTAAGTGACTTTGGTAAGTTTCAAGCTGGTGGTGGTTCAGACAGTCGTTATTTAACAAGTGTAAGTTACAATCGTTTTACTCCTAAAATTCAAGCTTCTGTTATTGGAAGATATAACAACGTAAATAGCTCTGGTTCTGATATTTCACAAATCATGTCTTTTGGAGGTGGTAGTGGTGGATTTAGTATTTCTCGTGGAGGAGGAGGAGGAAGCTCTTCTGGATTTCTTACTACTGGAATTGGAGGCTTTAATTTAGGGTACGAAATAAAAAAGAAAACAAATTTAAATGTGGATTACTTTTACAATTATTCAAATAGAGAATCTGGAAATGTATTAAGCAAGAGAACAGAATTTATTGGAACAGATGCTTTATACTCTGAAAGAAGCAGTAATAGTGATAGTGAAACAAAATCTCATAAAGCAAACTTTAGCTATATAGATAGATCAAACAAATTAAAGACATTTACACTTAGAGGTAGATTGCGCTCAAGTAATACTTTAGGAAGTAGTATTAGTTCTTTTGAAGGATACGACATCAATAATGTACTAGATGTTGAAAATGTAGGAACTTCTAGTAGCGAAAATAAAAGTAATAGTGCTTCTGTGAATATTGATTATATTAAAAGGTTTAATGCAAAATCTAAGCGTAGTTTAGAATTAGAATTAGATTTTTCTTCTGATAAAAGTGAAAGCTTTAGTGGAAACAACAATACAAAAACATATACAGACCCATTATTAATAGATGAGTTGTCTACCGGTAGTCAAACTCAAAATAATAAAGGGAGTGATGTTAATTTTGAAATCCAATATACAGAGCCAATAAATGACAAGCATTTTGTAGAATTTGGAGTTGGATTGAGTAGTGATAATAAAGATCAATATACAGATCAAACACAAACATTAAATGGATCTAATAATTCAGGATCTACTTTTAAAGCTGATCTATTTGAAGACAGAAAAACAACCTATGGTTCTGTTGATTATAAATATAATAATCAAAAAACATCATTAACAATTGGAACCACATTTCAAGAAAAAACACAAAATTTTGGATTGGTTAATGTTTCAGAGTTTAATAAAAAGTATTCGACTGTAAACCCAATGGTTCGATTTAGATATCGTCCTAAAAAAGGGAGCTGGTTTTTTGTTAGATATAGAAAATCGTTAGACTTACCAAGTTTAAACAAGGTTTCTCCTGTCGTTAATAACTTCAACCCGTTATACATCAGACAAGGAAATCAAGGCTTAACTCCAGAAAAAAGACACTCATTTTTCGGAATGTATGGGAATTATAACTTTGTAACAGGTTTTAGCTTCTTTACACATATTAGTTATAACAATACAAATAATGCAATTGTAAATTCTGAAAGTACTGATATTTCAACAAGAGTAAGAACAAGTACTTATGTGAATTTAGGGAATAGAGAAAGCTTTAGTGCAAACATTAATTTGGGGAAAAGATTAAAAAAATTAGGGATCAGATATAATTTAGGATTAAATGTTTCTACAAGTGATTATCAATCTGTTATTAATGGAGTTAACAACAAAACAGATTCTAAGAATACTAGCCTAAAAATGTCTTTCGAAAATAATAAAAAAGATAAGTTAGATATGGCTATTGGAGCGAATTTCAGTAAAAATATAACTTCATATTCAGGAACAGCAACAGATAGAGATTATTTACAACAATCATACTTTATAAAGTCAGATTGGAATATTACAAAATCATTTAATTTAAATTCACAGTTCAAATATGATATTTATACTGATAGTAATTTTGGTACTGATCAATCTGTGCCAATTTGGAATGCTTCAGTTTCTTACAACTTCTTAAAATCTAAAGCATTAAGCTTGAAGTTAACTGCATTAGATATTTTAAATAAGAATGTAGGGTTCTCTAGATCTAGTACAGATAACTATTTCGAAGAAACTACTAAAGATGTGTTAGGAACTTATTATATGGTGAGTTTAACATATACTTTAAACGGAAACAAAGGGCCTAAATCTAATAGAGGAGGAAGAAGAAGAATGATGAGACATTAATAGTCTATTTATTTTCAATAACATAAAAAAGCCTGCAAATTGCAGGCTTTTTTATGTTGAAATAATCTGGTTAATATTTTGCAGGTTTCCCTTTTGAAGCACTTGCTTTGATAAAGTTTCTAATATCATCATTAGCAGTTTTTAAATCTGCCTTACGCAAATACATCATATGTCCGCTTCTATAGCCTTTAAAAAACATTCTGTCTTTTAGCTTTCCACTTGGGTCTACTTGCCACATCGAGTATTTTGTATTGAAATATGTAGTTGCTCCATCGTAATATCCCGCTTGGAAAAGCAAGTTTAAATAGGGGTTTTGAGCTACCGCTTTGCGCAATTCTTCTCTGGTGTTGTTGTTTCTCCAATCCCAAGGATGTACAGGTCCAAACATATTGTATTTAACATCTGTTTTAAAGTTTAAATGTTCTTGGATATAATGATTGATCGCAGGTGTAAATGAATGCAACCAAGAAGTTAACTCCGAATTATAATCAGGAGAACTACCAGCTAATTTTTTATCTATTCCCATATATCTTGAATCCAACCTTCCAATTGTTTTTCCAGAAGTGTTTCTTAATAGTTCTTTCCAGAAAAAGCTATTCGGAACTTCTAAGTTGTGTTGTAAAATCACCTTTTTAGAAAGCCCAGTATAATAGGCCATTTTTTCTGCAATTTGATTTTTTTCAGTTGCACTGATAAAACCACCCTTGGCTAATGCAGGCATTAAAGAATTGATTGCAAAGTCTTCTGACTCAGGTAGTATTTCTAGTAAATCTTTATTTTGTAGAGCTGGAGATAGTCTTTTATGATACCAAGCAGCAGCAGTGAAATAAGGGAAATCAATTGATGATGCCACAGCGTTATCAGAATTTCTAGCACCGTAATCTGCTGGTGAAACTAAAATAACTCCATTTAAATACATCCATTGATTGCTCTGTAAAGCATTTGCTAAACCAGAAACTCTTGTTCCGCCATAACTTTCTCCAATTAAATATTTAGGGGATGACCAACGTTTGTTTCTAGTTACAAAAGTATTTACCCATTCGGCTAAGTATTTTACATCCGCATTAACACCAAAGAAATCAGCACGGTTTACTTTTTTACCCTCTCGTTTAACGGTTCTAGAATAACCAGTGTTTACCGGATTTACAAATACAATGTCAGCTACATCTAAAACTGAATATGGATTAGAATGATATCCGTAAGGTTGTACAGGGAATCCTTCATCATCAATATTTAAAACATTTGGCCCAGTATATGCTAAATGCATCCAAACAGAAGCAGAACCTGGTCCTCCATTAAAAGAAATCAGTAAAGGTCTGCTAGCAGTATTTACATTATTGGTTCTTTTATAATAGGTGTAAAATAAAGTCGCTTTTGGATCACCTTCTTTGTCCCAAAGAGGTTGAGTTCCAGTAAAGGCAGTGTAATTGATTTTTTTTCCGTTGATAGTTGTTGTGTGCTTTGTTACAACAGTAGTGTCAGTTGAAATGGTTCTTTTTTGTGCTGATAGGCTAATTGTGAAGCATAAAAAAACTAAAAACGATACAGATTTGGTTTTCATGATTGGTTACTTTTTTTATAAAAGTAGCCAATTTATCTGAATCGTTTTTAGTTCTATTTGTTTTTAAAAAGAATAATTACTCTTTAAATTTCTCTAAGCCTTCTTTTAACCAAGTATAATACGTATCTCTATCTGTATATTGCTCTGCTCTATGTAGAATTTCTAAATCTGGACTCATCAATACATAATATGGTTGAGAAGCTGTTTTAAAGTTGATGGCTTGAAATGTTGCCCATTTATTACCAACAGTTTCAATCTTTTTTAGCTTTCCATTGCTTTTTATAAAATCGAATTGTAGTTCTTCTGGGAGCTCTTTTCGGTCATCTACATACAATGAGATCAAGACATATTCCTCGTTAATCATTGTGAAAATATCATTTTCTACCCAAACAGTTTCTTCCATTTTTCTACAGTTTACACAAGCCCAACCTGTAAAATCTAATAAAATAGGTTTGTTGTTTGCTTTGGCATATGCCAACCCTTCATCAAAATCTTTGAAACAATTGATGCCTAAAGGACAATCTGTCTCTGTCTCATAAATGCTATAAAATTGAGGTGGAGGAAAACCACTTAGTAAGTTTAAATTCCAAGCTGGAGTTTTCATCACGCCAGGAATTAAATATATAGTAAACGCAACGACTAAGACTCCAAAGGATATTCTTGAAAAGCCTAATTTTTTAATAGGAGAATCATGCGGGAATTTGATTTTAGCAAATAAATACAATGCCAATCCTGCAAAAATAACAATCCATAAACCTATAAATATTTCTCTTTTTAAAAGTCCCCAATGCTCCACTAAATCTGCATTAGATAAGAATTTAAATGCGAGTGCTAATTCTAAAAATCCTAAAACTACTTTTGTAGTGTTTAGCCATCCACCAGATTTTGGTAACGAATTTAACCAACTTGGGAATAGTGCAAACAATGCAAACGGCAATGCTAAAGCTAATCCAAAACCAGTCATTCCAGCTGTTAATTGTATAGCTCCTCCATCAGAGGTTAAAGAGCCTGCTAATAAAGAACCTAAAATTGGTCCAGTACATGAAAATGAAACTATCGCCAATGTTAACGCCATAAAGAAAATTCCGATAATTCCTCCTGTTCCTGAGGCAGTATCCATTTTATTTCCCCAAGAACTTGGTAAGGTGATTTCGTAGTATCCAAAGAAAGATCCTGCAAAGAAAACTAAGATCACAAAGAAGAAAATATTCAACCAAACATTGGTAGATATCGTGTTTAATATTTCTGGGTCTAAACTATCTAAAAAGTGAAAAGGAAGACTTAATAAGATATAAATAAAAACGATAAAGAATCCATATAAAATAGCATTAGATACTCCTTTTCTTTTAGTTTGAGACTGCTTCGTAAAAAATGAAACCGTTAATGGGATCATAGGGAACACACATGGTGTTAATAAGGCCAGTAAGCCTCCAACAAACCCTAAGAAGAAAATACTAAATAAGCTCCCACCACCTTCACTAGATCCATCAGTAGAGCTTTTTAATAACTCCGTGTTTTTTAAATCTAATTTTAATTTTTTGGTTAAAGTTTTACTTTTTTCATCAACAGACAATACCGCTTTTTTAGTAGCTTTTCCTTTTAGTGTAAATGTGTAATTATCATCAAATTGGATACAAACTGTTTTACAAACCTGACCAAATAAATGCAATGAAATTTCAGTAATGTTTGGGTCTTCTAAAACAATGCGTTGTTTTAATTCTGCATAATCATCAAAATAAGTTTCTACAACTTCAAAAACAGGATTGTATTTTTTAATGGTATCACTTTCAACAGCTTTACCTGCTAGTTTAAACTTAGCATCTTTGTTGGTCTTGCTAATAATGATTGCTAAAGCACCATCTTTATCAGAATATTGAGAATAGACATGCCATCCCATTTCTATATCAGTACTGAAAATTAAATCGTATTCTGTATCGCTAATTTTTTTTACAGAAGTTGTCCAGTTTACTGGATTATCTTGAGCATTTATGGTTGATGAAAACCCTAAAATAAATACGAGTAGTAAAACTAATTTTTTCATAGATGTTATTGTAGTAAAAAACCTCCAAGGTGTATGGAGGTTTTTTTATATGTAATTTCTGAAATTAATTATATTTTTAATTCTTTAAATAACGCAACTAATTTATCATCAGATGGTCTTGGAGCATTTGCAGTAACAATATTTCCTTGTGGATCTAATAAGATAAATTTAGGAATTCCTTTTACCATATAATCAGTTACAAATTTAGATTCCCAAACATTATCAGCAAATAATTGTATACCACCTAACTCTTTCTCTATGATCATGTCTTTCCATTTTTGATGATCTTTTGGGTCATCAATAGACACACTTAAAAAATGAATGTCCTTACCGTGGTATTGCTTTTCAACTTTCTTTAAAAATGGAATTTCTGCTTTACAAGGTCCACACCAAGTAGCCCAAACATCAATATAAACATATTTACCTTTTAAATCATCTAAAGAAGTCGTTCCTCCTGCATTATTTTCATAATTAGTAAACTTTGGAGAAGGTTTTCCTTTTACTAATTCTTTTAATTTAATATAACTTTTTTCAATTTCAGTATTGTTTTTTTCATCTGTAGAAACAGATTTGAATGCAGTATAAAGTTCTTCTAAATTATCAGCACGAGTCATTGGGTATTGAATAGCATCGTAAGCTAAGGTGTTTTTGATATCTTGATTTTCTACAGAAGAACAAACTTTTAACATAGCAAGCGTTCTATCACTATCATCTGCTTTTGCTATATCAGCTGCTTTCTTATTATAGTGACCAGTTACTAATGATTTATATGACGGAGAAGATTTAAAATCTTCAGCATTGGTATAATCTACATCATTTAATTCGCTTAGAAACTCTGTTGATGGTTCAAAATCTGGCTTTTTTGCATAGTAAGAATGATATGATTTATACATGTTAAGTTTTCCTAAATATGTATAATGAATATTTCTTTTTTCTTTGGTTTTAAAATCTTCGCTAATTCCTGTTGCAGCGTCTAGTATTTCATTTTGTGCCGTTTTAATACTAGAAAAAGTTTTTTTATAGTCAGCTTCTTCTTGTTTGTAAACAGCTGTACCTTTCCCTGTTAATTCTCTTTCTTTAAGGTTTTTAGCAACTAAATAAGAACTGATTTCAGAACCATTACCTGTTAATGTTATTGTTTTTGGGTAATCTTTAGCATCAAAATTTATTGTGATTGCATTTCCTAATTCTAAATGTAAAGGAATAGCATTTTTTGCTCCATAAAGCATGAAATCTCCAGCAACTTTTACAGTGTCAACAAATGATCCGTTTTCTTGAATAGCAATTGTATGCTTTTTAAAAGACCTGTCAGATGTTCCGTATAAAGTAATTTCTTTAGCATCTGTATTTGCAACATTTCCAGTAATAATTGCATAATCAATTGGCGCTTCATTTTTACATGAAACGATTGCGATACCCGCAACTAAAATCCATAATTTTTTCATAATGTAGGTTGTTTGAGATTTTGATTGCTAAAAATACAAAATCCATTCATACTGCATGTGTTTTTTTGGATGAAATGATGCAAATTGATCCAAAAATTAACAAAGTTTATAGATTTAAAGGAGATCTAATAAACCCCATAAAACTAGTGGGTTAAGTGGGTTTTAAGAATCTTTTTAGAAATGCTTGTTGCTAAGAAGCGTTGATCTGCTCGTTTACCAACAATCCAAATAATGGTATTTTCAGAACACAATAACCACGTATTTTCTTTATCTATTAAAGAGTATTTTTCATCCTTAAAAAATTTACTAATTTTCTTTTTCCCTTTCATTCCTGATGGGTGAAAATAATCTCCTGATTTCCATTTTCTTAAGACCAACGGGAATGTGATTTTCTCAAGATCAAAGAAAGCGAGTTGGCTATTTGAAGAAGTTATTTCTTTTGCAATTTCAAATGTTAGTTTGATCGGTCTAGTAACCTTTGAGATGTTTTTAGGGATTAAATACTCTAAAGTATCTTGTGCTAGTTTGATTTCTGATAGTAAGAGAAACCCTCGATCTTTTAATAAACGATGGGTTTTAGATACAACTTGTTTGCCTGTTTGGGCTTCTAATAAGTTCGCAACATCAGTCCAATTTGTAAAACCAAATTCTTTTAGTACTTCAAATAAATACGCTTTTGGATTTGATACTTCTTGAAGTTTTGAAATATCGATGGTCATAATCCCGTTTTTAGAATGGACTATTGCTTTTTTTTTAAAGGATTCAATTGCATCATTAACAATTTGCTGACTTCCTTTTAAATTTGCTGTTGTTTTTTTTAAAGAATCTAATAAATTCGGGTTGATCTCTTTTAAAACAGGAAGAATTTGATGTCTAATTTTATTCCGAATATACTTGGTTGATGCATTACTAGCGTCTTCTCTCCATTGAATAGCATTGTCTTTTGCAAATTGTTCAATTTCTTCTCTAGAAAATTGTAATAAAGGCCTCACAATATTGTTGTTGATTGCAGGGATTCCGGTTAATCCTTCTAATCCAGTACCACGACTTAAATTGATTAAAAAGGTTTCTAAATTGTCATCTGCATGATGCGCAGTTAGCACGTAATCAAATTGATGCTTTTCAATCAGTTCATTAAACCAGTTGTATCTTAATTCTCTTGCGGCAAGCTGCGTAGAAAGCTTGTTCTTTTTAGCATAAGAATTTGTGTTGAAACCAATAGTAAAAGTTTCTACATTTAATTTTTCGCCTATTTTTTTGACAGAAATTTCATCAGCATCGCTTTCCTTTTCTCTTAAATTAAAATTGCAATGGGCTAAAGAAATAGTAAAATTCAAATGATTTAAAAGATGTGTTAATACCACACTATCCAATCCACCAGAAATGGCAATCAAGAGTTTTTTGTTTTCTAAAAAAGAGAAACTTGTGTTGATATGTTGCTTAAACTTTGCTAACAATTTATACGTTTTTTGTCGGTGTAAATATAAGGATCTGTTTTTACAATTCTTTGAATCATAAAACAACCCTTTTAAAAATTATTTTAAAAGGGTTGTTTACTATTTTGAATAATGCTAAAGTTCTTAGATTTTCAACTCATTAAATAAATCGATTAATTTCTTATCTGAAGGTCTTGGAGCATTAGAGCTTACAATATTCCCTGAAGGATCAATTAAAATGAAACGTGGAATTGCATTAATTCCGTAATCAGTAACAAACTTAGATTTAAAATTGCTATCAGCAAATAATTGGATTCCCCCTAATTTTTTGTCTTTAATCATCTGTTTCCATTTACCGTGATCTTTTGCTACATCAACAGAAAGACTTACGAATTCAATATTTTTTCCATGGTATTTTTTTTCGACTTTTTGTAAAAATGGAATTTGAACTTTACAAGGTCCACACCAAGTAGCCCAAACATCTATGTATACATACTTCCCTTTTAAATCTGATAATGAAGTATTTCCACCAGCATTGTTTTCATAATTAACAAATACAGGAGAAACTTTCCCTTTTGCTAATTTTTTAACATTCTCAAATTGTTTTGTTAGTTTTTTCTTGAAATCATCATCTGTAGAAAGTGCCATAATGTTATTATACAGCTCTTCTGCTTTTAGATTTCTACCAGAAACGTCACGCGAAATAGTGGCAAGAAATGCGTTGTTCATAAGTTCGCTCTTAGAACTTTTAATATAGGTGATTGCAGCCTCTGCAATAGAAATTTCTTTTTCTTTAGATTCTTTACGAACAACTTTAAAGAAGTTAGCCATAACAATACCTTTATAGGCAGCTGAAGACTTAAAGTGCTCTTCATTGTCATATTTTAAATCTTTTGTTAGATCTGGAAATGTTTCAGAAACTTTAAAGTCTTTGTTTTTTGAGTAATATTTATGTGCCATTTCAAAACTACTTACATGTGAAATATGCTCATAGTTAATATTGGTTTTTTCGCTTTTAGAAAAATCAGCATCTAAACCTTCTAGTCCTTTTTCTAATGCTGCTTTTTGAGCATTCATCTTCACAAAATATGCAGCTTCATCTAAAGAATATAAATCTTTAGCAGTACCAGATTTTTCTTTTATTAAAAATTTCTGAGCTAAAAAGTTATTTACTTCATTACCAGTACCAGTATATATAATTGTTTCGTCAAATTCTTTAGCATCCATGTTTAATGTGATGTTGTCGCCATTTTTTAGATACAGCGCAGAATTTTCTTTTCCGTCAGAAAAACTTGCATAGCCATCAGTATTAAAGATTGTATCAGCAAATACACCTGTATCTGAAACAGTAATAGTTCTTATGTTTTTATTTGAACTGTTACGAATGGTTAATTTTTTGCTATTTGGATTTTGAATAGTTCCTGAGAATAGAGCGTAATCTACAGGCTCTGTGTTGGTACATGAAGCGATGGTTACCGCTAGTGCACCTAAAAGTAGTTTTTTCATAGTTTTTTATTATTAATTAAGTTTGAGCAAGTTAGTTATTTTTTTGTGATTTCGTTTAGCCAATAAATAATATCAAAAAGAACCTTTTCTTTACAAAGGTCATTGTGCAATTCATGGTATCCGTTTTCATAAATTTTATGAGTAGTTTTTTTAGAGTTATTTGAAAACTCTACAGACCCTTTGTAATCAATTATTTTATCTTCTGATCCATGTACAATAAATGTTGGTGTATTTAATTGAGATGCATTTTCAATTGCCCATTTTCCGGTTTCTATAAAAGTCAGTGAAAAATTAGGACTTACTTTATTGTGCATCAATGGATCATTATTGTATTTCTGAACTTCGGTTAGATCTTTAGAGATATCATCAGAATTTAACTCGTTATTTAGTGTAATTGAGGGTGCAATTTTTTGCATGATCTTTCCCAAAGTCATTTTCCAAGCTGGTGGTATGAATGCTAATTTTAGAAAAGGGCTTGTAGCTATAACTCCTTTTAAGTTGTGGTCTTTTCTTAAGGCGTAATTGATAACTACATTTCCGCCCATAGAATGTCCGTAAAGGAACAAAGGAATAGCACCAAAAACACTTTTTGCTTTTTCAATAACTTGATCAACACTTTCTAAAACTGCTTCAAAACTGGGGCAGTGACCACGTTTTCCTGTTGTTTTTCCATGTCCAAATTGATCAAAAGCAATCACTCCAAAATGGTTTTCTGTTAGTTTCGGAATTACATAATCGGCATATCGTGAAGCGTGTTCTCCCATTCCATGAACTAAAACAATTACAGCTTTAGTTTTTGTAGGCTGCCAGTATTGACCGTAAAACTCAGTATTATAAATGTTGAAATTAAACTCTTGATAGTTCATAAGGTTTGTAAATGGTTAAAGTTATCCCTTTTTTTTATTCGAATTCAGCTGAACAGAAATCATCTTCTTTAAAGAGACTTCTGGTTTTGGCAAAGGGATTGTTCTACCGAATTGCTTACTTCTGTTAAATTTAGAATAAGCTATTTTATGTTTTTTCCACTCGTCTGGAAACAACGCGATAAACTTATTAAAAACATCTTGAACAATATAAGGTTGCTCTAAAGTGGCAACAGCTTCTTCAATTTTTCTATCAATATCTAGTATCATTGTTTAATTAGAATTAGTGAGCACAAGCTTCATTGCTTTGGCTTTTAATAAACATTCTTCGTATTCTCTTTCTGGAGTAGATTTTGATGTAATTGCACCACCAACCGAGAAAGAAACATAGTTGTTTTCTTCGTTATATAAAATACTTCTTATCACCACATTAAAGTCAAAATCTCCAGTAGGAGTGAAGTATCCAACGGCTCCAGAATACAAGCCTCGTTTGGTTTCTTCCTCTTCTTCAATAATTTTCATTGCAGAAATTTTTGGAGCCCCAGTCATACTTCCCATTGGAAATGTTTCTTTAATAATATCTACAGGATTTGTTGTTTTTTTTACTTCTGAAACAACTGTAGAGACCAACTGATGCACTTGCCTAAAAGAATATACTTGACATAATTCTTCTACTTTTACAGATCCTTTTACTGCAATTCTAGACAAGTCATTCCTTACCAGATCTACAATCATTATGTTTTCAGACCGTTCTTTTTCATCTCTAGATAAGTCAAATGCAATTTGAGCATCATCAACTTTACTAATCAATCTTTTTGCAGTTCCTTTTATCGGTTGAGAAACAACTTTTGTGCCTTCTTTTTTAATATATCTTTCTGGTGATGCTGACAATAAATATTGATGATCGCATTTAAAAAATGTAGCAAAAGGAGGCTCTGAAATTGCATTCAAATGATGGTATGTTTCCAGCGGATTTATGGTTGCGTTTTCTGCATAAAACTCTTGACAAAAACTAGCTTCGTAAATGTCTCCACGATGAATATGTTTTAAGATCGAATTTACTTTTTGGTAATATTCATCTTTATGAATTCGTAATTTAATTTTGATATCAGGTTTAGCACTTCCTACATCTTCTTGCGGGCTAAAATTTTGAGGGGACAATTTTGTAATCGCTTCAAAATCGCTTTCTATTTCGTCATCAATCATTTTTAAATACAAGAACTCAACAGTATTTCCTTTGATAAAAATAATACGTTGTGGTTGAAAGAAATATAAGTCAGCAAAATCTAAGCCGTCATAATTTTTGGATGACAATTCTTCAACATCGTTTTTTAAATCGTAACTCAAATACCCAAAAAGATAATCTTCTGTTATGGATTGGTATTCTTTTAATTGCTCAAAAGCATTGGTGTAATCTGTTTTAATTGATGTAAATTCATCTACTGCCAATACAGCATCAAAAGAAGAATACTTTTGATGGTATTGATTTGAATCTAACCAAGAAATTGCTTCAAATTGTTGCGCCCAAATCAATAATTTTGATTTGAAATCTTCTGTAGAAGGGACTTTAAAACTTTTTTGTATTCTTTGCATTCGAGTACAAAAGTACAACTCTTACAACAGTAAGGTTACTTTTTATAAAATATACTTAATCCCTCATTTTTATTTAAAATAATTAAATGAGTTTTCCCATTGATTTTTATTTTCTTAATAGCTTTAGATTCTTTATTTATAGCAAATCCGGTCTGTAATTCTGCCGTAAATACATCGTCTCTATGTTGCAAAATAAGACCTTGTGAGGCATCATAGCGAACGGTTTCTATTTCTGCATCATAGACATTTCCGATTCCAACAATTTGATTGTTTATAAAAACAGCATCTAACATTGGTGAGAATTGTGCTCTATTTGGAAGTGTAATAATTTCAAAATCACCATTTCCAATATTTTTTAAGACGATTGAATTAAAAGTATAAGCTATATGATGAGTTGCCTTTTGTAATTTTTCTACTCCGTAAATATCATCCATAGAAGCATTTGCAAATTGTTTGAAATCTCCAATTTTTTTACCTAAAAAAGGTGTTTGTTGAGTAGAGCATTCTTTTCCTCTTACTGGAACTAATTTTCCCTTTGAAATTTTACTTAGTGCGATATCAAAAGAGGTATTATCATCGAAATAATCGGCATAAATGTGTAATGGCTTTTCTTGAGTAGGATGAAATTTATTATTATTTCCCCAGTTTCCAATAAAGTAATCTTTTAAACCATCATTATTATAATCAAACTCTTTTATACTTTGTTGCCAGCCATTTGATTTTTCCAGAGCAGGAATGGTTTTTTTGCTAAATACTCCATTTGTATTTTGATAAAATAGAATCTCCATCCATTCACCAACTACAATTAAATCATCATCACCATCGTTGTCAAAATCAGAGAAAACAGCATCATTTACCATTTTCATGTCTTCAAAGTTTTTCAGTTTTTGTTGGGTGACATTCACAAACTTCCCGTTCTTGTTTTCTAATAAATAAGATGGATCTGATAACGGATATTTACCCGAAATTACTCTAGAACCAACAAATAAATCTAGGTCCCCATCTTTGTCAAAATCAGTAGCTGTTATTGCTTTTGTATTGCTTAGCATTTTTGGGAGTTTAGAAGACTTTCTAAACACACCTTTTCCATTATTTATGTATAATCTATCTTGTAATAATAGATTGTTTTCTGATAATTCATATCCGCCAGAAGTTACATATAAATCCAAGTCATTGTCATTGTCGGCATCAAAAAATAGTGCATTTGTATCTTCAAATTGTTTATCAGAACTAAATAGCTTTTGATTGGTTTTTTGAAACTTTCCGTTTGCTTTTTGAATGTATAAGTTAGCCTCTGTTCCTTTTGCATTTCCTACAAAGAAATCTTCTAAGCCATCATTATTTACATCAGCTACAGCTAGTGCGTTTGTGTTTTCAGATTGTTTTTGAGGTAATAATAATTGAAGGTCATAATCGTTATTTGTGTTTTCTTTATGCTGATAGGTAATGCCTATATTTGTCGGGTCTAGCTCTAAATATTGACGATTATCTTCTTTTTTATTTTGAGTCTTTGCAATAGCTTTTGAGTAGAATATGTCATTTTTTTTATTAATATCAATCGAAGTTAGTTTTTCTGACACATTAGTATTCCATTGTACTAAAACACTATCTATTTTAGTTTCATTACCTAGCCCAAAATGAATTTTATTAGTAACTGAAGATTGAAACCCACGACTCACAAAAACCTCTTTTGATTGTTGGTTTTTTGGAGTATAAAGAGTGATTTTTGCTCCTATTCCGTTTGGATTATTTTTTGAACCTTTCAGTAAAAAGGAAACAAAATTAGCTGTCGTATTATTTCTATAAATTGATCCAATATCTGATTGGTTATTTACAATTAAATCTAAATCTCCATCATTGTCTAAATCGGCATAAGCCGCTCCATTTGAATTGATTTTTTCGGTGATACCCCATTCGTTAGAAACGTTTTTAAACGTAAAATCTCTATTGTTTTTAAAAATATAGTTTTGCAATTTAGAAGAAGGCATCATATTGATAGCTTCCTCTAAACTTACTTTTTTTCGGTTCATAATATTGCGTCGCATCTGGTCCCTAAAATCTTGATTTGAAAGATCGTTTTCTATCCCGTTTGTTACAAAAATATCCTTGTAACCATCGTTGTCAAAATCGGCAATTAACGGTGCCCAACTCCAATCTGTTTTGGCAATGTTTGCTTGCTGAGCAATGTCACTATAAGTATTATTTTGATTGTTGAGTTGCAAAACATTGGTCATGTATTGATGGTGGTAATTTGCATTGACAATTATATTAAAGTTATCAGCGTTCATAGATGCCATATTTTTTTTACCTCTAATATGATCTTCCGCCATCATATCAACAACATACAAATCGGGATATAAATCATTATTAATATCTGCAAAATCAGAGCCCATACTGTTGTTAGAAGTATGTTTAAAATAAGTTAACGCTTTGTCTGTAAATGTTCCGTTTTTATTGTTAATGTATAAATAATCTGGATGAAAGAAATCATTTGCAACATATACATCTAACCAACCATCTTGATTGAAATCTCCAATAGAAGCACTTAGTCCCCAAGCTCTATTTTGAATTCCTGATTCCTTAGAAATATTTGTGAATTTTCCATTATCATTTCTATACATTTGATCAGAAGAATATTCCTTTATTCCTGTATCTCTTTTTAAATCTATAATTACAGATTGTCTAAAATCGGGACGATGGTTGACTAAATACATGTCTAAATCACCATCATTATCTATGTCAAAAAAGTAGGATTGTACGGAAAAACCGTCAAAATTAAGCCCGTATTTTTTTGCTTCTTCCTTAAAAGTGTTGTCGTGTTGATTAATGTATAGTTTGTTTTCTCGTTGTGGGTTATTTGCTAATGAACCAGATTTACAAACATAAATATCTAGCCAGCCATCAGCATTAATATCGATTAATGTAATTCCGGTTGTCCAGCCTAATTTGTCTTCAACATTGGCTTTTTTTGTAATGTCCTTAAATTTTAAATTACCTTGGTTTAAATACAGTTTATTTGATTCTTGGTTAGCACTAAAGTAGATGTCTTCTAATCCATCATTATTAATGTCTCCAACAGCTACGCCACCACCATTATAGATGTAAGGATAATTTAAAAAATTAAAATATAAATCTTCTTTTACAGTATTTTTAAAATCAATCTTACTTTTTGAAGGAGGAATTAGTGTAAATAGAGTATAAGTCTCATTTGTTTTTATTTCTGAAGTTTGACATGCTATGCATAGTAAAGTGATAGTAAGAAAAAGGTGTTTGATATGTGCTTTGGTCATGTCTTTTACTTATATAGTTCAACTAATAATAAACTTCTAAGATATTTAATTTCTCTAAGTTATAAGTGATTAAATGCACTAAGTATCTTTGAAAGAGATTCTGGAGATACTTAGTATTGCATAACATTTAATAATCTTTTTATAGGAAGTTGTTTAGCTTTTCTAAAGACGTAATGATTACAATCTCTACATCTTCAACTGGCAGTTTTAACTCTTTTATTGCAGCTGTAATTTCTGTTTTTAACAGTTTTGAATTTCCTTTTATGGCGTTAATAAATAAGTTTGAAACTGTATTTAAGCTTGAATATAGAGGCCTTAATTTCTCTAATTTGGTGTTGCTTTTTAACTTGTTGAACTGCACAAAACCTTTTGACCATTTATGAAAGTAATAGACAATTTTTTTCTTTGTTTTTGGTGTTGGATTGGCAATATGAGTAGCTACAATCTTATTAAAATAAATAGCGTCTTCTGCATCTACATTACAGGCATCTGCAAATAATGTGAATGGCGAATACATTTGGTATTCTGTTCCGCCAGCATTTCTTGAATAGATTTTTAAAGGCTCGGAAATCGCGCTCAAAGTTGTTAAAGAACTAACATGTTGATTCTGTGTTAAATTTCTTAAAATTACGTTCTTATTTCTTATGTGTGTAATTCCTAATTCTTCTAACTGAAAGCTCACAACCTGTAATCTTTTGTACATGTTGTCAAAGTCAGTTACCGTTTTTTTCGACCAATAACGTTCTGCAATAGCAGCAGTTCTTGGCCAAATTCTAGAGTCAATTGTTAATGGAGTTACTAGTTCACTCCATATTGTTGCTTCTCCACCTAAAATCATTGCTCGTTCTTTATTTGTTAACTTGGCATCACCAATTGGATCTACTGAATAGTGATGTTTTACTGAAAGCATTCTGTCTATATAATATCCGTTTGAAAGCACAGATTGATATCCTTTTTTTGCAGCCTCAATTAATGTGCTTTCTTTTAGCCCTTCATTTTTTCCACGCCAAGAATGTATAACAGCCGTAGTAGGCATTGTTGGTGTCATGATTTCATCCCAACCCATGAGTTTCTTATTTAATTTTAATAGAATTTTCTCTAACTTGATATTAAAGTAGGTTTGTAAATCGTGATTGTTCTTTAAATTGTGTTTTTTCTTGAATGCACTAATTTTTTTGTTTTGATCCCAATGTTTTCCTTCATTTTCATCGCCTCCAATATGAAAATATTCATCTGGAAATAACGGTGCTATTTCTGTAAATAGGTTCTTTAAGAAGTCATAAGTTTTGTTGTTTGTTGGGTCTAATGTTGGGTCAAAAACGCCTGCATTTGTTTCAATAGAGTATTGATAACCTTCTTTACTTCCTAGTTCTGGATATGCAGTAAGAATTGCTGATGCATGACCTGGAACATCAAATTCTGGAACCACTCTAATTCCTAATCGAGAAGCATAGTTTACTACATCTTTAATTTGATTTTGTGTATAATACAAACCATCAGAAGCAAACTCTTGTAACCTTGGATATACTTTAGATTCAACTCTAAATCCTTGGTCATCGGTTAAATGCCAGTGAAAAACATTCATTTTTACAGCAGCCATAGCATCTAAATTCCGTTTTAATACGGCAACTGGTTGAAAATGTCTTGCAACATCGATCATCAATCCTCTCCATTGAAATCTAGGAGCATCTGAAATAATAACCCCCGAAAAATAAGATGAATTATGATCTGTTTTTAATAATTGTAATAATGTTTCTATACCTCTAATTGCACCAATATCTGTAGTTGCGTTTAGTTTGATGTGATCTCTTTTTACTTCTAATGTATATGATTCATCAATACCTAATTTGGGATGACTAACTTGTTTGAAATTGATACGTAAAGAAGCATTTTTATTGGTTGTTGACGGAAACCCATTTTTTAAAAAAACACCTGTTCTATTTGATGCTCTTCTTAAAAATTTAGTCGCAGCATTAACTACTTTTTTAGCATCTTTTTGATTAATTTGTATCGTAAAATCTGAGTTTAATATAAAATTATCAGTAGCCTTTTTAATTTCTTTTGGCCAAGGTATTAGGTTTAATTTCTCAGATAATTTAGTTTGAGAAATACTGTGTTGGGTGAAAATCCCGACTAAAATAATTAATATGATTCTTTTCAAAATAGTTTGTTTTTTAAAAATGATAACGCTTAAAAGCCTCAATTGCGGCATAATCTGCAAGGCCTAAATCATTGTATTTTTTTGCGGTTAATCTGTTTCTGTCTTCTACTCTAACCCAAAACTCTCTTGAGTCATCACCTTGAAACATAACACCGTCTTTTTGTGATTGATGAAAGAAAATAGCATGTCTTTTTTTTAAGACTTGATCTGGACTCATTGGTACGGCCATTTCTATTTCGTGCGACTCCCATTCATGCCAAGCTCCACGATATAACCAAACCCAACAATCATTCATGAATTTTTTTGGTTTTAGTACTTTTAGAGCTTCAAATATTGCGTCTAAACAAACCTTATGAGTTCCATGCGGATCAGCTAAATCTCCAGCTGCGTAAATTTGATGTGGTTTAATTGTGTCAATTAAATTTGCAACGATGTCAATATCCAGCTGTGATAAGTTTGATTTTTTTACCGTGCCAGTTTCATAAAAAGGCAAATCTAAAAAGTGTACATTTTTATCTTGTAGACCTAAATATCTGGTAGCGGCTACAGATTCTGATCTACGAATCATTCCCTTTAATTCTCTAGTTTCAAAAGTGTCAATATCATTGGTTTTTTTTGAGTTCAGAGCAGAAATTATTTCGTCAATTTTTGTAGAATTTATTTGTAATGCTTTAGTTACTTCAGCAAATTTTAAGGCTTCTTCATCAGAAACAGCAATATTACCAGAAGTCTGATAGGCAATATGAACTTCATGCCCTTGTTCTACCAATCGATCAAAAGTTCCTCCCATAGAAATCACATCATCATCTGGATGTGGGCTAAAAATAATAACACGTTTTTTCTCTGGATTTGCTCTTTCTGGCCTATGTGAATCATCAGCATTTGGTTTTCCTCCCGGCCAACCTGTAATTGTATGCTGAATGCTGTTAAACATTTTAATATTTAAATCATAAGAGTTTCCTTCTTCAGCTAACAAACTAGACATTCCATTGTTGTTGTAGTCTTTGTCTGTTAGTTTTAAAACAGATTTATGTAGCTTTTCGCTTAACCAAACAATGGCTCTCTTTTTTAAATCTTTTTTCCAAATACATGAAGTTACCAACCAAGGAGTTTTAACTCTTGTTAGTTCTGATGAGGCTTCAGTATCTAGAATAATAGTTGTGTTTTCGTGTCTTTGTAAGTATGTTGCTGGAATATCAGAAGTAATTTCGCCTTCAATAGTTTCATTTATTACCTCGGCCTTATTAATACCCCAAGCCATTAATACAATTCTTTTTGCATTTCTTATGGTGCCAATTCCCATGGTAATTGCTCTTCTAGGAACATTGTCTATTCCTAAAAATGAAGGAGCAGCATCTGCTCTAGTGACATGATCTAAGGTGATACTTCTTGTGCCAGAATTGTAATGAGAACCGGGCTCGTTAAAGCCTATATGCCCAGTTCTACCAATACCTAACAACTGAAAGTCTAATCCGCCTACAGCTTTTATTTTCATTTCATAATCAATACAATATTGATAAACATCATCTGAGTTAACTGTGCCATCGGGAATATTTATATTTTCAGGTAAAACATCTACATGATTAAATAAATGTGCATGCATAAAGTAGTGGTAACTTTGGATGTCATCTTTTGTCATTGGGAAGTATTCATCTAAGTTAAATGTAATCACATTAGAAAAACTTAAACCATCTTCTTTGTGCATTCTTACAAGCTCTTCGTATACTTTTATAGGAGAAGAACCCGTTGCTAAGCCTAAAACACATAATTTTTTTTGTGTTTGTTTGGATCTAATAAGTTCAGCAATTTCTTGAGCTACAATTATAGACGCCTCAAGAGAATTGTTAAATATTGCATTATGAATTTTTTCAAAGCGAGTATCTTCAAATTGACCGGCAGATTGATGTCTGATTCTATAATGCTGAGGTTTTGAGAATTGAGTGCTCATGAATAAAATAATTTTAGGTATTTATGTAAATGTAGTGTGGGTCTTTCTTTTGTGTAAATTTTTTCGACCAAAAACATAAAATCACTTATAAAAAACAAAGCGAAAATGATGACTCATCTCCGCTTCTATTAATTAATTCAAATAGTTTTATGAAACAAGTAGTTTAGAAATTACTACCTGTATCCCACCATAATCTTGTTCCAGCATTATCAGGTCCATTTAAGAATCCTGTTGCTGTACTGACTCCAGATGCGTTTGTTGATTTCTCACTATCAACAAATGGAATTCTTCTAATTTGAATTGCTGTGTCTACAATTCCTCCACTTTGATTACTAACCACTGGAAATATTTTTGGATACCCTGTTCTTCTAAACTCAGACCAAGCTTCTTGTCCTTCGGGGAACATTGCAATCCATTTTTGGGTAATAATTCTTTCTAATTTTTCTTCATTAGTTGCACCAGCATTCCAAGCCACAGTAATTGTGCTAAGAGCAGTTGCGTTATTATCAGCATTTACTGGATCAACATAATTAGCAGGTACCGATGTGTTGTCTGCAATATAGGCTGCAGCACCAGCAACGCCATGTTGTTCAAAAGATGTTGTGATTCCCATTTCGTAATTAGCTTGTGCTGTACCAGCTCCAGACCAACCTCTTAATGCTGCTTCTGCTTTTAAGAAATAAACTTCTGAAGTTGTCATTAACTGTACTTTTGGAGTTTTTACTCCATCATTAAGTGCAGAGAAACCAATATATGCTGCTTTTTGAGCTAACTCATCAGCAAAAGGTGCTTGTAATGGTAATCCGTTACGAATTCCTTTACGTTGTCCTGGATGATCTACTGATTCATCAAAATAGCTCATGATTCTTCCATCACTATAACCAGATAAGATAGACTCCATAGAAGCATTCATTCTAATGTCTCCCCAAGAATTATCAATTACTGTTAATGGGTGATCTAAGGAACCGTTTACAAAAAAACCATCGGCATTCCCAGCCATTAATCCTTCAGATTGACTTAGTGCTTTTTCCCCTTCGGCTTTAGCTAAAGCTGGATCAACTGCAGAAATTCTAATTGCTAAACGTAAACGTAATGAGTTTGCTAGTTTTACCCAATTATGGTAATCACCACCGTAGGATAAATCAAATGCCGCAAACTTTGGACTATCAATATCTGCCATTAAGTTTGTTACTGCAGTGTCTAAATCTGCGAAGAAAGCATTATAAGCATTTTCTTGAGAATCGTACACTCCAGCATTTGTTAAATCTCCGAAATTAGTATAAACTATAGGTCCGAAAACGTCAGAAACTCTATGCATTGCAGCTACTTTTAAAATTAAATTCACACCATTTAATGTTGGGAATTCAGTATCTGTTAACTCACTAATTGCGGTAGCGTTATTCATTACATTAGAGTAAGGAACCGACCAAATGAAATTGTTCCATCCGCTTACTAAATTATAAGTTGTATTGTTTGCACCCGCTATAAATGGTCTTGGAGGTGTCATATATCCAGAATATGCATCAGCATTCAGGTTTTGTTGTAATTGATATGACCATGCAGGAGTATATTGATATATACTTTCAAAGATTGGCTTGTACTTTGAACCAACATGTTGAAAATCTACTTCAAGTTGCTCTTGAGTGATATCTCTTTCGTTTCCATTAAATTCTTCTAAATCGCTACAAGAAGTCCCAATTAGTCCAAATACAGCTAAACATGCTATTAAATTATTTATTTTTTTCATCTTGTTACTCTTTTAGAATGTTAAGTTTAAATTAAGACCAATGCTTCTTGTTGAAGGAAGACCTAAAACATCTACACCTTGAAGTGCATTTCCAGTACTTAAAGATACGTTTGGATCATGTGGTGCATCTTTGTAGAAGAAAAATAAATTGCTTCCAACTAGAGATGCTTTTACTCTTTTAAAGAAAGAATCTGCGGATAAATTAAAATTATACCCAACAGCTAATTCTGCTAATCTAACATTTGTTGCACTGTACATGTATTCTCCTGTAAATCCATTTCTACCTCCAGCTTTACCATAGTATTCTTGTGCTGTTAACGTAGAAGCTGCTCCTGCCAAATTAACTACATCAACGTTTTCGTTTGCATCTTCTCTAGCAGAATTATTACTAAACCCTTCTACAATTGCTTGGGTCATACTCATTGTTTCTCCACCAAATTTTCCGTCAATTAAGAAATCAATTGTAAAGTTTTTGAATTCGAAAGAGTTATTCCATCCCAACATAAAATCTGGATTTGCATTTCCAACTTTCGTTAATCCATCTACTTGATTTGCGTCATCAATAACAAAAGCTCCACTATCATAAATTGGAGTTCCATTAGAATCTCTTTTAATTACATGTGCATAAATATCTCCAAAAGAACCTCCTTTAACTAAGTATGATCCAAAAGTATTTACTCCTTTTCCTGAGATTGTAAAGAAATCAGTTGGAATTAATCCTTGTACATTATCATTAGAAATTGATAAAATTTCATTTTTATTGGTTGCATAGTTTACAGAAGTTGTCCACTTAAAGTTATCTTGTTGAACAGGAACTGCAAAAACAGTTAATTCTACACCTTTATTAACAATATCACCAGCATTTAATCCCGCGACACCAGATGCAACAATTGTTGTAGAAACAGGAACTCTAAAATATTGATTTATAGTACTTGTGTTGTAATATCCTAAATCAAAACCTAAACGATTGTTAAAGAATTTCCATTCTGTACCAATTTCAAAAGATTTTTGTCTTTCTGGCTTTGGGGTTGTTCCTGGGAAAGGTCTTAAAGGATCTGTATTGTTTATTCCACCACCAAAATTAATTGACCTATTTGGGTTAATTTGATCGGCAGCAAATCCATTTCCTACTTCAGCATAAGATATTCTTGCTTTTGCAAAAGAAATCTTCTCGTTCATTTCAAATAATTCACTTAAAATTCCAGTTACACCAATTGAAGGGTAAAAGAAGGAGTTGTTATCATCTGGTAAAGTAGAAGTCCAATCGTTTCTTGCTGTTACATCAACATATAATTTGTCTTTGTACCCGAAAGTTGCACTTGCAAAGATTGAATTACCTCTTGTTTCGTAAGAGTTTTGTCTGAAGTTAACAGAAGCGTTTGCATTAAAATTTTGATAAGCAAAAACATTTGCGAATTGTAATCCACCGTTTGTTCCAGAATCAGCAACTAAAGATTCAGTTGTGTTTCTAGTTGTACTAGCTCCAGCAATTACACTTACTGTAAGATCGTCATTGAATTTAGTATTTACTGTAGCAATTACATCCCCATACATTTGTGTAAAATCATTTTGATTTACAATATATCTACCATTTGCAGGAGCTAAAGTAGCTTCTGTAGTTGCGTAAATTTTTCTTTCAAACTCTGTAGTTGTTTTGTCATAAGTTCCTCTAGCCTGAATTGACAACCAGTCATTAACTGTGTAATTTAAGTTTAAAGAAGAAACTAATTTTTTATTAGCATCAGTACTTTGATTTCTGTGAGTAATCCAATATGGATTTTGCTCAATATCAGATGTTCCTCTAAACCAACGTTGAGACATAATGTTTCTTGAAACATCTAACTCTTCATAGTTTGCATAATCAGATAAGCTTCCTGCTGAAGTGTCAAATCCATATACACCAACTAGTGGATTGAAGTATAAACCAGAAATAGCTCTGTTTGTGAAGCTTTGAGAAGAACCCATTACGCTAGCTGTAAGCTTTAATTTGTCATTTAATAATTGAGCAGTTTCTTTAACATTAAAAGTATGTTGCTTCATGCTGTTAGATGGTAAAATACCATTAGCAGTTGTATTACTGTATGAAAAATAAGTTTGTGCATTTTCTGTACCACCAGAGATAGAAAACGAATTGATGTACGTTGAACCTGATTCTAAAAATGTATCTACATTTTTTTGAGCAGCATCATTAAAGTCCATCATGTAAGCTGCTGTTTCTGCTGTTACACTTGATGAAAAATCAACTTTAAAGCTTCCGCTTTTTCCTTTTTTAGTAGTAATTAAAATAACACCATTTAAACCAGCACTACCATATAATGCAGATGCAGATGCTCCTTTTAATACTGTTAATGATTCAATATCATCAGGGTTTATTAAAGACAGTGCATCTCCACCATCTCTATTTCCTCCATTAATGTCTCCAAAAGTATCTCCTGGTTGACTTGCCGAAGGGTTTGATAACGGAATCCCGTCTACAACATATAAAGGTTGGTTGTTTCCAATAGAAGAGTTTCCTCTAATTAATACCTTAACAGAACCACCAGCTCCAGAAGCACTTCTAGTGATTGATGCACCAGCAATTTTTCCAGACAAACTGTTTATTGGGTTTGTTTGTTTTACTTTGTTAAGTTCTGCTGCTTTAATATCTTGTGCAGCATAGGTAATTGATTTCCTGGTCTTTTTAATACCGAGAGCCGTTACAACAACTTCGTCTAGTATATTGTCCCCTTCTTCAAGTTGGGCATTAACTGTTGATGAGTTTGCTGTAATTGTAACAGAAGTAGATTTCATCCCAACAAAAGAAAACGTTAATACGTCTCCAACTGAAGCTTTGATTGAATACTTTCCATCAAAATCTGTCTCTGTACCTCGTGTAGTATTTTCTATAACGACACTTACACCTGGTAATGGCTCTCCATCAAATTTTGATGTTACTGTACCAGAAATACTTTTTTCTTGTGCTATTATGTTAGTTGATAGCATCAATGAAAAAATTGTAAATAAAAGTATTTTGATTTTTTTCATGAGTAAATTGTTAATTAGTTTATCTGTCTAAATGTAGACATATATCTAATGGGCAAAAAAATTTAATATATAAACAACATTAATTTAGCAACGAATAACATTATTTACTGTACAAGTGTTTTTTAAGGCAAAAAAAAGCAACTTTATTAGTCTTTTAAATTAAAATTCACTTGTTTTACAGTGTTCTACAGTATATTTAATATAAAATAAGAGGTTGATTAAAATTATAAACAAATCTATATCTACTAAATACCATATTCTATTTTGGGGGATGTATTTTACGTTTAATGTTATCCGTTGGGGAAGCTATTTTGATGACTATTGGTATTCTATAAAGTCTAATTTAGTAGAGTTTCCTTTACATATTCTAATTGTGTATTTTAATGTTTATTTTTTGTTTCCAAGATTTATTCTTAGAAAAAAACACAAAATGTACATTTTTCTTCTATTGCTTTCATTAGTTATTTTGTATGTAATAAGGACTGGTTTAATTTATGTTTTAGTAACTGAAAATATTTGGCCAGAAGCAGAATCTACACAGCAAGCTTTTACTTTTAATCATCTAGTAGCGGTTATTTTAGGTGAATTGTATGTGGTTGCTTTAGCAACTTCAATAAAAATCACAATAGATTGGACTTCTGCAAGGAAGCGGTTTGAAAATATGCAAGAACTCCAATTAGAAACGGAACTAGAATTCCTGAAAACTCAAATCCAGCCACATTTTTTCTTTAACACTTTAAATAATTTATATGCTTTAACGTTAGAAAAATCTAAAATCGCTCCAGAAGTAGTTTTAAAGTTGTCAGAAATTATGGAATATATATTGTATGAAGCAAAGGAGCCCAAAATTAGATTATTTAATGAAATAAAATATGTTCAAAATTATATCGACCTAGAAAAACTTAGATATGGTGATCAGGCAAAAGTTGATATTAGTATTGTTGGAGATATAGAAAGTAATTCAGTACCTCCTTTATTATTTTTGCCTTTTATAGAAAATTGTTTTAAGCATGGTGCGAGAAATAATAATCATTTGTCTGTTAAAATTGAATTTAAAAAAATGCCAAATGAACGATTGCTTTTTACGGTAACCAATAATTTTAATATGTTTAGTAATAAGGTTAAAGGGCATGGTATTGGCAATAAAAATGTTGAAAGAAGGTTGCAGTTGCTTTTTGATAAAGAATACGAGTTAGAAACTTCATCTAAAGATCAGCAGTTTAAGGTTGAATTATCAATTCCTCTTTATTAGAACTATATAAAATTGATGATATTTTATTACATTTACAAAACCTGATCTAGAAAATGAAAATAAAGTGTATTATTATTGATGATGAGCCTCTAGCAATTAGAGTTCTTGAAAATCATTTAAAAGAATTTCAAAACTTTGAAATAGTTGGTTCATTTAATAATCCAATATCTGCTTTGCAATTGCTTGAAGAAGAGTGTATTGATGCTGTTTTTTTAGATATCAATATGTCTAAAATGAATGGCCTCGAATTCATCAAAAACATTGAAGTAAAGTCAAACATAGTAATAACTACTGCGTATAGAGAATATGCTGTAGAAAGTTTTGATCTTGATGTACTAGATTATTTGGTGAAACCAATTCCATTTAATAGATTTTTAAAAGCTGTAAATAAAATCACACAAAAGGTTTCATTAGAGAGAGGATTGAATTTAGATTCATCTTCAGATAATAACGATTCTTTTATTTTCTTAAAAGTTGATAAGAAACTAATGAAAATTATGTTTGATGAAATTCAGTATATAGAAAGTTTAAAGGATTATATTAAAGTCTTCACTACTGTTGAAAATTATTTAGTTCATAAATCACTTACAAGTCTTTCAGAAGAATTGCCTCAAGATAAATTTTTAAGAATTCATAGATCCTATACAGTATCACTTGATAAGATTAGGTCTGTAGAAGGGAATTCTGTAGAAATAGACTCCAAAAGAATTCCGATAGGAAGGAAATATATCAATCAAGCCAAACAAATTATATTGAATTTAGAAAAATAATTTCTGATTACTTAATATATGAATTAGGACAGTTCAGCCTGTTTTTTATGTTGTCAGTAGAAATTTTTTAAAAAGTTAAATATGAATTACTACTTTAACACTCACTAAACTTAACAATATGGTATCACTTAGTACTCTAGATTATACATTAATCATTTCATTTTTTTCAATAGTCTTATTTATTGGAATATATGTTTCTAAAAAGTCAGGAAAAAATTCTACTGAGTTTTTTCTTTCAGGAAGAACAATGCCATGGTGGTTGTTAGGATTGTCTATGGTAGCAACAACTTTTTCTACAGACACTCCCAATTTAGTAACAGACATAGTGAGAACTGATGGTGTTTCTGGAAACTGGGTATGGTGGGCCTTTTTAATTACAGGATTGCTTACAGTTTTTGTGTATGCTAAATTATGGAGAAAATCGAATGTAAAGACAGATTTAGAGTTTTATGAATTGCGTTATGGAGGGAAGCCAGCTAAGTTTTTAAGAAAATTTAGAGCATTATATTTAGGTGTTATTTTTAATGTGATTACCATGTCTGCAGTAACTTTAGCAGCGATAAAAATTGGAGGTATTATGCTAGGTTTAGAACCATGGCAAACGGTATTGAGTGCTGGATTGATTACCGTGATTTTTAGTGCGGTAGGAGGTTTTAAAGGAGTAGTATATACAGATTTTATTTTATTTTTTGTTGCCATGGGTGGAGCCATTTGGGCAGCAGTGTATTTGGTGAACTTACCAGAAGTTGGAGGGTTAGATGCTTTATTGACAAATGAAAACGTAGTAGATAAATTATCAATATTACCAGATTTTAATAATACGAAGGGAATCATTACCTTATTAATTATTCCGTTAGCAGTACAATGGTGGAGTTCTTGGTACCCAGGAGCTGAGCCAGGTGGTGGTGGTTATATTGCACAGCGTATGTTAGCTGCAAAGGATGCAAATCATGCAATAGGAGCAACCTTCTTTTTTAATATTATGCATTATGCCTTACGTCCTTGGCCGTGGATTATTGTTGCATTAGCATCTCTAGTCGTTTTTCCGGATATAGCAAGTATTAGTGAAGCATTTCCAAATATTGCACAAGATAAATTAGGTCATGATTTGGCATACTCTGCGATGTTAACAAAATTACCAAGTGGATTATTAGGAATCGTTTTAGCTTCTTTAATTGCTGCATATATGAGTACAATTTCAACACAATTAAATTGGGGCTCTTCATACATTGTATTTGATTTTTATAAACAACATGTCAATCCAAAAGCATCAGAGAAAAAATTGGTGGCAGTAGGGAGAATATCTACTGTTTTGTTGATGGTGTTAAGTGCAGGTTTGGCCTTGTTAATGCAAAACGCAATGGAAGTTTTTGAAATGATGTTGTTGTTTGGAGCTGGTACTGGATTGATCTTTATTTTAAGGTGGTTTTGGTGGAGAATTAATTCTTGGACAGAAATCACAGCAATGTTTGCTTCAGGAATTTTATCAATTGCTATAAAAACAACGTCTTTAGGAGGTTATCTTTTTGCAGCTGAAACTGGAGTTTTCCCAGAATGGGCAGAAATTCCGTTTGTAGTTTTAGTGGTTACAATAGTCTGGTTAACAGCAACTTTAATGACAAAACCTGAATCTAAAGAAGTACTAAATAGTTTTTATGAAAGAACACAGCCTGGTGGACCTGGATGGACAAAAATTATTAAAGAAGCAGATGAAGACGGGGTTGAATTAGTACATAATAAAAACGAAGGATGGAATGTGCCTTCAGGAATTTTAGCAATGCTTTTAGGCTGTGTTTTAATCTATAGCTGCATGTTTACAACAGGTTATTGGATTTATGGAGAAACGACTTTGGCAATTAGCACAACGATCTCTGCAATTGTATCAGGTTACTTGTTAATCAGAACTTGGGGGAAAATTAAAGCAACAGCTCTATAAAAATGAAGACTAGAGTTTACTCTATAGATGTATTAAGAGGAATCACTATTGTTGCCATGATTTTGGTAAATACACCTGGATCATGGAGTCATGTGTATCCTCCATTATTGCATGCAAATTGGCATGGATACACACCTACAGATTTAATATTTCCTTTCTTTTTATTTATTGTTGGAACCTCAATTGCTTTTGCATATAAAAATAAAACACCAAATTCTAAAACCTATAAAAAAATTGGAATACGGAGTTTAAAACTAATAGGGTTAGGCTTAATTTTAAGCCTGTTTTTACCTTATTTTCCTTTTATTAAAGACGTTTCTACGGCAAGATTTCCAGGAGTTTTACAACGAATTGGTATTGTCTTTTTTTTTACAGCAATTCTTAGTGTTAACTTTAATTGGAAAGTGCTATTGGGTATTGTTGTAATAATTTTAGTAGCCTATTGGGTTTGGTTAGGTTTTATCCCATTACCAGATGGAGCGCTTCCTACATTTGATAGAGCACCTAATAATTGGGCAAATTATATAGATGTAACAGTTCTTAAAAACCATACATGGAAAACGGATTATGATCCAGAAGGATTATTAAGCACATTGCCGTCAATTGCTACTGCATTAATTGGTGTTTTAATCGGTCAAGTGATCTTATATCAAAACTATTTGAAAACATTGATATTGCTTTTGCTTGGAGTAGTTTTGATTGGGTTGGGATATCTTTGGAATAGCTGGTTCCCTTTTAATAAGGCAATTTGGTCTAGTAGTTTTGTGTTAGTTACGGCTGGTTGGGCTACTGTGTTTTTAAGTGCTTTGTATTATATCAATGATGTGAAAAAGATAATAACTGGTACCATTTTTAAATATGTGGGATCTAATGCTATTGTAATATATTTTGCTTCAAGTTTTATAAGTAAAACATTCTATTTGACTAGAGTGGGAGAAACAACTGTACATGGATGGTTGTATAGCACATTCTTTACAAATGTTATCACATCAGATAAGTTAGCATCATTATGCTATGCATTGGCTGTTGTAAGTTTTTATTTGCTGGTTGGATTTATTCTATACAAGAAAAAAATATTTATCAAAGTGTAGCTTTAGTTTGAAATCGGAATTTGAATGCTAATTCCGGTTTGAGCATCTGGCGCGTTATTTACTTGAAAATCTTCTTTTAAATACAACGTTAATTTATAATTTGGTCTACCATAGGTATACAAGAAAGTCCAAGCCGAAATACCTTTGTATAATGTTGTAAATCCATGATGCCAGCCAGAATGAACTTCTTGCCATTTTCCTTTTAAGTGAAAATAACTATCTTCTTTATACTGATTGTATCTAGTTTGTAACTGATAATGAATTCCAAAAGAATGATAGTTCTTCTTTTCTGTATACTTGGTAAATTCAATTTCACTTTCTAGGCTAGCAAGAAATTTATTATTCCCTACATCCACCACATCTCTAAAGTTGATCAAATTTTTTCGAAGAATACTTCCGCCAATAGCAATGTTGAACTCATTTTGATTTTTTAGGTTGTAATGCTTAACAAGATTAGCAGAAAAACCAACATCTATTGATGAATTAAATGTTGAGGTGTTTATACCAATATGAGAGCCAAAATTGACAAATAGATTTCTTTTTTTATTCATTAATAATTCAGGGTAATAATGATGGTTGAATTCTATTCCGCCTAAAAAAAAATCACCATTATGTAATTCTAAAACCTTCCCATTTCTATCAGTATATTTAAAATTTACTTGATTTAAGCCATAATATTTTCTTCCAAAAGGATCTTCGCCACCAGCAATATTACTATGAAACCATTCGATCCATTCATCACCAGTAAAAATTGAAAAAGGTAATTTCCCTTTGGTAATTAAATAGGAGCGAAGCGATATGCCTAGTTCATTATTTTTGTTAATAGGAATAGAAACTTGTAGGCGAAAACTTTTAATTACAGCATCTATAACAATGTTCATGTATTCTGCAGGAGTAGTAGTTTGATCAACAAAATCAAAATGTCTATTATACCAAATCTTGTTGCTAAAATCTTCTCTTATTGATAAGTCTTTAGGCAGGTAAGCTTCTACAAAAGGATGAAATGAATTTCCGCTTTCAGAACTGAAAATGAAAGTTGTTTTATTTGGTGCTCTAAGTTTAAAATTTTGATTAATTCTTGAGGAAAATATTCCGAAATGATGTGTAGAAACTAAACTTGGATTTTCTATTCCGTTTTTAAAATATGCAGTGTCTCTTTGTTGAGAAAAAGAAAGAACAGAAATGAAACACAAAAAAATAAATACTCTTTTCCTCATAGTGTAAAAGTACAGCAAAGTTTGAAAACAAAAAAAAGCAACTCGTCGGAGTTGCTTTTTTATTTATCTATAAAATGTAAATTTTATGCATTTAATGGTTTTCCATCCCAAGCAGCTTTTGCAGCTTCTTTAATTGCTTCTGAATAGGTTGGGTGACCATGACAAATTCTTGCTAGGTCTTCTGCTGATGCTCTGTATTCCATTGCAACGGCAGCTTCCATAATTAAATCAGCAGCTCTAGCTCCAACAATATGTACTCCTAAAATTTCATCAGTAGCTTTATCTGCTAATACTTTTACAAAACCATCAATATCTCCACTTGCTCTAGAACGTCCTAAAGCTCTCATAGAAAATTTACCTGCTTTATAATCTACACCAGCATTTTTAAGCTCATCTTCAGTTTTACCAACTGCAGCAACTTCTGGCCATGTGTACACAACACCAGGAATTAAATTATAATCAATATGAGGTTTTTGTCCAGCTAAATATTCAGCAACAACAACACCTTCTTCTTCTGCCTTGTGTGCTAACATTGCGCCTTCTACAACATCACCAATAGCATAAATATTAGAAATGTTTGTTTGTAAATGATTGTTAATTTCAACCTGATTTCTTTCATTTAATTTTACACCTACATTTTCTAAACCTAATCCTTCTGTATAAGGTTTACGACCAACAGCAACTAAACAATAATCGCCAGTAAATTCTATTGCTCTACCTTTTTTATCTGTCGCTTTTACAATAACTTCATTACCATTTCTTTCAACAGCATTTACGCCATGACTTGTAGCAAATTTGATTCCTTGTTTCTTTAAAACCTTTTGCAATTCTTTAGAAACATCAGCGTCCATAGTTGGAGTGATTTTAGGAGCGTATTCTACAACAGTAACATCTGCGCCTAATCTTTTATAAACAGAACCTAATTCTAACCCAATAACACCACCACCAATAACAATTAAATGTTTAGGTATTTCTTTTAATGTTAATGCCTCAGTAGAAGTAATGATTCTTTCTTTGTCTAAGCTAATAAATGGTAAAGTAGAAGGTTTAGAACCTGTAGCAATAATAATGTTTGTTCCTTCAATAGTTTCTTCAGAACCGTCATTTTTTGCAATCTTAACGTGCGTAGCATCTATAAAAGAACCTAATCCTTCAAAAACGTCAACGTTATTTTTATCCATTAAATATTTGATTCCGCCTGTAGTAGTTTCTACGATGTTTGCTTTACGGGCAACCATTTTTTCAAAATCTACTTTTGGAGCGTCAATCGTAATTCCATGTGTGTCAAAGTGGTTCACAGCATCGTAATAATGATGCGAAGAATCTAACAATGCTTTTGATGGAATACATCCAACGTTTGTACATGTTCCTCCTAAAGTTGAATATTTTTCAATAATTGCAACTTTTTTACCTAATTGAGAAGCTCTAATCGCAGCAATATATCCTCCGGGACCAGAACCAATAACGATGATATCGTATTTCATTGTAATTGAATTTTGTTTTTACAAATAACAGCTGCAAATTTACAATAATTGTAGATTTTAACTCCTATTGATAAAGAATTGTTTTAAGTTGTTTTTTTGTCGTTTTTTGTAGTTGTAAATTTCAATGAGTTTTAGAAAATTTTCAAATGGAAAAAATCTTAATTATTGGTGCTGTTTGGGTAGAGCCAAATTCTTCTGCTGCTGGAAGCAGGATGTTACAGCTGATAGAATTATTTTTAGAAGAAAAATATCAAGTTACTTTTGCAACTACAACACAGAAAACAGTTAATGCATTTGATTTAAAATCAATTGGGATTGATGAGGTTTCTATAGTCTTAAATTCAGCCACATTTGATGTTTTTGTTGAGGAATTGAATCCGTCGATTGTGATTTTTGATCGCTTTATGATAGAAGAACAATTTGGTTGGCGTATTGTTGAAAATTGCCCAAATGCCATCAGAATTTTAGATACTGAAGATTTACATTCACTTAGAAAAGTACGTCAAGAAGCTATAAAAAAAGGCATTCCTTTTTTATTAGACGATTTATTAACTTCTGATATTGCTAAAAGAGAAATTGCTGCAATTTTAAGATGTGATGTTTCATTAATCATTTCCTCTTTCGAAATGAATTTATTGCAAACGGTTTTTAAAATAGACAATAGCATATTGCTTCATTTTCCTTTTTTATTCAAACAAATTAATCAAAAGACTAAAGACAGTTGGAAGCCTTTTGAAGAGCGAAATCATTTTGTAACCATAGGGAATTTTTTACACGCTCCAAATGTTGATTCCGTTTTACAATTGAAAAAGCATATTTGGAACAACATCAGGAAAGAAATCCCGAATGCAGAGTTGCATATTTATGGAGCATATCCTAAGCAACAAATTTTAGAATTACATAATAAGAAAGAAGGGTTTTTAGTGAAAGGGTTTGCAGAAAACGCAGTTGAGGTAGTTTCTAACGCAAAAATAATGTTAGCTCCGATACGATTTGGCGCAGGAATAAAAGGGAAATTAACAGAAGCAATGCTATGTGGAACGCCAAGTGTTACCACAACAATTGGTGCAGAAGGAATGCATGGTGATATTCCTTGGAATGGTTTTGTTGCTGATGATTTTGATAAATTTACAGAGAAAGCAATCGAATTGTATTCTGCTAAAAAGAGTTGGGAACAATCTCAACAAAATGGCATTGAAATTATCAATCAATTATATAATAAAGAAAAATTGAGTTTAACTTTTCTTCAAAAAGTTAACCAAATTCAATCAAATTTAAAAGCACATCGCACTCAAAATTTCATGGGCAGTATGCTATTGCATCAATCTCTACAAAGCACGAAATACATGAGTAAATGGATTGAAGAGAAGAATAAGACTATTTAAAGCAGCATATTCTAATCAAAAGTATAGATAAATACTAGTGTTTTTATTTTAAAAATTTCAATTTATAGTTCCGCTAAAAGTTGAGAAACAATTAGAAAACATCTCCTATTTTTAGGGTTAATGAATAGCTGAAACCTAGTTCTTTTGAAAATTAAAAATGAAATTTGAAACCCGCAAAACTACTAGGCCTTATGTAGTAGATTTCATTATATAAGATTACTAAATCACTTCTCTCTATAATTTGATGAATATAACTTAATGAAAGCCAGTTGGTAACCTTGTAAAAAGCCTCTATGCTAAGTCCAAAACTACCAGTAGAATTTCCAAGTCTATTAATAAACCCATAATCTAGAAGTGCCCCCAAATTCAAATTATTTAAAAAAACATTTTTTTGTATATAACCACTTCCAATTGCATACCGTCTTGATGAGCCGCTATGTAAGTCAACATATTCAAATGAAGGGTATGCAATTATGTAGCTATTTGAAAAATTTTTAATTGGAATTTCAATCTTAGCGATTAAATCTAAAGTTCCTGCTGAATTTCCTAAGTTATCTCCAATAAAAAGAAATTTAGTATCATGATGAATAGACAAATCAAAGCGTTTTTGACTATATGTTACAGTAGATATAAAGATAAAAAT